>JGI20225J20221_1000174_pt2 | contig 160306 bp, 147 predicted proteins | sample BioMet4_FD_20221 | JGI IMG/M metagenome (IMG submission 20221) | reverse complement strand
AAAGCCTGCCAGGAAGGGCGGCGTGTCCGCTTTTATACAGCGGCGTCCCTTGCCAATATCCTGCTGGAAAAGAACAACAAGGGCACGCTGAACAATTATCTCAGTACGCTGAAAAAAGTGGAGCTCATTGTGATTGATGAGATTGGTTTTGTCCCACTGCACAAGGATGCCGCGGAACTGCTGTTTCAGGTAATTTCTGACTGCTACGAACGCAAGAGCTTGATTATTACGTCCAATCTTGAGTTCTCACAGTGGAACACCGTTTTTGGCGACAACCGCCTGACGGCAGCGCTGGTTGACCGGCTGATCCACCATTCCCACATTGTGATTTTCTCTGGCGAGAGCTACCGGCTGACCCAGTCCATGCAGCGCCAGCGTCCCCGCTGAAAAGGCGCTCCAAAAAGTGAGCATTGGGCCCCGGCCTGTTTGGCCCCGTGGGTCTCCAAAATGTGAGCGTTGGGCCCTGTCCTGTTTGGCCCCTCAAAAGGCCTTGACGCTGCACGCACAAACAAAGAATTAGGTGCTCCAAGGTGCTAACCTTTTTGGGGACCTTTTGCTAACATTTTTACTTGACGAACACAACCAGTATATTGTTGGTCATTATAGTCCTTCTTTATCACCGGAATGTTGCAAAAAAAGTGGAATGCTGTTTCTTCATATAACTGATATTATATGCGTACAATCAAATGAAGGCAACAGGCAAAGTACCAACCAAAGGAATTTCGTCTCGGAGAAAATGCGCATGATGTACAACCCCTGTGAAAAAACCAGGCCGCTCCCCTGCAGACAATCTGATCGTCTGCAGGGAAGCGGCCTGTCATGTTTATGGCGTCTTCCGGGAAATCTATCCGTTACAGGGTTTCGCTGTGGCTCTCGAAGAACTTGAGCAGAATCGTCTCATCCTCCGGGTTGGAAGCAAACAGCTCCAGATCGTCCGACCGTTCCGTAACCAGCTTCCCGATGGCCAGATACTGGGAAAACATGGACTTCAAATCAAATTTGTCCCCTCTGGGGGACTCCAGCCACACAGACTCCTTGCAGCGGTTCACCGCATTCTTAAAATCTTCAACATCCTGAATATTGTTCAGTTTCATTGATCTTTCCTCCCTTTCAGTCATTCCCTCTTACCGGCGTCTCCGGCGCAGCTGCTATTTGACAACCTGTTTCTCACAGATCCCGTCCGGAAAACCGGACTCTCCGCTGTAAAGGGCGGCAAATTTTCTCTTCTCCGCCGCGCGGGCCGGGAGGTTTGGTCTGCCTGATCTACCGGCCATTTTATAAAAATATATACTATTTTCCGCGCAAATGCAATAGTCTTTCGCGGATAGCATTGTTTTAACGGTCAGAAGTTGGCGAGCCGTTCGGTGGTTCTTTTGAAGCCCCAGGGAACCTTTTGGGCGGGTTTTGCGTCTATTTCTTTAAACAGTGCGGGCCGGGCAAACGATGCAGGCGCAGCATGCGGCGTTCCCCGCCCCGGAGTGCTGCAGAATCACTGCCGAGCGCCGAAAAGGAGACTTCTCTATGAAACGACAAGCGAATCACTTGATCCCCTGCCATACTCTGAGACAGCGGGGCGGCGCGGTGCTGGCGACGCTGATGCTGGCTGCCGCCATTTCCGGCACCCTGAGCGCCTGCGGCGCGAAAGTTTCCCAGCCTGCGGAATCGAGCGGCATTCAAGGCTCTGCTTCATCCGGCGCAGGGGCAGGCTCCTCTGCCTCGTCGAGCACCGGAGCGGTCTCCTCTGCCGAGACAGACGCGCTCAGCTTCTCTGATCTGATCGGTCTGCTGGGAATGACCCAGGACGAGGTCACCTCCGCCGTGGGGGAGACGCCTGTTGGGGTGGACGAGGGAGGCCTGGGGTTTGACCAGACGGGCATCCGGGTCTGGTTTGACGAGGAAACCCACACCAAGGTGGCACAGGTATTGATTATGACAGACGCCTTTGACCTGAACGGCGTCCGGGTGGGCGACAGCTTCAGCGACTTTGAAAAGACGTTTGGGGAACCCGTCAGCGACAGCAACGGCGATGCGCATTTTCAATATGACAACATTTATCTGTCCGTTGTCCGGGACATTTCCTCCGACAACGACAAGACCATTGGCGTCTATCTTCTGCAGGAGGATTTTAAGCAGTGAGTCATCCCCCGCTGAGGATTGCAGAGAGAGCGGCGGACAGAATTTTCTGTCTGCCGCTCTCCTTCGTATTCGTATCAGAATGCTTCGTCGGGGACAAACGGCTCAAACCGCAGGGACGGGTAATCCAGCTTCTTCTCCGTGACATGCTCCTGTTCTTCTGCCCGGAGCTGATAGGTAACCGTCACCGTCTGTGTACCCGGATCATAGACAGAGCTTGCCGGATGTGCCAGCCGGTTTTCTGCCTGGCTGGGCAGATCGGTGCAGGAGGCACATTCCACAGCCCCGTCCCGTACCCGGTAGACATACGCTGCCCGCACGCCGTCGGCGCCGAAGGTAACGTTGCACACCAGTTCCCGGATTCCGTCGCCGTTCAGATCCACGGGGGTGTCGTCCTCGCCGTTGGACCCCCAGCTCTCGGCGATGCAGGTGCCGCCATCCGCTTCCACGGCGTAATAGTAATTCAAGTACCAGGCACCGCCGAAGGAGGCCACGGACAGCACCACCCCGTCGTGCCCCAGCACGCCGGTAAACGGCCGCAGGGTGACATTCTCCGGGCTCTCGTAAAGCACGTGGTCTTGCAGTGTTTTCAGAATTGTTTCCGTGCCGTCCCGATCAAGGACGATGTCCAGCGTATCATCCTCCGCACCGCTGCGCAGTCCGATTTGGTACGCGCCGCAGTCCACAGACCAGGTAGCGCCGTTGTCGCCGGACACCACCGTCTCCCGGAGATCCTTCGTATTGCGCAGTTCCATGGTCAGACTGGGGCCGTCCGCCGTGATGCTCTGCGCCTCCCATGGGCCGTCCGTCAGGTGGAGATCGGCCTTCTGCCAGGACACTCCGCCGTCCGCCGTGACAAAGACCGGCGCGTCGTCAAACAGTCCGATGGCCACCACCCCATGGAATTCATCCAGAAACGCCGCCGCACTGGGGTGCCACTGTGCGCCGGAGAGCTGCCCTGTCTCCTCCCAGGTAGCGCCGCCGTCATGGGTGCGGTAAATGTAGGTATCCGCCGCCGCAACGCCCCGGCCGTAGGTCACCGCCAGCCATCCCTCCGTCTCGGAGACCAGCTGCGCCCGGATCTCCGGTTCACCGATCAGCGTGGCCGCCGTGCTGCGTCCGCCCACATCCTCATCCTTCCACTCCCTCGGCGGGGCAATGGCCGGCCCCAGCGCCGCCCAGGAATCGCCGTCGCTGTACCGGACGCAGGGTACGCCGCTCATAACGGTGAGCTGCGCTTGTTTCCAGTTCTGTTCCGTGCCCATTTCTCCACTGGTCTTGGGAATATAAACCTCCACCGCGGCGGGCGTAAACCGCAGCAGCGCGTCCTGCTGGACATCGCTGCCCTCCAACCGATATTGGATGGTCAGTGAGCTGTCCTTAAGCTGCTCCGGGAAAACCCCGGTGACCGTCCAGCTTGGCAGCTTCTCCTTCAGAAGACCATTGACATCCTCCATGAACAAAATGCCGTTCCGCTCAAAGTAATAGTAGGATTCCGCGCCGTGGTAAAACCACAGCAGCTCTTTTTCCCCGTCCCCGTTCAGATCCTGCTCGATCACATAGTTGGAGCAGTCCGCCAGAAGCCGGGGCGTCCCGTCCGCGTCAAAATAGTAGTAATCATACGCATAATACGCCGCGCCTCGTGGGCACTCCAGCACGAAGCCGTCGTGTCCGAACAGATCCGTGAATGTGCCGATGGCATAGCGGTCCGTATATACATTGTACTCATCCGTGAAGCGAAGCAGCGTATCGCTGCCGGCAGCCCGGCAGGCGGCATACTTATTCCCATCCTGCGCCCGGTAAAACAGCACCTCCGTGCCGTTCTCCAGTGTGCGGGATGCCAGAATCTCGGCGATGTCGGATACCTTCGCTCTTTGCGGAGAGACGGCTGTCTCCACGGCATGATACGGTCCCATCTCCGACAGGGGCAGCGTTGCGGCAAGCTCATATCCGTCCGGAACAGCCGGCGCGGCTTTCGCCTTTTCCCACGCCACCAGCGGCACCATGCAGACCGCCAGCAACGCGCAGCCCACCGCCAGAGCAGCGCCCCGGCGCTTTCCGGTGGACAGAATGTTCAGCAGCCGTTCCCGCATGGCCCTGGCTCCCCCACAAAAATAGGTGGACAGCACCGGCTGCCGCCCCTTTCCCACAGCGGAGAGCAGCACTTGACCGTATGCCCTCCGGCTCTCCGCGTCCGCACCCTCCATCACCCGGTCGTCGCAGGCGCGTTCCATGTCCCGGTCCGTCTCCCGACGCATCAGCCACACCGCCGGATTAAACCAGTGCGCCAGATTGGCGGCAAGCAGCACGGCTTTCCACCACAGATCATGACTTTGCCAATGCGCCAGCTCATGGCGCAGAATGTACCGCGTTTCCGGCTCCGCGCAGTCTTCCGTGGGCAGCAGCAGTCTGGGCCGAAGCAGCCCCGTCAGCAACGGACCTCCCACTCCGGGGCAGACCAGCAGCGCGGGGCAGGCCCCTTTTCCGGTTTCGGCGCACAGCTCCCGGTAAATTGAGAGCAGCGCCTCACTTTGAACCGGTCTGGCCCAGCGGCGAAGCTGCCGCCGGAACAGGGATTCGCCCATTGCCATCCGGAGTGTCCAGGCCAACGCTCCCGCCGCCCAGAGAAGCTCCGCCGCTGTCAAAAGGTCCAGGGCCCGAGCTGTCTTCGTCTGTGGGGCATCCGCTCCCCCGCTCTCCTGCGCGGCCGGGGCGGCGATGTCCGCTCCGGTCCCATCCCCCGTGCCCGCACTCTGATTTTGAGAGGTGATCCCGATCTGCGCACCGCCGGCTTCGGTGCGTACAATCTCCACCTGACGGGCAGGTATGGCGATGGTGATTCTGGCGATTCCCGCCGGCACCGCTGCTGCCGATCCCGCCAGCAGAACCGCCGCCAGCAGATACCAGAGTCTCTTTTTCCAGAGCGCCGCAAACCTCCGGTTCCACAGGGGAGACACCGCCAGCAGGATCAGGATTACCGCGCCCACTGCCAGAGACGTCCGCAGAAGATTCAAAAACAGCGCGTCTATCATCGGCTCTCCTCCCAGCGGTCCAGCAGCTGCCGCAGATCCCGCAGATCCGCCTCGCTGACGGAGTGGCCGTCCACCAGCGAGGCCACCAGCCCCGTGACGGAATTGCCGTACAGCTTCTCCAGCATGGTTTTCCCCTCATATTGCCGGTAGGATTCCTCACCGATCAAGGCGGAGTAGCGATTGTTCCGGCCGTCTTTTTCGCACAGGAGAAACCCCTTGTCGCACAGACGGCTCAGCGAGGTCATCAGCGTCGCCAGCGCCCAGTCCCGCTTTCCGATCAGGGCGCTTTGAATCTGCGCCGAGCTCACCGGCTCTCCCGCCGCCCAAACCGCCTGCATGATCTCCAGCTCCGCGTCTCCCAGACGCTTCCGCTCTTTTTTCATCCCAAGCCCCCCGTATTATACGAATGTGTAATACAATATTATACTGTCGTATAATTGATGTCAAGCGTATTCTATCATCTTTGAACCGGTCTTCTCCGGCCTGAGGTGATCGGCTCCAGACGGTGCACTGCGTCGGCGTTTTCCCCCTCCCCGCGGCACCCCGCATTCCCTTGCGTGACGATCTGCACCCGGAGATAATATGGAGCGTGCAGACAAAAAAATCTCCCCCTCCCGTCCGGAATCTGGTATACTATATGCATTGGGAATTCAGGGGAATACTTTCAGCCCCAGTCCCGGCACGCCCCCCACTTCTCTCTTAAGGAGGCATTCACATGTCCACAGAAGAAACCATCCTCTCCCGTCTGTTCGCGCTGCAGGATCTGAAATACCGGGAGTTCCACTGCAGACTTATGCCCACGGTGAATCCGGAGTGCGTCATTGGCGTTCGGACGCCGGCGCTGCGGAAGCTGGCAAAGGAGCTCTCCAAGACGCCGGAGGCGGCGGAATTCCTGCAGGACCTTCCCCACCGGTATTATGAAGAGAATAATCTCCACGGTTTTCTGATCGAGACCATCCGGGACTATGACTCTGCCGTCGCCGCCGTGGACGATTTCCTGCCCTATATCGATAACTGGGCCACCTGCGATCTGATCTCTCCCGGGATCTTCCGGAAACACCTGCCGGAGCTGCTGGAGCGGATCAGGGTCTGGACTGCCTGCGAGCGCACCTACACCGTGCGCTTCGGCATTGGGATGCTGATGAGCTTCTATCTGGACGAGGAGTTTCGCCCGGAGCTGCTGACCATTCCGGCGGACGTGCGGAGTGAGGAATATTATGTCAACATGATGATCGCCTGGTTCTTTGCCACGGCGCTGGCCAAGCAGTACAATGCCACGCTGCCCTACCTGCAGCAGCGCCGTCTGTCCAAATGGACCCACAACAAAGCAATTCAGAAGGCCATCGAAAGCAACCGGATTCCGCAGGAAACCAAGACCTATCTGCGAGCGCTGAAACTCAAGTGAGAACCGCCGCGGGGCAGGCTGCAGATCAGCGCCGGTGAAATTCCCGGCTCGACACCGTGAAACAAACGATTGGAGCGCTGCCATGAAAATTACCGTCATCAACGGAACGGCCCAGAGGGGCGTCACCTACCACATGAAGGAGCTGTTTCTGGACCACCTGCGCAGCGGCAGCGAGATCACGGAGTTTTATCCGGCTGACCTGCCGCCCTTCTGCACCGGGTGCAAAGCCTGCTTTCTCCGGGGGGAGCAGCTCTGTCCACACGCGGAGAAAACCATGCCGGTGTGGAATTCGATGCTGGACGCCGACCTGCTGGTGTTCACCTATCCCGTATATGCCCTTCGCGCGCCGGCATCCGTCAAGTCGCTGCTGGACCACCTGTGCGTCCATTGGATGGTGCACCGCCCGGACGAGCGGATGTTTTCCAAGACGGCTGTAATTCTGACCAACAGCGTGGGCGCGCCCAACGGATCCGCACAGAAGGACGTGGAAACCAGCCTGTCCTGGATGGGCGTCTCTGCGGTCTATCCCTGCGGGGCGGGCATGATGGGCGACATCCTGTGGGAGACCATCTCGCCGGCCCATGTGGAAATGCTCCGACGCAAGACAGACCGGCTCTATGAAAAGGTTCGAAACCTGCAGCCCCGCTCCATGAAGCTGCGGGTGAGGGCGAAGTTTTTCCTGTGCAAAAGGCTCCACCAGATGGTGCTCAAGCGCGAGAAGACGCCCAGTCTGGACAACCGGCACTATCTGGAGCGCGGCTGGATCCGGAAACGGTGAATCGGAAGTCTCCCCCAAGTGATTCTGTACAACCCGGACAGGACGATACCGGCGAGTGTCAATGCCGGGTGCCTTCCACTCCGCGGTGGTCTTTCGCTGGTAACGTATCGATGCAAAGCCCCAAAACCCTTCGGCGCAAAGCTGATCAAGAAGTGCATCGCCTGAGGGAAACGGCGTGACATGCCAAAGCATGTCACGCCGTTTCCTTTTCACAATTTTTCCGAATAACGCTCTTAGGCAATGACTTGCAGCGGTTATCCAGCCCCAGCTTTTTCAGTTCAGCAGCTTCCGGACAAAGCCCGAGCGGCACAGGCCAGGCAAAGGTTTCTTTCATCAACGGGAAGCGCGGTCAATATGATTAAGACAGAGAAGCATGTACGTAATTCATGCTCCACTTCATTCAAAATGGTGGTGAAGAAATGGATGCGGTGCAGGAGAATTCACAGGGCTTCCCCGAGGCGACAGCAGAACAGATGCAAAAGCTGAATTCTTTGAGCACCACACTGGGGTTTCAGCTGTTATTCCTTACGTCCGTGCTGCTCTCGTTTTTTGCAACTTGCCGTCAGCGGGAGGCGTTGTGCTGTGAGATTTCGGGCGAAGCGAAAAAGGCGGAGGAGCTGGCCAACGTCTTTCCGCTGCGCTGCAAAGGAACAGCCATCGCAATTGGTGCAGCGGGATATTTCCTCTGGCTGGCACTCCAGGGACAGGCAAAATTGGATTCCGACGCAAGCTTCGCTGTACGCCGCTCCGCAGAACTGAGCATTCTGGAGGCGGTTTTGGTGCTCGGTGCGGCTGTGGTGCGCATGACAAACCTGACGACGTCCGGGCAGACCGGAACCCAAAGTGTTGTGGGCATTGCCGAGGATCAGGAGCCGGCATAGTCCAAATAAAGGCGGGCGCATCGTCCGGTAGGCTGCCAAATTCAAGGAACGGAACGAGGTGCTCCAACGGCGCCGTTGCGGCCTTCAGACGCAGCAGTGTACGCGCCCAAAACAGCAGAATTTTTAAATATCCGCACTGAAACGGGACTGTTGCGTCCATTGCTGGCCCCACAGGTGAAAGAATACTTTCCATGTGGCTTTCATAGAATTGAGAACTGCAGATTGCAGCTGAGATGGAGGATTTGATCCAAATGAAGGTAGTCATACTGGCCGGGGGACGGGGGTCCAGAATCAGCGAAGAGACGTATCTGAAGCCGAAGCCAATGGTTGAGATCGGAGACGCGCCGATCCTATGGCACATCATGAAGACATATTCGCATTATGGATATAACGACTTTCTCATTTGCCTGGGCTATAAAGGCTATGTGATCAAAGAGTATTTTGCAAACTACTATCGGCATATGGCTGACGCAATTACATACGACTTCAACTCCGAAAACGGAGTGGAGGTCCTTCATACAGCGGCCGAGCCGTGGAAGGTAACGTTGGTTGAAACCGGATTGAACACCATGACCGGCGGCCGGGTGAAGCGCATTCAGCCCTACACCGGAGACGAACCTTTTATGCTGACGTATGGCGACGGCGTGGCTGATATCGATATTGCTCAGCTTGTCCGCTGTCATGAACAGAGCCATCAGCTTGCAACCATCACCGCAGTGCAGCCGGAAGGCCGGTTCGGCAGGTTAAAGCTGAACGGGAACGAGGTCACAGGCTTTTCCGAAAAGGTACGAGGGGAAGAGGGCTGGATCAACGGCGGTTACATGGTTTTTCAGCCGGAGGTTTTCCGCTATCTGCAGGAGGGAGATCAGACCATTCTGGAGCAGGAACCGTTGAAAAATCTGGCGCAGGACGGCCAGCTGAACGCCTATCGGCATGACGGCTTTTGGCAGCCGATGGATACCCTCCGGGAGAAAAACGAGCTAAGCCGGCTGTGGGAAAGCGATCATGCGCCCTGGAAGGTATGGAACGATTGATATGAAACTTGCTGAGTTTTATCGGGATAAAAAAGTCATGATTACCGGCCACACCGGATTCAAGGGCAGTTGGCTTTGCGTAATGCTCTCTTCGCTGGGGGCTAGGGTCAGCGGGTTTTCCCTCGGTATTCCCACGGAAGTATCCATGTTTGAAAAACTGAATCTGACAAACGAAATCGAAAATGATTTTCGGGGGGACGTCACCCGTAAGGAGCAGATCCGGGATGCCATGGAACAGGTCAATCCCGAAATTGTAATCCATCTGGCGGCACAGCCCATTGTTTTGAAATCGTATCGCGCGCCGCTGGAGACGTTCCAAACAAACATCATGGGCACAGCGTGTGTGTTGGACTGCATCCGGGCAATGCACTGCGTCCGCTCGGGTTTGATCGTGACCACCGACAAGTGCTATAAGAACAAAGAGTGGATCTGGGGATACCGCGAGATCGAGGAGCTCGGCGGGGACGATCCTTATTCCTGCAGCAAAGCCTGTGCGGAGCTGATCGCGAACTGCTACGCCAAGAGTTTCCTTTCGGCGGGGCCCTGCAGGATCGCGACGGCGCGGGCGGGAAATGTGATCGGCGGCGGCGACTGGGCAGAACACCGGCTGATTCCGGACATTGTTCGGTCGGCCTCTGCCGGAAAGCCGGTTGTTCTGCGCCATCCTGCGTCTATCCGCCCGTGGCAGCATGTGATGGAGCCGTTATACGGGTATCTGCTGTTGTGCGAGAGACTTTACGAAAACGGGAATCAGTTTGCCGGGGCGTGGAATTTCGGCCCGGCGCCCTTGCAGTATGCCGATGTGGGTTATCTTGCGGAAAAGCTCTGTTCTGTGCTGGGATGCGATATCATATGCGAAGAGCTGGCGGAGAAGCAGGCGCAGGAAGCTGCGCTGCTCAGTCTGGACAGTACCAAGGCAAGGAATCTGCTGGGCTGGAGACCAACCCTTTCGTTGGATCAGGCCCTGTCATTGACGGCTGAGTGGTATCGCTGTGACGCAGACGGGCAGGATTTGCTGAAAAAAACGAAGGAACAGCTGGCGTATTTTGTCGAGCAGATTAGAGCTGAAGGAGCCGTGTGATGTTTCAAATGTCTTTGCCCAAAAACGAGCTGCAGAGATATGTGACGCGACAGCTGAACCATTTTTTTCCGGATAGCCAGATGTCCGGAAGCGACGCGCTGTTTACGCGGTCTGTGGACATGGCGCTTGAGCGGGCTGAGCACTGCTTCTCGCATGTGGCGCTGGATGCTTATCACCGGAATGATGTCACGCGGTTCTCCCACCTGCACGCGGATCAGTACACGGTGTTTTTATGGTTTTTATCCAACTCGGCCTGGAGAATTTTTGAAGATGACGCGATAGCGTCCAAACTGTTTTGCCTGAATAAAGCCCTGAATGGAATCATGTGCATGTATGACGCCGGAATGCCGGACATATTTTTAGTTCTGCATGGCAGCGGAACGGTGCTGGGCAAAGCGAGCTACAGTGACTTTTTTGTGTGCTGTCATGGCTGCACCGTGGGGGCTGTGCACGGGATCTATCCCGTTTTAAGCAAAGGCGTTGCCATGGCGCCGAATGCGACGATTGTTGGCAGCTGCACGGTGGGCCCGTGCGCAACAATCGGCACCCATGCCCTGCTTCGCAACAGAGATTTGGCGGGGAACACGCTTTACTACCGGGATGTCAGCACGGGATTGGCGATGACAAAACCGGTTGAAAACTCATGGGCACAATCCTACTACAATGTGCCGATTGTTTGAAAAGAACAGTGTCCCATGGAACATAACCGCATATTGATCAGCGGTGCAGACGGTTACATTGCACGGCATTGCATCAGGCGCCTCAGGGAGTTGGGATTTCCCGTAAGCACGGCATCGAGAAGTCAGGGCGGCGATCTGTTCATGGATTTTTCCCAACCGGAGCAGATTGCGGGCACGAGCATCGGCGGGATCGGAACGATGATTCACACGGTATCTCCCAACGAGGGGCTATATCAAACCGACCCCTGTCGGGCCGCCGCGGAGAATGCTGCCGGAATCCATGCGGCGCTGGATTTCTGCGTGCGGAATCAAATTGAAAATTTCATTTATTTTTCCAGCTTTCATGTTTTTGGAAATCAGGTAGGCTGCCTGACTGAAATGACGCCTCCGTCCCCCTGCAGTGATTATGGCTTGGCGCACTGCATCGCGGAGCAGACGGTTCAGATGTATGATCGTCAGAAAAAACTGAACGCATGGATCATCCGGCCCTCCAATCTGTTTGGCGTTCCGGAGGATCTTGACAAATTCAAGCGGTGGAATTTGATCCCGTTTGCCTTCTGCAGGGAAGCCGCCGCGCAAAGATCCATTTCCCTCCTCACGCCGGGGCACCAGCTTCGAAATTTTGTGGGGATCAACGATGTAATCTGTAAAATTGTCTGGATTTTAAAAAACAAGCCCGCGCAGCGTTTGATCCATGCGTATGGAACCGAAACCATCAGTGTGTACGACTATGCAAAGCGGGTGCAGGCGATCAGCTCGAAAATCATGGAGGCGCCCGTGCAGATTCACCGTCCCGAGGGCGACGGTCAGACAGCGCGCTTTGCGTTTTCCAGCGTGCTGACGGACCCGGAAATCCTGCCCGGGGACCGTCTGGATGATTTTATCAGAGACCTGACCACCATACTGATCGCAAGGCAGGAACGGAATATGAGGTTAAAATGAAAATTTGCCGCACTTCTCTTCAAAAGGCTGTGACAATTGAACTGGAACCCATCCGGGACGAGAGAGGTTTTTTCGCGCGAAGCTTTTGCAAAAGAACTCTGGAACAGTACGGAATCGTCTTTGACGTGGTGCAGTGCAATGTTGCGTTTAACAAACATGTGCGGACACTCCGGGGAATGCACTTTCAATTCCCCCCGTTCGGTGAGGAAAAAATCGTCTCCTGTTCCAGCGGCGCTGTGTATGATGTGATCATTGATCTCAATCAAAACAGCGACACATTTTGTGGGTGGTTCGGGATTACACTATCCGCTGAGAATCAAACGGCTCTTTATGTGCCGAAAGGGTTTGCGCACGGATATCAGACGCTTACGGAGAATGCGCAGATCACGTATCTGGTCAGCCAATATTATGCGCCCGCCTACGAATCGGGAGTCCGGTGGAATGACCGTGCCTTCGGGATTCAGTGGCCGTTTCAGGAGGATTTGCTGATTTCCTCCAAAGACAGCAACTGGGGGGATTTCGATCGGGAAACAGGCGGTATAATAATTTAAGAAAGACGGAGAATCATCATGGACGTAGCAGCGGCGGAAAAGCTCCTGAACCTTTTAAGCGCGGGGGAGAAACTCATCCTGCGCTTTGAAAACTGTTTTGAGCAGGAGGATGGCGCTCCGGCCGACACAGCCCTGCTGGACAATTTGACGGACCTGACGCGGGAGATTGAGACTCAGACAAAGGACGAACAACTGCCTAACCGCATAAAAGAGATCAGTTTGAACCTTTATGATTCAATTGAAACACTGAAGGAAACGCGTGAAAAGGCCGAGACCTTCTTATTTTGCCTGCGCTATCATTTGAAATCGCTGTTCAGAATTCTGGAGTTTGAAATTGCCTATCTCGTTGAGGATTTCGTCGATCAAAACAACCACCCCCGCTTTTATCCGGAGAGCGTCAGGATCGATCCTCAGGAAATCAGAAAACAGGGCAAAACCGCAAAGTGTCAGGCCAGCGTGGTTGTGCTGGCGTATAACAACCTCAGCTATGTGCGCGAATGCGTGAAGAGCATTCTGGAAAACACGGACGATGTTGATTATGAACTGATCCTGGTGGACAATGGGTCCACAGACGGCACAGGGGCGTATTTTGATTCCATCACAGGCGCCAAGGTGATTCACCTGAAATACAATCTGCACGTGGTGAAGGGCTTTAACATCGGTTTGTTGGCGGCCGAAGGAAAATACAGTGCCGCCGTATGCAATGATTTCATCTTCACTAAGAACTGGCTCAGCAATTTACTGATCTGCATGGAGTCCGACTCCAAAATCGGGTATGCCTCCCCGGGAGCCACCAGTATTTCTAATCTGCAGCAAATCTCGATTCCGTTCACTTCCATTGAGCGCTTTCAGGAAAAAGCGGGGAAATTTAACAGCAGCGATCCGAGAAAGTGGGAGGAGCGCGTTGTTCTGCTGCCCAACGTGCTTTGCTGCCCAACCGCGCTGCTTCAATGCATCGGGTATTATGACACCCGCTTTTACCGGGGCGAATTTGCGGACGATGACATCAGCTTTCGAATCAGACGGGCGGGCTATCAGCTTGTCTACTGCGGGGACACGGTAACGCATCATTATGGCAGCGTTACTACGGCGCAGGACCATCAAAACAATTCCTTCCAGGAGGGAAAAGAGACATTCTTTCAAAAATATGGCCTGGATGCATGGGCGGATGCGCGGATGGACCCCATCTATCAGAATTTTTCATATGAGCATTTATCCCATGTCAACGCAATCCTGGGGATTGAAGTCAAATGCGGCGCGACCCTGTTACAGATCAAAAACACGCTTTGGAACAAATTTGGGACTCATCCGGCTGTTTCCGCCGCCGTAACGGAAGAAAAATATCTGGAGGATTTGCGGACGATCACGGCGGACTCCGTTCACATTCGGGATTTCAGTTGTCTGGCTGAACATTTTCCGCGCAAATTTGATCTGATCTACATCGAAAAATCCTTGGATTGCATTCCCGACGACTTGAATGTCATCTTCTCCTCCCTGTCGAAATTGGCAAAGCCCCGGGGGCAGCTCATTTTTCGCTTGGATCACTGCTCGGGTTTCAGCAGAATCATGGACTTACTGCAGCAGGACGAAGCCGTTCATAATAAGAAGATTTATCTGGAAGAAGCTGTCTGCTCCTCGGCCGAGCGGTGCGGATTTCGCAGAATCCGCACATTGAGTATCGCAAGCAATCAGTATCTGCAAACCATTCAGCAGCTCTCACAGGCAGTCACAGGCGAGAGCGAGGAGAGTCTGTCGCTGCAGAAGCTGCTTCAAAAAGAGGCGACATACTTTCAGCTGCTTTACAACGGGTAGTCATGTCCATGCAAAGGCCCTCCTTGTTTCCAAGGAGGGCCTTTGCATGGAACGGGCGGCTTGTTACGGGATGATCTGCTTGAACAGCACTTCCGCGCCGAAGGCATCCAGATAATCAAGCTCCTTTGCGGACTGAAAAACCAGTTTAGAAGCCTCTTCCCTGTTGCCGTTGTCCCAATAGATCTTTGCAAGCTTGATCAAAGTGCTCTTACTGTCCGTAAACGCCAAAGCACCGAATAGTTTGTTCAGCACTTCAGGCCGAGCCTGCTTCAGAACGATTTCATATATGGTCAGAACAGTTTCAAATTCCTTTTCTCCCCCGTTTTCAAACTGCGGATCTTCCTGTGGCAGATCATAATATACATGGTAGAGAAGCTGACAGGCGGCCTGCGCTTCGGGCGTTCCGCACCGCTTCATCAGCTCCAGGCCTCTGTTTGCAAGCTCCCGGTCGTTTTGCAGGATGCCGGCAGTCAGCAGGTACTGAGCAATGGCCGGCCGCAGCGGGGGTCTGCCTTCCTTCGGGGCCGCTCCCTCGGAGCATGCCAGCTCAAACAGCGGGACTGCCCCGTTGAAATCTTTCAGGTAAAAGCATGCCAGCGCCTGAAAGAAGTGGGCTTCCGGCAGAAACTCGTCGGCTGCAGCAATTGTATTCAGCTTAGCAAGCGCCTGCGGATATAACCCCTCTTTGATTAGAACGTCAGACGCGGTAATGATATTGGAGGGAGCGGCCGGATCGGAAAAGCAGGAAAACAGCTTGGCGCACACTTCGTCCTTGTCGGAAAGCAGTTTGTTCAGGGCAAACCCCACCTGGTACAGGGCCGTGTAATAATCCGGTTTATACCGAAGGGCCGCCTGATACCACTCCAGCGAAGGCTGGTAATCTTCCAGCGCGGCGTAGATATCTCCCAGCATATAGGCCGCCCGATACGAGCCGCACCCGCCCATGAATTCCAGCGGAGCCGGGGGCACCCCCATTGTCAGGCAGCGATTCAGGCTCTGAATGGCCAGTGTATAGCGTCTGGTCCTAAAAAAAATAACCGCTCTGATGAATTCAAAATCCGTGCAAAGAGGAAAAATGTTCAGCGCCTCCGCAATAAAATACAGGGACTGTTTGAAATCGCCCAAGGCCTCCAGACAGGTAATCATCCGCAAATACAGATGCGCAAATATCATGTTGTGCTTTTTGGCCTCTTCATACGATTTCAAATAATAAACCGAAGCTTTGTTCAAATCATTCAGGGCAAGATATTCATTTCCCAAATAATACTGGGCAAAAAAATCCTCAGGGTTTTTTTCCAGCTCCTGCTCCAGAATGGGCATATTCCGTTTCCGTTTTTGCTTTTTTGCAATGGTCTCATCCAGATACCCGTAGTGATTTAAAATGACATTAAGCGTTTCAAAGCGGTCAGGGAATCCCTTCATGTCATCACAGACAATTTGCTCATGAATCGCGCCGGCATACCGGTACTTTCCGTTGCTGCGCAGTAAACGCAAGGCATTGTGCAGCGTAAAATCCTCCGGCGAATACGTGCCGATATAATTCCGAACCCGAAAATATGCGCCGTCCAGATTGGTGGTGTTGATAAAGCTCACAATGGCATCCAGTCCACTGCGGTCAACCTCCTCGTCGGCATCCAGCAGCAGGAGCCATGCGCTTTTCGCCTGCCCCATTGCAAAGTTTCTCGCGTTGGAAAAGTTATCATCCCACGGATAGTGATAAATCTTGGCCCCCAGGCTTTCGGCGATTTTTACGGTATTGTCCCTAGATCCGGTATCGACAACGACGAGTTCATCGATAATGTCCTGAACGCTTTCGATGCATCTTGAAATATTATTTTCTTCATCTTTCGCAATCAGGCATAGCCCCAGCGTTTCTTCGTGATTTTCAGAAGAACTTATTTCCATTCTGACACCTCTCATTGACTGCGGTTCCCCGGACGCATGCGCATGAATTTATTTGCCATATAAAAGCAATTGGTTGCTTTATGCGGAAAGGAACAAAGTCGATCTTTCATAATACAATATATGTATGGACATATGAGCGGTGACTCGCTGCGCCGGCAGCTCGCTGTCAAAACCCGGGGTGTAGCACGAAAAGCGATTGTGGCATAGTATAAAGAGGCCTGGTGTCTGTGAGCTTTCCATGGATATTGGGCAAAATCCGAAAGGTGGCACAATATGGCTTTAGATTTGTTAACGCTCGTTGTTGCGGCAACGTCAACCACGACGCTTGGTCCCAGCCAGAACGGTTACTACTATCTGATGGGTGCGGACACATTCTCCACAACCTTCCCGATAGCAGCTGGTTCCTTCCAGAATAATGCGGGGGCGACTATCACTCAGTTCCCGACTGTCTCCTCCAATGGTTATTATACGGCCGCGATCAACGGTGTGCAGCAAAAGAGTGGTGTCATTTCCTACGGCTCGGCTACACTCACCCTCACTTTTGATACGGCAATTACCCTCGCCGAGAATGCAGTCATCGAATTGCAGGTAGTTGACTACGACCCAACTACCCTGACAACGGTTACGGCTTAAATTTTCAAGGGCTTCCGGATCTTCTCCGGAAGCCCTTGGCTTATCCTATCAACGTAACTGCTCGATAATCGCCCGCATTCCAATTCCCTGGCAGATATTCATTGACGCACTCAAAACTCGAAAAGCTCCATAGCAGTTTTTTAAAAACTTCGGAGCGGCGCGGGAGAATTGGAAGATCAGTCCTCGTTGAAGCTCTTTTCCAGCTTGACATAAATTCTGTAGCGCTCATCCGCATCCTTCTGGGCTTGGGCAAACAGAGTCTCTGCCGCCTCCGGATACTTGAGTTTCAGGCCGGAATAACGAACTTCTCCATCGAGAAATTCGGAAACAGGTCTGGAGGGCGCCTTATAATCCAGACTGAAGGGCTTTTCCGCCTTATCCGGATTGTACCGGTACAGCGGCCACAATCCGCACTCCACTGCTTTTTTCATTTCGGCCTGGGCATTGCTCATGCCGGCCTTGATTCCGTGGGAAATGCACGGAGCATAGGCGATGATGACGGAGGGTCCCTTGTGATCCACCGCTTCCTTCATCGCTTTCATCAACTGCCCGGGATTGGCTCCCATGGCTACGGAGGCGACATAGGCATTCGGATAGGTCATCAGCAGTCGGCCAAGGTCCTTCTTGTGGGTTTTCTTGCCGCCGTCGGCAAACTTTGCACTGGCGCCGATGGGCGTGGCCTTGGAAGACTGTCCGCCCGTATTGGAGTAAATTTCCGTATCCACGATAAAGATGTTGACATCCTCGCCGGTCGCCACCACATGATCCAGACCGCCGTATCCGATATCGTAGGCCCAGCCGTCTCCGCCGAACAGCCATACGACTTTCTTGGCCAGCTGATCCTGATGGAGCAGAATTCCCTCTGCCAGCGCCTTGGCTTCGCCGGTGAGGGCGGCGCCTTCCAGCGCAGCAACCAGCGCTTTGGACGCCTTGTCGTTGGCATCCAGTTCGTCAAACGTCTTCAGCCAGGCCTGAATAGCGCCTTCCACATCGGACCCCGCAACCAGCGCCAGCAGCTCTTGCGCCTGCTGTTTTACCCCGCCGCGGCGTTGCTTGATCGCCAGACACATCCCCAGGCCGTTCTCCGCCTGGTCCTCAAACAGCGTTCCATAAAACGCAGGGCCGCGGCCTTCCTTGTTTTTCGTATAGGGCAGGGACGGAAATGCGCCGGCCCAGGCCAGAGAGCATCCCACGCCGTTGACCCAATAGGTCTTCTCGCCGTACATTTGGGTAATCAGCTTGGCGTACGGTGTTTCGCCGCAGCCGGCGCAGGCGCCGGAGAACTCCATCAGCGGCTGGCTGAACTGGCTGCCCTTGAGCGTCGAGCGGTCAAACACGCCCGGTTTGTCGCTCAGCGACAGGGCATAGTTCCAGTTGGTCTCGTCATACATGGTGTCATCGACGGGAACCATGGTCAGGGCCTTGTCCTTGGCAAGACACGATGCGGCGCAGCTGCCGCAGCCCGTACAGTCCATCGTACTGACCTGAATGCGGTATTGCAGTCCCGCCGCACCCTTGGCCGGGAGCATGGCAAATCCCGTAGGCGCAGACTTCGCCTCCTCTTCGTCAAGCAGGTATGCGCGAATGGAGGCATGGGGGCAGACAAAGGTGCACTGGTTGCACTGCAGGCACTTGGCCGGATCCCACTGGGGGATTGCGGAGGCGATGCCCCGCTTGTCATACTTGGACGTGCCAACCGGATAGGTGCCGTCCTCGTGTCCCGCAAAGACGCTGACAGGCAGATCGTCACCGCGCTGGCGGTTGCAGGGAATCACGATTTCCCGGACGACCTTGGGCAGATTTTCATCGATGGTGCGCTCATCTTCCGCGCAGCTCCAGTCGGCGGGGACATGCACCCTGACGGGGCTGTTGATTCCCGCGTCAACAGCGGCCATGTTCATATTGACAACCTTTTCGCCCTTCTTGGCATAGGTCTTCTGAACGGCCTCCTTCATATATTTGACGGCATCCTCCACTGGAATCACGTTGGAGAGCTTAAAGAAAGCGGCCTGCAGGATCATATTGGCGTGGTTGCCCAAGCCCAGTTCTCCGGCCAGCTTCGCCGCATCCACAATGTAGAAATTCACGTTGTGGTCAGCGATGTACCGCTTCACATCGCCGGGAAGCTTTTCGGACAGTTCCTCTTCCGTCCAGGAGGTGTTCAGCAGGAAGGTCCCGCCGTCCTTGATCTCGTGAATCATGTCGTACCGGGTGATATACGACTGGGCATGACAGGCCAGGAAATCCGCCGCCTTAATCAAATAGGTGGAGTGAATGGGGTCCCTGCTGAAGCGCAGGTGAGACTTGGTGATTCCATAGGACTTCTTGGTGTCATACTCGAAATACGCCTGGGTGTACATTCCGGCATGGTCACCGATGATCTTGGCACTGTTCTTGTTGGCACCCACCGTACCGTCGGAACCCAATCCCCAGAATTTGCAGGACACCGTGCCTGCGGGCTCCGTGATCAGCGGCTCATGCACGTTCAAAGATAGGTTCGTCACATCGTCCACGACACCGATGGTAAAGCCGTTTTTCGGCTCTTCCTGCGCCAAATTGTCGAAAATTGCTTTGATCTGCGCAGGCGTGACATCCTTGGAGGCCAGGCCGTACCGCCCGGCATACACCTTGGGCGCCTTTTCCTGGGCGGAGTAGGTGGCGCAGATGTCCAGATACACAGGCCCGGCAATCGCGCCCGGCTCTTTGGAGCGGTCCATGGCGGCAACCTTCTTCACCGTCTTCGGCATTGCCTGCAGGAAGAACTGCATGTCGAAGGGGCGATAGAGGTGAATCTGCATCATGCCCACCTTCTCACCGCGGGCATTCAGATAATCCACAACCTCGCGCGTCGCCTCGCAGGCGGAGCCCATGATCACAATCACCCGCTCAGCGTCGGGAGCGCCGTAGTAGTTGAAAAGGTGATAATCCCGGCCTGTGATCTTGTTGATCTCCTGCATATACCCTTCCACGATTCCGGGGATTTCCAGATACATGGAGTTATTGGCCTCCTGTGACTGGTAATAGACGTCGGGGCCCTGAACGGTGGTACGCATGAGGGGATGCTCGGGATTCATGGCGATCCGGTGATACGCCTCCAGTGCATCCCGGTCCATCAACGCGGCAACCCGGTTGAGATCAATCATTTCAACCTTCTGGATCTCGTGGGAGGTGCGGAAGCCGTCAAAGAAATGGATGAAGGGCACCCGGCTCCTGACCGTGGACAGATGTGAGATGGCAGCCAAGTCCATTACCTCCTGCACGCTGGCGGAGGATAGCATGCAGGCGCCTGTGGCGCGGCAGTCCATAACGTCCTGGTGGTCCCCAAAAATGTTGTTGGCATGGGTTGCCACCGATCTTGCCGCCACATGGAACACCGCCGGCATCCGGTGACCGGACATGATGTGAAGGTTCGGGATCATCAGCAGCAGGCCCTGGGATGACGTAAAGGTGGTGGCCAGCGCCCCGGCCTCCGCCGCACCGTGGAGGGCGCCGGACGCGCCGCCCTCGGACTGCATTTCCACCAGGGTCACCGGCTGGTTGAACATATTCTTCCGGCCGGCCGCAGCCCACTCGTCAATTTTTTCGGACATCGGTGAAGACGGAGTGATCGGAAAGATCGCCGACACCTCTGTAAAATGGTAAGCGACCGCTGCACAGGCTTCGTTGCCATCCATTGTCTTCATGTTTTTTTCCTTAGACATCAGTTTACTCCTTTTTTGTCAGCACTCGGCAATGCGCTCAGTTCTCAATGACGGCGCCCTTGTCGGCAGAGGTGGCCACCTTTGCATACAGACGCAAATAACCGTTGGGAATCTTCTTCTTTGGATGTGCAAGCGTCTGATAACGCTCCGCAATTTCCTCGTCGGAAACGTGCAGCTCCAGTCTGCCCTCAATCACGTCGATCAGAATCTCATCGCCGTCGTGAACGATGGCCAGCGGCCCGCCCTCCGCAGCCTCCGGGGAAATGTGTCCCACAAAGCAGCCGTTATTGGTGCCGGAGAACCGCCCGTCTGTGATCAGCGCGGCAGATTTGGACAGACCCATGCCATACATATATTTCATTGCCTTAAACATCTCGCGCATGCCGGGTCCGCCCTTGGGGCCCTCGTAGCGGATAACCACCACATCGCCTGCCACAATTTTTCCGCCCAGAATTGCTTCTTCCGCCTCTTCCTCGCTGTTGAAGCATTTCGCTTTTCCGGTGAAGTGGTGCAGGGACGGATCGATCGCGCCCGGCTTGGTTACGGCGGTGTTGGGGCACAGATTTCCGTGCAGTACGGCAACGCCGCCGGTCTTGCTGAACGGATCCTGAACCGTTTTGATGATTTCAGGGTTCTCCGGGTATTCATAGACGTACCCGTCCAGATTTTCCTTCATCGTTTTTCCGGTCACGGTCATGACCGAGGTCTCCAGCAGGTCGCCCAGACGCTGCTCCACCCTGGGAATGCCGCCGGCACGATGAAATGCCTCCATATCCCACTTGGCCGCGGGGTTTACTTTGGCAATCTGAGGCGTCGTCTTGCTCAGTTTTTCAAACTCCTCCACCACATTCAGACCAAGCTCCGCCTCATAGGCAATCGCGGACAGGTGCAAAACCGCATTGGTGGAGCCGCAGATCGCCATGGTCACCTTAATTCCGTTGCGAATGGCTTCCCGCGTCAGGATCTGCCGTGCGGTAATCCCCTTTCGGGTCAACTCCACAATTGCGCGGCCCGACTCGAAGGAGTGGCGCAGGCGCGCCGCATAAGGCGCCGGAATCAGCGCGCCGCCGGGCAAGCTCATGCCCAAAGCCTCGGAGATGCAGCACATGGTGTTGGCGGTTCCAAGGAACGAGCAGGAGCCGCACCCGGGACACGCGGTATTTTCCAGCGAAGTATATTCGCACTGCGACAGCTTCCCGGAAGCCACCATACCGCGGGCTTCGTCAATGGAGGTCAGATCCGATTTGCGTCCGTCAAACTCAATTCCGCCCAGCATCGGGCCTCCGACGCAGACAATGGCCGGAATATCCAGCCGCGCGGCGGCCATCAGCATTCCCGGGACGATTTTATCGCAGGAGGCCAGCAGCACAATGCCGTCCAAGCGGTGCGCCTGCACCATGATCTCAACGGAATTGCAGATAATTTCCCGGGACGGTAGAATATAATTCATGCCGACATGTCCCTGGGCTATTCCGTCGCAGGCGGCAATCGTTCCGAACTCAACCGGCGTTCCGCCCGCGGCATAGATTCCCCTCTTTACATATTCGCCCACCTTATCAAGGTTAAAATGCCCCGGGACCAGCGTATTCCACGTATTGGCAATGCCGATGATCGGCTTGTCGTTCAGCTCGCCGTCTGTATATCCCATCGATTTAAACAAGGACCGATAAAATGCACTGTCTTCCTGCCCCAGTATCTGATTACTACGATATGACATTGATAAATTCCTCCTCATAATTTGTATCCGCTATGCATATAATCCAACAATAATTCTATATTATAAACTGATATTCTATAATGTAGTTATTGTACAACTTTTCTATTAGCGTTTCAACCTTGCAAAGTCTCCAGTTTTAAAAGTATTTTATTGTATTCTCTCGTCAATTGTTGACATTGCAACTATACTTGGTTATAATAAATCAATCTATCATTCTGCAATGAAGAACATTGCTCGGGAGGGGATTTTGACATGGCTACCACGAAAAACATCCAGTCGGTTGAGCGCGCCTTCGCTATTTTGGAATTGTTTCAGCGGACGGCAGGCGGTGAGCGGAGCGTGAAAGAGATTTCCGAAGCGCTTTCTTTGAATAAAAGCACCGCTTTCGGACTGATCAACACACTGACCAATCTCGGCTATCTTCAGCAGAACGTCGAAAATCAAAAGTACGTACTGGGGCTGAAGCTTCTCAGCTTTTCCAATGCCGTCAAGGTGCAGAACATCATCATCCGCACGGTGCATCCCTATCTGGAGCAGATCAACCACAAGTACAACGAAACCGCCCACTGCGCAGTGGAGGACAACGGCGGCGTCGTTTATTTGGATAAGGTAGAGGCGCTGGGCTCTATTTACATTAACACGCAGATCGGAACCAAAAACTATATGCACTGCACCGGTGTGGGCAAATGCATCCTGGCCTATCTGCCGGAGGATGCGCAGGAGCGCATTTACAAAGGGAATCTGAAAACAATGACGTACAACACCATTACAAACTCCGAACAGCTCCGCGAGGAAATCGAACGGGTGCGGCAAAACGGATACGCCATTGATAACGAAGAGATCTCCATCGGCCTCACCTGCGTTGGTGTCCCGATTTTTTCCGCACCCGGAAAAGTGGCGTGTGCCATCAGCGTCTCCGGCATGACGCCTCGGGTGCAGATCGCCTTAAAAAACGGTCTGATTCTTGATCTGAAAAAAGCCGCTGCCGCAATCTCCAAAACCAGTTTCAACTACGAGTACCGCATCGCGGAAGAAGCTGAGCAATAAGCTTTCGAAGCCTTTTAAGCGAAAGGAAGGGAAAACCTTCCTTTCGCTTTTGGCTTTAATAGCAGGTGGTTCCGCCATCAATGGGAAGGTTAACACCATTGATAAAGGAGGCCTCCCTACTCGCCAGATACAAAACCGCATTGGCGACATCCGCCGGCGTGGCCAGGCGTCCCAGAGGTACCTCATCCAAACGCTCTTTGCGGCGGACGGGGTCCTGCATCAGCACGGCCACCAGCGGCGTATCCACAGTCCCCGGATGGATGGAGTTGCAGCGGATTCCGTCCTTGGCATAACGCGACGCCACGGATTTCGTGATCATCGTGATTGCGCCCTTTGTGGCCGTATAGGCCTCCGGCGTAAACTTATGCCCGATCAGGCCGCAGATGGAAGAGGTATTGATGATTGCGCCGCCGCCCTGACCGCGCATAACGGGTATGGCATATTTGCAGCCCAGGAAAACGCTTCCCGTGTTGACCTGCATCATCTTCATCCACTCGCTCATGACCATTTCTTCAATTGGCTTGCGGATGTTGATCCCGGCATTATTGACGAGCACGTCCAGCCGGCCGCTTTCCGAGACGATCTGTGCGATTACCGCTTCCCACTCCGTCTCGCTGGTCACATCCAGTTTGGCACTGTGTGCCGTGCAGCCCGCAGCGGTGATCTCCGCTTCCAGCGTCTTGCATTTTTCCAATTCCAGATCCAGCAGCCAGACCTGCGCACCGGACATCGCCAGGGTTTTCGCCATTTCACTGCCCAGTCCGCCCGCAGCGCCGGTAATTGCAACGACCTTGTTTTTTACGTCCATGTTCGAAATCTTCTTTCTCAAGTAATATCTGTCATTCGCGGGATTTTTTGTCGTCCCACGCCTTGGCCGGATTCTGCACGCCCATTTTTCCTCCCGTGATCTCCAATGTCGTCCCGGTGATATACCGTGCATAATCAGACGCCAGAAATGCCACTGCCCAAGCGACATCCGCCGGCTGTCCAAAGGACTGCATTGCAATGGCGCGCTTCATTGCGTCCCCGTTGGTCTCGGTCAGTTCGTGGGTCATATCCGTATCAATCACACCTGGGATATACCCGTTCACCCGAATTCCGTATGGCGCCAGCTCCGCCGCCAGCGTCTTGATCATCGAACTGACCGCCGCTTTGGTTGCTGCATAGACACCGCTGCCAACAGACGGGAACACCGCCGCAAAGGATGAGGCCAGCAGTAGTACACCGCCTGTCGCTTTCATCGCCTCCAGCGCGATCCGAGCGCCTAAATATGTTGATTTCATATTGATATCAACCGTCTGATCCCACACATCTTCCGGCGTATCGATAATGCTGTACTGCGGATAGATTCCCGCGTTTCCGATCCAGATATTGATTTGTCCGAGTTCGGCAACGGTATGCGCGGCAAAGGCGCGCAGCGCCGCGCCGTCCGAGACGTCGCAAGTCTCGCCAAACGCTCTGATTCCTTTGCCCCGAAGCTGCTCGATTGCCCGCTGCAGCTTTTCCGGATTTGTCCCGCAGATGGAGACAGCGGCGCCAAGCGCCCCAAACAGTTCCGCACAGGCCAGGCCAATGCCCGCAGATCCTCCTGTGATAACCACCACCTGCCCGTCAAAGCGGATATTCATTTCCAGTGCCATTTCTTTCCACCTTCCTAGCATAGGTACCGCGGACGCTCCCCCGTGAAATGGAGCGTCCACGGTACTCTTTTTTACAAATCAGCCCAGCAGACCCAGACTATTGAACAGTGCAACCACTGCAATACTAATTACGGAAGCCACAACACAGGGAACGGTGACGTACTTCAGCCCCTGCTTGGTATCCAGGTGGAAGAATTGACCCATCACCCAGAAACCGCTGTTGTTGACATGATTGATCATCAGCGTTCCGGCGCCGATCGCCAGGGTCGCCGCCAGCGGGGACAGGCCCAGCGCGTCAACCATCGGGAACACAATGCCGGCGGCAGTCATGCCGGCAGTTGTCATGGAGCCGACGGCCGTCATCATGATAACGGCGATCGCCCACGGAATCAGAATGGTCGGAATGGGGGAATTTGTCACCAGATCGGACAAGCCCTTGATAGCCGGGGCATTTTTCAGGATGGTGCCGAAGGCGCCGCCCATTGCGGTAATCAGCAGCGGAGTCAGCGCAACCAGAAGGCCGCGGACAACCCACTTGTTCAGCGTAATTTCAGAGATGGGCGCATTGGCCTCCTGCGGGTAATTCTTGGCATAGGTTTCCAGAACCATTTTACGCTGTTTATACCCCAGCCAAATCGAGTAAAGCACGCCAACAAACAGGGCGATCACCTTGTTGCCGACGGTGGTCAGCACTTTATACGCCAGAGAGCCGTCACTCAAATACATCGCGGCAAAGGAGGAAAGGGAAATCAGGAACACTGGCAGGAGCAGGGGCAGGAACGACAGGAACGTATTGGGAAGCTTCTCGTCCTTGATCAAAATATCATCAATTTTATCGGAATCCGTCTCCGCCAGACCGCGAACAAATTCCTCATTGGGCGCAATCCATTCCTTGGCAACCCACTTTTTCAGCAGCAGCCAGGTGGCAAAAAAGGCGATCAGTGAAATGATGATGCCCCACACAATGGTCATGCCCAAATCGGCCGAGAAGATAATGGCAATCGCCAAAATACCGGGCGTCGGGGGAACCATTGCATGCGTCAGGAACAGGCCCAAGCCCGTAAAGGACGCCATCGTGGACATGGAAATCTTCTTCCGTTTGGACAGCATCGAGGCAATCGGGGCCGTCAGAACCATTGTGATATCGCCAAACACGGGAATTGACATGATAAAGGCGGTCAAGGAAGGCGCGAGTTCCATGTTTTTGCCTTTAAACAGCTTGATGAAGAAGTTTGCAATCGACTTTGCAGCGCCGGTATCCTCAATGCCCATTGAAATGATCGCACCAAGAATAATGGTAATTCCGACGCCGGTTAACGTTCCGCCAAAACCGGCGCTGATGTAGTCCACGGACCCCGTTACACCATATCCCAGGACAACTCCGGTAAGCAGTGCCGTGGTAAACAGAGCCATGACCGGATGGATCTTCATCTTGATAATCATCAGCATCAACAGCAGAATCGCTGCGACCAGAACCACTAAAAACACACCTGTTGACATATTTTTCTCCTCTTCTTTCTCGTTTCGCTTACTACTGGGTAAACCGAATCATGAATCTATCCGTTGAATGAATCATCTCCTTCTTCTCCAAAAAGCGCCGCGCATTTGGTAAGTCATTCTATTTTACCGCAGCGCGTTCTATATTGCTGTATTTTTGATTTTATAGTGTCTTTCTACTTCTGTCAATCCCATATGCACAATTTCAGAGTAACAGCGATTTTAATGCCACTGTTTTGTGCATTAGGTACAATTATTCAGCTTCAATACTGACAAATCCCAGTTTGCAGCGTTATTCAATTTACGAAAAAATTGGAATTTATGCATGTCATTCTATATTGACGCATGTTTCAATGATGAACAGAAATAAATCGCCTCATATTCTGACGCAGCTGATGATCAGCAGCATAAAAATAGTTCAAAATTTCAGTGCTATGCAAGAGCCACCGCCCATCAGAGGAATAGCCGGTGCGGCTGCAGGTACGGAATAGAATATAATGGTATGACGGGTCCCACCGCAGGGTACTCCGGATCGGAGGGGGAGCAATAGGATGAGCAGTCTGTCCAAATGGACGATTATGGCCTATCTTGACGGGAACAGCGAGCTTGCGCCGGAGATGGCTGCCGCAAAGGCTGATATGGAAGCGGTAACTTACGGTGAAAACATTCAGGTTTTGCTGGAGATTGGGCTTTTGGACGAAAAGGCACTGGAGATTTTGAGACCGGGGAAAAGTCAAATCACTTCCGGCGAAAAATGGAGCGGAGTTAGGCGCTATCACTTCTCCCGGACGGGCTGCCATTTTGCGGAAGACCTGGGAAGAGCCAACATGGCCGACCCGGCCTGTCTGTATGAATTTATTCTCTGGGGAATGGAGAGCTGCCAGGCCGAGCACTATGCTTTGATTCTGGGTGGGCACTCCTGCGAATATATCGGAATGATGAATGATTACAGTCAGAACAAGCCGTATATCATGGGAATTCCGGAAATCTCCCTCGTTTTTAATTTTATTTATAAAAATACGGGCAGACAGATTGATCTCCTGATCTTTGACACTTGCCTGTTTAACAATATTGAGCTGTTATACGAGCTTGGGTGTGACGGTCCCCCGGCGGTCAAAACAGTGCTTACCTATCGCAAAAACGCCCCGGCTGAGGGTCTTCCCTACCGCAAATTGCTTTCGGCAGCAGCCGAAAATTGTTGCGAGCATCAGCTTGACCGATTCATCGAGCAGCTTGTGCAATCCGCCTCAGCCGACCTGATCGCATACAGAATTGACCACCTCACCCTCGAAAGAATCAAGAGCGCATACAGTACCCTGGCCCGGAGATTTCTGGATGACCGAGCAGGCGCAGGCCCAAATGAACGGACAGATCTCGCGTTTCTTCTGGAAGACACGGGGAAGAATCCCCGGCAAGCCGCGCTGAAGGAACTCGCGGAGTATGAGTCTTCGCTGATTGTTCCCACAAAATCCAGAGATAACGCAAACAGGGCAAAGCTGCTGGCATTGGATAAATACATTCCTTTTTTGGATACGGCCGCCATGTACTACCGGCTGGCCTTCGCGCGAAATAACGACTGGTCGGATCTGATCTGCAGCAGGCTCCCGGAGAGAGTTTTCAGGTTTGTCATCTCGATCGGGTTTACGCCGATGAGATTGCCGGAAGAGAAAATAAAAGCGCTGATTGCTTCCAGCAGTCCCGCACTGTCCTCTGCCTCAGCCGAAGATATTTATAAAAAGCTTGCTGCCCTGAAAAACTGGAGCCCTGGTTAAGGCACTTTTCCCACGGACCAGTGACATCCTGAATCGCTGTTGAATATACTGCAGTGAAAGCTGCACCTTTGAATTGGAGATGTTAACTTGGCAACCATTAATGTACCAGCCGATCAGGCTACCATTCAGGCCGGAATCAATGCGGCCGTCCCCGGCGATACCGTTTTGGTCGCGCCCGGGATATATACGGAAAATATTACCATTAATAAGTCGATTACGCTGCTTTCCAGCGGCGGGCCCGTATCAACAATCATCGATCCGCCCGCCGTGGAATACTATCTGGTGAGCATTGAGGCGGACAACGTCATATTGAACGGCTTTACAATCACGAATCCGGATTATACGGGAACGGCGGATGCGTCGGGGATTCTGACCCAAAACGCAGGGCGGAAGAGCAATATCCGGATCACAAACTGCATCATTCACGATGTGGGCTCCATGACCAGAACTCCGGTAAGCTTCGGAACCTACGGCATTAACAGCGGACCGGTGGACGGACTGGAAGTTGACCACACCATCATCTATAACATCGGCAACGCCGACAACACGGCCGAAGCCGTGGGAATCTTTGTCTGGGGCAATGACAATGTTGATTCAGCAATCAACATCAACCTGCACGACAATACAATCAGTAATATTATAAATCCCACCAACGACAACAGCGGGATTCGCATCGGCGGCTTTAGCTCGGATGTGGCCATCAGCGGCAATACCGTTTCCCCCGCCGTAAAGCAGGGAATTGTCACCAGCCCGAGTATGATCGGCCCCACGACAATTACGCATAATCATGTTAACGGCGCGACTCTTTACGGACTTTTGCTGCGCAGTCCCTTTGCCCAGACCGTTGCATACAACACCATCACAAATAACGGAACCGGCATTTATGTTTCCTCCACCTCATCCGCTCCCGCAATCAACTTCAATAACATCTACGGAAACACGGTTGGGCTGGACAACGAGAGCATCTATCTCGTGGATGCGACCAACAACTGGTGGGGCAGCGCAAGCGGACCAAACACACCCGGAGGGGATACCATCATCGGCGTTTCACCCGTTACCTCCTATCCCTGGCTCCTGCAGCCGTATTCGCCCCCATCACGGGGGATTCGCTTCTGGTGAAAGGGTCAAGTGACCGACATCAAGAAAGAGCGTGCATTCGGCAGAATGCACGCTCTTTCTTACTTCTTGCTTTGTGCGGGTCTGTTCAGGCGGAACAGCCGCAGGGAATTGCCGTTTTGCGGCGCGGCGCGCCGGAAATGGCTGTTCAGTTCAGCCGCCAGATCTCCCGGTTGTACTGGGCAACCGTCCGATCGGAGGAGAAAAAGCCCGCATTCGCAATGTTCACGAGCATCTTTTTCGCCCAGGAGAGCCGGTCTTCGTAATCCAAAAGGGCCCGGTGCTTCACGGCGATATAGTCCTCCGCGTCCAGCAGGGTCATGAACCAGTCCTTGTGCTTCAGATCATGCCACAGAGCGGAGAGCGCCGCAGGGTCACCAAGGGACAAAAGCTCCGGCGAGACAATGAAATCCACCAGCGGCTCCAGTGCGGGGCGGTGGCAGTACGCAAGAGCATGGTAGTCTTCGGCGGCATATCGCTTCATGACCTCTTCGCTGGAGGCCCCGAAGGTGTAGATGTTCTCCTGCCCCACCAGCTCCGCGATCTCCACGTTGGCCCCGTCCATCGTCCCGATCGTGACGGCGCCGTTGGCCATGAGCTTCATGTTTCCGGTGCCGGAGGCCTCTTTGGAAGCAAGTGAAATCTGCTCTGAGAGATCACAGGCGGGGATGAGCGATTCCGCCCAGGTAACGTTGTAGTTTTCCACCATCACCACCCGGAGCCAGGGACTTACCTCCGGGTCGCCCGCGATCAGCCGCTGCAGACAGAGAATGAGGTGGATGATGTGCTTTGCCATCACATAGGCTGGCGCGGCCTTGCCCCCGAATATGACAGTGACCGGCCGGGGCGGCAGCCTGCCCGCCTTAATTTCCAGATACTGATGAATCACATACAGGGCGTTCATCTGCTGGCGCTTGTACTCGTGCAGGCGCTTGATCTGGATATCAAAGACGGAGTCCGGGTCGACCGACGCGCCCTGAAGATGCTCCAATCGTGCCGCCAGGCAAATTTTTGCGTCCCGCTTAACCTCCAGCAGCCGCCGAAGGAGCGTCTCATCCTCCCGATATGCCAGCAGCGCGGTGAGCTTTTCCGCGTCCGTTTTCCAGCCCCCGCCGATACATTCGGTAATCAGGGCCGAGAGGGCGGGGTTTGCCGCAATCAGCCAGCGGCGGAAGGTGACGCCATTTGTCTTATTGTTGAATTTTTCCGGGTAAATGTCGCAGAAGGGCTTGAGCTCCGCGTTTTTCAAAATCTCGGTGTGCAGGGCGGCCACGCCGTTCACGGAGAATCCGTAGTGGATGTCCAGATGCGCCATGTGAACGCGGCCCTCCTCGTCCAGAATCGCCGTCCGTGGGTCGGGATGTGCCTCCGATGCCCGGCGGTCCAGCTCCCTGATGATGGGCACCAGCTGCGGCGCCACCGTTTCGATAAAGGAAAGCGGCCATTTTTCCAGCGCTTCTGCCAGAATGGTGTGGTTTGTGTATGCGCAGGTACGGCTCACTTGGGTGATTGCCTCGTCCATCGTCAGACCCCGGAGCGTCAGCAGACGGATCAGCTCCGGAATGACCATGGAGGGGTGGGTGTCGTTGATCTGAACGACGGCATGCTCCGCCAGCAACGCAGGGGCAAAGCCCCGCTCCTCCAGTTCGCCGAGAATGAGCTGAGCGCCCGCGGACACCATGAAATACTGCTGATAAACCCGCAGAAGACGGCCAGCGTCGTCGCTGTCGTCAGGGTACAGAAAGGCCGTCAAAACGTGCGCGATATCGCTTTTGTCGAAGTCGATGCCCACCTCGGGTTCGGGGGCGGCCGCCTCCACATCGAAGAGGTGAAGGCGGTTAGCCGTGTCGGTGTTGGCGCCGGGAATCGCAATGTCCCGGAGGACGGCCTTCAGCGTAAAGCCGCCGAAGGGGACGGAAAAGGCGCGGCCCGTGTCGATGAGCCAGCCGTCTCCGGCGATCCAGGGATTGGGCCGCTCCCGCTGCCTGCAATCCGCGAAGGTCTGTTTGAACAGGCCATAGTGATAGTTCAGTCCCACGCCGTCGCCGGGCAAGCCCTGAGCGGCGACGGAATCGAGAAAACAGGCGGCCAGTCGGCCCAGTCCGCCGTTTCCCAAGGAAGGTTCCGGCTCAAATTCTTCGATTTGGGACAGGCTCTTTCCCATACCCGCAAGCAATTCCCGAGCTTCGTCAAAAAGGCCCAGAGCCAGAAGGTTGTTGCTCAGGAGCTTCCCCGTCAAAAATTCAGCGGAGAAGTAGTAGAGCTTCCGCGCTCCGGCGGGCGCAGGGCGGGACTCGGAGAGTTCCCGGGTAAGGATCAGCAGCGCCGAGCAGAGCGTCTGCGCGTCGCAGTCCGTGAGCGCAAGCCCCCAGCGGGCGCGGGTCAGCGCTTCCAGCCGTTCGGCAAGGTTCATGCGTGCTCCTCCTCTTTTTTCGCCGCCACGGGCAGCCGGGCGTAAATTGCCATCTCCCGGCGCAGTTTCCGGGCGAGGGCGGGACTGAAGCTGCCGGGCAGGGCACGCCATCTCCAGTTTGCCCCAACCGTGGAGGGAACGTTCATCCGGGCGGCACTGCCGAGTCCGAGCAGATCCTGCATCTGCATCACCGCAAGATCCGCCACGCTGGCCCACGCGCCCCGCATCATGCCCCAATGGTAGCCCTCGCGGCGGTTGAGGCGCAGATAGCGCTTGGCCGCGGCCACATCCGCAGGCGGCGCGCTGGTCATCCAGCCCAAAATGGTGTCATTATCGTGGGTTCCGGTGTACACCACGCAGTTTCTGGGGTAGTTGTGGGGCAGATAGCTGTTTCCACTGCCATCCCGGCTGTCGAATGCGAATTCCAGCACCTTCATGCCGGGATAGCCCGTGTCCTCCAGAAGCTGCCGCACCGAGGGGGTCAGAAAGCCAAGATCCTCCGCGATGATGTTCCGGGGGCCCAGCGCCGCCGTGACCGCCCGGAAGAACTCCATACCGGGACCGGGGCGCCAGCGTCCGTTTTTGGCGGTCTCGTCTCCGAAGGGGATGGCGTAGTAGCTGTCAAAGCCCCGGAAGTGGTCGATGCGGAGCACGTCGCAGATCTGGAACTGGAACGCGATGCGGCGCAGCCACCAGGCGTAGCCGTCGGCTTTAATACAGTCCCAGTCGAACAGCGGATTCCCCCAAAGCTGGCCGTCCGGCGAAAAGCCGTCGGGCGGACAGCCGGACACTTCGGTGGGATAGCCCTGCGCATTCAGTTGGAACTGCTCGGGCGCGGCCCAGACGTCCGCGCTGTCCCCGGCAACATAGATGGGGAGATCGCCGATGATGGAAATCCCCCGGTTGTTTGCATAGGACTTCAGCGCTTTCCACTGCTGGAAAAAAAGATACTGCACAGCCTGCCAGAACAGGCACTCGTCCCGCAGCTCTTCCCGGGCGGCGGCAAGCGTTTCGGGGTCGCGCAGGCGCTCCCTGTCCGGCCATTCGAACCAGGAGACGCCGCCGTGCCTGCCCTTGAGCGCCATAAAGAGGGCATAGTCCTCCAGCCAGGCCGCGTGCTCACGGCAGAAGCGGTCAAAGTCTCTGCTTTTCCGGCTGAGAAAGCGCCCGCAGGCGAGGCGGAGCACCGGATAGCGCCGCTCATACAGAAGGCCGTAGTCCACGGCGGCAGGATCGGCTCCCCAGTCGAGGGCAAGGTACTCCTCGGGAGAGAGGAGTCCCTCCCCTGCCAGATCGTCAAGATCGATTAAATAAGGGTTTCCAGCGTAGGTGGAGAACGACTGATACGGGGAGTCCCCGTAGCTTGTGGGGCAAATTGGAAGAATCTGCCAGTAGGACTGGCCGGCTTCTTCCAGAAACAAGGCAAAGTCGCGGGCTGAGCGGCCCAGGGTGCCGATGCCGCAGGGGGAGGGGAGTGCGGAGATGGGCATGAGGATTCCGGCGCTTCTCACGGGAAAAGATCCCCTTTCTATGTGGGATGAGATGGCTTATCCGACGTGCGGGATAACGCTCTCCCCCGGAATGAGCCGGAAGGGAACCACCTCGTGGACGGGGTGCGGCGAGCGTTCGATGTTTCGGAGCAGAATGTCCGTTCCCCTCTCGGCCAGACGGCGGGTGTCCTGCTGGATGGTGGCAAGCCTGGGAACGGAAAAACGGGCGGAGGCAATTCCGTCGTACCCGATGACGGAGATGTCCTCCGGCACGCGCTTGCCCCGGTCCCTGAGGGCACGGATGGCCCCGATGGCGATCACATCGCTCATCGCGAACATGGCGGTAAGATCAGGATTTCGGTCCAAAAGGCGGTTGGCCGCATCGTATGCGTCCGCCATGGAGTAGCGGCACGGCTCGCACTGCCGCTCCCCGTCAAAGGCAACGCCCCGGCGGTCGAAGCTCTGTTTGCAGCCCACAATACGCCGGTAGCTGATCTGAGAGCAGGACCAGTTGCCGCCCAGCACGCCGATGCGGCGGTGTCCCTGCTCAAAGAGATAGTCGATGGCGCGGGCGGCGGCGGCGGTGTCGTCCGTCGTGAGACTGGAGAGATTCTCAAAGCCCAGCTCCTGTGCGTTGTTCGTAATCAGGACGCAGGGGACGGAGATCTCGGCGAAGCAGTCCCGAAAAAACTCCAGGTCGCCGCCCAGAAACAGAATGCCCTGAGGCTTGCGCTCCCGGCAGAGCTGAATCGCGTAGAGCACCTCGTTGGCGTCCTCGTCAAGATAGTTGACGGAGGCCTCCTTACCGCTATCCAGCAGAAGCACCTGAATCTGCTCCATAATCTCGGCAAAGAGCATATTCTGCGTACCTTTTACGAGGATTGCGATGCTGGATGCAGCCTGCTGTTTGAGATGCTTGGCATTGGTGTTGGGCTGAAAGTTGTATTCCGCCACCACCGCCATCACCTTTTTCCGGGTCTCCTCGCTGACGTCCGGGTGCTTGTTGAGCACCCTGGACACCGTCCCCACGCCGCAGCCGGACAGACGGGCAATGTCAATAATTGTCATCAGTGCTGTCTCCTTTCCGGGAAACCGATTGCGCAAAAGTTCTTTTAAAGTAGCATTCTACCCCTTTACCGCCCCGGCGGCAACACCCTTGATGATATATTTCTGACAGGAGAGGTAAAAGACGATCACGGGGATCACCGCCATGATGAGCGCCGCCATAATGGCGCCCATGTCCACGCGGCCGTAGCTGCCTTTCATATACTGCACCACGATGGCAATGGTTTTGTACTTGTTGGTATTGAGGGTGAGATAGGGCAAAAGGAAATCGTTCCAGATCCACATGGTCTCCAGAATGCCCACGGAGATATAGGTGGGCTTCATGATGGGCAGTACCACGGAGAAAAAGGTCTGGAGCGGGGAGCAGCCGTCAATGAGGGCAGCCTCCTCAATTTCAATGGGGATGGCCTTTACAAAGCCGCAGAACATAAACACCGACAAACCCGCGCCGAAGCCCAGATAGATGACCACAAGTCCCCAGGGGGTGTTCAGACCCAGCCGGTCGGTGACCAGGGAGAGCGTGAACATGACCATCTGGAACGGGACAACCATCGAAAACACGCACAGGATATAGGCCAACTTTGTGAAACGGGTGTGCACGCGGGTGATGTACCAGGCGAACATGGAGGTGCAGATTAAAATCGCCAGCACGGAGAAAACCGTGATAAACAGCGTCCAGCCCACCGCCTTGAGAAAGTCGTATTTGGTAATGGCATTGGCGTAGTTCTGCAGCCCCACATAGGTATCCGCACCGGGCAGCTTGAACGGCTCCATATTGATGAAGATTTTGCTTTTAAAGGAGTTGAAAAGGACAATGACGATGGGGGCGATATAGACCAGCGACACCACGGTGAAAAAGCCGGTGCCCAAAAGGCCCCTCCGCGCTTTTTGACGATTCATTGCTGCACCTCCTTCGAGCGGGTTACCTTGAGCTGCACAAGTCCGATCGCCACCACGAGGAGAAAGAAGATGACGGCCTTGGCCTGGCCGACGCCCTCCCAGCCAACGCGGCTGTAGAAGGTGTTGTAAATGTTGAGCGCCAGCATCTCGGACATCTGTGCGGGCTCACCCGCGGTGAGGGACAGATTCTGGTCAAAGAGCTTAAAGCCGTTGGTGATCGACAGGAAAGTGCAGATGGTGATGGCGGGCATCATCATGGGCAGGGTGACCTTCCAGAGCTTCTGCCAGCCGCTGGCGCCGTCGATGGCGGCAGCCTCGTTCAGTTCGCCGGGAATGGCCTGAAGCCCCGCGATGTAGATGATCATCATATAGCCGATCTGCTGCCAGGCCACCAGAATGACCAAACCCCAGAAGCCGTATTTCTCGCTGAGCGCCAGCGCCGCGTTGAAGTGCGCCAGAATGCCGTTGAAGATGAGCTGCCAGATGTAGCCCAGCACGATGCCGCCGATGAGGTTCGGCATGAAAAAGACGGTTCGGAACAGGTTCGTGCCCCGGAGCTTCCGGGTGAGCGCCATGGCGATGGCAAAGGCAATCACGTTGATGACAGCGAGGGACACCACCGCAAAGGCCGCGGTGAACCAGAAGGCATGCCGGAAAACGGGGTCTGTGAGTGCCTTGACATAGTTGGAAAACCCCACGTACTTTGCGTCTGTGACCGTTGTAAAGTCACACAGGGACAGCCACAGTCCCATGAGGAAGGGGACGATGAAGCCGATGGCAAAGGCCGCAAAGGTCGGAATGATGAAGATGGGCGCGTAGCGCCGGATTGCTTTTTCCACAAAGCCACCTCTCTCTGAATTTTGCGGGATTTGCCGCGTTTCTCCATGCGTCCGATGAGGGCGCCCGCAGAAACGGGGCAAAGCCCGGAGCTTCAAACAGCGGGCGGGCTTTGCCCGCCCGCTGTTTTCGAAACCGTACTTTTGAGACGCTGAATCAGCTGGCACTTTTGCCGGCGGCGGCATGCTCGGTTGCCCAGCCGCCCACGAAGGCGCTCACAACCTTGCCCCAGCTGGCGTCCGTCTGGTCGGCGGCATAAGTCGTCAGGGCGGAGCCAACGCCGTTCTTCCACTGCTCGGAGGGCATGGTGGTGAAGTTCCAGGACACGGGGGTATAGCCCTTTTCCACATAGTCGTTGGCGATGTTGACAAGGGGATTGGTGGACTTGAGATTGTCCTTGAAGGGGATCACAAAGCCCATGGTCTCGCAGAGCGCCTTGGTGCCGGCGTCGGAGGTGACGCACCAGTTCATGAAGTCCAGCGTGGCCTGAATGTCCTCCTGAGAGGCGTTCTTGTTCACACACCAATAGTTTTCAGTACCGGTGCACAGGCCCTGTTTTTCCTCGCCCTTTGCGCCGATGTAGATGGGCAGCATGCCGAGGTTGTCATCGCCCAGAGCGGATATGTCGTTATAGGCCCAGGTGCCGTTCTGATAGAACACGGCCTTGCCGGAAACGAATTCGGCAGTTGCGTCGTCGCCGGTTTTGGTGGAGAGAAGGCTGGGCTCGCAGGTGGCGTTATTGATGTAAAGATCCCAGATGGCGCGATAGTTGTCCAGATAAGAACCCTTGATCGCGTCGGTGGTGGAAATGCCGTCATCCTTGTACTCGTAATAGATGGGAAGGTTTGCGAGGTGCGTCTTGAAGCGCCAGTCGGAGGAGCTGTCCATGCCGGCGGAGGTGAACGCGGAGAAGCCCAGCTCACTCTTACGGGCGGTGATGTCCTCGACTACTTTCTTCAGGTCGGTGAAATTCTTGATATTGTCCTGGGTGTATCCCGCCTTGGTGAGGAGCTGCTTATTGTAGATGATGCCGTAGCTCTCGATGACGTAGGCGATGCCGGCCGTTTTGCTGCCGTCCATGAGCGCAAAATCGCTGGAGGTCAGTTGGCCGCTAACCTCGGAGCCGGTGAGATCGTAGCAGTAATCCTTCCAGGAGGCAAGACCCACGGGGCCGTTCACCTGAAACAGCGTGGGCGCTTCGGTTTTCGCCATCTCGGACTTGAGCGTCGTCTCGTACTGGCCGGAGGCCGCTGTCTTGACGGTCACGGGAACGCCGGTCTCCGCGGTGTAGGCCTTGGCAAGATCCTGCCAGTCCTGGTCCTGCTCGGGTTTAAAATTGAGATAGTAGACCTTGCCGGCGGCGGTTTTGCCGGAACTGGCGCTGCCGGAAGCGCTGGGGGTGGTTGTGCTGCCGCAGCCTGCGAGCAAAGAGACGGTCATCGCGGCTGCCAGAGACAGGGTAATAAGCTTCTTCATTCTCATTTCCTCCTATTTGATAGTTGACTGCTTTGAGCGGAAAGGTTATCGGAAACGTTTCCAGGTCTCGTTATATGTATTCTACACACAGGAGCCTAAAATTTCAAGCTTTTTTGGACACATTCCATAATTTCGTGACAATGTGAAAAACGGACGTCCGGTTTTTGTGAATTCTTTCGCAGAACCGCTTGCGGCAAAACTGCGCCGCCAGCGTACGGCCACTGGAAGCGGCGCATCTCCGGGTTCACAACAACCGACCGCTGCAGGGCCGCCGGTCCGCACCGGCGCAGCCATAGTCCCGGGCGCTCTTCGCAAAAAACGCAAAACAATAAAAGTGCTGCCCGTCGGTTTTGAACTGCACCCCAATTGTTAGACAGTATGATATACTGAATAACGATTGGGGTGTTTTACTATGCCAAAAGGGATACCAAATAAGCGCTACACGCCGGAGTTCAAGGTAATGGTAGTGGAGACGATGCGGCGCGAAAAGCTGAGTTGCCGCGAGACCGAACGGCAATTTAATCTACCCCGCAATCGAGCCGTAGCGTGGGAACGCATTTATCTCACAGAAGGACCGGAAGGCCTTGCCATTGAACGGCGTGGGCGGGACAGCAAGGGCCGGCCGGCAAAGCTGTCGTCGAAGGTGGAAGAAGACCTTTTGGCTGAGAACCAGCGTCTTCGTGCAGAGGTGGCATACTTAAAAAACTTGCAAGCCTTGGTTTTGGAAGACGAGCGAAAAGCGCGCAAAAAACGCTGGTAATTCGAGGACTGAGGCAAAGTTTTTCACTGGAAATTCTGCTGGAAGTGGCCCAGCTTGCGCGCTCAACCTATTATTACCACGAGAAACGGTTGACAAGGGCAGACAAATATGCTGAAGCTAAAGGGACCCTTGCCACAATCTTTCACGAGAACAAAGGCCGCTACGGATACCGCCGCATCACTGCGGAACTCCGGCGTTGCGGCTTTACTCTAAATCACAAGACGGTGCAGGTGCTGATGAAGCAGATGGGCCTTGTCTGCCGGGTTAGGGCGAAGAAGTACCATTCCTACAAGGGCGAAGTGGGAAAAATCGCGCCGAATCAAGCAATACCAGCGGATGCTGAAAGCAAAGGGTATCCGGCAGAGCATGAGCCGCAAGGGAAACTGTCTGGACAACGCCGTGATTGAAAACTTCTTCGGCCTGCTGAAAAGCGAGCTGCTGTATTTGCAGGAATTTAAGTCGATGGAGCATTTCAGAAAAGAGCTTGTAGACTATCTCGATTACTACAACAACCGCCGAAGCAAGGCAAAGCTAAAGGGCTTGCCGCCCGCAATTCACAGACAACAAGCCCTCTCGGTTGCTTGATTTAAAATATTTGTCTAACTTTTTGGGGTCACTTCAGTTTGAAGGGCAGCACTTTTATTGTTTTGCTATTTAATCATTTCTGCGGTGTACACCAATGCGCGGGCGGCTTTTTCGTCATTTCTTCCCTGGCAGAGGCATGGTGTGTGTCATCACCCGGCCGAAGCAGACCAGTGATCGGCCGCTGTCTCCCGTCAGCATCACATCCGCGTCGGCGCGGGCGCGGTTGAGCGAAAACAGGTAGATCATTCCCAGCGGATCCCGGTAATACTGCTTGCACAGCATGTCGCCGTCCAGGCAGAAAATGCCCACATCCCCGGCAACCAGCGGATCCCGGTTCACATAGACCACCGAGCCGTCCGCAATCCACGGGCTCATGGAGTCCCCCTGGATGTGCACGGCAAATTCTGCCGCCTGCGGCACATCGTCCGTGACAGTCAGATAGTCAAAATCCTCCCCGAACACCGGCGCGGCATAGCCCGCCGCCGCGGGACTGCGATACAGCGGGATGACCCGCTTTTCCTGCTCCGGCTTCACCTGCTCCAGATCGTCCCGGTAGGAACATAGCGCGTCCACCATCGATCGTACGGTCTCCCGCCCCAACGCCGACAGACTGCGGTACTTTTCCAGCAGCATCCGCTCGTTATGCGTGACCACGCTGCTGCCGGTGCGAAAACTGTCCCGATACAGATAATTGGGGTCAATCTGCAGACAGTCAAACAGTCGGAGCAGCACGTCCTCTTTGGGAAAGCTGATGCCCGTCTCATAGTTGCCGATGGCAGACTTGGAAACCCCCAGCGCCTCAGCCAGCATCGCCCGCGACATATTCAGTTCTTCTCGGCGGGATCGCAGCCGATCTCCAAAGCTCATGGTCTATCGTCCCTTCCTCTAAATCTCGACTTCTTTCGACAATATGGTATCCTATTTTTTTGGTGTTGTCAATCAAATCGAACAAGAATCTTGTAAATACAACTTGACAACACAAGAAACCTGTGTTACAGTTTCTTCATCAACAAGTTTCTTGTTTATTCTAGCAGGCGTAAAGCGAGAAAACTGTTGAGTTTTGACGAACGGCGGCGCACCGGGCAAAAAAAATCGTGGCTGCAAAGAGTTCTTTGCAGCCACATGGTGGGGGAAGATGGATTCGAACCATCGAAGTCGTAGACAACAGATTTACAGTCTGCCCCATTTGACCGCTCTGGAATTCCCCCGTATTCAATTGGAGCTGGTGGACGGATTCGAACCCCCGACCTGCTGATTACAAATCAGCTGCTCTACCAGCTGAGCTACACCAGCAGTTCCAACAGCAGGGTTTATGTTACCAGAGAACTGCCCGTTTGTCAACAGATTTTTATGTTTTGGGAGGGATTCTTGTGTTTCAACCGTTGTTTCACCCAGTCGCCCCGCTATACTGCAGCTGCTGCGGCGGGGAGCTTCGCTCCGGCGACGTCTATTGGTACCTGAACGGCTGCATTACCTGTGACGACTGCCTGCCCTCGTTTGCCCGGGAGGAGCTGGCCCCCTTCCGCCTGATCCGAGGGAAGGAGGGCGCCCGGTGACACTGCTGGAGATGTCGGTACTCTATGACACCAGCGCTGCCGCCATTCGGATGAGGATGGTGCAGCTGCGGGAGGAATTCCGCCGAACGCGGGACCCCGATGATGCCAGGGCGCTGCAGCGGCGGATGGCGGAGCTGCTTCCGCTGCTGCAGGAAGCCCGGGAGCTGGCGGCGCTGACGGCCCACTACTACGAAAAGGGGTATCACAAAAATGGGAAGTACACCCTCTAAGGCATCCAAAGTCCGACCGGGCGAGTGGTACGGTGATATGGCCGCCTGGCTGCGGAACAACGCTGAGGACAACAGCGAGCAGCTGACCCGCCTGCGGCGCAATCTCCGCCACGCCCGGAAGCAGGAGCTGACTCCCCGTCAGAATCAAATGCTGGAGTTGTATTTCGACCGCGGCATGAATATGGTGGAGATTGCCCGGGAGCTGGGCGTCAATCCTTCCACGGTCTCCCGCACGCTCCGCCGGGCAAAGAACCGCCTGTACCACTGTCTGCGTTATGGTCTTTGAGGGATAGACAAATTATCCTTGTGGTTTTCCCGTGATTCTTCTATAATTAAGGAAGAGGAATACGCAGTGGGCAGGCTTTTGTCGCCTGAAGGAGAACCATGATGATATACAACACCTTGCATAACCGCTGGCTGCGGATGTTCATTGCAATTTTCGGGTCCTTTCTGGGCGCCGCCGCCGTTAATCTGTTCATTGTACCCATGAACCTGTACACCGGGGGACTGCTGGGCCTGTGTCAGGTGGTGCGGACCCTGCTGCAGACCTATCTTCATCTGAGCTTTGGCTCTTATGACATCGCCGGTATCCTTTATCTGCTACTGAACATCCCCATTCTGCTGTTCGCCTATAAGACGCTGGGCCGGGGGCTGGTGATCCGGACGCTGATCTGCACGGTGGCCTACTCTGTCTCCTACAGCATCATTCCCATCCCGGCGGAGCCCATCATCAAGGACATGCTGACCTCCTGCCTGCTGGGCGGAATTCTCTGCGGCGTAGCCAGCGGCATCGTCCTCACCTGCGGGTGCAGCGGCGGCGGGCTGGACGTGGTGGGTCTGTGCCTGTCCAAGCGGGGCAGCCATATTACCGTGGGCAAGTTCTCCTTGGGATTCAACGCCTTTCTGTATCTGGCCTGTCTGCTCCTGTTCAACGCCTCCGTGGCCATCTACTCCATTATCTACAACTTCTTCTCCGCCATGGTGCTGGATCGGATGCACCAGCAAAACATCACCGTGCAGGCCATCATCATTACCCACGGGGACGAGCGGAAGATGTCCGGCTTTATCATGGAGAAGCTGGGACGGGGCGTCACCTACTGGAGCGGTACCGGCGCCTACACCGGCGAGGATGTCCACGTGCTGTGCGTGTGCCTGTCCAAGTACGAGATTGAGGAACTGCGCCACGCGGTGCACAGCTTCGATCCCCACGCGTTTCTCGTGGTGCAGGAGGGCGTCCAGGTGGACGGCAACTTCCTTCGGAAGCTGGGATAACAGGAAACGTTAAAGAGAGCCCGCTTTCTGCGGGCTCTCTCTTTTTCATTCTTTTCCCCGGCCCTCCGGGCGGTGGCCGCGTCTGCTCGGGCGGCGGCGGGTCTCCAGCAACGCGCTGCATTTGTCGAACAGCTTTTCAAAGCTCATCTGCACCGGCACCACCAGCAGCACCAGCACGATCAGCACCAGCCATGCGGAAAAGGACAGCGCCGACAGGGAGAAGGTCGCTCCCATGGTCGCCATGGCCAGCAGCATCGCCGCCGACACGCCCGCCATCATCACGATCCGGGGCATATTCAGCGGGCGGGCGGCGTAATAGATGACCGTCATGCCGTTCACTGCCATCAGCACCACGCAGATGGTGGACAGCTCCGCCAGCGTCAGTCCGGCGGCGAAGACAAACAGCTCTGCAAACAGGATGACGATGATGGCTGTCAGGCCGCCAGGGAAGGCCCGGCGCAGCACGTTGTGCAGAAATCTGCCCCGGACCAGGTCGTGGTTGGGCTCCAGCGCCAGAAAGAAAGATGGGATCCCGATGGTCAGGAAAGAGATCAGTGTCAGCTGAATGGGGACGAAGGGATAGGGGAAGTCGGCGAAGAGCGTGATGATCGCCAGGAAGAACGACAGGATGTTCTTCACCAGATACAGCGCAGACGCCCGCTGAATGTTGTTGATCACCCGGCGGCCCTCGGCCACCACGCTGGTCATGGCGGAAAAATCGCTGTCCAGCAGCACCAGCTGGGCCACCTGGCAGGCGGCTTCGGAGCCGGAGGCCATGGCCACGCCGCAGTCGGAGTCCTTCAGTGCCAGCACGTCGTTGACGCCGTCTCCGGTCATGGCCACCGTGTGGCCGGCGCTCTGCAGCGCCCGGACAATCCTGCGCTTCTGATCGGGGACCACCCGGCCGAACACGGTATAGCTTCGCAGCGCCCGGGCAATCTCCTGATCGGTTTTCAGCTCCCGGGCGTCAATCCGGCGCTCCGCGCCGGGGATGCCGGCCTGGGCCGCCACGGCGGAGACCGTCACCGGGTTGTCGCCGGAGATGACCTTCACGTCCACCCCCTGGGCGGCGAAGTAGGCAAAGGTCTTGGGCGCGCCGGGACGGATGGGATTTTCCAGCACCAGCAGCGCCAAAGGAATGACAATCCCAAGCAACCGACCCTCCTCCGCTCCGTCGCACTGGGCCAGCAGCAGAACCCGGCAGCCCTCCCGGGCATAGCGGCGGGTCTGCTGCTCCAGCGGGCCGAACTCCGGCCCCAGCACGGACTCCGGCGCGCCGACGGCGTAGGTGCCGTGCTCCCAAAACGAAACGGCGCTCCACTTCGTCGCGGAGGTGAAGGGAACGACACCCTCCGTGCGCCACGCGGGACCGTGGGGGAACCGCTTCTGCAGCGCCCGGGCGGTGTCGTTGTCCGCGTCCATGACGCGGTAGAATGCCCCCAGAAGCTCGGTCAGCTCTCTTTCGGAGCAGGCGCTTGCGTCCAGCGGCACCAACTCCCGCACTTCCATTTCGGGCCCGGTGATGGTTCCCGTTTTGTCCACGCACAGTACGTCCACCCGGGCCAGCGTCTCGATGGCGCCCATCTCGTGGATCAGCGTCCGATTTCGGGCCAGACGCACCACGGACACCGCCAGCGCCACGCTGGTCAGCAGGAACAGCCCCTCGGGGATCATGCCGATCAGCGCCGCCACCATGGAGATAACAGACTGCTCAAGCCCCAGGTGCTGCACGGCGTACTGATTGTAAAACAGCGCCGCGCCGATGGGGATCAGCACCACGCCGATGAATCGGATCAAATGGTCCAGGGAGCGCATCATCTCGGATTTCTGGGGACCACTGTCCTTTTTTGCCGACAGCGTCAGCCGGGCCGCGTAGGAATCCGCCCCCACCTGCTCCAGCCGGCAGCGGCACCGGCCGGAGAGGACGAAGCTGCCGGAGAGCAGCCGGTCCCCCGGAAGCTTGGTGATGGCGTCCGCTTCGCCGGTAATGAGACCCTCGTTGACCTGCACCTGCCCGGAGACCACCTCGGCGTCGGCGGGAATCTGGCTGCCGGCGGACAGCTCCAGAATGTCGTCCCGCACCAGCTCTCCAGGCCGGACGGCAACCGCCTGCCCGTCCCGGATGACGGTTGCTTGGCTGAGCGACAGCAGCGTCAGCCGTTCAATCGTCCGTTTGGAGCGGATCTGCTGCACGATGCCGATGGCCGTGTTGGCCATCACCACCAGTAAAAACGTCATGTCCTTCCAGTCGCCCACCAGCAGCAGACAGACCGCAAGCACCAGAAAGATCAGGTTGAAATAGGTGAAGATGTTCTCCCGGACAATCCGCCCGTCGGTTTTAGTGGGGGCTTCAACGGGCGCGTTTCCCCAGCCGCCCTCCAGCAGCTCCTGTACCTGACGGGAGGTCAGCCCGCGCTCGGGAGCCGGATCATACCGGGGCAGATCCCGGCGCACGGAAGCGGGGTGCTCCGGCGTTCCGGGGCGCTGTCTGTGTTTCATGGTCTGCCTCCTTCTTTCGGAAAACGGTCGAACTTTGCGCTTATTATACTGCCCCTGTGCGCTTTTGTATAGAGACAGACCGGCGCAAGTGTATGGATGCGGCGTCGGTGAGGGCAGATCGAAAAAGAACAGGCGATTGCCTGTTCTCACTGACAGAAAGGGACTGCGCGTTCAGATTGGGGGTGACGTACGTGACAAAAAAGCCCCCATCCGTTTGGATGGGGGCTTTTTCTTTGGAGCGGGCAACGAGGCTCGGACTCGCTACCTCCACCTTGGCAAGGTGGCGCTCTACCAGATGAGCTATGCCCGCGAGACAAGAGGTATTCTAACAAATAATCTCCCATTCGTCAAGCCTTTTGGGCAAAATTTTTCAACTGCTGAATACAAACTCAATCAACCCCACGGTGCCGGTCTTTGGATAGTACGACACCGTCCAGGCCGGGTCATCCGCCGTCAGGCCCCGGTCAGTCCGCACCTGTTCCACAATGGCGTCGATTCCGGCGGAATCGCTGTCCCAGTAGCCGATGCGAACCGCCAGTTCCTTCTTTTCCGCGGAGAGGGCGGCATCCAGCAGGCTGGGCAGGGCCGAGGTGCTGGTGGCGTTCACCACCGCCTGAATCTGCTCCGCGGTGCGGCGATAGCTGATCTGAACCGAAACCTCGTAGTAGCTGCGCTGGGACTGGCTGGTGCAGGTGATGTACTCCACGGCGAAGGCGCCCATGGGCGTCTCCTGCTGGACTTCGGTGGTGGCCTGCTCCAGCGTGTTCGCCACGGTCATGTCATCCTCGTAATTATACAGCCGCACCGTGGCGCTCTCTGTATGCTGACCGATGAGGATCAGCAGATCGTTGACGATATCCTGATAACTCTCGGCCCGGAGCGTCCCGGCGGCCTCGCTCTCCCAGTATTTGCTGCTGTGCTCCTCCACGGAGCTGTACTCCCGGTCGAGAATGGAGGAACAGCCGGTCAGCAGCACGCAGCCGGCCAGCAGCAGAATCAGCGCGGGCTTCCTCATGGCAGTTCCTCCTGTCTCAATTGAAAGCGGTGTCGGGCGGCGGGTCAGTTGCCCAGCGCTTCGTCCACCAGCACAACCTCGGCCTCCATCCCCATCATGGGTCCCCACAGCGTCACCAGGCCGCGGCAGATGCGCCCGGGACTCTTGCAGTCGTAGCAGCGGTCGGCGTGAACGGCGCAGGGCGTTTTGGCGCCCAGCTGCCGAGCCCGCTGCGGCGCGGCCACATTCCGGGCGCGGAACACGGCGTCCTCATACGTGGGACAGAGCTTGTTGGCGCCCACGACAAAGTAAATCTTCCGGTGTCCGAACAGGGTGGACGCCACCCTGTTTCCGGCGCCGTCGATGTTGACCAGCTCGCCGGTTTCCGCCAGAGCGTTGGCGGAACAGAGGTACACCTCCGTATCCATGGCTGCGCGGCGGGCGGAGGCCGCCTCCTGCACCCAGTGCCAGATCACGGTGTTGTGGGCACCCAGCAGCTCAAACAGGCCCATCTCCTTCAGCGTGCCGGAGCCGCCGAAGCCCACGGTGACGCCGTCAATGGTGCCGTTCAGGTACGCGGCGGCCTCCGCCGCAGTGGAGAACGCCGAGACACGGTAGCCCCGCCCCTCCAGGTTCTGTTTTACAGCCGTAAAATCCGTCATGTCAAATCGACTCCTTTCCATACTCTCCAAATCCCTCGCCCAGCACCTCGTGGGCGTCGCATACGATCAGGAAGGCGGCGGGATCGGTTTCGTGTACCGCGCGTTTCAGCTCCACGATCTCCCGCTGCTTGAAGGCCACCATCAGAACCCGCTTCTCCCGGCCGGTGAAAGCGCCCTCAGCCTGCAGAACGGTGATACCCCGGCCCAGAGCCAGGATGGCGGCGGTCAGCTCCAGCCAGTCGTCTGAGATGACGTAGGCCACCTTGGAGGTGTCCAGGCCGTAGAGCACCGTATCCATGACCTTGGCGGAGACAAACAGACCCACCAGGCCGTACAGGGCGGCCTGTTCCTTGCCGAAGGCCAGCGCCACCAGCAGCAGCACCACAAAGTCCGGGATCAAAATCAGCTTGCCCATGGGCAGCCAGGGGAACTTCAGCTTCAGCAGACGGGCCACCACATCGGTGCCGCCGGTGGTGGCGCCCTGGGCAAACACAATGCCCAACCCCAGGCCCATCAGCGCGCCGCCGCACAGGCAGGCCAGCATGGGGTCCATGGAAGCAAAGGTGTGCACTGCCGCCACGCCGTCGATGGCGAGGGAGCTCACCGCCATCGAAAACAGGGAGGACGCCAGCAGATGCCAGCCAATGAACTTCCATCCTGCCAGAAACAGCGGCACATTCAGCACAAACACCAGAACGCCGACGGGGACGGCGGGCAGCAGGGCATTAATGATCTGCGCAAGGCCCGTGACGCCGCCCATGCCGACCTGATTGGGCACGAAAAACCAGTCGAACGCCAGGGCAAAAATCACCGAGCCCAGAGCGATCATCGCGTAGCTTTTGAGGTACGCATTGGCTTTTTTCATCATAACAGCTCCATCTGTTTTTCCTCGGAGTCCTCCTCCCGCACCAGTGCACCCGCGGCGGGCACGGCCCGGACCCGGTATCGGGCAAGGTTGGCAAGGGCGGTTTCCTCCGGCGGTTTGACACGCTCAAGATGATAGCGGGGCTTCAGTGTCATCACCTGCACGCCCTGGGCGGAGCGGGTGGTTTTGGGCACCAGCTGGGCAGTGTGGAAAATCAGGGCCCGGGGTTCGCTGGAGTAGACCGCCAGCTCCCGGTCCTCGTCAATGCGGAGGATGCACTTGAGCGGCGACTTGTCGGAATAGGCGCCGGTGAGCTTGCGGCGGTTGGAGGTGGTCTGGTAGGCGGAGAGCTCCACCCGCGCCGCCTTCCCGTTTTCAAAGAAGAACAGCACGCCGCCCCGGTAGTCCCCGGGCAGAACGGCGAAGATCACATTTTCGCCGGCGTCCATTCCCAGCTTTGCCGGCAGGTAGTCCCCCAGCACGCTGGCCTTGGCGTCATCAAACTCGGCAAGGCGGGCCTTGTACACCTGGCACCGGTCGGTAAAGAACATGATCTCGGCGCTGTTGGCCGTCTCAAAGCTCTGGGACAGCCCGTCCCCGTCCTTGTACTTCTGATCGCCGCCCATCCGCAGGGAGAGGGGTGTGATCTTTTTGAAATAGCCCTCCCGGGAGAGGAACACCGTGACGGGGTAGTCCTCGGCCTGCTCCTCCAGAGAATATTCCTCGATCTCGTGGCTGTAGAGGATTTGGGTGCGGCGCTTTTCACCGTACTTTTTCGCGACCTCCTCCAGCTCGCCGATGATGAGGGCGCGGATTCTCGGCTGGCTGTTCACCAGATCCTCCAAGTCCTCGATCTCGTCCCGAAGGGCGTCGGTCTCCCGCACCCGCTTGAGGATATACTCCTTGTTGATGTTGCGCAGCTTGATCTCGGCCACGTATTCCGCCTGAATCTGATCGATGCCGAAGCCGATCATCAGGTTGGGGATGACCTCCGCCTCTTCCTCTGTCTCCCGGATGATACGGATGGCCTTGTCGATGTCCAGCAGAATGCGCTTGAGGCCCTTGAGCAGGTGCAGCTTCTCTTTCTTCCGGCTCAGGATGTAATACACCCGCCGCCGCACGGACTCGGTGCGCCAGGCGGTCCATTCGCCCAGCAGCTCCCGCACGCCCAGAACTTTGGGCATTCCGGCGATCAGGACGTTGAAATTGCAGCTGAAGGAGTCCTCCAGCGTGGTCTGCTTGAAGAGCTTGGCCATCAGCTTGTCCGGATCCACGCCCCGCTTGAGATCGATGGTCAGTTTCAGTCCGCTCAGATCGGTCTCGTCCCGCATGTCGGAGATCTCTTTGGTGCGGCCGGTCTTGATGAGATCCGCCACCTTGTCCAAAATGGCCTCGATGGTGGTGGAATAGGGGATTTCGTAGATTTCAATCAGGTTCTGATCCTTGATATAGCGGTATTTCGAGCGGACGCGGACGCTGCCACGGCCGGTGTTGTAAATCTCCCGCAGGACGTCGGGGTTGCAGATCAGCTCCCCGCCCGTGGGGAAATCCGGGGCCAGCAGCGTCTCGGTCAGGTCACAGTCCGGATTTTTGAGATACGCCACGGTGGTGGCGCAGACCTCCTTCAGATTGAAGCCGCAGAACTGAGATGCCATGCCCACGGCGATACCCGAGTTGGCGGACACCAGAATGTTGGGGAAGGTGGTAGGCAGCAGAGCCGGTTCCTTCGTGGTGTTGTCGTAGTTGTCGACAAAGTCCACGGTGTCGCTGTCGATGTCCCGGAACAGCTCGCCGCAGATGGAGGAGAGCTTTGCCTCCGTATACCGGGAGGCAGCCCAGGCCATATCCCGGGAGTACACCTTGCCGAAGTTGCCCTTGGATTCCACAAAGGGGGTCAGCAGCGCGCCGTAGCCCCGGGACAGACGCACCATGGTGTCGTAGATCGCGGAATCGCCGTGGGGATTGAGACGCATGGTCTGGCCCACGATGTTGGCGGATTTGGTCCGCGCCCCGGTCAGCAGGCCCATCTTGTACATGGTATACAGCAGCTTGCGGTGGGAGGGCTTGAACCCGTCGATCTCCGGGATGGCCCGGGAGACGATCACGCTCATCGCGTAGGGCATATAATTGACTTCCAGCGTGTCGGTGATGGGCTGCTCCTGCACTTCGGCGTGCAGCCCCATCACGTTGGGATTGTTGCTTTTCGGTTTGCCCTCCTCGGGCAGCTTTTTCTTCGCCATATTTTGTTACGTCCTTCAGTATTGGTATCCTCGGCAGGGCGCCGCCGCTGCGGCGATATGCCCACCGGTGGGCCGGCAGCAGAGAAGAGCAGGCCGGCGCCCGAACGGAACCGCTCCGTCCGGACGCTCGCCTCCGCTTCTCCCGCAGGAAAACGGGAGCTTGGGCGGAAACTGCGGGAGCGGCAAAGGCCGCTCCCGCGCAATATCAGAGATCAGGCTGCGCTGCCCGTGGCACCCTGAGAGGCGGCCAGAGCGCTGCCGCCCAGCAGAGCATCCAGACTCACAATGGCGGCTCCGTCCGGCGGCTGGGTGGACGGCGTCTCGCTGGTGGGATTCATCGTCATGGACAGATTGTAAGTCGCGCTGCCCGCGCTGCCCATGTCCAGCTTCATGACCACCTTGGCGGTAGTTGCGGTCATCACCGCGCTGCCGCTCATCCCAAAGGATACGCCCTCTGCGGCGGCGGCAGTCTGGATGTCCATAGCATAGGTGAGGGTGCCGTCTGCGGCGGCGGTCAGGGTGACGGTGAATTTCTGGAACTGGCTGGCGCTGTCACTGTCACCCGCGTCTTTGGCCAGTTGATCGAAAGCAGCCTTATCCAGGGTCCAGGTGTAGGAACTGCCGGACTTTTTGGCGGCGGAGTCACCCAAAACGGCAGCCAGAGCCGCTCCGGTGGTCTGAACATTGGAAGACAGGTTCGCGGCGGAGGTCTGCCCGCTCACCCAGCGGCAGAGGGCATAGACCACATTGCCCACGGAGCTGGAGGACTTCAGAGCAGTCAGGTTCAGCCCCAAGCTCTTCATCCCCAGGGAAATCTGGTACCAGGTCTCGGTGGTGGCAGAACCGGTGCCCAGCAGCGTGTTGATCAGCGGCATCTTGATGTAGATCGCGTCCTGGTCCAGATTCATGATCATCTCAAAGGTGAGGCTGGACAGGCTCTTGCTCAGAGCCGCGGCCTGAGCGGCGGAAAGCGTTCCGTTTGTCACGGCGCCGGCCAGATCCAGAACCTTGGCAAGGCCCGAGGCGTCTACCGTGCCCTTCATATCCACCGTAGTGCCGCTGGAGATCATGGTCAGATTCATCTTCAGATTGACGCTGATGGCGCCCAGAGTATCGTCGTTCAGGTTCATGGCGATATCATAGGTCGCGGTGGACTTGTAATTCTTGGTGGGATCGCTCTGCACCTTCTGCAGTGCCGCGTTCAGGACGGTGAAGTTCTTGTCGATCTCGTCGATCAGCGCGCTTTTGTCCACCAGCACCGCGGAGCGGCTGGTGCTGTCCCACAGCACGTCGTAGCCCAGTGCCTGGGCGAAGAAGGAGACGGGAACGTAAGTGCGGCCGCCCTTGTAGTAGCAGGGGACGTCCATCTGGATGGTCTCGGTCTTGCCGTTGGCGGTGGCGGTGACGGTCTTCTGGCCCAAGGTGAAGGAGAGCGCAGTATCGCCCACCGTGCAGGTGATGACGCCGCCCTCACTGTAGCTGGCCTGTCCGCCCAGCGCAGTCATCAGAGTGGAGCAGGGCACCATGGTGCGGCCGCTCTTCAGTTCAGGCTTCGCATCGGGGAAGGTGACGGACTTGCCGTTCAGAATCACGCCGACGCTGCTTTTGGACGCAGTCTCTGCGGTACCGGCCGCAAATGCCGGCACGGTCAAAGACAGCGCCAGTACCAGTGCAAATACCAGCGAAAGTAATTTTTTCATGGGATTTTCCTCTTTTCTTCTCATTTGCCTGATTCATCGCTCAGGCGGGCGGGTTGCGCAGGTGAATGGTCAAAGATTTTTGGGGTTATGGGGGGGAGTTCATACAATACCTTCTCTCAATCCGTTTTCCGAATGATAGACGTACGCAGACGGTAAAACGTGCCATTCCGAAGTAAAATTTTTCTAATAGCCGCTCTCCGCGACGTGGAATTCTCCGCAGACGCTGGGGCGGGCCAATCCGCCCAGCGGCACGGCCTTCTGCGGCGGCGCTCAACGCGCTGCTGCGCGGAGCAAAAATACCGTCAATATCGGTATGGCGCGTGCCCGTTCTTATGAAATATCCGCCATTTCCAGATACTTAAAGCCGTTTTCCGCGATGTGGTCCTTTCGGCCCTGCAGGTTATCGCCCAGCAGCAGGTCGAACACCCGGGCGGTTTCCTCCACGTCGGCGGGCTGGACCCGGATGAGCCGCCGGGTCTCGGGATTCATGGTGGTCAGCCACATCATGTCCGGCTCGTTCTCGCCCAGTCCCTTGGACCGGTCCACCTTGATCTTTTTGCCCTCCAGCTCCTTCAGAATGTCTGCCTTCTCCCGGTCGGAGTAAGCAAACCACGTCTTCTCCCCGAAACCGATCTCGAACAGCGGCGTCTCCGCGATGTAGACATAGCCCTCCCGGATCAGGGTGGGAACCAGCCGGTACAGCATGGTCAGAATCAGGGTGCGGATCTGGAAGCCGTCCACGTCGCCATCCGTGCAGATGACGATCTTGTTCCAGCGCAGGTTGTTCAGGTCGAAGGCGTTCAAATCCTTGTTCAGCCTGCTCTGGACTTCCACGCCGCAGCCCAGCACCTTCAGCAGATCTGTGATGATCTCGCTTTTGAAGATTTTGGCGTAGTCCGCCTTCAGGCAGTTGAGTATTTTGCCCCGGACGGGCATGATGCCCTGATACTCCGCGTCCCGGCTCAGCTTAACGCTTCCCAGAGCGGAGTCGCCCTCCACAATATAGATCTCCCTGCGGCTCACGTCCCGGGACCGGCAGTCCACAAATTTCTGAACCCGGTTGGCGATGTCGATATTGCCGGAGAGCTTCTTTTTGATATTCAGCCGGGCCTTTTCCGCGCTCTCCCGGCTGCGTTTGTTGATGAGCACCTGCTCGGCGATTTTTGCCGCGTCGGCCGGATTTTCGATAAAATAGATCTCCAGATTCGAACGGAGGAACTCCGTCATGGCCTCCTGCACAAATTTGTTGGTAATGGCTTTTTTCGTCTGGTTTTCATAGGAGGTCTGGGTGGAGAAGTTGTTGCTCACCAGAATGACGCAGTCCTCGATGTCGTTCCAGGTAATTTTACTCTCGCTCTTCTGGTATTTATTCTGCGCCCGCAGATATCCGTCCACAGCGGAGACAAAAGCGGACTTGGCGGCCTTTTCCGGAGAGCCGCCGTGCTCCAGCCAGCTGGAGTTGTGGTAGTGCTCAATGACGCTGACCCGGTTGGAAAAGCAGCAGGCCGCGGACAGCTTGACTTTATACTCCGGTTTATCCGCCCGGTCCCGGCCCCGCCGCTCCGTCTGCCAGAATATCGGAGGGGTGAGGCTGTCCTCGCCTGCCAGTTCGGATACGTAATCCACAATGCCGTTATCGTATAAAAATTCCTGGATGTCGAAGCTGCTGCCGTTCTGATTGCGGAACCGGAAGGTGATGCCGGCGTTTACCACCGCCTGGCGCTTCATCACGTCGGTGAAATACTCCACGGGGATGTCGATGTCGGTAAATACGTCCAGATCCGGCAGCCAGCGGGTGCGGGTGCCGGTCTTCCTGCCGGTGTAGGGCGTCTTTTCCAGCTTGCCCACGATCTCGCCCCGCTCAAAATGCAGGTGGTGCTCGAACCCGTCCCGCCAGACCGTGACGTCCATATAGCGGGAGGAGTACTGGGTGGCGCAGGAACCCAGACCGTTCAGGCCCAGGGAGTACTCATAGTTGTCACCCTCGCCGTTGCCGTACTTTCCGCCGGCATACAGCTCACAGAACACCAGCTCCCAGTTCCAGCGCTGCTCTTTCTCGTTCCAGTCCACGGGGCAGCCGCGGCCGGCGTCTTCCACCTCCACGGAGCGGTCTGCGTACCGGGTGACGGTGATGACCCGGCCGTGCCCTTCCCGGGCCTCGTCGATGGAGTTGGACAAAATCTCAAATACGGCGTGCTGGCAGCCCTCCAGCCCGTCGGAGCCGAAAATCACGCCCGGACGCTTCCGGACACGGTCGGCGCCCTTCAGGGCGGAGATGCTTTCATTGCCGTAATTTTTCTTCGATGCCATGCGGTTCCTCCTGGCTTTTTTCGGGATACTCCCCGTTTCACAGATTATGGATAGTTTACCACAGCTTTGCCCGGTGTTCAAGCATTCCGCAAAAGACGGCGGGCTAAATTTCCCAGATGTTGGAATTCTCTCAAAATGTTGTTGCGCAACATTTTTTCATAATTTCACGTCTCCTTCACAATTCGTTCATTTTCCAAGGGTTTTGCACATTATCCACAGAGTTATCCACACCGTTATGTCAACTCTGTTTCCGACGAAAAATGCACGTTCCATTTGAGGGAGATTTTTTTAGCCTCTCCGCCGTGAATTTGAGTGATATGACAGCATGCCATGTGGTATGATTGCCCCGGAGCCGCGGCGATGGCACGGCCGGGGAATCTGACGCCCGGACCGGGAATCCGGAGCGCAGCTGCCGATGCCCCCGGCGCATGGATAGCCACGGGGCACGCTGTCGGGGGGGACGGATGGAACGCTTCGGATTTGGATGTAAGATGTAACAGGAGCGCCGTTCCGCGGAACGGCGCTCCTGTTACATCTATTGGCCGGTCAGCATCAAAATCACGCCGTAGAGCACCGATGCCAGGGTTCCGAACACGATCACCGGCCCGGCGATAACGAACATTTTGGCCGCCATGCCGGTGACAAAGCCCTCGCTGCGGAAATCAATGGCGGGGGATACCACGGCATTGGCAAAACCGGTGATGGGAACCAGCGTGCCCGCGCCGCCGTACCGGGCCAGCTTATTATAGAAGTTGAGTCCTGTGGTCAGGGCCGACAGGAACACCAGGCAGATGGAGGCGGCCGTACCGGCGTCCTCCTTTTCAAGGCCCAGCCCGGCCCAGACGTTTTGAATCAGCTGTCCCAGGACGCAGATGGCCCCACCGATGGCGAAGGCCAGCGCCACATCCTTGACGATGGTTGATTTTTTTGCCTTCTGCTTCACATAGTCCTGGTACTTTTCCGGGGAGATCTCCATGTGCGCACCTCTTTTCTGTATTCTGCGCATAGTTTTTTCCCAGCTCCGGAAAAATATGTGCGCCACTTGTCAGGGCCGAAAAATTGCGATACACTGGTATGAAATTCCCTTTTGCGGGTTTACTGCCGCAAGTTTCGTTTCCGGAGGATAAATCATGGACAAGCAGCCGCTGACACTGGGTCTTTATATCCATGTGCCGTTTTGTAAAAGCAAGTGTTCCTACTGCGATTTTTATTCGCTGGCGGGAGCGGAGGGCCGCATGGACGCGTACGTGAAAGCGGTTTGCCGCCACCTGACGGAGACGGCGCCGCAGGCGGCCCGCCACACGGTGGACACGGTGTATTTCGGCGGCGGAACCCCCACGCTGCTGGGAAGCAAACGGCTGAAGGCCATTCTGGCCGTGATCGGTAAAAAATTCAAGGTAGCCAGGGACGCGGAGATCACCTTTGAGGCAAACCCCGACTCTGCGGACTTCCGAGAGCTGCGCGCCCTGCGCCGGGCGGGGTTCAACCGCATCTCCCTGGGGATGCAGTCCGCCTGCGACGAGGAGCTGCGTGCCATCGGCCGGGTCCATTCCGCCGAGCAGGTCCGCCAGGCGGCGGAGGCCGCCCGAAAAGCCAAACTCAAAAATTTCTCCCTGGATCTGATCTACGGTCTTCCCCACCAGACCATGGAGCGCTGGCAGGAGAACGTGAAGGCCGCCGCCGCGCTGGAGCCGGAGCACCTGAGCTGCTACGGACTGAAGGTGGAGCCGAACACTCCCCTGTTTTTGCGGAAGAATGAAGCCGGTCTGCCCGGCGACGAGGCCCAGGCGGACATGTATCTCTGGACGGTAGAATACCTGCAAAGCAGGGGCTACGGGCAGTACGAAATCTCCAATTTTGCAAAGCCGGGCTTCGAATCCCGGCACAACCTGAAATACTGGACGCTGGGGGAGTACGCCGGCTTCGGTCCGGCGGCGCACTCCGACTTCGGCGGTGTGCGGTACGCCTATTGCCGGGATCTGGAGGGCTATCTCCGGGGCGTGCTGGAAGGCGCGCCCATGCTGTCGGAGTGCGAGCGGATTCCCGCCATGAACCGGGACACCGAATATCTGATGCTGCGGCTGCGGCTGACGGAGGGACTGTCCCCCCAGGACTTTGAGCGTCGGTTCCGCCGGAAATTTGACTGTTTCTTCCCCTTTTTCGCCCAGTGCACTCAGGCGGACTACGCCGTGTGTGAGGACGGACGATGGCATTTGACGCCCCGGGGCTTTCTGGTGTCCAACCAGATCATCGGCGGCGTGCTGGACGCTCTGGCGGAGGACAAGCGCCGGCAGGCCGAGGCCACGGCCCGGGGCGATTTTCACGTCCGCAACCTGTAAAGTTCCGGCGAGGGGTTCCACCCGCCAACAGGCGGGGCACTGTCCGCAAATCCGCCATGGCCCGCCCCCGCCCTCAAAAAAACGCCGCCCTGGAAAGGGCGGCGTTCATAGCTTTCTGCGAAAATTCAGACTTCCGGGTGAAATCCCTCGGAATTTCCGGCACATTCGCCGCGGTCCGTCATAGAATGGATGGCCTTTCTCCCCAGACGGCGTCCGCCCTGAAAATCGGATTCATCCGCCGGCGGGCGGTTCCTCCGGCCGGCGCAGAAGCTTCTCCAGCTCCCGGGCCGCAATGCTCAGGGGCTGCCCCGTATCCTTGATCAGGCAGATCTGCCGGTCGGGAATGGGCTCCGCCAGCTGGATCTGAAACACCTCGCCCCGCTCCAGCGCTTCCAGCGCCAGATCCTCCGGGAGGAACCCCAGACCCAGATCGCTCTTGACCATGGGCAGCACCAGATTGGTGGTGGCGGCCTCAATGTCCGGGCACAGCGTCAGGCCGTGCTTCAAAAAGATCCGGCCGTAGAATTCAAAGGTCTTGGTATCCGACGTCAGACAGATCAGCGGATACTTCTGCACATCCTCCAGTTGGAGTGTCCGCCCCTGCAGGAACGAGAACTCCGGGCCGCCCACCAGAATTTCCCGGAACGGCTTGAGCGGGATCTCCCGCAGGGGTTTGCGCACTCCGGTGGGCGTGGTGACCACGGCGAAATTCAGCAGCCCGTTCTCCAGTGCCATGACGGCCTGGGGCGTGGAGTAGTTGGCAACCCGGATGCGGAAACCCGGGTAGAGCTGGTGGAACCGGCGCAGCTTGGGCAGCAGAATTCCGTGGAGCGCCGTCTCGTTGGCTCCAATGGAGATGATGCCGCTCTGGAGACTCTTGTCGTTGGCCAGCTCCGTCTCGCCCAGCTGCAGCTGTTCGTAAGCCACGGAAACATGTGCAAACAGTTTTTCTCCCTCCGGCGTCAGCGTAACCCCGCGGTTGGATCGGACAAAGAGCCTGCAGCCCAGCTCCTGCTCCAGATTGTTCATCGATCTTGTAATGTTGGGCTGATTATTCATCAGTATTTTGGCAGCCTGCGTAAAATTGCTGCATTTTGCAACAATATAAAAGATACGGTAATAATCATAGTTGATAGTGATGGCGTATCCCCCCAATTTGTGAAGATTAGCCAATAAAGTGGCTATTCACAGTTGATATACATTTTTAATATGAGAACGATTCCAAATATATATTTTACATGTTTCTACAGGATCATTATAATAGGCCAATGCGGCAAAAGCAAGGTCTCCGCCAGTTCCCCCGGCTGAATGATCAGCTGCCCTTCGGGAGGACCGGAGACGACGCCGCACGTATGGGCCGGTGCCCTGTTCTTGAGACAAAATGTTCACTGATCGAAGATAATTAATGGATTTCCGGCAGTCCGCCCCAAAACGGGTTCAAACCGCGGGGCGCACAATGCCGGGTCCGCGCAAGAGGTGATGTTTGGTTTGTCAAATGTTCAAGAGGCCATGAATTCCAGCATTCAGAACAAGACGGCCTTTACCATTCCGCTGCTGGGCGGAATTCCGGTGGCGGAGTCGGTGCTGGTCACCTGGATCCTGATGGCCATCATTATGGCGGCGGTTTGGCTGCTGGCCCGAAAACTGAAGCCCGATCATCCCGGACGGGGACAGTCTCTGCTGGAGATGGGCGTGGGCTTCATCAACAGCTTTACGAAGGACAACATCGGTCCCCACTGGCGGTCCTTCGCCCCCTGGCTGGGCACCGTCGCGGTGTATATCACCATAGCCAACCTCAGCGGCGCCGTGGGCTTCACGCCGCCCACCAAGGACATCAGCGTGACGGCGGCTCTCGCCCTCACCAGCGTCTTTCTCATCTACGGCGGCATGTTTCGCTTCCGGGGCCTGCGGGGCGGGTTTCACAAGTTCGCCGAGCCGGTTCCCCTGCTGGCGCCCATCAACGTGATGGAAATCGCCATCCGTCCGGTGTCGCTGTGTATGCGGCTGTTCGGCAACGTGCTGGGTTCCTTCGTCGTCATGGAGCTGCTCCGCGCCGTGCTGCCGGTGGTGGTTCCCGTGGTGTTCAGCCTGTACTTCGACGTGTTCGACGGCATTATCCAGACCATTGTGTTTGTCTTTCTCACCGCGCTCTTTACCGGAGACGCGCTGCAGGATGAATAAAAATTCCGTTTCTATCACAAGCAGATATTTATAAGGAGGAAAATCACTATGTCTATCGTTATCGGAGCTGCCGCGGCAGTTTTTACAGGAGTTGGCGCCGGCATCAGCATCGGCATGGCCACGGGGAAGGCTACGGAGGCCATTGCCCGTCAGCCCGAAGCCGCCAGCCAGATCAGAAGCAGCCTGCTGCTGGGCTGCGCCCTGGCTGAAGCCACCGCAATTTACGGCTTTGTCATCGGGCTGGTCATCATTTTCGTACAGTAATCTGAACAGTAAAGAGGACGATCTCTGTGCTTGACTTTAATCCTTACACAATTGTATTTACCATCATCAACCTGCTGGTGCTGTGGCTGTTCCTGAAGCATTTCCTGTTCGGGCGGGTTACGGCCATTCTGGATCGGCGGGCACAGACGGTACAAAGCGATCTGGAGAGCGCTGCCCAAGAAAAAGAGCAGGCGGAAGAGCTGCGGCGTCAGTATGGCGAGCAGCTCAGCAAAACCAGCCAGGAGAGCGCGGTGCTTCTCGCCCAGAGCAAGGCCCAGGCACAGCGGGAATACGAGGCCGTTCTGGAGCAGGCCCGGGCCGAGGCCCAGGCGCTGCTGGACACCACCCGCAAACAGCTGGAGGCCGAACGGTCGAGCATGATTCGCGGCGCCCGGAACGAAGTGGCGCAGCTGGCTCTGCTGGCGGCGGCCAAGGTGGCGCAGAAGGAGCTGAATGCCCAGGGCGACCTGGCGCTGGTGGACTCCTTCCTGTCCGATTTGGGTGATCCGTCATGAGCGAGCTGGCGCGCCGATACGCTGAGGCCTGCTTCGGCCTTTCGGTGGATGCCGGACGCTTTGCCGACGCCGCCCGGCGGATGGAGGAGTCTCCCCTACGCGAGACGATGGAGGACCCCTCCGTCGACTGGCGGGAAAAGGTGCGCGTGCTGGACCGGCTGCCCTGGTTTTCAGAAGATGCGCAGCTGCTTGATTTTTACAAGCTGCTGGCAAAGAAGGGGCGCATGGCGCTTCTGCCGGAAATCGCGGAGTCCTACCGCATTCTGAGTCTGGAGGCCCGAAACACCGCCGTGTGCAGGATGCGGTGCGTGCATATTCCCGACGAGGCACATCAAAAGCGCCTGGTCGAGAAGCTCTGCGCCCTGCACCACCGGGACTCGGTTCTGCTGGACATCCGTACGGACCCGGAGCTGGTGGGCGGCTTTGTCCTGACCATCGACGGCGTTACCTATGATCGGAGTGTGCGCGGAGCGCTGCGTGACATGGAGCGGCAACTGCAAGAGAGGCGAATGATATGAAAAAGACATCAGACGATATTATCTCGATCCTGCGGGAGGAAATCTCCGGCTATGATACCAAAACCCAGCGGAGCGAGATCGGCACCGTGCTGGAGATCGGCGACGGCATCGCCACGGTATACGGTCTGGACAACGCCGGATACGGCGAGCTGGTGGAGTTTGACACCGGCGTCCGGGGCATGGTCATGAACCTTCTGCGGGACAGTGTGGGCTGCGTGCTTCTGGGCAGCGAAGAAGGACTGGGGGAGGGTTCCTCCGTCCGGAGAACCGGCCGCACCACCGACGTGCCCGTGGGCGGCGCGCTGATGGGCCGGGTGGTGAACGCCCTTGGCGCGCCCATTGACGGCAAGGGTCCCGTGGAAACCACCGAAACCCGCCCCATCGAGCGGGAGGCCAGCGGCGTCGTGACCCGTCAGGGCGTGACGGTGCCTCTGCAGACCGGCATTCTGGCCATTGACGCCATGGTGCCCATCGGCCGGGGACAGCGGGAGCTGCTCATCGGCGACCGGCAGACCGGAAAGACGGCCATTGCCGTGGATACGATCCTTAACCAGAAGGGTCTGGACGTCATCTGCATCTACGTGGCCATCGGCCAGAAGGCGTCCAGCGTGGCCCGGGTACGGGATACGCTGGAGAAACACGGCGCTATGGACTACTCCGTTATTGTCTCCGCCACAGCCAGCGAACCGGCCCCGCTGCAGTATATCGCTCCCTACGCCGGCGCGGCCATGGGCGAGTATTTCATGGAGCAGGGAAAGGATGTGCTGATCGTCTATGACGACCTCAGCAAGCACGCGGTGGCGTACCGCACACTGTCTCTGCTTTTGAAGCGGTCTCCCGGACGGGAGGCCTATCCCGGCGATGTGTTCTATCTGCACTCCCGCCTGCTGGAGCGGGCCTGCCGCCTGACGAAGGAACACGGCGGGGGTTCGATGACCGCTCTGCCGATCATCGAGACCCAGGCGGGCGACGTGTCCGCCTATATTCCCACCAACGTCATCTCCATCACCGACGGCCAGATCTATCTGGAGAGCAGTCTGTTCTTCTCGGGCCAGCGGCCCGCGGTGAACGTGGGTCTGTCTGTCTCCCGCGTGGGCGGCGCCGCGCAGACCAAGGCCATCAAAAAGACGGCGGGCACGCTGCGCATCGACCTGGCCCGGTTCCGGGAGCTGGAGATTTTCAACCAGTTTGCCTCCGATCTGGATAAGGCTACCCAGCGGATGCTGGATCACGGCAAGCGGATGATGCAGCTGCTCAAACAGCCGCTGTACCACCCCATGTCCGTAAGTCGGCAGGCCATCATTCTGTACGTTGCAACCAGCGGTCTGGCGGACGACATCCCGCTGGAGCAGGTGTCCGATTTTATGGCGGACTTTGTGGACGAAATGCAGTCCGCCCATGCCGACGTGACAAAGGAGATCCAGTCCACCGGCACCATTTCCGACGCTGCGGCCGAGGCGATCCGCGGGGCTCTGGATGCCTACAAGCTCCGGGTCTGCGCACCGAAGAGCGCCGCGGAAGAGGAACGGTGATCGGCCCATGGCAAGCATGCAGGAGATCCGCGGTCATATCCGGAGTGTGCAGGAGACCTGGAAAATAACCAACGCAATGTATCTGATCTCCTCCAACAACCTGCGCAAGGCCCGGAAGCAGCTGGCGGACGTGAAGCCCTATTTTGAAAAGGTCGAAACCACCATCACCGACATTATCCACTACTCGCCCATGATGTCCCACCAGTTTCTCGAGCCCTTCGACATTGTGGCGCAGTCGAAGCGGACGGTGGGTTACGTGGTGATCACCGGCGACAAGGGACTTGCCGGAGCATACAACCACAACGTGCTCCGTCTGGCAGAGAAAGCCATCGCACAACCCCCCCACTGCCGTCTCTTTCCCGTGGGACAGGTGGGTGTGGCATGGTTCCGGGAACGGAATATTCCCATGGAGCTGGAGTCCGAGTACACCGCGCAAAGCCCCAATCTGCCCCGGGCCAGATCCCTCGGCCGCTTTCTGCTGGAGGAATTTTACGCGGGGCGGCTGGACGAAATCCGGGTCATTTTCACCGAAATGGTGACGCCCATGAAGCTGGAGCCCCGGAACGTAAAGCTGCTGCCGCTGGACAGAAAAGAATATCCCTGGAAGCCCATCCGAAGAGATGCCCCCGCCGAACAATTCACCTATGTTCCGTCGGCGGAGGTAGTACTGACCAAGCTGGTGCCCTACTATCTGACGGGGATGCTCTTCAGCATACTGGTGGAATCCTACTGCTCCGAGCAGCAGGCACGGATGTCCGCGATGGATTCCTCCACCAAGAATGCCCGGGATTTGCTCCGGCAGCTCAATCTGGAATACAACCGCGCCCGGCAGGCGGCCATCACCCAGGAGATCACCGAAGTGGTCGGCGGTGCTCAGGCCGGCGACCAGTAGGGTTCTTCTCGGGCGACGCTCTGTGAGCAAGTTAGGAAAGAGTGATTTTTATGTCTGAAAACAAAGGAACCGTCGTTCAGGTCATGGGCCCGGTCATTGATGTGGAGTTTCCCGCCGGGCGGCTCCCTTCCATCAAGGACGCGCTGGTTGTCAGCCTGAACGGCGGAAAGGCCGTGATGGAGGTTGCCCAGCACATGGGCAACAACACCGTCCGGTGCATTATGCTCTCTCCCAGCGAGGGGCTGGGCCGCGGTGTGGAGGTTCTTCACACCGGCGGTCCCATCTCCGTACCCGTGGGGGATGGAATTCTGGGCCGCATGTTCAACGTACTGGGAGAGCCCATCGACGAGAAGGGCCCCGTGGAGACCAAGGAGCGCTGGCCCATTCACCGTTCGGCTCCCCGGTTTGAGGATCAGCGTCCCGTCGTCGACATCCAGGAGACCGGCATTAAGGTCATTGACCTGCTGGCACCCTATGCCCAGGGCGGAAAGATCGGCCTGTTCGGCGGCGCCGGCGTGGGCAAAACCGTCCTCATTCAGGAGCTGATCCACAACATCGCCACGGAACACGGCGGCTACTCCGTTTTCACCGGCGTGGGCGAGCGTACCCGCGAGGGCAGCGACCTGTGGCACGAAATGGGTGATTCCGGCGTTCTGGCCAAGACGGCGCTGGTGTTCGGGCAGATGAACGAGCCGCCCGGAGCCCGTATGCGGGTGGCCCTGACCGGCCTGACCATGGCCGAGTATTTCCGCGATCAGGAAAAGCAGAACGTGCTGCTGTTCATCGACAACATCTTCCGGTATGTGCAGGCCGGAAGCGAGGTGTCCGCCCTGATGGGCCGGATGCCCTCCGCCGTGGGCTATCAGCCCACACTGGCCAACGAGATGGGCGCCCTGCAGGAGCGGATTACCTCTACCAAAAACGGCGCCATCACCTCGGTTCAGGCGGTCTATGTCCCCGCGGACGATCTGACCGACCCGGCGCCCGCCACCACCTTTGCCCATCTGGATGCCACCACCGTGCTGTCCCGGAAAATCGTGGAAATGGGCATCTATCCCGCAGTGGACCCGCTGGAGTCCAGTTCCCGGATTCTGGAGCCCGACGTGGTGGGCCAGCGGCACTATAAGATCGCCCGCGCCATTCAGGAGCTGCTGCAGCGGTACAGTGAGCTGCAGGATATCATTGCCATCCTGGGCATGGAGGAACTGTCGGAGGACGACCGTCTGACGGTGGATCGCGCCCGCAAGGTGCAGCAGTTTCTCTCCCAGCCGCTGTTTGTGGCGGAGGCGTTTACCAGCCTGAAGGGCCGCTATGTGAAGCTGGAGGACACTCTGCGGAGTTTTGAGTCCATTCTTGGCGGAGAGGCGGATCGTTTCCCGGAGACCGCCTTCAGCATGGTGGGCACCATCGACGAGGTGGTGGAAAAGGCGAAGCAGCTGGGTGTGTAAATTTCCCCCACACTTCCGGAAAAGGAGACGATTCCATGCGGGAAAATTTTTATCTGGAAATTCTCACTGCCGGGCGGCAGTTTTACATCGGGCAGGCCGAGGCGCTGGTTCTCACCATTCAGGACGGTCTGTACGAAGTGCTCCCGGGCCACGAAAACACGGCGATTGCCTTGGAGCCGGGCCTCCTGAAGTACAAGGCGGACGGGGAGTGGCACGATGCAGCCGAATCCGGCGGCTTCGCCGAGATCACCGGAGATTATGTGATCGTGCTGGTGGTCACTGCCGAGCATCCGGATGAAATCGACTTCCGCCGGGCGGAAGAGGCGAGACAGCGGGCGAAAGAGCGTCTGCGCAGCCAGCAGAGTGTTATGGAGTATTACAACTCCAAAGCCGCCCTGGCCCGTGCCATGGCGCGTCTGAAGACCCGCGGCCGGCATTGATGCCGTTTCAAACAGTTCAACCAGTAAAAAAGGCCGCCGAGAATTCGGCGGCCTTTTCCTGCCCCGTCGGCGGCACTTCGGTCTCCGCGCAAAGGCCTCGAGATGAAGCAACCTCCGCGCCAAACACACAGAAGCCGGCCAGCACCATACAAGTTTGGCGGTTTCGAAATACCTTCCTCTTGCTTTTTGGACGCAAACGCGCTATACTAACTTGAGTATAGCGTAAAATCCCAAGCCAAAGACATAAAAAGGAGATTGCACAATGAAGAAGTTTCTTGCTCTGGCGCTGTCCCTTGTGATGGCGCTCAGCCTGGCCGCCTGCGGCAGCAGCGCGGGCAGTTCCGCCGCCTCCGCTTCCAAGTCGGCCGCCGCGTCCTCCGGGGCATCCTCGGCCTCGGCCGAGCCGGTGGAGCTGACCGTGTTTGCCGCCGCCTCCATGACCGAGACGCTGAATCAGATCATCGAGCTGTACAAGACCGTGGCCCCCAACGTGACCATCACCCCGACCTATGACTCCTCCGGTACCCTGAAGACCCAGATTCAGGAGGGCGCCGCCTGCGATCTGTTCATCTCCGCCGCGCAGAAGCAGATGAACCAGTTGGACGGCACACTGGTCGGCGATGCTGACAAGAACCCCGACAAACTGGACTTCATCGACCACGACACCCGCGTGGATCTGCTGGAGAACAAGGTGGTTCTGGTGGTGCCTGACGGCAATCCCGCCGGGATCACCAGCTTTCAGGATCTGACCACCGACAAGCTGAAGCTGATCGCTCTGGGCAACAGCGATGTGCCCGTGGGCAGTTACTCCCTGGATATTCTGAAGTATCTGGGGCTGGATGCCGCCGCCATGGAGAAGGCCGGCAAGATTACTTACGGCTCCAACGTCAAGGAAGTCACCACGCAGGTGACCGAGGGTACCGTGGACTGCGGCATCATCTACGCCACCGATGCTTATTCCGCCCAGCAGGGCGGCAGCAAGATGACCGTGGTGGACACTGCCACCTCCGATATGTGCAAGAAAGCGCTGTATCCCGGCGCCGTGCTGAAGAGCAGCACCCACGCGGAGGAAGCCAAGGCGTTTCTGGCGTATCTGCAGACCGCTCCCTGCTCCGAAATTTTTGAGAAGGTCGGATTCACTGTCGTTTCCAAGTAAAACCCGAAAATGCGAAAGAGGGCCGCAGCTGCTACTGCGGTCCTCTTTCGCTGTCTGCGGGAGCAAGGCCGCGGACAAAGATCTCAAATTCCTCCCGGTACCGGTCGGCCAGATCATAATCCATTCCCTGAATGATCCAGTCAAACAGCAAGCCCCGCACCATCCCCATGATGGAGCCGGTGAGATACTCCGGGTGATAGCGCCGGGTAATCAGGCGCTGCTCCATGGCCCGTGTCAGGATTTTCCGGATTTCCCGGCAATAGGGACGGTCCAGATCGTACCGGGGCCCCGGAGCGCTCAGCAGAGCCTTGTAATACTGGGATAGAATGGGGCCAACCTCCTGCCGGATGTAGTCCACATACAGGCGCAGCAGGTGGCTCAGCGCCTCGAGAGGGGGCAGGCTGTCGCACTCTTCGATTAGATCCCCGGTCAGCAGCCGGTCGATACTCTGGTATGCCTTGCGTACCAGCCCATCCTTGGATCCGAACTGATGGTAGAACGAGCCGGTAGAGACTCCGGCAGCCGTGCAGATCTCCTGCACAGTGATGGTATCGTAGTTTTTCTGATGCGCAAGCTTCATGACGGCGTCCAGCAGCTTGTACTGTGTTGCTGCGGAGCATTGATACCGGGAACCCATCATAAAATTCCTCCGTCGGGAAGTAAGTCCGGGACGGCGCGGGCCAACGGGAAGGCCGCGCCGGCGGCATGTTTTCAGTATAACACAAATATGCTTGCCTGAGAGCCCTGGATATGATATATTATAGTCAATATAGAATGAGATTCTGTTTTGGAGGAACCCACATGAAAGCGGCAGCGATTGTCACCGATACCAACAGCGGAATATCTGCGGCTGAGGCGGAACGATTGGGAATTTTTCTGATTCCCATGCCGTTTTCTGTCGACGGCGTGCAGCATCTGGAGGGACAGACCTGCCTGCCGGAGGAGTTTTTCCGGGCTTTAACGGAGGATGCGGAGGTTTCCACCTCACAGCCCTCCCCCGGTGAGATTATTCGTCTGTGGGAACGACTGCTGCAGGATCACGAGGCGGTGCTGCACTTCCCCATGTCCTCCGGCCTGAGCGGTTCCTGTCAGACGGCCAAGGCTTTGGCGGCGGATTATCCCGGCCGGGTATTCGTGGTGGACAACAAGCGCATTTCCGTCACACTGGCCCAATCCGTGCTGGATGCGCAAAAGCTGCTGAGGGAGGGGATATCCGTCCGCGAGGTCCACGGGATCCTGGAGCGGGAAGGGCTGAACGCCAGTATTTACATAGCGGTCAATACGCTGACCTATCTGAAAAAGAGCGGGCGGGTCACGGCTGCCGGCGCGGCCATGGCCGCGGTGCTGAATCTGAAGCCGGTACTGCAGATTCAGGGGGAACGGCTGGACGCATTCCGAAAGGCCCGGGGCATGGCGCAGGCCAAGCAGCTCATGCTAAGTGCCATGCGGGATGATCTGGGCGGCCGATTTCAGGATGAGGAGGTTGCCCTGTTTGCCGCATACTCAGGCGCAACGGTGGACGGTGAACACTGGCTGGAGGAGGTCCGTGCCGCTTTTCCGGATCGGGAGGTGCGTCTGGCAGCGTTACCCATCAGCATCTGCTGTCATGTGGGGGCAGGCACGTTGGCGGTGGCCTGCTCAAAGAGACTGTAAAAAGGGCCTGCGGGTACGGTTTTTTTCAAGAAGCCCGCGCCGGGCTCCGGCGCGGGAACATGGGTGGATGGCTGTTTCCAACCCCGTTTTCCGATGTACCGCTTTTGTAAAAAAGTTTTTTCAGAAACTGTTGACTTAGACCGTCTGTTGTGGTATTCTAATTCTTGCCGACAGCTGCCGGTGTGGTGGAATGGTAGACACAGGAGACTTAAAATCTCCCGGTAGCGATACTGTACCGGTTCGAGTCCGGTCACCGGCACCACAAAATTAAATATCGCGGAGTAGAGCAGTTGGTAGCTCGTCGGGCTCATAACCCGGAGGTCGTAGGTTCAAGTCCTGCCTCCGCAACCAAAAAAACACCTGATTTCGGAAGATTTCAGGTGCTTTTTTTAACTTTTTTGACCTATTTGAAATTGAAGCTTTCTCTCTTGGCGCACGTTTAGCGCACGTGATATAATTTTTGATGTTTCAGCGCACAGAAAAGGACAGTACCCCACCGGGTGCCGTCCTTCTTTTTTTGCTTATTTTGCCTTGTCCCGGCGGAGCATTACGTCTGCAATGCATTCGCTAGCCTTGTTTAGATTTTCCTCAATGATGTGGCTATAAAAACTCTCTGTGGTTGCTACGCTGGCATGCCCCAGCTGCTTGGATACGGTCACAACGTCGGTACCATTGGCAATCAGCATGGAGGCTACTGTGTGGCGGAAGACGTGGGGATTGATGTGAGGCAAGCCGAGGCGCTTGCTGAACTCAGTCAGCCACCGGCCAATGCTTTGGGGATTCATAGGCTGTCCATCATCTCTTGTGAACACATAGCCGGTATTTCGCCAGCGGTCGCCGTTAGCCAAGCGCATTTCTGCTTGATAGGCGCGATACTGCCGCTGAACGTCGAGCGCACTTTGTAAAGAATTCTTCAGCTTTGAAAGCTTTTTTTAAATGTGCTTTCCCGCTTGACAACCTTGGTTAGATGCGTTATACTGTGACCATAAATACAAGTTGGTCAAATAGTGGAGGCGGATAAATGTCCATTGCTTTTTCGGACAAGGAAAAAGAACAGATTCAGAAATTACTCCGGGAATCGGCGTGGGAATTCGCCCGGACGATTGGTATGAAAAAAACCACAGTGGAGCAGCTTACCAAGGCGGCGGATATATCCAAGGGCGCATTCTATCTGTTTTACCCCTCCAAGGAAATGCTCTTCTTTGTGGTGCTGGAGGAACTCCATACCATGATCTACAGCCGGGCCGCCGAAGTGCTGTCAGAAAGTGCTGCACTTCCGACACGGGAGCGTGCCGCGCGTATGCTTTTGGAATCCTGCCGATTGATGGAACAAAGCGGCATGATGCTCTTTTGGGAAAATGATCTGCCCACACTGCTGCGTAAGCTGCCGGATGATCTGCTGCGTGAGCACTATCACGACGACGAGACGCATATCCGTGCGCTTCTTCAGCCGCTGAACCCGGATGGGACGGTCCCCTCCGAGCTTGTTGCAGCGACTGTGCGCACACTCATGCTGACCATCTCGCACAAAAAGCAAATTGGGAAACTGTATCACCAGGTGTTGGATACGCTGGTGCGCGGCGCATGCAGCCAACTGTTCGCAGACAGGTAAAAGCGTCCCTCCTCCCGCACGGAGAGGCGTCTTTTTTGAGCCTGTCGGTTAGATAATACTAACCTATAATTTATAACCGAGGTGTTTCGTCATGGATCATGCAATTTTGCGCAGTCCAATCCTTCTCACGCTCCGGAAAACGGCTGCGGAGCGATGGGGGCCCGAACAGGCCGGCTCGATTTATCGGACGGCTCTTCTCCGCGCGGAGGCCTTGTTCCGGGAGAATGCAACCGCGGGTAAAGCGCTGAGGCCGCATCTTCACAGGCAGATCCTGCCGATGATTGCAGTTTATGAAACCTTGCGGACGGTTCTGGATCAGCCGGAAGCCCTTGATATGACGTATGGAATTGCGCTTGGCCTGATCCCTGCGAAAGCAGAAAAGCTACGCCGTATTCTGAAACTCCCCAACCTGTACCGCCTCGTTCCCGGAGTGTTCGGCTCTATGACAGATCGGTTCTTCGGCGCTGCCGCGGGTTTCAGCGCGCGGAAATATCCCATAAAAAAGGGCGAATGGCACTTGGATATGCTGCGCTGTCCCTATTTTGAAACCTGCAAACGATACGGATGTCCGGAACTGACGAAATGCTTTTGCGACAGCGACGATATTTGCTACGGGCATATGCATCAAAAGCTTGTCTGGGCAAGGTCAAAAACACTGGGCAAGGGCGGCGACTGCTGCGATTTTCATCTATACATCAGGGAGGGCTGATCATGGAACCGATCCTTTTTAAGCGCGGAAGCTACAACCTGAACCCGCAGCCAAACTTAAATTTTCAGCTCAACCGCATCATCCAGTGGGACGGCGGACGGCTGGAGGACTTAAAGCAAGTTGGTCCGCGCATTTTCGACAGTGATTCATGGAAGCGGGCGCTGATTGAGCTGGGCGATATCGCTGTAAAAGAAAACCGCACGGCAAACGCCATTGCCTATTACCGCATGAGCGAGTTCTTCATGGTTGACGGCGACCCGGATAAGCTCAAATACTATATGCTCGCCACAAAGATGTTTTACGAATTTTATGCGGGCTATTTTGAAAGCGGTGCGGTGCGAAAGCTGCAGGCAGCCTACGACGGCGTAGAGCTGCCGATCCTGTACGCTCCGGCGCAGGGCGAACAGCGCAGCGTCATTCTGCTGCACGGCGGCAACGACAGCTATCTGGAAGAGTTCTTTTTTTCCATGCTGTATCTGGCGCAAAACGGCTGCTCCGTATATCTCTACGAAGGCCCCGGTCAGGGCGGCGTTGTACGCGTGCAGGGAAAGAAATTTACATATCAGTGGGAGAAGCCGACCAAGGCTGTGCTGGATGCCGTTGGCGAGACGGACGTGACGATCATGGGCGCCTCACTGGGCGGAATGCTGGCTCCGCGTGCCGCTGCCTTTGAGCCGGAGCGCATCCGGCGTGTCGTGGGCTGGAGTGTGTTTCCCAACTTTCTTGACGTGGCGCTGAGTGGCTCCATCCCGAAAAGCATGTGGGGACCGCTGCGCCTGATGCTCCGGCACGGTCTGCGCGGCACCATCAATACGATGATGAAAAGGAAAATGGCTGCCGACAAGACAATCGACTGGGCGATCCGTCACGGAATGTTCGCCTACGACGCGCCTGACCCATTTGGCTATATCCAGAAACTGAATGACTACAAGATGACGGACATCGGTCCACGCCTCACGCAGGATGTGCTGATTCTCGCGGCCAGCCGTGACCATTTCATTCCGGCATCCCTGTACAAAAAAGAGATCGACGCCCTGCCAAATGTCCGCAGTTTAACCTTCCGACTGATGACGGAAAAAGAGGACGGGCAGGCCCACTGCAACGTGGGGAACCCCAAACTGGTACTGGACACAGTGCTTCTGTGGCTGGACGGGCTGAAAAAAAGAGAGATGGAGGGAAACATATGACGCGGCACGAAGAAATTCAGAACGCCTACCGCTCTCTCGGCGGCGAGGCGACCTTCTATGACGGCATGATCACCTGCTCCACGCTGCCGGGCAGGGCGGTGTGCCGCCTGGTTTGGGATATGGGTGCGGAGGAAAATGCCCGGTATCTTGAGCGTGCGCTCTCCGGCATCCCGGAGGGGTTCGCCGGGAAACTGCTGGAGGTGCCGGTGGGTACCGGTGTCCTGACCATGCCGGTCTACCGGACGCTGCCCCACGCCGAGATCACCTGCCTTGATTATTCCGCCGATATGATGGAGCAGGCGCGGCGGCGCACAGCAGGAGCCGGCCTGTCCAACGTGCGTTTTCAGCAGGGTGACGTAGGCGCGCTGCCTTTTATGGATAACAGCTTCGACCTTGTGCTGTCTCTCAACGGCTTTCACGCTTTCCCAGACAAGGAAGCGGCTTATCGGGAGACTTTGCGGGTGTTAAAGCCGGGCGGGGTGTTCTGCGGCTGCTTTTATGTGCGCGGAGAGACCCGCAGAACTGATCGCTGGGTGCAAAGGTTCTATGTGCCGAAGGGGTTTTTTACACCGCCCTTTGAGACGGCAGACAGCCTGGAAAAGCGTCTCGGCTCGCTCTATGCGGAGTTTACAGTGCAAACGGTGAATTCCATGGCCAGCTTTGTTTGTCGGAAAGGAAGCGCGGAATCCTGACTCAGATTGGGAAGAGCAAGCATAAGTCCTGTTTTTCCGCTTCCGTAGTCCCAGTTTAAAAGAGGAGATGAGCAACATGAATATGAATGCGTTCTGGGGGATTTTAATTCCGTTCCTTGGCACTACTGTGGGAGCGGGATGCGTGTTTTTCATGAAGAAATCCATGAGCGACGGCATCCAGCGCGCCCTGACCGGTTTTGCCGCCGGCGTGATGGTGGCGGCCTCGGTCTGGAGTCTGCTGATCCCGGCGATCGAGCAGTCGGCGGCATTGGGCAAATGGTCGTTTGTTCCGGCGGCGGTCGGCTTTTGGATCGGCGTGCTGTTCCTGCTTTTACTCGATCATGTCATTCCGCATCTGCACCGGAACAGCAAAAAGGCGGAAGGACCGCGCAGCCGCCTGCAAAAGACAACCATGCTGGTACTGGCGGTAACGCTCCACAACATCCCGGAGGGGATGGCCGTTGGCGTGGTGTATGCGGGATATCTCTCTGGCAGCGCGCAGATTACGGCGGCAGCCGCGCTGGCGCTCTCCCTCGGAATTGCCATTCAGAACTTCCCGGAGGGGGCGATCATTTCCATGCCGCTGCGGGCGGAGGGAATGCGGAAGCCGAAAGCCTTTGCGGGCGGCGTGCTCTCCGGCGTCGTGGAGCCCATTGGCGCGGTTTTGACCATTCTGGCGGCGGAGCTTGTTGTGCCCGCGCTGCCGTATCTGCTGAGCTTTGCCGCCGGGGCGATGCTCTATGTGGTGGTGGAGGAGCTGATCCCCGAAATGTCGGAGGGGAAGCACTCCGACGTCGGAACCGTGTTCTTTGCCGTCGGCTTCAGCATGATGATGATTCTGGACGTCGCATTGGGTTAAAAACAGAAAGGAAGGGACGGCATGAAGACACTGATACTGCTCCGCCATGGGGAGAGTGAATGGAATCTGGAAAACCGGTTTACCGGCTGGACGGACGTTGACCTGTCCGCAAAGGGCGCTGAGGAGGCGCGCTTGGCCGGCAAAGCGCTCGCGGAGGCGGGGTATGATTTTGACCTCTGCTATACCTCCCGCCTCAAGCGGGCGATCCACACGCTGAACCTTGCGCTCGACGAGATGGACCGGGCTTGGCTGCCGGTCGTCAAGAGCTGGAAACTCAACGAGCGGCATTATGGCGCGCTGCAGGGCCTGAACAAGGCGGAAACAGCGGCGAAATACGGGGAGGCTCAGGTGCAGATCTGGCGGCGCTCCTATGATGTGGAGCCGCCGCGCCTCTCCCCGGAGGATGAACGGAATCCGGCGCTCCAACCGCAGTACCGGGATGTTCTCCGCAGCGAGCTGCCGCTAGCCGAAAGCCTGCAGGACACCATCGCCCGCACCGTTCCGTATTTCACGCAGGAGATTATGCCGCAGATGGATGTGGGCAAGCGCGTTCTGATCGCCGCGCACGGCAACTCCCTCAGGGCACTCATCATGGTGTTTGAGCAGCTTTCCCCGGAACAGATCGCCGGCGTCAACGTACCGACCGGCATTCCGCTGGTCTACGAGTTTGCGGACAACGGTCAGGTGCAGAAAAAGTTCTATCTCGGCGACCCTGCCGTGATTGAGGCCAAGATGAGCGCCGTTGCCGCACAGGGAAAGGCAAAGCTGGAATGAAATACGCAAGGATGCCGCGGTTGATGTGGGCTGCTTTTCAGGGCAGTTTTACGCGCGCGGCAGGTTCGGTCCTGCGGGAACCGGACGCGAAGGCGCTGATGCGCAGAGCGCATCCAAAATACAGGGAAATTCTTGCCCGCGTAACGGAGTTCGACAAGGGCGACCGATTTCTCGTCAACATTTTGAGCTGCGCCATGCTCTCCGCCGTTTTGTTGAGCACAGATCACCGTTATGATGTGGAAACTGTTCGCCAATTTTACAGCGAGGCAATGCGGGGAAACACTTTTATGCGTTTTGCGGCGGCGCACAGCGATCATTACACAGAAAAGGGCAGGCAAAAACTGAAGGAGAGCGCCGCGCGAAGTCAGACCTGCGCAAATCCCTATTCGTGGAAATTTACGGTGGAGGACGGCAAAACAATCGATCAATACACGGCCACTTTCACCAATTGCGGCATCTGCCGCCTGATGACTGAGCTGGGCCTTGCGGAACAGATCCCCGCTATGTGTGCGCTGGACTATGACATGGCCGAAATGGGCGGCACTGTTTTTACCCGGCAGTACACCCTTGCCTCCGGCGGGCCATACTGCGACTGCCATTACGACCGTTGCCCGCGAAAGAGGACGCGCGAGCAGAAAAGGAATGGATAAAACAACATGCGTCAGACACAATCCGGAAAAGAACATCTGCCTTTTATGGGCGTGGGCCCTCTCTATGTCGGCCTCATCCTCGCGCTGACTGCAGCCGCGATCATTCTCACAAAGACCGGCTCGCTGCCCGTCGCAAACGCCGGAGTCTTTCGCCTGCCGCTGGCTTTAGTCGGGGTACTTGTCGTCCTTGCGGGCGCAGCACTGTGGGCCGCGGCCTTTTTCGGGGCAAAGATCGACCGGGGCATTGCGGAAAACCGCCTCGTCACCGGGGGAGTCTATGCCCATGTTCGCAACCCGATCTACTCGGCGTTTTTATTTCTCTGCACCGGCGCGTTGCTTATTGCGGGAAACCTGTGGCTGCTTGTACTTCCCGTCGCCTACTGGCTGTTTCTGACACTCCTGATGAAGGGCACCGAGGAAAAATGGCTGTTCCGGCAGTATGGACAGGTCTACCGCGACTACTGCCGAAGGGTGCCGCGCTGTATTCCTAGACTGAAAAAATACCGCTGACGAAAAAACAGGCATGACAAAAATCACGGCCTGTTTGAAGTTAAAAGCGCCCCGGCAGAGCAGGTCCTCTCCCCGATCAGCCTTGTGGATCAGGACGTATTTCTGTTTAACGACACGGTCCGCAACACCAACTGACGGCTTTTTCCAGAAAACGGAGAGGAGCTGTGGCAAATACGCCGCAATGTGGAAAGCGTCCCAGCTCTTAAAATAAACGGTAACGAAATACAAAGCCTGCAAATAAAAAGCCAATAGCAAATCAAGAAAAACAGGCAAAGGAAAATGAGCAACACAAAAAGGCCACCGCCGAAGCGCTGACCTGAAGTGAGCAGACGTCGGGAAAGACCGGTTGAATCCGTATCTACAGGCATGTCCAAGGTACCCATAAATTCCTTCACTCTGCCGTAGTAAATGCGCAGAAACTTGTTTGAGCCAGCGGTCATGTATACGTAGTAAGGTTTTCCTTCGGCGCGCTTTTTGTCCAGGAACTGAAACACGGGGTCCTCGAAAAGAAAAGCGGCGGAGTATTTGCTTCACCGCTGTTCCTTTGAATGTACGCGTAAAACAGCTGATCGTTATTTGCTCCTTTTAGACATGTTTATTAGCGATAGGCCATAAAAAACGGCCGCTGTAAATACTAAAATCAAAACACTGATCCACGGTGAAACCAAAAAGCTGCCAAAGCGGAATGTAACCCCCATATACTCTTTGAATTCATTCAAAGAGTTTGTCGGAATTTCTGCAAACGCGCTCTGCATTGCGTCCTCCATTAAAACCTGACGGAACAACGACGCTGCATGGGATACTGGAAACAGTTTTATAACAGTCTGCACCGAACCGGGCAGCGCTCCTATGGGGAGATAAATGCCTGTCAAAAACCCAATTAAAGTACCGATAATTGTACTGGCCGTACTAAAAGCGCTGTTGCTTTTGAAGAATGATACTATTAAGCAAACGACAGAGGTATTTGTCATGGTTGTTAAAAGCACCAGCAAAATAACTTTTAGGAGTGCAATGGGCGCTATCAGTTCACCCCCGTTTAGAACAATATAAATTTCCGACACCAAAGCCGTGACAAGAGACATTATCACGCCGATTATAAATGCGCTCCCAATATATCCGCCTGTGATGCGGGTCCTTTTCATTGGCGAAGAATAGAAGTCCTTGTCAATTTTTCGGACCTTATCATCAATCATAACTCCAAATGCGCCCATGGTTGTAGTTACCGAAGCTACTGCAAGAAGCCCAGCAACAAGCCATGTATTCATTAAAAAGTCCGCGTTCTTAATGTCCTTCATAGAGTCATTTAACCAGACATCTCCCAAAAACACTGCGTACAGCGCAATAATAATAAAAATCGCCAGAAGCGAAAAGAAAACCGCGCTTTTATCGCGAAAAAATATTCTTAAATTACGTTTTATTAAAACGTTCATTGTCTTAGCTCCTTTCCGGTGATGCCGATAAAAGCGTCATCCATGGTACCTTGTAATACCTGAAAACTGCTGATATAAGGCTGGCATTTTTCCAATATCGGTAAGGCATTCATGGTATCAGAAAGTTGTATAATGAGCTCTTTGGCCGAGACGGTGAAGTTCAGCTTCATTTCCTGCAAAATTTTCATCAGTGCGGGTTCATCCGAAACAGCTAACCTTAAACTGTCGGATGCATAGCGCGTTTTTAATTCAACGGGAGTGCCCTTTGCCGCAACATTTCCGTGATCAAGCACAATTACATAATCTGATTCAGCTGCTTCTTCCATGTAGTGGGTTGTCAGAAAAACTGTCATACCTGTTTTTGCTTGAAGCTGCTTTATTGCGTTCCAGATGCTTTGACGCGTCTGCGGATCAAGGCCAGTTGTGGGCTCGTCAAGGAACAGTATTTTAGGCGTGTGAATCAGCGCCCGCGCAATATCAGCCCTGCGCCGCTGTCCGCCCGAGAGTTTTCCGTAACGATGATCAATAAATTCATTCAATTCCGCTGCATGAGCGGCCTCGTAAACAGCTTTTTTAATTTTTGCTTTGTCTGATGTGTAAAATCCCGCTCTCATGGTCAAATTTTCTCGAACAGTAAGCAGCGAGTCCAGCACGCTGTCTTGAAAAACCACTCCGATGATCTGACGTATAGATTGGCTGTCGCGTCGAAGATCAAGTCCATCTATGATAATCTCACCGTCATTATAGTTCAATAATGTGCATAGTATGTCGATGGTGGTCGATTTACCTGCTCCATTCGGTCCAAGAAATGAAAACAGCTTTCCCTGTTCTACGTAAAAGTTAATACCTTTTACGGCGGCGAAATTTCCATAATTTTTACGCAGATCTGATACCTCAATAATCTTATTCATTCCGATTGCCCCTTTCAAAAATCAATATAGCAAAACCTTTTGATAGTGACAATGGGGGCAAATGTATGTTGTAGATATCGCAAGGCGAGCTGCTGCAAAAAGATGGTAAGCTGTAAACAGCTTGCCATCTTCATCAATTCATATTCCATCACGAGCGGTAGCGCTCCCTCAGACGGTGGTTTAGCTTCTCGGCCAGTTTTTTGTCATAATGTACAGCAATTGCAAAAACGATGGCGTACACAGCCAAAACCAGCAAAAGAAATACGAAAACCTCTTTCGAGCGGTTTAGGCTGACCCACTCCCAAAGGTGCGCGAAATAAAGCACTACAGCTAACAGAACCGGCAGGTGTATTGATTTGCGAAGATACATTTGTTTTTTGCTCAGCTCCTTTCCGGAATAAAAAATAAGATATGGCAGATCACTGAAAAAAGCCAGCAGAAGGATTCCGCCGATGTCATGCAAGGTGAAGCTGGCATCTGGATAGAATATCAGGCAAAATAAATACATGGAAATAACAATTCCGGTTGCTATTATAAAAAAAGAACGGAGCATTGTTTTTAACAGTTCTTCTGCATTCATGCTGATTCCTCCTATATACCGAGCATTTTCTTTAAATCGCTCACATACTGCCGGGAAATAATAATTTTTTCATTATTATCGAGAGTTGCTTCGAAGCGCCCGCTTAGCGCGGGACTCAATGACTTGATCTTGCTTAAATTCAGCAAAACCGATTTGGATACCCGCAGAAAGTCACTATTTGAAAGGTAGTTCTCTAATTCATATAGCTTCTGTTTTGTTTCCAACACCGTATCCTGGCAGTATAGGAACGTTTTATTGTCTACAACTTCAATGTAATAGATCTCTTTCGGTTGGATACGGTGGATTTCATTTCCAACATAAGCAATAAGAGCACCTTGGGATTTCAGCATAGGCAGCACATGAAGCAACTCGTCAGGCATCTCCCGGCATTTAATGATGATCTGATCTTCTTCTCCATCCTGTAATTCCTCAATGACAATTTTCAAGTGGGGTTCACCTGCCTGTCGATTTAAGTTATAGCTGATATCGGAGTCTTTTATTGTAACATATCCTGTTATCGGCATCACGGGTGAACAGCCCGCAAGGAGAAAAATGTTTGCTATATGCCCGCTTATCAGTAAAACGAAATCCCGCGCACAGAGCGTACACCGTTTCACTGAGAAAGACAAAAATAAATAACGGGGGTTTATGTTTTAAAGAGGTACAGTAAATCCTCGGCCATCCGCGTCTGCATGATGATAGGAAAATCTTCAGGAAAAATGGGGCAGGCTGCTCCACTGGGCAGTGATGCGCATACAGCCAATCGGATTGGAACTGCATTTTGGGACACAGCATCTTTGCTGAAAGCTGGGTCTGCGGTTAAGGTCGGCACAGCTGAACTACATTGAAGTATCGCTACGTGCCCGTAAAGCAGCCTGACCGCCGCAATCGTTGCGGTTTTCTCTCAATTTTATAGGACAGTGAATCTTATAGCCCGAGACTATAGACGCAAACTTCACTGGAACTCATTCAATTTTCTCGTCCGTTGATATTCTGAGCATGCGGTAACCGATTCCGGCATGCGTTTGAATCAGCTTTTGACCGAGAGGCGTTTCGATTTTTTTTCGGAGTGTCGCAATATAGACACGAAGCGAGGGAGTGTCATTCGGCAAGGTGTTCTGCCATATTTCCTTGAGGAAACTATTATGCGTCAGTACTTTTCCGACATTGCGCGACATTAGGCACAATAGTTTATATTCAATCGGAGAAAGATGTATTTCATCTCCGTTAATGTATGTGCAGCCAGCGGCGTAGTCAATCTTCATCCCTCCGTTCATGAATACCGTGCTGTCAGTATCCGTGTTTCGCATAAACTGAAGTCTTCTTAGCGCTACCCGCAGACGAGCGAGAAGTTCGTCTACACTGAACGGCTTCGTCAGATAATCATCAGCACCGGCGTCGAGCGCCGCGATTTTATCCGAATCCTCGCTTCTGGCGCTGACGACTATGATCGGTACATTGGACCAAGTGCGCGTCTTTTTGATGATATCCACACCGTCCATATCAGGCAGGCCAAGATCCAGGATGATCAGATCCGGCTGATAAGACAGTGTTGCCATAATTGCTTCACTGCCTTTTTCGGCGGTCTTGTAGCGGTAGTCCTGCGTTTCCAGTGTCAGCGTGATAAGGCTGCGGACCGGTTTATCGTCCTCAACCACAAGGACCAATGGTTTGGTCATCAGGAACGTCCTCCTCTTTAACAAGTGAAAAGGTAAAAACCGAGCCATGCGGTACATGATCCGAGACCCAGATTTCTCCCCCGTGTGCCGCAACAATGGCACGGCAAAGTGCAAGCCCGAGCCCAAGTCCGCGCCGGGCGTCACTTCTGATTGTTCCGGCAGTAAAAAACATTTCAAAAAGCTTCGGTTTAACATCGTCGGATATGCCCGGACCGTTATCAGCCACCGACACAAGCACCTGCTTGCCTTTCTGTATGGCAGAGATTGTGATATCAGAACCTTCCGGCGTGTATTTGACTGCGTTGTCAATCAGGTTTACCAGCACCTGCACAATGAGAGAAGCGTCCACTCTGACCATCAGTAATTCATCGCTAATTGACACACTGAGATTATGATGCTGTGCGCGATGCTTCGCGTGTGCCACCGCTTCATCGATCACATCCGAAATGAGTTCCGGCTTCAGGGTAAGCGCCAATGTTTGATTATCAATGCGGGTGATCGACAAAAGGTTTTCCACAAGACCGATCAGCCACGTAGAATCCTCATAGATATCAGCATACAGCTTGCGTTTTTGCTCGTCATTCAGCAAAGTGCTTTCTTGCATGAGCAATTCTGCATTACCGGAAATGCTGGTCAAAGGGGTTCTGAGGTCGTGCGATATCGCCCGGAGAAGATTAGACCGCGTTTTCTCGCGCTGAGTTTCCACCGCAAGAGAAATCTGATTTTCGCGGAGCTCCTGCTTTTCCATTGCAACGCCGCATTCTCCCAAAAGAGCAAGTAAAAAATCCCGTTCGAATTCACCAAAATGGTCCCCGCGCTTTACAGCAACTCCCGCCACCGCGTGGACACTATCGTGACCCCGCACCGCGAGATACCAAAACCGTGCATCAGAATTTTCTTTTGTGGTTGCTCCGGCCTGCTCGTTGTTTGCATAGACGCGTTCCGCTATAGAGCGTTCGGCTTCACAAACTGCATCATCAATTTCTTCGGGAGCAACCCCCTGCGGGAAAAGCAGCAGCGGTTTTGCAAGCGCTCCGTCGCGAACCGGATAGAGTATGACCGGCCGGCCCATCAGTTTGAGAATTTGGGTCGCCGTCTCACTGAGAATTTCATCTTCACTTTCAGCATGCTGCAAATTGCGGCTTGCGGTAAGCAGCACCTCGGTTCTGTACGCCTTTTGCGCGTTGGATTTTGCTTCGCCTTTTACCCGAACCGTCAGGGAACTGGTCAGAACCGCAGCCGTGAACATAACGAAAAAAGTAAGCGGATAGCCTGTTCCATATGCCCTGAAGGAAAACCGCGGCTCTGTAAAAAGAAAATTGAACACCAGTACGCTGAGCACGGAAGCGGCAATGCCGTAAAGATAGCCCTCTGTCAGAAAAGAGATGAACAGAACGGAAAGGATATACACCGTAATGATGTTTGTATCGGTGAATCCGACGCTTTTCAGGAATAGTCCCATCAGCGTCGCCGCACAGAGCAGTCCCAAAGTAACAAGCACCGAATGCCACGAAAAAACCGCCATCCGCTTCTTTTCGCCGGCAAAATAGGTTGTGGTGAAATATGGAATAATATAGATTTCAAGTTCGGGAACTAATTTTAGCAGACGCTGCGGGATGTCGTTTTTTGAAAAAGCTCCCCTTCTCTTATGATTGGGGCGTCCAATTACGATTTTTGTTGCACCGCAGGCCTTGGCGTATTCGGCAATTTGCATGGCGATGTCATTCCCGTATGAGGATGAGAACTTTGCGCCGCTCTTTCCCGCGAGTTTTTTATTGTTTTCCAGCTGGATTTTGTCCTGCTCACTCATTCTGTCATACGCCGACGTCTCAACATAGATGGACTGAAGTTCGGCGTTAAAGGCGGCTGCCATTTTCACCGCTGCGTTGATAACGCTGATGTTGGTCGGAGACGGAGAAAGGCAAACCAGAATGCACTCTGTTTTGGCATTCTTCACCGGAATCATTCCTCTCTGTTCTTGTCTGTATATTTGCCGCTCCTCCAGAGCAGGGACAAACAAACATTTGAGCTGTCCCAATCCGCTATGGCCTGATCGGCACAGTAATTATAACACATGCTGTCATAATATCATATGGCCATACGCCGTCGGCGGCGTATGGCCTTGAAGTTCAGTTCCAGGCTGCGGAGTGCTGGATGCGGCAGCTGCTTTGCTGCCATTATGTCACACAAACTTTCTTTTTTAATACGAAGATTGCCCCTGCCAGAGCACACAGGGACAGCGCCCCGGATGTAACAAGCAGCTTTGCTGAGGGATTATCTTCCTCCGTATATCCTGATTTAGTGACATTGATGAAATCCGCATGAATATCCATGTCACCGCCATGTTCCGCGCAGGCACGGTGAAAGGTGCCGGTAAGAGAAACCGTATCGCCGACAACACGGTATCTTCCCACATGTTCAATTTTTTCGGCTTGCGATTTCGGTATGTAGATGCCAATGGAATTTGCTCCGTCAGAAACATTTATCCATGCGTAATCGCCGCGCGAAAGGATATCTCCCACCACCTCCCCGCTGTAGACCACGGTATCGCCATCCAATGCGGAAGCATTTTCTATCAAATCTGTGCTCGTTACAATCCGGGTTTCGGCTTTTGCCGATACGGGCAGAATAAAAAGGAACAGAATCAGGATCGAGGTTATCTTTACCGATCGCATTTTCTTTCAACCTTTCTGATGACGTATGCTCCCAATGTCAGCACTGACATGAACTCAAGACGCCCAAGCCACATAATGATGAGATAAGTAAGCTTCAGGTAGGCGGGCATTGCCGCCGTGGTCACGCCGATGGAGAGGCCCACGTTTCCGGTCACCGATGCACATTCAAACGCAGACATGCCGAACGGAAACCCTGCAAACATCCCGATGAGGGTGCCCACGGTGAAGGTAACGATATAAGCCGTCACAATCAGGAAGGCGCTTCTGATCATCGAATCTGACAGTGCAACGTCTTTAATATGATGAATTTTTTGCTCACTTACCCTCGATTCCGGAAGCAGCATCCGCTTCACCTCCGCTTTGAAGGCTGTGAAGATTATACCGGTACGCAGCGCTTTGAAGCCGCCCGCCGTTGAAGAGGCACTTCCGCCCAGCAGCATTGCAATCACCATGGCGAATAGTGCAATGTCTCCCCATTCATGATAAAACTGCTTGGCATATATGGTCATAAAGCCTGTGGTGGTGTGTCCGGAAATCAGCTGATAAAACCCTTTGCGGAAGAGCGCAACTGCGTTTGGATAAACATTGCTTTTCATCAGGCCGGCAGTGGTTATCAGCGTCAGCAGCGTGAGTGTGACCGTGAATGTAATCGTCTCAATATTTCGGCGAAGTTCCCCGCGCCTTCCGGACAGCACTGCATGGTGCAGCGCAAAATTGAACGAGCCGATCACAAAAAACACAATGGTCGCAAGCTCAACAAATTCACTGTGATAGTACAATATATTTTGACTCATCGGGGCGAACCCGCCGGTGCTCCATGCGGACATGTAAATCCACATACCGTGCAGGAATGCTCTGTCGGGCGCCAAACCGGCGGACAGGGCGGCTATGGTCATGACTGCTGTCCCAACCACAAGGTAGATGAGGCTGATCAGCCAGATCTGCCGTGCGGTGCTGACCGCATTTGGGAAAAGCTTTTCATCTTTTGCTTCGCCGACGTACATCTTATAAGCGCCGCTCTGGTCCGTGGTCAGGAACGTCAACGCCAGTACTACCATGCCTTGCCCTCCGACAAAGGTCAGGATATGCCTCCACATGTTAATACCGTTGGACAGGTGATCCATATCCTGTATCAGACAGAGACCGGTGGTTGTAAGGCCGCTCATCACATCGAAGCAGCAGTCCAGATACGAAAGGAAATTGCCGGACAGCTCGTATGGCAGTGCACACAGCAGCGTGCCCAGAAACCAGGCGCCGGACGCCACCACCGTGCCCTCGCCGAAACTGAGTTTTACGCTTCTATAGCGGAACCCCAAACCGGTCAGGCCGGCCCCGGTGAGCACGGTTATGGAAGCTGTCAGCAAAAATACCGCCAGGATTCTCCATTCCGAATAAACCGCAGAGACAATGGCGGGCAGGAGCTGCAATGTGCCCAGAGACATGACAATGATGCCCACAAAATAACAGATCGGGTACAGCTTATTGATTGGTTTTTCGATTGTCATCATGCTTTACACTCCCCGGATACCCCATATCAGAATTGCCGCTAGCCAGCCAATAATCATAGTGCCCGCCGCAAAAAACAGCTCGGTAAGGAGCCCTGCTGCTATCGAAATAATTCGTTTCATTTTAACCGCCTTTTCAGCTGTTTGCATGCTGTTCAAGTGTGTTAGCCATATCGGACGCATCCCCCCAAAGGATTACCAGATCGCCGGTCTCCAGGCGGGTTTCGCCATTCGGGATAATCGCCTGATCTCCGCGCAAAACGGCAATGAGAATGAGACCCTTCGGAAGGCCCAGGTCTTTGAGACGTTTGCGTTCGAAATTTGAGCCTTGCTCCACAGTGATTTCCTGCAACCGCACATTGAATGACCGTTCCTTCAGCAGTTTATTGACATCTGCCCAGTCAAGTTCCCGGTCGATAATCCCCGCGATACGCTCTGTGCTGCTGATAACGGAATCTACACCGAGTTTTTCAAACACTCTGATATTCTTCGGATTTTTCACTCTGGAGATCGTTTGCTTTACCCCGAAATAATCCTTAGCCAGCTGACAGGCCGCTAAATTGTTTTGATCGTGCCCTGTCACGGCGATGAGGACGTCCGTATGAAATATTCCCGCCTCCCGCAGGCATTCTACGTCTGTACCGTCACCATGGGTTAACTCGATGCGTTTTGAACTCAAATCAGAGGAAATCTGTTCGCAGCGGGAACTGTCTTTTTCGACGATCATGATATGGTGCTTTTCGGCCGACAGTGATTTTGTCAGATAATACCCAACATTCCCGCCGCCGATAATCATAATTCTCATTTTTCGTTTTCTCCTTTCTTCAGCGAGTTGAAGAAAGACTCTACCGTGAGCGTGGTCGGACAAATCGTCTGTAGTCCCATAGCGGTCAGCACAAGCTGCTTCTCCGGATCCTTCGTTTGTGTAATGACCTTGGGGACATGATAGAGCTGCTGGGCAATTTGAGCGACCATGAAATTTGTGTTGTCGTCGGTCGTAACGGCAGCCAGTGCGTCCGCTTTTTCGATGCCGGCCTCCTTCAGAATATCTTCGTCAATCGGTACCCCGGTTATGGACATGCAGTTGGAACCGCTGCCAAGCTGCGAAAAGTTTTCTTCGTCCCGGTCGATCACCACGACATCATTTCCCTCTTCGGAGAGTCTGTTCACCAGACTGGCTCCTACCTTGCTGCATCCAGCTATGATGATGTACATCCGTTCTTACCACCCTTTTATTCTTTTTTCGGCACGGACTTCACAGTCGCCTGCAAAATATGCGCATGGGCGGTACACAGTAAAGTTTCCGAAACACTCCAGGTTCCATGAAGACGGCTGATATGTGGGATCAAGCGCGTACGCCGCACGGAAGTGCTTCATCGCTTCAACGTGTGAACCCTCGCTCTCCAATAAAAGCCCCATCAAGTTATGCGGGACTGCGTCACTGGGATATTCAAACATCGCAGTGCATATCAGCGCTTCGCATTCCTGATATTTTTTTTCAGATATGAACTCCTTCGCTTGCTCAATTGTGGGCATCAGGTCTTTTTCCATCGGAACTCCTCCCCTCATTTCTTACCGCATTTTAACGCCCCCGATGTCAAAGTGCCGTTCAAAAATTCAGGACGGTGTTAAAATTTTGTTAAGAACCAGGAGAACTCTCCTCAGCACGTACCGGCCTTACCCGTTTGTGCACTTTGCCTGCCCTTCAAGTCGGGCTGATACAGATTTTCCAGCGCGAACAGATTCTTCACAGTGCCCTTGCGAGGCAGATGCTAAAAAGTAAAAGTCCGTGATACGGAAAGAAACAAATAGGAACACCCGATTCCGGACGGAATCGGGTGTTTTATAACCTGAATAATGGTGTAGATAAAAAGCCATATGCAGAATCAAAGCCGAACACATGCATCTTTAATATCATTTCGGGAGCTGTGGCCTTTCCCCGCATCCAGCTGTCAGATAGCTTCTGCAAAATCGGAATAGCAAACGTCGCTTTGACAGGGCCTCATTCCAGTGACGTTGGTGGGTCTCTGGGAGCTATTGTGACCATGGCAGTAAATGCAGCCTTACTGTAGCATACTTCAAAATCGTCACCGGGGCAGCTGAGCGTTCTTCGGATGCTGAGCAGTCCCAACCCACCTTCCTGCTTGCGGGACAGAAGCTCTCCACCGATTTTGCGAACCTGCCCATCAAAAGAATTTTCCACCAGCAGTTCCAGATGATTGCTTCCCCATCTGCAGCGAATGCGGATAAAGCGTGGGCCGGAAAACCGCCTGCAGGCATCCAGAGCGTTTTCCAGAAGGTTGCCGATGACAATACACAGGGTTAGATCATCGATGGGAATGGTTTCCGGAAGATCCAGGTTCGTGTCCAGTTCCACCTGGTTGTCCTGGCATCTTCCCGCATATTCCTGCAAAAGACCATTGACAGCCTGATTCTGGCAAAATGTCTGCGCGGCGGTATTGTCCAGCTCCTTTTGCAAATCACGGAGATACCGGGCCTGCGCGTCTCTGTCCATATTCAGCAGGGCGTGGATATGATGGCGAAAGTCGTGCCGGATAATCCGAACCTGTTCGATGTAATCAAGAATCTGGTGGTAGTGTTCCCGCTGCTGATAGAGAAGCCGTTTTGCAACCTGCAGTTCCTCGGTCATTTTTCTGCGTTCCATCAGCTCCAGAATGCTGTTTAGAATCAGAACATAAAGCCCGACAATCATGATGCAGAGGATGAAAAAGAACGCGACGACGCCAAATCCTCCCGCTGACAGAGATCGGCTGGAAAAAATGGTGTTGGTCCCTACAAAAAGAAGGAGAAGGGAGACAATGGGATAAGCGAGCAGAAGTGTGGAGGCCCCCACCGAAAGTTCAGTGAACAGTCGTTTCACTGCAGGCTTCATCCACAAACGAACCCCCAGATAAAAGCCCAGAGCCGACAGAGTGGATACGATCACACAAATCTGGGAGTAGGTCAGTCCCGTCCTGTCCAGAAGAGCCCAGACAATGAATTCGTTCAAAGAGGTAGAGAGCACCGCAAACATCCAGGCCGACACATAAAGGAAGGCTTTCTCTAAGAGACTGCCCTGAAAAAACAGCAACAGGATGAGAAAATAGAGAAAGGAAAACAGCCCCTGGAAAACAACGAAAATATTGTCGGGAATGCGAAACAGAAACTGCAGAAAAGTCATAATGACCCACAGATAGACAGAGATGCTGGCAATGTTTTCCCGGTTTTTAACCTTCGGCTCCAAACAGACGAAAACCGGCATCATCCGCACGGAAAGGGTAATCAGGTTGAGAAAGATTCGGCAGGCTTCATCATTCATGGAGTTCACCTGAGCCTGCGGCGGTAATAGGCCATCTTGCTCTGCTTGTAATAAGTTCGGGAAATGGGCACCACCATGCTTTGATAAAGGAGAAAGCTATCTGTCCCCATCTGTTCCACACAGTTCAGATTCACCAAATAGCTCTGATGGCAGCGTAGGAACTGGGAATACCCCGAAAGGATGCACTCAAGATCCCGGAATTTCTGTGTGATGGGAAATCTTTCCCCGCTGCACAGGGTGACATAGACCTGATGCAGGCGGCTTTCAAAATAGGCCACCTTTTCCAGCCGCAGCTCCAGCGGAACGCGATTGTGGACAATCCGGATGGAAGCCGTGCAGCTCTCAAAGCGTTCCCTGAACACCCGGTTCATGGTTTCCTCAAAGGCCGGCGCCTGAATGGGTTTTAGGACAAAGCCTGCCGCACAAACACTGTATCCCTCCACCGCTGACTCCAGCGAGGAGGTCACGAAAATTATGACAGGCTCGTCTTCCCGCTGCCGGAGGGCCCGGGCGGTCTCCATGCCGGACAGCTGAGGCATAATCACGTCAAAAAAATATAGGTCATAAGACTTCTCCGCAGACAGGAACTGGGTTCCGCTCTCGTAGGTGTCAATTTCTGCCGGTATATTCCGCAGGCTGAAATATGCAGAGGCATACTCGTCCAGGCGACTACGTTCTGCAGCATTATCGTCACACACAGCGATCTGGAACATCCGTATCCCTCCCAGGAAGAACTCCGGCCAAAGCAGACCGCCCGAAAGCCTTTTTTGAAGCAGAGACAGCAATGGCACAACGGGCTTACAGACTGCGCCGCGGCAGATGGGTTTCCTTTATTCTATCGAATAATTGCAGGGCAGTCAAGAGATTGGACGCCATGCAAGAAAGAGGAATGGTCACATGCTGACCATATTTGGTAGCTTTTTTGCAGAATCGGAGGTTTATACTGCGGGCAGGAGATGATACCTTTATTATAAGAAGCAGGGCTGCAAGTGCCCGCACTGCGGCGCAGCCCGGCCAAGACTTTAGGAGGAGGAATATTATGCATGCAAATATGATCGTAACCATCATCGTCGTTATCTATCTGCTGGCCATGTTGTGGATTGGCTGGTACTCTTCAACCAAGGTTACCAACAATACGGACTTCATGGTGGCGGGCCGCCGCCTGGGGCCTTTCCTTATGGCGGGTACTTTGGCTGCAACGGAAATCGGCGGAGGAAGCTCTCTGGGTGTCGTGCAAAACGGCATGTCCGGATATGGACTGAGTGCAGCATGGTACATTATTGCAATGGGTCTGGCATTTGTCATTCTGAGCTTTGTGGCACCGAAGTTCCGGGCGGCAACCGTGAAAACAGTGCCCGAATATTTCCGCAGGAGATATGGGAAGTCCTGCGGCATTATCACATCCGTGATCATGCTCCTGCCCCTGATTGGACTGACCGCCGGACAGTTTATCGCCTCGGCAGTCATTCTCTCCACCATGCTGAGCATCAACTATCAGGTGGCGGTCATCATCGTGGCCGTGGTCGTTACGGTCTACTCCATCATGGGCGGACTTTGGAGCGTTACGCTGACGGATTTTGTACAGGTGTTTTTGATCGTAATCGGCATGCTTATCGCCGTTCCCTTTGCGTTGAAAGACGCGGGCGGCTGGGCAAATGTCACTGCCAATATCCCTGCGGGGACTTTGAATCTGTTCCAGGGCTATGACTTGTTCGGAATCATTTCCCTCGTGGTAATGTATACCGCGACCTTCTCGGTGGGGCAGGAAGCTGTTTCCCGCTTCTACGCAGCCAAGAATGAAAAGACGGCCAAGACTGGTGCCTGGCTGGCGGCGATGATTAACTTCATCTACGCTTTTATTCCCACCATTTTGGGGATTATCACTCTGGCTCTGATTAACATGGGCAGATTTGACGCGGCTCAGTTTGAGTCGGTGGGCGCCAGATATGCGCTCCCCATTCTGGCGATGCGTACGATGCCCGCGCTGATTTGCGGCCTGCTTTTTTCCGGGATCATTTCGGCGACCATGTCCAGCTCCGACTCCGATCTGCTGGGTGCGGGCTCGATTTTTGCAAACGACATCTACAAAGCGGTACTTAAGCCCGACGCAACCAGCAAGCAGGTGATGCGGGTTACCAAAATTGTGATGTGCCTTGTGGGCGTGGCCTCCATGTTTATTGCGCTGTTTAATACCAGCAGCATCGTTTCCATTCTGATGTTCTGCTTTACGCTGCGGGCTGCGGGATCCTTCTTCCCCTATGTCATGGGACATTACTGGAAGAAGGCATCCACTGCCGGCACAATTGCCTCCCTGCTGGCCGGTACTTTGATGGTTGTCTATCTGGAGCACGTCTCTAAGGGGATGCTGTTTGGGATCAAGTTCAGCCAGCCTGTGATTCCCGGCCTGGTGGCAGCATTTATCTGCTTTATCGCATTCTCACTCCTGATGCCGCCGAAGGTGGAAAGCACAGAGCTGACCCCGGAGGAAGACGACTAACCGGTTACACAGGATACATACTGACGGGGAGGCCAGCAGAAAACTTGCCTCCCCGTCAGGCTGCAGACAAAGCCGGCTGGCACATGTGTTTTTGCCGGGGATGCCGGACTCCGGCGGCGCTTTCCTTTTTCTGCGTTCCAGCACACCATCCAAGCCATACTCAATAGATTTTTAGCATGCGGCTGCTTTCCATACTGTTTCCTTGAATACCGCATTTCTATTAACATCCTTGATCCGTCAATTGGATATTATTGCATTTTATAATCGGCCTTTACCGGGTAATTATGTCACTTGAACTGATCGTCTAGTAGGTGTCCGGATCTTCCTCATAAATATGCACAGCTCTCTCTGCGATACGGCATGCGGAAATAGAACCATCGGCAATCCGCTGGAACAGTGGAAATCCGCTGCGGCGCAAACCGCAGCGGATTCGGAGAACAGGTTAAATTCATTTCCGCATTCCTGGGAAGGCGGGGCGCTTTCCGCAGCCCTGCAATCTCACTCAGCCCGCTTCCCCGTCCAGAGAAGCACCCGTGAATTGGCTGTTGTAGAGGTCGGCGTAGAAGCCCTGCTTTTCCAGCAGCTCCTGATGCGTCCCGCTTTCGATGATGGAACCGTGATTCATCACCAGAATGTGCTTGGCGTCCCGGATGGTAGACAGACGGTGGGCAATGACGAAGTTGGTCCGCCCCTCCATCAGCCGTCCCATGGCCTTCTGAATCAGCATTTCCGTGCGGGTGTCCACCGAGCTGGTCGCTTCGTCGAGAATCAGCACCGCGGGGTCCGCCAAAAGCGCCCGCGCGATGGTCAGCAGCTGCTTTTGTCCTTGGGAGATGTTGGACGCCTCCTCATTCAGAACCGTCTGGTAGCCGTGGGGCAGACTGCGGATGAAATGGTCCGCGTGAGCCGCCTTCGCCGCCGCCACGATTTCCTCATGCGTTGCATTCATCCGGCCGTAGCGGATGTTCTCCTCAATGGTGCCGTTGAACAGCCAGGTGTCCTGCAGCACCATGCCGAACATTGTGCGCAGGCTGCCCCGCCTGATGTCCCGTACATCCACGCCGTCGAAGGTGATTTTGCCGCCGTTGATCTCATAGAACCGCATCAGCAAATTGACCAGCGTGGTCTTTCCAGCGCCGGTGGGGCCGACGATGGCTACGGTCTCGCCTTTTTTAATGTCCAGATTCATATCCTCGATCAGGGATTCACTCTCCTGATAGCTGAACTTCACATGGTCGAACACAATCTCGCCCTTGGGATTTTCCAGAACCTTTGCATCCGCCGCGTCGGGGATCTCCTCCTCCTCGTCCAGCACCTCGAACACGCGCTCGGCGCAGGCCACGGTGGACTGGATGATGTTGGCGATGTTGGCCGTCTGGGTGATGGGCATAGAGAACTGGCGGGAATACTGGATGAACGCGGTGATGTCGCCCAGATTCAGCCAGGTTTTGGTCACAAAGATGCCGCCCACCACGGAGATCAGCACATAGCCGATGTTGCTGATGAAGTTCATCAGGGGGAACATCACGCCGGAGAGGAATTGGGCCTTCCAGCCCGCATGGTAAAGGTTGTCATTGACTTCCTCAAAGGTCTCCACGGACTCCTGCTCCCGGCCGAATGCCTTGACGATCTTGTGGCCGGTAAACATCTCCTCGGTGTGACCGCTGAGCTGGCCCAGGTATTTCTGCTGCGCGGCATAGAACTTCTGAGAGTTCTTTGCAATCAGCATGGTCACCAGAATATACAGCGGCAGCGTCAGCATCACGATCAGCGTCAGCGGGAGGCTGATCGTCAGCATCATAATGACGTAGCCGATCAGCTGTAAAATCGCTGTAATCAGTTGGGTGAGGCTCTGCTGCAGAGTGGTGGAAATGGTGTCGATATCGTTGGTAACCCGGCTGAGCACCTCGCCGTTGGAGTGGACATCATAGTATTTCAGAGGCATCCGGGACAGCTTTTTGTCCACATCCTTGCGCATTTCATACACCAGCGTCTGGGCAACGGAGGACATGATATACTGCATGGTGAATGAGCACAGGGCGCTGAGCGCGTAGATACCCAGCAAAAACAGCAACGTTCTGCCCACGGCATCAAAGGGGATATTGCCGCCCGTCTCCCGAATATCGTTGATATACTTGGCAAGGTTGGCGTCCGTCATCTTGCTCGTGTCCAGACCGGGCGCTGCGTCTGCGGTCTGGCTCTGGAGCAGATCGGCCGGCATCTGCTTGAGTCCGTCAAAGAACTTCTGTGCGATGTCTGCCCGTTCGTCATAGTCCTGGGTGCTGGTAATGGACGGCAACGCCGCCAGGGAGAGAAATGTCTCCAGCTGTGTCTGGTCCAGACCCAGTTTATCCATGAAGGCCTGATTGACCGCAGCGGTTGCCTTCTGCTCCGCGGCCTGCTTGGCCGCGGCAAGCTGCTGTTCCGGCGCTCCGGCCATGGCTCCCGTTACCGCGGCGTCAGCCTGCTTCAGGGCGGCGTCCAGCGCTGTTTGATAGCCCTCCCCGGCTGACTGCAGCCCCGGCTGGGCGCTTTCGATTCCGTTGACGATGGATTTTGCCACAAAGCCGTCCGTCACCTGATTCATGGCATTGCCCGTGATCTTGGGGCCCAGCACCGTAAAGGTGGTTGCGAATACCGCCAGGGTCACCACCATAGTCAGGCTGGATCGCTGCGTGCCCAGATAGCGGAGCAGGCGCAGAAGCGTACCCTTGAAATTTTTTGCTTTTTCCACGGGGCGCCCGATGGCGCCGCCGGGGCCGCCGCCATGGCCGAAGGCCCCCCGGGGACGGCCGCCCATCGCGCCGGGTGTGGTTGTCTTGTTTTCTGCACTCATGCCAGTTCCTCCTCCGACAGCTGAGAGGATACGATCTCGCGATAGACCCCGCAGTGTTCCATCAGTTCTTTATGTGTGCCGATTCCGGCCACTGTTCCCTCGTCCAGTACAATGATGCGGTCGGCGTCCATGACCGTGCCCACTCTCTGGGCCACGATGATCACGGTGGCATCCTGGGTCTCCCGCTTCAGCGCGGCGCGGAGCCTTGCATCCGTCTTGAAGTCCAGGGCGGAAAAGCTGTCGTCAAAGATATAGATCTCCGGTCTGCGCACCAGGGCGCGGGCGATGGAAAGCCGCTGCTTCTGCCCGCCGGAGAGGTTTAATCCGCCCTCCGAGAGCATCGTGTCATAGCCCTCCTTCATTCCGGAGACAAAGTCTCCGGCCTGGGCGATTTCGGCGGCGTGGCGCACTTCCTCTTCGGTGGCGTCCTCCTTGCCGTACCGGATATTGTCGGCGATGGTATCGGAAAACAGGATTGCCTTTTGGGGCACCAGACCGATTTTGGAGCGCAGTTCCTGCTGGGGCAGATCCCTGACATTCACGCCGTCCACCAGAACCTCGCCCTCCGCCACGTCGTAGAACCGGGGGATCAGATTCACAATGGTGGACTTTCCGCTGCCGGTGCCGCCGATGATCGCGGTGGTTTCTCCGGGTCTGGCCGAGAAGGTAATCCCGCTGACCGCCGGCTCTTCTGCGCCGAAATAGCGGAAGGAGACGTTTTTGAACTCCACGTAGCCGGCCATTTTGTCCGTGTGCGAGGGCTGGTCGGGATCGGAAATGTCGCGCCGTACGTCCAGAACCTGGTTGATCCGCTCTGCGGCAGCCTGGGCGCGGGGGATCATGATGAACATCATCGTCAGCATCAGCAGGGACATCAGAATCTGGATGGCATACTGCATGAAGGCCATCAGATTTCCGATATTGGATGTCCCCTGGTCCACACGGGCTGCACCGAACCACAAGATGCTCAGTGTCACCAGATTCATGATCAGCATCATGCCGGGCATCATGAAGGCCATGATGTGATTGACCTTGATATAGTTGTCCGTGAGATCCCGGCTCGCCTCGTCAAACCGGGCTTCTTCCCGGTCGATCCGGTTGAAGGCCCGAATCACCCGGATGCCCGTCAGGTTTTCCCGCAGAACCAGATTGACCTTGTCGATCTTAATCTGGACTTTTTTGAACAGCGGAATGCCCTTTACCGCGAAAAATCCGATGAGCAGTCCGATCAGCGGCAGGACACAGGCCAGAATTACCGTCAGACTCTTATCCTCGCTGTAGGCCAGGAACGTCCCGCCAATGGCTGTAATGGGTGCCGACACCATCATGTTGAAGATGAGAATGGTGGTGGTCTGAATCTGGATAATATCGTTGGTGGTCCGCGTAATCAGCGTGGACGAACCGAACTGGTCGAACTCGTGCAGGGAGAAACCCGACACATGGCGGAAAATTTTATTGCGCAGGATGCGGCCCAGGCCGATGGCGGTTCTGGCTCCGAGAAAGCTCGCCAGAATGGCGCACGAAACGCCCCCGCCCGCAATCAACAGCATCTTTCCGCCCGTCCGCAGGATATAGGAGACATCCAGCATCATAATGCCGTTATTGGTGATATCAGACATCAGCGTGGGTAAATACAGATTCGCCATGGCCTGGATGGTCTGCAGGATCAGAATCCCCAGAATCGCAGGAAAAAATGGCTTCAGATTTTTATAGATTTTAAGCATTCATACCTCTCCACTATTAGGGCTCTTGCCCCTGGTTTTTGAAATATTGATAGGTATCATCCATCAGCTCAACCAGGGCAGCGCTTTTTTCTGCGCCCAGATGGTTCACCAGCCCCTCTACCCTCCGGACCATGCACTGCTTGTGCCGACGGATGAATTGACGCCCGGTATCAGTCATCTTGACGCGGACGATTCTTCGGTCACTGGTATCCATTGTGCGTTCAATCAGCTCCTTCTGCTCCAGATCCGCAATCACGGCTGTGACAGACGGCGGCTTGACCCGCAGGATATGGCTGATGTCCGAAACGCTGATTCCATTGGGAAATTCGCTTTCCTTGTAATTCAGATTCATCAGCAGCATCATTTCGCTCCGCTTGAGTTGATGGTGCTGGTGATCCATATGGTTTTTCATCACTTCTTCCATACGCAGCCTGCCGAACTCCATAAAAGTTTGGATCAGAGCCTCGCTGAGCTTTGCCTCATCAGACCGATCTTCCACGGTACCCCCTCCATTCTTCAAAGATTACTTAGGATTCCTTTTTATTAGGCTTCCTAAATATATTCTCTTTTCATGCAAAATGCAAGCCATCAAATAAAAACATTTTGTAAATGCTCCCGCTTGGTTTTTTGTTTATTCTGCCGATAAAACGGACAGCCGTGCTTGCGGTCCAAACGTCCATGCGTGCATCAGGCGGGGTGGGAATCGCACCCCATGAAGCCGTGTAATGCATCCGTCCGACCGGAAAACTGTGATAAAATCACAGACATTCGGTCTGTCTGCTTGGTATATTAATTTCAAGCAGTCCACATATCCGCTAAGAAAAGCAGGCGAGTGAAACGGCAGAGCAGCGGAATCATTCCATGGACATCAACGACGGACCAGTTCCGTATAAGTCACCATCTGAGCGGACTCCGAACCTCAGCCGCCTCAGGCAGGCTTCCGTTTTTCTTCTGTGACGGAGCAGAGCTTCTCCTGGCTCCCTGACAGAATTTTATATAGTCTCCTCACCTCAATTTCCCCTTCCTATGAATCAATCCGGCTCCGAGATGCTGCATCTCGTGGGCCGGATTGATTCATTTATCCGAGCAAAGGGGGAGCGCGCCCCGCAGTGCGCAAAACCACGCCCAGGGATGACAGGCCCTGCGCGGTGGTACCCGCAGCATTCCGGCACCGATCACTCATGGTATCTTTATTATAAGCAGGCATATCCTCGATGGACTTGCCGGGCGATGTGCGGACACTTTGGGTTTACAAATATCTTCCAACTGCGTTATAATTCAAATGTCGGCAAGCCGCGTGCCTGCATTTCATTGAGCCGGAAACTCTTGCGAATCCCGCGGCGGCAATCCAAATGGAGGGGGAGCGAATCCATGTGAAAAGGAAGAAAACGCACTTAATTGCCATCGCCATAGCAGCTTTGGCGATCATCCTTTTTGGATTCTATGAAAATTCATATAAGACTGTGAATGATATCCTGAATGATGCTGATCCGGGTGAAATTGCAAGAGTGAGTGTGGTTGTCTCAAAGGAATATGATAGTGCAGTACTGTTTGAAAACCGCCTTGCTGCTTTTCGATCATTTCCAGCGGCGACTTATACTATAACAACAAAAAGTATAGAATTACTTCCTCTGCCGATGTGAATGAAATTCTTTCTCCAATCTATCAGCGGGAGCAAAAAAACTGATGCGTGCATGGGTGAATTCTGCATGCGGGGCGTTCCCTCCAGCCAATACAGACGTTAAAATCCGAAAAGGAGCTTTTTATGGATATTTATCAGGAGTACCGACGGAAACTGCGCACTCCGGAGGATGCGGTCAAGCTGGTCAAGGATGGTGACTGGGTGGATTACAGTCAAACCTGCTCCTTTCCGGAGGCGTTGGATGCCGCGCTGGCCGCCCGGCGTGACGAGCTGCGCGATGTGAAAATCCGCAACGCCATCAGCCTGAAGAGAGTACAGGTTGTGGAACAGGACCCGGAACACAGGGCGTTTACCTATAACGTCTGGCACTGCTCCGGCCTCGACCGCAAATACATTGACAACGGTCTGGCTTATTATATCCCCATGCTGTTTCGGAACTGCGGGTCCTATTACAAACGGGGATTTGCCCCGGTTAATGTGGCGATGATCTCCGTGGCTCCGATGGATAAGCACGGATACTTCAGTTTCGGTCTGACCAACTGCTGCCAGCAGGAGATGCTGGATGCCGCGCAACACATCATTCTTGAGGTCAACGAGCACATGCCGGTCATTTACGGCATGGAGGGCGACCACATTCATATCTCCGAGGTGGACTGCGTGGTAGAGGGACACAGGGACATTTGTCTCGCTCCCGCCGGTTCCGCCGGTGAGATCGATCAAAAGATTGCGGCCTATATTTTCCCCCATCTGCGCGACGGTATCACGCTGCAGCTGGGCATCGGCGGTATGCCAAACGCGCTGGGCACGCTGATCGCACAGTCCGACCTTAAAAATATCGGAATGCATACCGAGCTGCTGAGCGACGGCTATCTGAACTTGTACCGGGCCGGAAAAATCACCAACAAGGCGAAGGAACTGCAGCGGGGCAAGGGCGTGTTTTCCATCTGCTCCGGCTCCCGGGAGCTGTACGAGTTCTTGGATCAAAATCCGGATATTCTCTCCGCCCCCATGCGCTATGTAAACGATCCGGGCACCGTCCGGCAGTTCAAGAGCTTTGTGTCGATCAACGGCTGCATTTCTATGGATCTCTACGGCCAGGTGTGCTCGGAATCCTCCGGAACCCGTCAGATCAGCGGTACCGGCGGCCAGCTGGACTTTGTCACCGGCGCCTACCTGTCGGAAAACGGCAAGGCGTTTTTGGCCATGCCCTCCACCTATACCGATCAGGCAGGAACGGTCCATTCCAGGATCCTGCCGAAATTTACGGAGGGCGATATCATCACAACGCCGCGCACACAGGCGCCTTACATGGTCACCGAGTACGGCGTGGCCTGCCTGTCCGGCCTGTCCACTTGGGAGCGGGCGGAGGCAATTATCGCAATTGCGCACCCTGATTTCCGTCCCATGCTCATTCGTATGGCCGGGGAGCAGAAGATCTGGAGAGCGTCCAATCAGCGCTGATTCCGTTTTCTTTCCGCTGAACAGAAGCCGCCTGCCTTTGATGGCAGACGGCTTCTGTTCGGCGGATCGACCAGGCACTGATTCCCCAAAGCGCCCGGAGAATAAAAGTTCAGGTTTCGGGACAAGGACGGGCGGGAGAAATATCTTTCCGCAGGGCGGCGCGAAAATCGGAATCTTCATCCCGGAATTCATACGAAGCGGGGAATGCCGGAAGCCAATGCCCGGCGTCTGTTCCGTCTGGCGGTTTTCTTACGCATCAGCTCCCGCTTCCGCTTTTTCTGATTTCAAATTGCTTTGCAAGTGCAGAAAATCTGATACTTCGCAGGGATCTGCACGAAAGCGGCACGTTTTTTTCAAAGCGGCTCCCAAACCGCAGCATCAGATCATTTCAGCGCGAGCAGCTTTCTGATCATTGCCTCACCCTGGGCGCGGGTCGGAGCTACGGAGAAATCACCGTTATCCGGCAGAAGTCCCCACTTCCAGGCCTGCTGCACATCATCCTGATTCCACGCGGCGGTTTCCAACGAAGCCGGCGCGCTGTCGTTTCGCACAGATGCGGGCCGAATGCCCAGGGCATCGGCGGAGCGAACCAGAAACACCGCCTCCTCCTGCCAGCTGATGGTGCGCGCGGAGCGGAACGTGCTCTCCGTACTCCCCAACACAATCTGCTGCGCCTTGCCCCAGTTCACGGCAGGCAGATACCACTCAATGCCAAGGAGATCGTCAAACGGGAGCGCCTGGAAGTTCTGCGCCGGGCTGCCGGCCGCCTGATATAAAAGCCCCACAAATCGGCCGCGGGTCATGGGCGCGCCTGCCCGCTCCGCAGATTTCAGAATTGAAGGATTGTTCAGAATTTCATCCACGCAGGTGTCTTTTCCGGCCAGATCGTCACTGAGCGTTTGGGCGATTTTCACGTCGGGCTGCAAAGACTCCACGCCCTTTCCGGCGGCGGCGTCAAAATAGTCGCTCATGGAGATAAACTTGGAGGAAACTCCGATCCGCAGGCCGGAAACCGGCAGCTGGAACGATTGAACAGCGCCGAAGTGGTCGACACTGCCGCCGGTTTCTTCACCCACCAGTGGCGCACCCATTTCCTGCAGCTCGACTGCATTGATGATGGCGGAGGAAAAAGTTTTCCGTCCGATCAAGCCTGCCACCTGAACGCCCTTGTCACGCTGCTGCGCCAGCAGCTCCAGCAGGGGCACGATTACGCCGTCGGAACCGCCGCCGTTATTGCGCAGATCTACCAGAATCACAGAGTACTTTCCGGCATCCAGCGCCGATTGTACCTGCTGGCAGAACGTCTCCATGGTCAGCGTCTGATCCTCCGCGCATTTGTTGTATTGAATGTAATACGTGCTGCTGTTCAGCGCTTTTGCAAAATAAATCTTCGTTTTGTCGTAGGCCGTTGCTGCAGTTCCTGTGCGCCGCTCCTTCAGCGTCACCAGGTCGGCTGCCTGCAGAGCACTTTGATCCACAGCGGAAACAGACAATGTCTGCGTTTTATCCGCAGAATCCCTGATCGTCACGGTCAGCGGCTGGTCCTGCTTGGCAATGCCCAGATACTGATAAGGCTCCAGCACATAGCACATCTGCCAGTAAGAATACCGCAGTTTCACCGGATTATCCGCGCTGAGAAACGTCCCGAACTTTTCCACAACCTGTTCCATGGAAACTCCGTTGATGGCCGTCACCTCGGAACCCAGCAGCGAAGCATGTGCGCTGTCCGCAGCACTTAAAACCCAGGTCCCGTCGTACCAGTCCAGGTCGAACAGGCAGTAGTGCAGATCATAGCCGCTGCTGCCCAGAGACGCGCTGGTGTGGGAATCCTTTGCCAGAGCAACCAGACTTGCACAGTCCAGCGTATAATCAAAGCTGCTATCGGTGCTCAATCGCTGCTCAATTTCAGCCTTTCTCGTCTCAAAGTCGGCTTCCGGCGTATTGGCAAACAAATTGGGATGGCTGGCTTTCAAGGTGGAGTACAGGTAATCCAAATCTGTCTGGCGGTTGGTCACCTCTGTCTGATCGACAGCTCCCGCTCCAGTGCTCAGCAGCATTACCGCAGTGACACAGCAGGTCAGCAGCCTGCCCCAGACGCTTCTTTTCGTTTTCATTTTGCCCCTCCTGCTTGCAAATTGTATTACTGTAATAGTTAAATAGAACAATAATACATTTGAAATCGTAAGTCAAGTAAAAATTAGAAGATTGTGGTAAATCAGCTTGCACTCCACGCCGCACGTTGTGTGGGGAAAGGCGGCTGTTCGGAGGAGCGGCCAGTTGACAGCGTCAAACAACGGCGCATAGAACGCTTGGGTTTCATGCAAGTTCTCAGAAAAATGCCCGCAAAAAAAGCTCTGCTTCACAAATGCAAAGCAGAGCTTTCCCAATCGGCGAAACACCCAAAGCGGGATTCTGACCCGCTCGATGCAAATTACTGATTCTGTGTCAGAAAGTCGATTGCGACCTGTGCGTACATAGCGGCGCCCGTTTCCAGCGCACTCTCGTCAATCCAAAAATAATCGCTGTGCTGCGGCGCTTTGCCGCCGCCGCCAAGAGCCGCAAACGCGGCCTGGCAGTGCGTCGTATATTCCGCGAAGTCCTCGGCGCCCATCAGCATCGGAAGCTCACCCAAGAGCTCCGGCGATTTCACGACCTTAGCCGCCGAACCCTGAACCAGTTTTATGGCATCGGGATCGCTTACCAGCACTTCCGTCAACATGTTATATTCGACTTCTGCCGTGCAGCGATACGTCTCGGCAGTCCTCGCGGCGATGCGCTCGATCAGGGCCGGAAGTGAATGGTGCAGTTCCACGTCAAAGCAGCGGCAGGTTCCTTCCATCTCGGCTTCGCCTGAAACAATGTTGAAGCGAGTGCCCGAAACGAGCTTGCCAACCGTAACAACGCAGGGTTTCATCGGAGACAATTCACGGCTCACGATGCTCTGAAGATTCATGATGATCGCGGCTGCCGCAACTGTGGCATCCACACCCATCTCGGGCATGGAGCCGTGGCTGGACTTGCCGGTGACCTTAATTTTAAAAACGTCTGCGCAGGCGCAGGATGCACCCGAACGCATCAGGATTCCCCCGACAGGAAGTGTGGAGAAAATATGCATTCCAAAGATCATGTCGACTCCCTTGAGCCCATCCTGCGCAATCACCAGCTTTGCGCCCTCGGCAATTTCCTCGGCGGGCTGGAAAATGAGCCGTATGGTTCCGTGAATCTGATCTTTCATGCCGGCCAGTATTTTAGCCGCGCCAAGGAGCATAGCACAGTGCGTATCGTGCCCGCATGCGTGCATGAAGCCCGGATTCTCAGACTTAAACGGGACATCCGTCTTCTCCGTCATGGAAAGCGCGTCAATGTCTGCGCGCAGCGCAACTGTCTTCCCGGGGACGCTGCCTTTTATCTCTGCGATAATTCCCGTCGGATTAAGACGGCGATAGGGAATACCACCCTGTTCAAGCTCTGCAGCAATGAGGTCGGTCGTGCGCGTCTCATGCAGGCTGGCTTCTGGATGGCGGTGTATGTCCTCGCGGATACCAATAATATACGGTGATATTTCATGTGCCTTTTCCTGAATTGATTCTACCATTTTATTATTCTCTCCTTCTTCATTGATTGCGATGACCTGATTATTCATGTTACCACGCGGAAAAGTCACAGTCAAATGGTATTGCCGGCTGATCCATGATGGAATCCTTCCTACGAAGAGAGAAACCGCATTTCATCACCGGTCTGCTGCCACTCCTTTTTCAGGAAGCGTAGTCTTGCGGAAAGGCTCTGAGTACGAATTACGCCGCATTGCCTAAATAATTGATTGTTTTGCGTGAAACGTTATGCTATAGTAGAAAAATACGAATTCGTCCTGATCTTGCAGAGAAAGGGAATGTATCCATGACCGCTGATATGATCCATCGTTACTCCCTGCTGGTGGAATTCCTCGGCAGAATGCTGGGTCCCGATTACGAAATAGTCCTTCACGACATCAGCCGAAAGCAGCCTTCTGTGATCGCCATAGCCAACGGGCAAATCAGCGGGCGCACCATCGGCGCCCCACTCACCAATGTAGCCATGCAGATTATCGCCGAGCGGGCCTATGAAACGCAGGACTGGAAGCTCAATTACCGCGGTGTCTCCGCCAAAGGCAGGATTCTGCGCTGCTCCACCCTGTTTATCAAGGATGAACGCGGCGCCTTGGTGGGGCTGCTGTGCATTAACTTTGACGACAGCCACTTCCGCGAATTGTCAGAGCGGGTTTTTGCCCTCTGCCATCCCGATGATTACGCTGCCCGCAACATTTCCATCAGCACCATGCCCTGCTGTGCCGGTACCAAAGACCCTGCCGATTCCGGAGATTCTTCGGAACAGGAGATTTTTTACAACAGCATCGCTTCCGCCACAGAGGCGGCGCTGTCCTCGTTGATGAATTCCTCGGAACTGCCCGCCGACCGTTTGACCAAGGAGGAGCGCCTGAAGATTATTCAACTGTTGGACCAGAAGGGCACCTTCACACTCAAGGGCGCTGTGCCGGTCGTGGCGCAGAAGCTCTCCTGCTCGCAGGCCAGCATCTACCGCTACCTGAGTAAAATCCATCAGGAGCAGAACCCGGATAAATAAATCACCAGCCTCCGCACCAAACGGTGCGGAGGTTTTTTATCCGGATCAGATACAGCTGTGCTGCTCCGGTGCGCCGGGCATGCTCCCGCCATAATTTCCGGGACTCCACCGGGTCGGAATCGGCCGCATCGGAGGCCGGCTTGTCCGAACGCAAGTGCAGATGGCGTTACCAGGCACAGCTGCTGCCGCGGCCCTGCATCCGCATCCCCCAAAAGGGAAGGTGCTCCGGCACGATCTTCTGAAAAATAATCATCCAAAAAAATTATTAGACTGATAAAAAATTATTAATTACACAATCATGCAAAAGAAAAATTCGTTAAAATCTGTCGATTATTGTGCATTATTACAAATATACAAAAGTGCAATTGACTTTTTGGGCAATATTACATAATAAATTTATTGACAGAAAATTATTATCATGATAATATTTTATCGTAATAAAGGAGGCAGGAACTATGAAAATTGTCATCAATACCGCAGAAGCACCGGCTGCAATCGGACCCTATTCCCAGGGAATCAAAGCCGGCGGTCTGATCATTACATCCGGTCAGCTGCCCATTGATCCCGCGACCGGCGCATTTCCCGAGGGCGTCGAAGCGCAGACCCGTCAGTCTCTCACAAACTGCAGGAGCGTTCTGGCGGCTGCGGGTATCACGATGGATCAGGTCATCAAGACCACCGTGTTTCTCAGTGACATGAATCATTTCGCCGCCATGAACGGCGTGTATGCCACATTTTTTGAAGGCGCCTGTCCGGCGCGCAGCGCGGTGGAAGTTGCAAGACTGCCCAAGGATGCGCTGGTGGAAATCGAGTGCATTGCCGCTGAATAAGCGCGCATTTCCAATTCACTTCTGGAGAAATGGCTCCAGACTTACTTTGTGAAAGGTACTGTCCGCCAGTCGCCAAGGCCGGAAAGAGAACCGACCGCCGATGACCGGGGTATCCTCTAATAATAACGGCGCAGTGCGTCAAAAAATGGAGGTTGCATACTATGAAATACCCGCTGAACGTCGAAACCCCTCATTCCTTTTCTTATGTTAAGCGAAACATTCCCAATGTGACACTCGAGCAGCGCGAGCGCGCCCTGCAGTCCACTCATTACAATGAGTTCGCATTCCCCGCCGGCATGCTGACAGTCGACATGCTGTCTGATTCCGGCACGACTGCCATGACCGATTTGCAGTGGAGCGCTATGTTCCTGGGCGATGAGTCCTATGGCCGCAACAAGGGCTACTATGTTCTGCTGGATGCCATGCGCGATGTGTTCGAACGCGGCGATAACCAGAAGCACATCATCGATCTGGTCCGCACCGGCTGTGAAGACATCGAAAAAATGATGGACGACATGTATCTCTGCGAGTACGATGGCGGTCTGTTCAATGGCGGCGCCGCCCAGATGGAGCGCCCCAACACCTTCCTGGTGCCCCAGGGCCGCTGCGCGGAGTCTCTGCTGTTCAGCCTGATCAGCAAAATTCTGAACACCCGGCATCCCGGCAAAAACTTCACGATTCCCTCCAATGGCCACTTTGACACCACCGAGGGCAACATCAAGCAAATGGGCTCCACGCCCCGCAACCTCTATAACAAAGAGCTGCTGTGGGAAGTGCCCGCGGACGGCAAATACGCCAAAAACCCGTTTAAGGGCAACATGGACACCGATAAGCTGGAAGCCCTGATTCAGAAAATCGGCCCGGAGAATGTTCCTCTGGTGTATACCACCATCACCAACAACACCGTCTGCGGCCAGCCTGTCTCCATGGCAAACATCCGCAAGTCCAGCGAGATCGCGCACAAGTACAACATTCCCTACATGCTGGATGCCGCCCGCTGGGCCGAGAACTGCTACTTCATCAAGACCAATGAAGACGGTTATGCCGATAAATCCATTTTTGAGATCGCAAAAGAGCTGTTCTCTTACTGCGACGGCTTTACTGCCAGTCTGAAAAAGGACGGCCATGCCAATATGGGCGGCGTGCTGGCCTTCCGCGACAAGGGCTGTTTCTGGAGAAACTTCTCTGACTTTGATGCAAACGGCAACGTGACGAGCGATGTGGGCATCCTGCTGAAAGTCAAGCAGATCTCCTCCTATGGCAACGATTCTTACGGCGGCATGAGCGGCCGTGATATCATGGCTCTGGCCTGCGGCCTGTATGAGTGCGGCCGTTTCGATTACCTGCATGAGCGTGTTTCCCAGTGCGAGTATCTGGCGCAGGGCTTCTTCAAGGCCGGCATCCCCGTCGTTCTGCCCGCCGGCGGGCACGGTGTGTACATTAACATGGATAAATTCTTCGACGGCAAGCGCGGCCACGAGACCTTCGCGGGCGAGGGCTTCAGCCTGGAGCTGGTTCGCCGCTACGGTATCCGCGTCTCCGAGCTGGGCGACTACAGCATGGAGTATGACCTGAAGACTCCCGAGCAGCAGGCCGAGGTCTGCAATGTGGTTCGCTTCGCGATTAACCGCAGCCAGCTGAGCCAGGAGCATCTGGACTATGTCATCGCTGCGGTGACCGAGCTGTACAAGGATCGTGAGAGCATTCCCAACATGAGAATTACCATGGGTCACAATCTGCCCATGCGCCACTTCCACGCGTTCCTGGAGCCCTACGCCCCCGAAAAGTAAACCTCCTCGCAGACCGCCCCGAACAATCGCATGATACTTGGACTGACTTGGCATCATAGAATCTGTGCAAGCGGCCTTTCCGACAAGGTCGGAAAGGCCGCTTGCCGATTTCAGGAAGGCGGGTCCAATTCCTGCCCTCCTGCGCAATGAAGCGTACTTCCACAGATTTTAATGTGTGATAAAATGGAGGAGATTGTATGGCTACGAAAAATTCCGCTCCTGCCGCCCGCGATGGGTTCCAATCCAAATGGGGTTTCATTCTGGCGTGTATCGGTTCCGCAGTCGGTATGGGAAATATCTGGCGTTTTCCCGCACTGGTATCCGCATGGGGCGGCATGACCTTCTTGATACCCTATTTCATTTTTGTCGCTCTGATCGGTTCTACCGGCATTATCGGCGAGATGTCCCTTGGTCGGGCCACCGGAGCCGGTCCCATCGGCGCATTCGGCCAGGCCACCAAGCTGCGCACCGGCAATGAGAAGACCGGCGAGGCCATCGGCCTGATTCCCGTTCTGGGCTCCATGGCGCTGGCAATCGGCTACTCCTGTGTGGTCGGCTGGATTTTCAAATATACCTTCATGGCTTTCAGCGGCTCTCTGTCCGGCATGGGGCAGAACATGGACGTCATCGGCGGCGCGTTTGGCACCACCGCCTGCGCCTGGGGCAACAATGTGTGGCTGATTATCGGTTTGGTCGTCAACTTCGCCATTATGGCGCTGGGTGTCTCCGGCGGCATCGAAAAGGCCAACAAGGTCATGATGCCCGCGCTGTTCATCCTGTTTATTTGCCTCAGCGTTTACATTGCGACGCTGCCCGGCGCTCTTGCGGGCTACAAGTACATCTTCACCATTAATCCCTCCGGTCTGGCGGATCCCAAGCTCTGGATCTACGCTTTCGGTCAGGCCTTCTTCTCTCTGTCAGTGGCCGGTAACGGAACGGTGATCTACGGTTCCTATCTGAGCAAATCCGAGGATGTCCCCAGCTCCGCCCGCAATGTGGCAATTTTTGATACCCTCGCTGCGCTACTGGCTGCATTTGTCATCATCCCCGCCATGGCTGCCGGCTCTGCCGAGCTGTCCTCCGGCGGCCCGGGCCTGATGTTCATCTATCTGGTCAACGTGTTCAATGGTATGCCCGGCGGTCGGCTGGTGGGCATCGTATTTTACGTCTGCGTGCTGTTTGCCGGCGTCACTTCACTGGTCAACCTTTATGAGGCTCCTGTGGCCACGTTGCAGGAGAAATTCGGCATGAAGCGGATTCCCGCTGTAATTACCATCGGCGTTGTCGGTTGCGTCGTAGCGTTGGTCATTCAGGGGATTGTTTCCGGCTGGATGGACGTCGTGTCTATTTATATCTGCCCTCTGGGCGCTCTGCTGGCCGGCATCATGTTCTTCTGGGTTGCCGGCAAGGAGTTCGTTCTCAAGAACGTCAACGAAGGCAGCAAGAAGCCCATTGGCAATTGGTTCTATCCTCTGTCCAAGTATGTATACTGTGCGTGCGCAGTGATTGCGCTGATCGCCGGCGCCATTCTCGGCGGCATCGGCTGATGAAACTGAAAACCGGCAGGACTCTTCGGAGTCCTGCCGGTTTTTTTGTTTCATTGCGCTGATGAGAAACAAGAATACCGCATAATTTTGGAATGGACAAACAAAAGTGACAGGTAAAATGACTTGGAGATGCATTGTCCCCCCTTGGGAGCGCAGATAGCTGCGCAAGCCGGTCACAGCGCTTCATCTGATGTTCTCAAATGCGGGTTCTCCATAACTGTTTTTCATGCTCCAGCGCGTAATCCGCAGCCTTTTTTTGCGCTTTGCTCAGCCCCTAAAAGTGCGTCAGGAATGGAGCAGACCCGACCAGTTCCAGCTGTCCCATGCGGGAATGCTGCCCATGCGCCAGAGCGAGACACCGGAGATCCCAAACAGCTTTGCCAGTTCCAGACGAGCCTCTACACTGCGGACGTTATCGTACCACAGAAAATACGTGTTTCCATCCGATCCGGTATAGGTGGCGTAGGGCATCTGATAGTTCTGCGACCATCCCTGCACCGTATCGGACTGGGACAGACGCTGATGGACGGTGTCGTTGGTGGGATAGAGCGGCGTGGCAGACAGCAGTTTTCCCTGCGCGTCAACCTGCCAGACTGTATTTTTGCTGCTGAAGCCCAAGGCGATCTTAGATACGTCCCGCACTCCGGTGGAGGAATCCGTGATCGCTTTCAGTGATTCATACACCTGATCGATGGGAGCGGGGGCCGTGGTTTTATAATAGGTCGTGCCCACATAGCCGGTCAAATCTCTGGAGTCATAATCGTAGGCCATCAAAATGACCTTGTCCGCCAGATCGCCGATGCTTCGGTAATCGTAGCCGTCATAGTAGGCGCCGGTGGTCAGCACCGGTGAGACACAGACATACAGAGGTTTCCCCAAGGCCTTCAATTTTTGGGACAACTCTGTGAGAAACGCGGTAAAGTTCGATTTTGCGGCGCTGCGCAGCCCCTCAAAATCAATCGTGACGCCGGCATACGGATTGTGTCCGGCGGCCTTATAGGAAGCCGTCAGTTCATTGAGAATCTGGGTTACCGCCTGCCTCCGGCCGTCGGAGGTAGCCAGCATGGCATACAGCGTGTTGGTGCTCCCGCTGGAGACAGAAGTATCCATGAAGACGCTCAGATTCAGAGGAGTTCCCTGATTTTCCAGATATTCCGTGGCACTGGTGTAACCGGTTGGGACATAAAACTCGTTGCCGTTCGCAGAGGTGGTAGAGAGCAGGGCTCCTGAGGAGCTGTATGTCATCCGGCTCCAGACAGCGCTGACGGCGTCCATTTTGCTGCTCAGGCCGATCTGACTGTAGGAGGAAATCGCGTAAAATCCGTGCACCCAGTCCGTCTCCTGGTGCAGCTTCTCATACATGCGCACCAGCATGGCGGCGGCCTGCGCCCGGGTTGCGGAGGCGTTGGGTGCGAACGTCGTGGCCGTGACGCCTTTGGTCATGCCGATGGCATAGGCCACGGCAATATAGCCCCGATTACTGGTCACATCGGTAAACGGCAGGGCATCCGCGGACGCACGGGAGGCAGCGCCCTGATAACCCAGCGCACGCACCAGCATGACCGCCATCTCTCCGCGAGTGATGGCATCATACGGGCGGAATTTTCCGCCCGCGTCCGCAGCACCGTTGGAAACCGCCGTCTCAACATAGGAGAACCAATACTGACTGGCGGGAACATCGGTGTAAGATGCCGCCTTCGGGGTCTGCAGCGTCCAGCCAAACATCCGCACCAGAACAGCCGCAAACTGTGCCCGTGTGATGGAATTGTAATAGCCGAACGTTCCGTCGCCCATCCCGTTCATCAGTCCATACTGTGCTGCGGACTCGATCTCTCCCGCCAGCAGACTGCCGGAGGGGATATCCGAGTAACGATTTGAGGCAGCAGCGGACGGAAGAACCAGAGTTGTCAGCAGAACCAAAGTGATCAGCAGCGAAGATATCTTTTTCATAACAGCCTCTTTACGTATGTCTCAAACAAATTTCGGATCAGTCCGACCACAAAACACGCCGGATCAAGCATTGCTGCCGCGTAAATGCGGGGCAGTTGTACAGAAATACTCTCCTTTAAATGTAGCACCTTTTTCCAGGGAACGCAAGGCTTGCACTGCTGCATATTAATTCCAGTCCGGGCTCTTTTCTTGTTTTGAGTGCAGTCTACCCTTTAATTTGCAGCAAGGGGACACCGAAGGGCTTACCGCCTGTATTTCACAGTCGGCAAGCCCTTCGGCTTCTTATTGATTTGACGGACTGTTCAGGGCCAATTTAAGCCGGGATGTTTTGTCCACAACGCCCTCACGCGGGAAATCCGTCGGCAGTTCGAGAGGGAAGTGAAGTCCCCTCCCATCGTCAGTTTTTGTGTTTGCCGAGATAGGCCTCTTTTACCTTTTCGTTGGCCAGCAGCTCCGCGCCGGTGCCAAACATGGTGATATTGCCGGTCTCCAGCACATAGGCAAGGTCCGCTGTTTTCAGCGCCATGTTGGCGTTTTGCTCGATCAGCAGCAGAGTGACGCCCTGCTTGTTGATCTCCTTGATGATGGAGAAAATATCCTGCACCACCAGCGGCGCCAGGCCCAGGGAGGGCTCATCCAGCAGCAGCAGCTTCGGGCGGCTCATGAGGGCCCGGCCCACGGCCAGCATCTGCTGCTCGCCGCCGGACAGGGTGCCGGCCAGCTGCCAGCTTCTCTCCTGCAGCCGGGGGAACAGCGTGTAAACCCACTGCAGATCCTTTTCGATCTCTGCCTTGTCCCTGCGGAGATAAGCCCCGATTTTCAGGTTTTCCAGCACGGTCAGGTCGGCAAATACGCGGCGGCCCTCGGGAGACATGGCGATTCCCTCGCTGATGATCCGGTCAACGGGCTGTCCCAGCAGTTCCGTGCCGTTCCATTGGATGGAGCCGCTTTCCGCCTTGACAAGGCCGGTGATGGTTCGCAGCATGGTGGATTTTCCGGCGCCGTTGGCGCCGATCAGGGTGACGATCTTTCCGTCGGGCACTTCCAGGGAGATCCCGCGCAGAGCGCGGATGCCGCCGTAGGAGACGTGCAGATTTTGAATGTTAAGCATCCTCGCTCACCCCCAGATATGCGTCGATGACGCGCTGATTGTTCTGAATCTCGGCGGGCGTACCGCTGGCGATCAGTTTCCCGAAGTCCAGCACGTAGATGCGGTCGGAGATATCCATGACCAGATCCATGTGGTGCTCAATCATAAACACCGTCAGCTTGAAATCGGAGCGAATGCGGCTGATGAAGGCCGTCAGGTCGTCGGTCTCCTGGGGATTCATGCCGGCGGCCGGCTCGTCCAGCAGCAGCAGCTTCGGCTGAGTGGCCAGCGCCCGGGCAATCTCCACGCGGCGCTGCTGGCCATAGGGCAGGGAAGTGGCCAGCTCGTTGCGGACACCCTCCAGCCCCAGAACCCTCAGCAGATCGTCGCACTCCTCCCGCTGGCGCTTCTCCTCCGCCCGGTTGGCACGGAAGGTGGCGGAGAACAGGCCCGCCGTCACCCGGCAGTGCTTTGCAATCAGAACATTCTCAAATACCGTCTGGGATTTCCACAGGCGGATGTTCTGGAAGGTACGGGCCACGCCCAGCTGGGTGATCTTGTCGGGCGTGGGTGCAAGCACGCGGGTGTGGCTGTATCGGTCGCTTTCCTGCCCCTTGTACAGCTTCTTCATCTTCCCGTTGGGGTGGTTCTCCACAATTTTCCGGCCCTCAAAGTACACCGCGCCGTTGGTGGGGGCATACACGCCGGTGATGACGTTGAACGCCGTCGTCTTTCCGGCGCCGTTGGGTCCGATCAGGGAGACGATTTCGCCCCGGTTGACCTCCAGATTCATGTTGTCCACGGCAATGACGCCGCCGAACTGCATGGTGGCATTCTCAACTTTCAGAACGTTCTCGCTCATTTGGCGTCACCTCCCCGGGCCTTTACGATCTTCTGCGCCTTCCGGCGACGGAACAAATCCGGCAGCTCCTTATCTCCCATCAGACCCTTGCTGAAGAACAGCACCACGATCATGATGATGACAGAGAAGACCACCATACGGAATCCGGAGCGCAGCAGGGGCAGTTCCAGCTTCGGGCTGATGACGAAGTACCAGGCCCATACGATTACGAAGGCCCCCGCGACGACGGCAACAATCCCGGAGGGCTTGAGTGCCAGCTTCTTTTTGCCGGAACCGCCGGATTTGGGACCGGTCGTATCCGCTTTCCGCAGCCGGCGCAGCACCAGGAACAGCAGGCCCAGCACCGCGGCGGTGAGCACAATTGAAAACAGCAGCTTGGCATTGAAGTTCGGCAGCACGGCCTCGTTGTCCAAAAAGCGCAGCCACCACTCGGAGCAGCCCACAAACAGGAAGGCGGCGATGACGGAGCCGGAGATGGAGCCAATGCCGCCGATGACGACGATCAGCAGAATTTCGTAGGTCATGGCCGCTTTGAAGGCCGTGGCCTGCACGCTGGCCTGATACATGGCCAGCAGGGCACCGGAAATTCCGGCGAAGAAGGAGCTGATGATAAAGCTCATGCGCTTGTGCCTGGCCAGATTGATGCCCATGGCCTCGGCGGCAATCTCATCGTCGCGGATGGCTTTAAAGGCCCGGCCATAGGTGGAATTGATGAGCAGTACAATCACCGCGATGCAGATGCCGGAGAAGAGGAACGGCATCAACGTGCTCAGCTTTAAAGCGCCGATGTGAAAATCAGTGAAACTGGTGAAGCGGTTGAGCAGGTTGGAGCCGTTGGTGACGGGCCCCAGTTTTTCATACTGCACCACGGCGCGGATGATCTCTGCAAAGCCCAGTGTGGCAATAGCCAGATAATCCGACTTCAGCTTCAGCACCGGCAGGCCGATCAAAAATGCAAACAGAGCCGCCACAATTCCGGCCAGAATCAGGCAGAGGACGACGCCCAGCAGCAGACCCGGCTGGCCCAGCTTGCCGCCGAGAATTTCCGTGACGGAAAAGCCGATGCCGCCGTTGGCGTAACGCTGATAAACCGCCGCCTGATATTCCGTGGGAATGGTCAATATGGCGTAGGTATAGGCACCCAGCAGCATAAAGCCGGCCTGGCCCAGAGAGAACAGCCCCGTAAAGCCGTTCAGGATGTTCATGGATACGGCCACCAGCGCATAGATGGCGCCCTTGCGCAGGACGGTCAGCAGCATGGCGGACACGCCGGGGACGTTGTCCAGCAGAAGTACCACTGCCAGAAGGAGTACAATCGCGCCGGCGGTCAGAATGGACTGGCGTTGATTATTTTTCTTCATTCCGTCACACCTTCTCCGTCAGATTCTCTCCGAAGAGGCCGGTGGGCTTGACCGCCAGAATGACAATCAGCAGAGCAAAGGTGAACGCGTCGGAGAACGTGGTCAGGCCGGCGCCCTTGATGAGGCTCTCGCAGATGCCGATGATAAGACCGCCCAGCACGGCGCCGGGAACAGAGCCGATGCCGCCGAACACCGCGGCCACGAATGCCTTCAGGCCGGGCATGGCGCCCACGGTGGGGGTGACGGTCGCGTAATTGGAGAAATAGAGCATGGAGCCAACCGCCGCCAGGCCGGAACCGACGATGAAGGTGAAGCTGATGACGTTGTTGATCTTGATTCCCATGAGCTGCGCCGTTTCAAAATCGCGGGACGCAGCGCGCATGGCCATACCGATCTTTGTCTTTTGAATCAGCAGCACCAACGCCACCACAAGCACTGCCACCAGCAGCGGGGTGACAATCGTTACGCGCTTGGTGGTGCAGCCCAGGACAGTGACGGAGTTGCTGATCCAGGGCAGGGTGGGGTACTGCTTCGCCAAGCCGCCGGTCACATACCACATCAGGTTCTGCAGCAGGTAGCTCATGCCGATAGCAGAGATCATAACGGACATCCGGGGAGCTGAGCGCAAAGGTCTGTACGCCACCTTTTCCACCAGGACACCCAGCAGAATGGTCAGCACAATGACCAGGGGAATGGACAGACTCAGCGGAAGACTGGCAGTGGCATATACCATGATGAAGCCGGCAACCGTAAAAATATCGCCGTGGGCAAAGTTGATCAGTCGCAGGATTCCGTAGACCATCGTGTACCCGATGGCAATCAGCGCGTACTGACCGCCCACAGAGATGCCACCCAGCAGATAGGGCAATATTTTGGCCATAAAGGCACCTCCAAAGGTTTTGTTTCTGTTTTCAGGTACAAAGCGCAGGCGGGTTTACCCCGCCTGCGTCCTGCACTATGCTCTGCAATTCGACCGCTGATCAGCTTTCAACAGACTGTCTCTTGATGAAGGTGAAGGAGCCGTCGGTGGCCTGCTTGATAAAGGCCTCGGTCTTGTTGGCGTCGCCGGTCTCATTGAAGGTGATATGTCCGGTGACGGCGTCGAAGTCGACCTTGAACAGGGCCTTCTGAATGTCCTCGCCCTTGGTGGACTGGGCAAGCTTAATGCCCTCGATGGCGCTCATGTAGGCATCATATCCCAGAGCGGACACGGCCGCAACAATGTCGTTGCCGCCATTGTTGGTCTTGCGCTGAGCGTCGGCGTTCAGCCACTCCTTAAAGCCCTTGACGAAGTCCGCAGCGGAACCGGACTTGTCGTTCTCGTCAAAGAAGGTGGAGCAGTACACGGTCTGGTCGGTACCCTTCTGGGCGTCCAGAATCACGGAGGACTCCCAGGTATCGCCGGCGGTGATGGGAATCTTGCAGCCGGCAGAGGCCGCCTGCCCGATGATCAGGGAGGCATAAGTGGTGGCGGAGGGAGCGAAGATCACGTCCGCGCCGAAGGAGATGGCGTTCTGGATGTAAGCGGAGAAGTCGGAGGTACCCTCGGGGAAGGACTCGGCCTTCACCTGTCCGCCCAGCTTCTCAAAGGCGTTGGTAAAGTAGGTGCCCAGACCGGAGCCGTAGTCCTCGCCCAGCATGGTCAGAACATAGGCCTTCTTGGCCTTCAGCTCTTCGTTGGCGTAGCTGGCCATCACGCTGCCCTGGAAGGGGTCCAGGAAGCAGACGCGGAAGTAGTAGGGGTTATTCTGGGTGACGGCGGGGTTGGTGCAGGAGCAGCCGATGGCGGGGATGGACGCCTGCTGGAAGGTGGGCGCGGCGGCCATGGACACGCCGGAGCCGTAAGAGCCCAGCACCACGGATACGCCGGCAGAGACCAACTCCTGGGCAGCGGTGGGAGCCTTGTCGGTGGAGGACTGGTTATCCACGATCTTCAGTTCCACGTTGTATGTCTCGCCGTTGATTTCAACGGTGGGGGTCACGGAGTTGGCATACTGAATGCCCAGCACTTCCTGCTTGCCGCCGGCGCCGTTGTCGCCGGAAGCCGGTTCAAACACACCGATTTTCAGGGTCTTGTTGCTGCTCGCGCCGCTGGCGGCACTGCCGCTGGTGCTGGTCTCGCCGCAGGCGGCTAGGCTCAGCGCCATGACCAGAGCCAGGGCCAATGCAAAAAACTTTTTCATTCTTCTCTTCCTCCTATTTAAATATGGGAAATCCCCTCTATGCTTAAAAAGCATGTGCATAGTTTAATGGATTCTTTCGGTTTTTTCAAGCGAAATCCTATACAAGAAAAACCCGTGGGTTTGTGTCAAACCCACGGGTTTCATATCGGGAATCTCGGTCATTTGTCCGTGTGACAGAAACACTGCAGAAGTCATTCGATTGTTTCCCTAAAATGTGTCCGCGTCACACGGACAGTTGTTTTGGTGATTTTGCTGAACTACGTTAAAAATATTCCCGCCTTCTTTGGAAAACTTAGGGAAAATCCATTCGGATTTGCGCGAATGGTCCTACTTTTCCGCGCGCTCGGGCGGAACCGTCTCTCCGAACACGGCAAGGAACGCCTCGCGGCCCATCGTCTCGTGGTGCAGCAGGTATTCCGCAACGGTTTTCAGGTTGTCGCGATTGGCGCTCAGGATCTCCTCGCACCGGGCATAGGCACGGCCGACGACGGCTTTGACCTCCTCATCGATCTCCGCCGCCACCTGCTCGGAATAGCTGCGGCCCTGGCTCATAGTCCGTCCGATAAACACCTCATCGTGTCCGCTCTCGAAGGAAACTGTGCCGATTTTATCGCTCATGCCATAGACCGCCACCATTTTATGGGCGATCTGGCTGGCACGCTGGATGTCGTTGGACGCGCCGGTGGAGATATCCCCCAGCACCAGTTTTTCTGCCACGCGGCCGCCCAGCAGCGCCACGATCTGATCCTCCATATACCGTTTGGACAGATAGGAGCGGTCCTCCTCCGGCAGGGAAATGGTCATGCCGCCGGTCTGTCCCCGGGGCACAATGGAGATCTGGCTGACGGGGTCGTGGTTGGGCAGTTCGTGCATCACCACGGCGTGGCCCGCCTCGTGGTAGGCGGTCAGCTCCCGCTCATGGCCGGGAATCACGCGGCTGCGCTTCTCCGGTCCGGCGATGACCTTGATCTCCGCCTCTTTGAGATTTTCCATGGTAATAAATTTCTGGTTTTTCCGGGCGGCAAGCAAAGCGGCCTCGTTGATGAGGTTCTCCAAATCCGCACCGGTAAAGCCGGGAGTTCCCCGGGCGATGACGGCAAGACTCACGTCCTCTGACAAGGGCTTGTTCCTGGAATGGACCTGGAGAATCTCCTCCCGGCCCTTGATGTCGGGCAGACCCACATACACCTGGCGGTCAAACCGGCCGGGGCGCAGCAGTGCCGGGTCCAGAACGTCCGCCCGGTTGGTGGCGGCCAGAACCACCACGCCCTCGTTGGCGGCGAAGCCGTCCATCTCCACCAGCAGCTGATTCAGCGTCTGTTCCCGCTCGTCATGCCCGCCGCCCAGTCCGGTGCCCCGCTGGCGGCCCACGGCGTCAATTTCGTCGATGAACACAATGGCGGGCGCCTGCTTCTTCGCCTGATCAAACAGATCGCGGACGCGGGAAGCACCCACGCCCACATACAGCTCCACGAAGTCGGAACCGGAAATGGACAGAAACGCCACACCGGCTTCGCCGGCCACGGCCTTGGACAGCAGCGTCTTGCCGGTCCCCGGAGGGCCCACCAGCAGCACGCCCTTGGGAATCCGGGCGCCCAAAGCGATATACTTTTTAGGGTCTTTCAGGAACTCCACAATCTCCTGAAGCTCCTCCTTCTCCTCGTCGGCGCCAGCCACATCGTCAAAGCTCACCTTCCGGTCCTTGTCTGTGAGCGTTCTGGGCCGGGCGGAGCTGAACTTGGCCATTTTATCCGGCCCCATGCCGCCGCCCTGCGCGCGATTGATTATGAAGAACCAGAATACGCCGAACACCAGGGCAATCAGAACATAGGGCAGCAGGATCTCCAGCCAGTTGGTGGAGTGGTTGGCGTGGTAGTCGTAGGAGGTGATGATCCCCTCGGTCTTCTGCTGCTGAATCAGGGTGTTCAGGTCGTCGTAAAAAAGGTCAAAGTCATACAGATCGTAGGTTACGGTCTTGGAACCGTTGACCGACGTGCGCAGATTCATGGTCAAGGTGGTGTCGGAAACGGTGAAGCTCTCCACCTTTTCCTGCTGAAACAGCTGAACCACCTCGGAGTATTCCAGCTTTTCCTGATGATCTCCGGTTTGCCACAGATAGGTGGCGCACAGCAGCATTACCACCATCAGCAGAAGAAAGCTGGGATTAAAGGTACGTTTTTGATTCACTTCCGATCCTCCCTGGCGGAGTGTCCGCCGCATTTACTTGGAATATACCTCCGGCTTCAGTACGCCGATATAGGGGAGATTGCGGTACTGCTGGCAGTAATCCAGCCCATAGCCCACCACAAACTCGTTGGGCACCACAAAGCCGGCCAGGTCGGCGTTGATGGTCTTGATGCGGCGGGAGGGTTTATCCAGCAGCGTCACAATGGTGATGGACGCGGCGCCCTTGGTCATCAGGTAGTCCTTCAGGAAGGCCAGCGTATTGCCGGAATCCAGAATATCCTCCACAATGATGAGATCCCGGCCGGAGATGTCCTGCTGGACATCGTGTGTAATCTGCACCCGCCCGGAAGAGGCGGTGGCGTTCTGGTAGGAGGACACCGCGATAAACTCCAGGTCGCTCTTAATGGGGCAGGCGCGGATCAGGTCGGACATGAATACGAAACAGCCCTTCAGAACGCCAAGAAACAGCGGGTTTTTCCCCGCGTACCGCTCTGTCAGCTGCTCGCCCAGTTCCTTCACGCGCTGTTCGATCTCCTCCTGCGTCACCAGGACTTTCAGAATGTCGGTTGTCAGCTCATCCTTCATATTGGTTCTCCTCTATCTCTCAATAAATGTGACAAACAGTGACCCGCCCCCGGCACGGGGCGTAAATTCTGCGTCAATCCCGATTCCGGGCACCGCCGTCGGGCGCGCTCCGCTTCGGAGGACCGGCAGGGTATCCCGCTTCGTCGGGGGAATCCCGGCGTCGGCACACAGGCGTTTGAGCGTCCGCGCCCCCCGCCCGCCGGGCAGGGTCATCCGGTCGTCCCGCCGCCATAGCGTCACCGACAGATTTTCACGGCTGGGAAGGTTCAATTCATAAGTGTATCCCGTTCCGGGGGTCTCAGTCAAGAGCACCGTCCAGCTTCCGAACCGGAAGGAACTGCCCGCTGCCACGGACATTTCTCCCGGCGGCCCCGGGGTTCGCTCAATCAGAAGGTCTCTTCCCACAATCCGGGCCCGCAGCCCATAGGGAAGCGAGAGCACCGCCCTCTCCGCGGGAGCGCGGGTCAGGCGCAGCATCGCCTCGGCGTGGGCAGCGGTCAGATCCTTCCGGCTGCCGCAGACAGCTTCCATCAGCCGCAGGGCCGTCCGGGCGCCCAGAGCAGGCGGCGCGTCCGCCAGCTCCGCACAACGGATCAGCACGCCCTCCGGCGCGGGGCGGGCAAGAGCGGCAATCCTGCCGGAATCCGCCTCCAGAACGTCATTCTCCGCCTCCAGAATCCCGGCGGCACGGGCCATGTTTTCCACGGCGCGGGGGTTGATCTCCCGCAGCACCGGCAGTACCCGGTGGCGGAGAAGATTCCTGGCCGCATCATCGGTCTCGTTGGTCTCATCCTCCACATGGGGAAGATGGTGCGCTTCGGCGTATTCCGCCAGCTCCCCACGGGTCACATTCCGAAACGGACGGGCGATCTTCTCCCGGAACCGGGGGATGCCCGCCAACCCGCCGGAGCCGGTGCCGCGGATCAGATTCAGCAGCATGGTCTCCGCGCTGTCGTCGGCGTGGTGGGCGGTGAGAATCCAGCCGCAGTGCCCCTCCGCCGCAGCGCGCTCCAAGAAGGCGTAGCGCAGCTTTCGGGCGGCTTCTTCCACGGTGAGATGCTCCCGGGCGGCCAGTTCACGGGTGTCTCCGCCGCCCAGAAGAAAAGGCACACCGTGTCCGGCGCACCAGTCCCGCACAAACGCCGCATCCCGGTCCGCGTTCTCCCCCCGCAGCCCGTGGTTAAAGTGGGCGGCGGTGACCGTCAGGCCGTGTTCCCGGCCCCAGGAGGACAGCAGGTGCAGCAGACACATGGAGTCCAGACCGCCGGAGACGGCGGCAAGCATGCGCACCCCTCCGTCCCGCCGGGCCAGCTCCAGCAGATTTTGTTTTGACTCCTCCAGCATGGCGCAGTCTCTTCCTGTCATTCCCCGTCGTCGTACCGGTTTTCCAGCGTGCCGAAGCTGGTGTATTCCGGCAGCCAGCGCAGCTCCACTTTTCCGGTTTCTCCGTGACGGTTTTTGGCCACGATGCACTCGGCGATATTGTGCTTCTCCGAGTCCTCATTATAATAGTCGTCCCGGTACAGAAACATCACAATGTCTGCGTCCTGTTCGATGGCGCCGGATTCCCGCAGGTCGGACAGCATGGGCCGCTTGTCGTCGCGCTTTTCGTTGGCGCGGGACAGCTGGCTCAGGCAAAGTACGGGCACCTGCAGCTCCTTGGCCATGATTTTCAGCATCCGGGAGATGTCGGACACCACCTGCTGGCGGTTTTCGTTGGAGTGGCCATGCCCGCCGGCGGAGGTCATCAGCTGCAGATAGTCGATGACCACCAGGCCCAGATTGTCCAGGCGCCGGCACTTGGCGTTCATGTCCGCCACGGACAGCAGGGGATTGTCATCGATGCGGATGTCCACCTGGTTGAGCACCGTGGACGCGTCCGCGATTTTGCTCCAGTCGGTCTCCCGCAGGTTGCCGGTTTTCAGGCGGTTGTTCTCCACCAGTGCCTCGCCGGACAGCAGCCGGGCCACCAGCTGCTCCTTGGACATCTCCAGCGAAAAGATGGCCACGCTCTTGGCGGAGTCCTTGGCCACGCTCAGCGCCACGTTCAGCGCCATGGAGGTCTTGCCCATGCCGGGACGGGCGGCCAGCAGGATCAGGTCGGACTTGTTCAGCCCGGAGATTTTGGTGTCCAGCGCGCTCAGGCCCGTGCTCAGGCCGGGCATCACATTTCCGCCGGCCTCGCTGAGCGCGCTCAGCTCATCCAGCACATCCGGCAGAACCTGTCGGATGCTCACCATGTCCTGGGCGCTCTGGCCCCGGCGGATGGAGTAGATCTTCTGCTCCGCCGCCTCCAGCGTATCCCCGGCCTCTCCAACGCCCTCCTGCACCATGGCGGTGATCTCCGCCGCGGCCTGGGCCACGCCCCGCAGCAGGGCTTTGTCCCGGACGATGGCCACATACTCCATCACATTGGCGGAGGTGGGCGTAATTTCCATCAGCTGAACCAGATAGCTCCGGGTGGTCTTCTCGTCGTAGATGCCGTTTTTCTGCATCTCCTCCGCCACGGTGATGCCGTCGATGGGACGGGCATAGGTGAACATGGAGTAGATGGTCTCAAAGATCTCCCGGTTCTGGCGCAGATAGAAGTCCCCGGGCTGGAGTTTGTCCATAACATCCTTGATGCAGTCCGCGTCGATGAGCATGGAGCCCAGAACCGCCTGCTCCCCCTCCAGACTGTGGGGCATCTGCCGCAGCAGCAGGTCGTCGTTTGCCATGGAACTCACTCCTTTCCCCGATTTCCGCGCCGGCGGCGCGGTTATTCCTCGCAGACCAGCACGTTGACGGTGGCGTTCACCTCAAAGCCCAGTTTGGCCTTGATCTGATAGGTGCCGAAGGATTTGATGGGGTCCTCCAGCACCAGTTTCTGCTTGGGGATGTCGATCCCGTACTGTCGGTTCAGTTCTTCGGAGATCTCCTTGGCCGTGACGGCGCCGAACAGGCGTCCGCCGGTACCGGCTTTGGCGGTCAGCTTCACCAGGCAGCCCTGCAGCTTCTCGGCGGCGGCTTCGGCCTCGGCCTTCTGGCGGGCCTCCTCCGCCTTGCGCGCTTTCTCCTTCAGTTTCATGGTGTTGAGGGCATCGGTGGTGGCGGGGACGGCCAGCTTCCGGGGCAGGAGGAAATTGCGGGCATAGCCCTCCGCCGCCTCGATCATCTGGCCCTTCTTTCCCTGGCCCTTCACGTCCTGCTGTAAAATCACTTTCATGGGTTATTCTCCTTATTTTCGTTCTGATTCAGTCCAGATAGCTGTCAATCGCATTGAGCAGCTGCTCCTGCACGGCCTCGGGGTCGCCGTTTTCGATGCGGCCTCCGGCGGTGGTGGAATTTCCTCCGCCGCCCAGCTCCTCCAGAATCACCTGCACGTTCAGGTCGCCCAGTGAGCGGGCCGACATCATCACGTCGTTCGCCTTCCGGAAGATTACAAAGGACGCCCGGATGCCCTTGAGCGTCAGCAGCTCATCCGCCGCCTGCGCGGCGGCCACCCGGTCCACGCCGTCCTCCGGAATGACGGACACCGCGATGTTGTCCCGGTAGACCTCCGCCCGGCGGATGATGTCATAGCGGGACACCATCTCGCCCAGATCGCTCTGGAACAGGCGCTGAACCTCCGCCGTGTCCGCGCCGGCCCGACGCAGAAACGCAGCCGCCTCAAAGGTCCGGCCGCCGGTGCGCATGGTGAAGTGCTTGGTGTCCAGCACAATGCCGGCCAGCAAGGCCTCCGCCTCCTCCCGCAGCAGATCGGAGGGTTCCACCAGGTACTGCAGCAGCTCCGTCACCAGTTCCGAGGCGGAGGAGGCGTAGGGCTCGTGGAAGTTCAGCGTGGCGTTTTCAATATAGGTGGCAGCGCGGCGGTGGTGGTCGATGACCGCCACACGGCTGCAGGTTTCCAACAGCTGGGGGCTCTCCACAAAATCGGGGCGGTTGGTGTCCACCACGATCAGCAGCGAGTCGGCCTTCATCTGCAAAAAAGCGTCCTGGGCGGAGATAAACACGTTCTCATATTCCGGCAGCTTCTTCAGCTCGGCCACCACCTGCACCGCCGCGTTGTTCTCGGTGTTCATGACGATCTGTGCCAGTTTGCCCCGCTTGCGGGCGGCGCAGCACAGACCCGCCGCCGCGCCCAGAGAATCCATGTCGGCGTAGCTGTGGCCCATGACATAGATCTGATCCGCGTCGGCAATCAGCTCGCCCAGCGCGTTGGCCATGACCCGGGACTTGACCTTGGTGCGCTTTTCCGTGGTCTTGGCCCGCCCGCCGAAGAACTGGAAGTCCAGACGATTGCGGACCGCGGCCTGATCCCCGCCCCGGGACAGAGCCATTTCCACCGAGAGGTTGGCGTTCTTATAGAGCTCCGGCAGGCTGTCCGCATCCCGGCCCACCCCGATGGACATGGTGGGATGCACGCCCTCGGCCACCCGGATATCCCGGATGGTGTCCAGCACGGAAAACTTCCCCTCCGCGATGCGCTTGAAAAACTGTTCCTCAAACAGAAACAGATAATGATCCCGATCCGTTTTAATCAGCAGTCCGTTGTTTTCCACCCACTGGTTCAGCTTTTCGTCAATCTGCGCCAGCACCGCGCTGCGCTGGGTGTCGGCGCAGGATTTCATCAGATCCTCGTAGTTGTCCACCATCAGAACCGCCACCACCAGGCGGCTGGCGTCGTACTTTTCCCGGATGGCGTCAGTCTCCGTGGTCTCCACCCAGTAGGTGGTGGCCACCAGATTCTGCTCGCCGTCCCGTCCCTTGGCGCGGACCAGGCTGCCGTACACCCGGAAACGGCGGCTGTTCAGCTCCACCCTGCGGGGGCACTCCTGCTTCCCCTCCAGCAGCCATTGAGCGGGAAAGTCGGGGACCGCGTCCTCCACCTTGATCTCAAACAGGTGTTCCCGCACGCCTGCCATCTGCAGAAAGTTCTCGTTGCTCCAGATCACCTCGCCGGTATCCGGACGGAACACCATGACGGGAAGAGGAGAGTTGACCAGGTTATTTTTGCTGGCCGTGTCCACGCTGCCGGTGAGCGTGTCGATATACTGAAGAATGCTCTGCCGGCGTTTCCGGTTGCTGCGGGTAAAGTAGATGTACAATACCACGGTGATGCAGCCCTCCACGGCCGCCAGAAGAGGCTTGACCGGCAGCGCCGCAGCAGAAAACAGCAGCAGCACCACAAAATACAGCTTCAGATTGGGCTCCAACAGACGTGAGAGCTTCTTGTTCATTTCACAGACTCCTTACGGCGGAACGAAATTGCCCGGCGGGCATACTAATAGGATTATTAGTATATCAGTTTTTCCTCCGGCACGCAACCTAAAAAACACGCTCCGGAGGGCGAAAGACGCAACTTCCTTCCGCCCCGGCAGAGGGTAAGTTGATGATCCGGCAGCGAATGTCAAGAAGAAAATGGACTTTTACCAAATAATTTCCAACAGAGCAGCGCAGGAGGATAACTCCGGCGCTGCTTCTCTTTTAGCTGGGACAAGGAGGACGAGAGAATAATGTGTCCTGCGGACGGCGCCGCAAAATATCGAACAGCCGTCAAGACCGCAAAATTTTTCCCGTGGGATGAAAATTTTTGCGCGAGAAGGCTTCCGTGAGACGCCTTGTCTTGACAGCTGTTAGAAATTTCGCTTTCTGTAGTCAAGCCAAAGCGCCGAGCCGCTTTGGCGAGGCCCAATAACTTATTTTGGAGGGACGCTGCTATGACTTACACAATCACACTTACGGACGAAGAGGAAACCAGCCTTAAACACCTGATCGCATGGAATCTTGAGAACAAATCTAGACTTGACCCCGATACACAAGCCCGGCAGAGAATTTACGAAAAACTGCTAAAATCAGAACGTCAGGAGGCCTAATCATGAGGAGCAACAGTCCGAAAAGCAACCTCCGGAGTTTTCGGTACTCCGATGAAATCGCCGCTATTCTCGAAGCCCAGGAGGGGAACAGCCTGAACGAAAAGTTTGAGAGCTTGGTATTGTTTTGCTTTTATAAACTGGAAAAGCGAAAAAAGGATCTGGAGCTAATTGAACAGGATATCAAACGGGAAAGGCAGCGGCTTTATGACCTCCAGCACGCCACCGAAGAACTCCGGTTACTGGAGAAGGAAATAAAAGACGCACAGTTTTACTTTCGCATCGTAGAACGCCGGGCAAAGGCTATTTCCGAAGCAGAAGAAGAAGAAACGTAACACAATGCACCGGCGCTGATCCGTTGGTTGCCGGGCAAACTTGTGTTACAATAGAAACCCACCCCCGGCAATAGTCGGGGGTGGAACTGTTTAAGATCACGTTACCAATTCACGAAAGTGGAGGGACGCATGGTGAAAAAGCAGCATTACATAACCAGAGACGAACGAACGAAACTTGAAGCCCTGTTACAGGCCGGTCTGCCCGTCGCGCAGATTGCCCTGCAGCTGGGCTTTTGCCGTCAGACGATATACAACGAAATCAAAACAGGCACGTATCTGCATACCTGCGATTACTGGGACGAAAAGCGGTATTCCGCCCAGAAATCCGAGAGCATTCACAAAAACAGGCAGACGGCGAAAGGCAGACCGCTAAAAATCGGAAATGACCACGCCTACGCCGATTACATAGAACAGAAGATTATCCGGGACAGGTATTCCCCAGCGGCGGCACTGGCAGCGGCCCGAAAGAGAGGATTTCAAACAAGCGTATGCACGGCCACGCTCTACAGCTACATAGACAAGGAAATCTTCCTGCATCTGACCAATAAAAATCTCTGGATAAAATCCAAGCGCAAACCACATGGTTACCATCCGGTTCGCCGGATTGCTCATCCGCTGTTGCCGTCTATCACAGACAGGCCCCAGCACATCACAGAGCGGCAGGACTACGGACACTGGGAGATGGACTTAGTGGTCAGCAAAACCGGCAGCAGGGCCGCGCTATTGACCCTAACGGAGCGCATTTCCCGGCAGGAGCTTATTTTTAAGCTACCAGACAAGAAAGCCGCCACGGTTCGGGCGGTAATCAACCGGCTGGAGCGCACCATGCCGGACTTCAAGGAAAGATTTCAGAGCATCACCACGGACAATGGTTCGGAATTTATGGAATACGAAAGCCTACAGCGCTCCATCTATGGCGGTAAGCGTTTTGATATTTACTACTGCCATTCATACGCCGCATGGGAAAAGGGCAGCAACGAGAACCACAACCGCATGATACGACGTTGGTATCCCAAAGGAACAGATTTTGCAAAGGTCAGCAAAAAGGAAATAGCCGTTCTCCAAAGCTGGATGAACGGCTATCCAAGAAAAATACTGGGCTGGCTAGCACCGGAGGAAGTAGCGTAACACAACCAAGAGCCGCAAGCCAACTGGCTGCCAGAGTAAATTGTGTTACATCACCACATAGCCCACTCTTTTGGTAGAAGCTGCTTACAGCTATAGCTGTTAAACAGTTTCCAGAGCGGAGGACTAAATATGCGTCGGGTGCCGATCACGGGGAAATCGAACGAGTATTCATCAATGATCTGGTGCGTATTCTCATCAATGCCGACACGCCGACGAATGCGGCGGCAGACCACGCAGAAAGGAACGAGAGACTTTTTCACCACATAGTAATTTTGCGCAAGTCTGCGCAGTGTAATGTCCATATCCTCATAGGACTGGGAGAACACATCCACACTACACCGATAATGCCGATGATACTTGAAAAAGTAAACAGCGGTTTGAGGGAATGTTTTAAACTCTCGATTGTTAAACTCAATCCCGGCTTCATCAATGATAATCTTTGCATTCTCCATATGACTAATGCCAAGATCTTTCTTGCAATCCAACATATAAGTTCCGGTAATCGGAACATTGCTATAAACGTCAATATGACGCTTCAAATACTTGCTATTCAGCAGATGGCGAGAGAAAGCACTATCATACTTCTCACACCACGTAATTAGACGATTCTGTCTATTAGCCTGTTTTGCCAACCATGCCGCAAAGGTGGTCTTACCGGAGCCGGGAACGCCAAAATAGACATTGAGAACGTGTTTGTGCTTATGCGTCATAAAGGAATTTATAAAAATTAGCAGCAGGATAACTGCCAAGAGCATAAAATCACCACTTTCTTAAAGTGTAAGAGCAGCGCCCGCTGCGCGTGGGCGCTGCCCTTTCTGGTACAGATTACCGATGTGCCAGAGAACCAAACAGGCCGATGCCGATACCGATGAAAGCCAGCCCGTAAGGCAGAAGCAGCAGAGGTTCAGCGGCGACGGTAGCAGCAGTCTGACCAACCCAACCGAGACCAGCCGTGAAGATAGTACCAATGGAAGAAATCACGGTGGCAAGAGTTACAGTTTCCATATGTATTCTCCTTTCTTAAGAATTAGCGTTTTGCTAAATATTTGAACCCGATAAAAATGAAGATCATCAGGAGCAAACCATACAGGTATGAAATCGGAGGAGTACCGAACCACGTTGCAAGAGCATGAAGTAGCCAGATAGAAAAGTCCTGCATTTCAGACATAGAAGTCATTTCACAGCACCCCCCAGAATGCGGAGGATGCAATAAAGGGTTAAGCCAAAAAGGAAAACACCAGCGATCCAAGGCCAGTCAAGACCGGCAACACCCAAAACGGCAGAACCGGAAACCGGGTCTATTAACGGCGTATAGCTGCCGAACAGGGCTGTAATAACCTCTCTCAAATTTCATCATCCTTTCGCTCTTTTGATATTTTCGGCTTACTGGTAGAGCCGGAACGGTATCCGGAGCCGGAACGGCGAAAGCCAAACAGGCCGAGTAAAACGAAACCAAGATTGATTATGATAAAACCGATCAAGGCTTGTCCGTATGTAAAAGTGAAGCCGGGAACTGTAATGCTGAAATATGCCCATATTCCGGAAATCAGCATCTGAACAATTGCGACCATTGCATCAGTCATGAAATCACCCCTACATGAAAAATTTAATCAAACCGGCAAACACCACAACGGTAAACGCTGCCGAAATCACAGCTTGTAATTCCGCAGGCATCCACGTATACAGACTACCGATAGCGCCAGGTAACTGGCCCATGCTTTCAACGAGAGATTTTAAACTGCTGACCGTACTTGTCACCAGATCGGCAAGACCGCCGATAATGGAACCAATGATGGTGCCGACCAGATCAAAAATAGCAAGGATACCATCTGACAGCTTTTTTAAAATATTCTCCCACCAGCTGGTGCCCGGATCATCAGTACCACCAGAACCACTGGTAGAGCCATAATAATAGTTGTAAGTATTGGTAGTTCCGGCACTATCTGTCTTTTCTTCCGTGGCTTTTTCGTTTCCATAGGTGATTTTATATGTGCTGCCGTCCGTAGCCTTAATGGTGTAAGTCCGGGTAGCATAGTCATATGTCCAGCTGGAGGCCGTGGCCGTGATGCCGGTCTGGGGATTATTGATGGTGTTATTCGTTTCGTCGAACAGATAAATTTTCTCGGCCTGAATCATAGTGCCGTTATCGCCCTCGTAGAAGTAATCACCACAGAGGGAACCGGTGCGGGTTTCGGTGGAAATATTCGTTGTTCCGGCAGCAACCTGCAAGCCACCGGTAGGGTATTCCATACGGCAAGCACCCTGAATATTCCAAGTACGAGGAGAAGAACCCGTAGACGCATAAGTAAGTTGAACAGTATAAGATACTCCAGCAGTCAAAGAAGCCGACAAAGTTTGACCCGTAAAATTCGGATAGCTGGCAACAGTAGTACCAGAACTAGTTTTCACATAAAGGTAATTTGGAGAAAAGGTACTATTGCCGGTTCCAGAATACGAGAAATCAGTAAAGGGAGTTAAAACGTATGTGCCAGAAACAGGAGCGACAAAAGTTGCATCCACTGCAAAAGTAGAAGTCCAGTTGGAAGAAGTGCTATATGTACAAGTCCACGAGAATGTAGAGCCAGAAGTAAACGTTCCATTGCTAACAAAGTAAGAATTGGTCAAATCAGTATCCAACGACCAATTGCCGAGATAGATACAGTTATCGCCTACCGTGGAGGTGCCAAGGGCAGACTGGACGGAAGAAACGTAATTGGAATAGGCGGTGGTATCACCGGTACTAGTGAACTTACCTTTAAACCAATCAACAGCAGTTCCAAGAGCCGTTCCGGGAGTATAAGGAATCGAAGAAAGCCACTTGCCAAAAGATACAGCATCAGAAGCAGACAAGGCAGCAGCAGAAAGCGTAAAAGAAGTAGCTATTGCAACCACCATAAATAATGATATAATCGGCTTAAGAATTCTCTTCAAGAACCCCACCCTTTCAAAAAAAGGAGATAAAGATATGCTTACTGCGATACTAATGATTTTGGGTATCATCTTGTTATCACAAAAGCTCTACGGAATCGGTGCAATAGCAATAGCAGTAGGAATTTACTTATGGAGAAAGCCAAAAAAGAAAAAAGAGGACATATGCGAATTTGACATTTACAGGCAAGCTGCAGACATAGAAAAGAATTTGAAAGAGGACAGGCGTTAATGCTTGTCCTCTTTTTCATGGACACCGCCCGGAAGATATGCAATTAACTTGCCGTCATAGAAACGGAAGCACCAGCCGTGTTCTAATAGGAAACAGGCAAGGTCAAGCAGTTTCAAATAATCTTCGTGGGTCATGGTTTACCCATATCCTTTTTCTTACGGCAGAAATAATGACAAGGGAAACATACGCCAGTATCAGCAGCAGGGCAGCTGTCACGGTCAGCGCAGGAAGAACAGCGATACTCTTCATCGTTATTTTTGTGCTTGGGGCAAAAGTCAATCTTGACCCAGCCGAGCAGAACGGAAACAATGAAAACCCAACCGAGAAAAGCACCACCAACGACAAACACGCCGGAGATACTAAAGAACATATTGAAAAGAAAAGCCATATGAATTCTCCTATTCTGTAACACACTTTAGCTTCAGGGCCAGCTGGCCCACGAGGTAGGCTTGTGTTACGCAATCTCGGAATTGCCAAAATAACGCCGGACACGTTCCGCAAGCACTTCAAATTTGTGCTGCTTTACAATCATGTCATACTTGGGATTGTGCATAGTCTGCCGGTTCTGTATCATGCTTTCAAATTCATCAAGGCCGTACATTTGAATCATGGCATCTATGGCATTCCCGGCCTGATTGATTACATAGTTCTTACAACGTTCCTCGTTATACTCCATGCCCGGAGCCTGATATATGCTGATGCGCTGGGCATCTTCCACGAGAGACAACCAATAATCCGTCATAGGCCAGCGCCATTTGTTGGAATCCTCGCCGGGAAGTATGTACCGCAGATAATTCAAAAGGACACCAGCGAAAGCAGCACCAATCGGCAAGGCTATTTTGGTAAACTGTACCGCGCGATCATCCCGCATTTGAATTTCCACACGTACCCAATGCACATCTGAACCGAAACCACGTTCAGCAGCTTTATCATAAATGCGAATCAGNACTTTACTTTGCGGACTACCAATNTGCACNGTAGAACCTTTCGAGGAAAGCACCGTCTCCCAGTAATCAGACTTGCTAATGAACATNCCAGATTGTGTATCACATACAATGTCCCGGATATTCAAAACGCCTANATGATCATCATAGGCCACATCAAGACGGGTAATTTTCAACGCATTNTCGCGGATGAANTTGAAGAGNTTGTCCCAGCCNACAGAGGACAGGCTTTCAAATGTACGGCAACCTTGACCGGACATTTCAACCCATACGCCCATGTCAGGCCGTCCGTTGAAATGAATACTAATNCTAGAAAAATATTTGCGATCCTGATAACCGCGCGCGCCCTTGGTCAGTGTCCACGGAGCATTCGAAAGGCCAAGAGCTGCTATTAGTTCATCGGGTGTATGATTTTTGGATGTGAACGACAACCAATCGTATATGACAATATTTTCTGCAATCTTGCTATCCACAATTGCGGCCCCCCTGCCTTAGATTGTAGGTAGTGCCCCCCTGTTAGCGGGGGGGGCACGCCGAAGGGAGCTACCCTCCGGCGCTTTTATCGGCACAAGACGCGCTTACGCCTTGTCGGCAGGAACCATGTAGGAGACCTTCTTTTTGGAATCAAAGAAGCACTTCACGCGCATACCCGGTTTTACGTCCTTCCAGACGGCAGGACTGACACAGCCATATTTCACGGCCTTCTGACCGCCGAAATGATAGTCGCCGTTCTCGCTGCCGTTGAAGTCCTCCAGCACAAACACGTTGCAGTAATCCTGCATTTCTCCGTTATCATTCTTGAACCTGCCATAGCCGTAACCTACGAATGTCTTTTCTTCCATGGAATGTACCTCCAGCTTTCTACCGGTCTTTATCCGGTTATATAAAAAATGGACAGGCGGACGTGTAATCCGCTTGTCCATTTTTAATATAGAACGTGCCAGTTGATGATCCGGCGCAAAAAAATGTATACAACTTCTATGGTTTGTGGTATACTGTAATGCAACACATCCAAGGGCTGCTCCTCCGGCACCCTTCCGCACCCGGTTTCGGGCGGCGGACGGCGGGTTCTGCCGGATCGTGCCTTACCCTGCGGATCATACCGGCGTCGAGGTTTTCTCCGCCGTTCTTGCGTATTTTACTGACGCGGACCGTGCTTCCGATCAGTTGAATAAATTAGCTCCCATATTGGAACAGCAACATGGCGTATCCGAACTGCTGCCGGCGAAACGGGGCCGCGCACCTGACGGACGTCTTTGTTTGTCGTGCTTTTTTACGGCACTTTCACAGGCTTATTGCCGGTGTTTCCTGGGAGTACTCTACATATTTTTAAATTCAAAGGAGAGTTCCCAATGGCAGAAAAATTGAAAATTATCCCTCTGGGCGGTCTGGATGAAATCGGAAAGAACATGACTGTCTATGAGTGCGGCGGCGAGATTATCGTGGTGGACTGCGGCATGGCGTTCCCCGGGGACGACATGTACGGCATCGACTCGGTCATACCCGACGTCAGCTATCTCATCAAAAACCAGGCCCGCATCCGCGGCCTGTTCATCACCCACGGCCACGAGGACCACATCGGCGCTATCCCCCATGTCCTCAAGCAGGTCAACATGCCCATCTTCTGTACCCGTTTGACCGCGGGCCTCATCAAGCTGAAGCTGGAGGAGCACGGCCTGGTGAAATCCACCCGGCTGACCACCGTCTCCGCCGGAGACACCGTCCGGGCGGGCAAGTTCAATGTGGAGTTCATCCACGTGAACCACTCCATTGCGGATTCGGTTTCCTTCGCCATCCACACTCATCTTGGCACCATCGTCCACACCGGCGACTTCAAAATTGACTCCACCCCCATCGACGGGGAAGTGATCGATCTTGCCCGGTTCGGTGAGCTGGGCAAGGAGGGGGTTCTGGCCCTGATGGCGGACTCCACCAATGTGGAACGTGCCGGCTACACCCAGAGCGAGAGCGTAGTGGGCCGGACCTTTATGCGCCAGTTCCAGAACTGCGACGAGCGCATCATCGTTACCACCTTCGCCTCCAATGTCCACCGCATCCAGCAGGTACTGGACGCCGCCGCCGCCTGCGGCCGCAAGGTCAGCGTCACCGGCCGCTCCATGGAGAACATCATGAAGGTGTCCACCGAGCTGGGCTATATGAAAGTACCCAAAAACACCATTATGGAGCTTGCGAAGCTCAAGGGTCTGCCCAAGAACAAGCAGGTCATTGTCACCACCGGCTCCCAGGGCGAGGAGATGTCCGCCCTGTCCCGCATGGCCTTCTCCACCCATAAGCAGGTGGAACTGGGGCCCGGGGACAAGGTCATCATCTCCGCCTCCGCCATTCCGGGCAACGAGGTCACCGTGGGTCGGGTCATTAACGAACTGTTCCGCAAGGGTGTCAACGTCATTTATAACCGTGCGGATATGCTTCACGTCTCCGGCCACGCCTGCCAGGAGGAGCTGAAGATTATCCACGCGCTGACAAAGCCCCGGTTTTTTGTTCCGCTCCACGGCGAGCAGCGGATGCTGCAGATCCACAGCCAGATTGCCCAGCAGATGGGCATGGACCGTGATCACATCGCCATTGCGGAGAACGGAAATGTGATTGAAATCACTGCCAAGACCTTGAAGATCAACGGCTCCGTCCCCTCCGGCGAGGTGTATGTGGACGGCTCAGGCGTGGGCGATGTGGGCGCAGTGGTCATGCGGGACCGCAAACGTCTGGCCGAGGACGGCATGGTGGTTGTGGTACTGCCCATCTCCTCCCAGAACGGCGAGCTGCTCTCTTCACCCGAGATCATCACCCGCGGCTTCATTTATGTCAAGGAGTCCGAAGTTCTGATCCGGGAGCTGCAGTCTCTGGCTTCAGAGGCCGCTTCCGGTGCGTCCGCCGGCAAGCGCAGCCGGGACGACAGCGAGGTTCGCAGTGCCGTCAAGTCCGCCGTCAGCAACTATCTGTTCAAAACCACCAAGCGCAATCCCATGGTGATTCCCGTTGTGACGCGGCTGTAACCTTCAACTGATCACTTTTTGGCGGGCGGAAGCCGTTTCTTCCGCCCGCCTTGATATGCAAGAAATGTTTCCGCAAAGAGCCATGGGGTTACTGTTCTTCGTTGACGGGGCAACCCGCGCCGCGGTCTCCCTCCCAGACACTGACCTGGACAACCTGCACCGGCACACTGCGGGCTGGCTCCGACGTCGCCCGAAGGTGCGGTGAAATCCGATTTCCCGGCCCTGGGCTTCAAGCGCGGCGACCTCGCATTTTAAGTAAAAAAGAGGGCACCCTGACGGGTGTCCTCTTTTTTACTGATTTATGCTCCGGCGGGGGGGGCCTGCTCCAGCAGCGCCTTGGCAGACGCAGCCAAACCGGCCAGTCCCTGGATTTCGGAGGGGATAATAATCTTCGTCGCCTTTCCGTCGGCCACCTTCTGCATGGCCTCCAGCGCCTTGATCTTGATGACCTGGTCGTTGGGGTTTGCCTCGTTCAGCAGCTTGATGGACTCTGCCAGGGCGCCCTGCACCTTCATAATCGCCTCGGACTCACCCTGCGCCCGCAGAACGTAAGACTGCCGCTCGGCATCCGCCCGCAGAATCGCGGCTTGCTTTTCGCCCTCAGCCACCAGAATCTGGCTCTGCTTCTGCCCCTCGGCCTGCAGAATGGCCTGGCGGCGCTCCCGCTCGGCCTTCATCTGCTTCTCCATCGCGTTCTGGATCTCCTTGGGCGGAATGATATTCTTCAGCTCCACCCGGTTGACCTTGATGCCCCAGGGGTCCGTGGCCTCGTCCAGAATGAGCCGCATCCGGGTGTTGATGACATCCCGGGACGTGAGGGATTCGTCCAGCTCCATGTCGCCGATGATGTTGCGCAGCGTGGTGGCGGTCAGATTTTCAATGGCGTTCATGGGACGCTCCACGCCGTAAGAGTACAGCTTCGGGTCAGTGATCTGAAAATAAATGATGGTGTCGATCATCATGGTGACGTTGTCCTTGGTAATTACGGGCTGTGGCTCAAAATCGGCCACCTGCTCCTTCAGAGACACCTTTTTTGCCACCCGCATGATAAACGGCACCTTGAAGTGCAGCCCCACGTTCCACACGGCGTGAAACGCGCCCAGGCGTTCCACCACATAGGCCCGGGACTGTTCCACGATGCGAATGTTGCCGATCAGCACGACCAGTACCAGAACCACCAGCAGGATCAGGGCAATGGGTCCAAGTTCCAAATTCATTTAACCGCCTCCATTTTCTCACATAATTTTACAAAGAGCTTGACGCCCTCCATCTTCTCCACGCGCACCCGTGCGTTCATGGGAATGACGCTGCCGTCTGTGCTGCGGGCGGTCCAGGTCTTGCCGTACACATAGACTGCGCCGGCGGAATTCTCATTGTCGATGAGCTCCGTCACCTTTGCCTCTGCCCCCAGAACCCGGTCGGCGTTGGTGTGGGACGTGGGGCGTTTTGCCAGCTTCCGAACCAGCGGACGGGTGGCGGCCAGCGTGACGGCGGACACCGCCACGAACAGGATCCCCTGCACGGTCACGGATGCGCCGGCCACGGCGGCAATCAGCGCGGCCACGGCGCCGGCCACAAACCAGATGGAGACCAGCCCGGCGGTAACCCCCTCGGCCACGCCGAAGACAATCACCGCGCCCAGCCAGACCCAGATCATATTGTTCATTTGAAAGCCTCCTTTGAAAACCATAGAATCTTCCTTTATTATAATACCACATCCCGCGTCCAAATACCACTGGTTTTTACAGCCGCTTTTTTACTACCGTTTTTTCATTCGTTGCATCCTGCCGCGGCATCTGTTATACTGCTGATATCTCATGAATTTAGGATATAGGAGGCAATGCCTCATGACATTGACCGTGCCCTGTCTGTTCGGGCTGGAAAGCCTGGTGGCGGACGAGATGAAACGTTTGCAGCTGAACAATATCCGTGCGGAAAACGGCCGGGTTCACTGTGAAGGAACTGAGCTTGACATCGCCCGGCTGAACATCAACCTGCGCTGCGGCGCCCGGGTGCTGATGGAACTGGGCAGCTTTCCCGTTCATACCTTTGACGAACTGTTCGAGGGAGTTTGTTCCCTGCCATGGGAAAATTATATTCCCCGAGAAGGCGAGTTCCCCGTCAAGGGCTATACCATCAACTCCCAGCTTCATTCCGTCCCCGCCTGTCAGGCCATCACGAAAAAGGCGTCCGCCAAGCGGCTCGGACAGGCCTACGGCTGCGAGACGCTTCCGGAAACCGGCAGCCGCTATCAGATCCAGTTTGCCATCATCAAGGATGTGGCCACGCTGTACCTGGACACCTCCGGCGAGGGACTGTACAAGCGGGGTTACCGGGCACAGGGCGTGGTGGCGCCGCTGCGGGAGACCATTGCCGCCGCTCTGGTGACGCTGTCCCGTTTCCGGGGCCGTGATCCGTTCTGCGATCCCTTCTGCGGCTCCGGCACCATCCCCATCGAGGCCGCCCTGATCGCCAGAAACCGGGCACCGGGACTGGACCGCAGTTTTTCCGCCCAGAAATGGAAAACCATGGACAGCAGCCTTTGGCTCACCGCCGCAGAGGAGGCAATCGACCGGGAGTTTCACGGCACCTACGACATCTGGGGCGGCGATATTGACCCGGATGCGGTGGAACTCTCCCGGCACAACGCAAAGCTGGCCGGCGTGGACGACTGCGTCCGCTTTGAGGTCGCCGACGCGGGCAAATTTCACCGGGACAGCGAGTACGGGCAGCTGGTGAGCAACCCGCCCTACGGCGAGCGTCTGATGGAGCGGGAGGAAGCGGAAGAGCTTTACAGAATTTTCGGCGCGGCTACCCGCTCTCTGCCCCCCAAGTGGAGGATGCTGATTCTCAGCTCCCACACGGAGTTCGAGCGCAGCTTCGGCCGCACGGCGGACAAAAAACGCAAGCTCTACAATGGTATGATCAAATGCGACGTTTTTATGTACGGAAAGTAATATTCCGACAAAACTCTACGGTTTGTTATTATTTTTTGAAATGTGAGATGGACGTATGAAGCATATCTTCATTATCAATCCCAAGGCCGGCAAGCGGGATCAGACCTCCCATATCCTGGCCATGGCCAACGCCCTGCGAAAAGATCACGGGCTGGAGTGCGCCTGCATGCTGACCCAGAGCCCCGGCCACGCCACTGCCCTGGCCCGGAAAGCCGCCGAGACCGGCGAGGAGATCCGGGTCTACGCCTGCGGCGGAGACGGCACGGTCTACGAGGTGGCAAACGGGCTGGCTGGCTTTGAAAACGCGGCCATGACCTGCATCCCCGTGGGGACCGGCAACGACTTTCTGAAAAACTTCGGGGACGATATGGGCAAGTTCTCCGATACGGAAAATCTATGGGACGGCCCTGCATTTCCCCTGGATCTGATCGACTGCAACGGAAGATACTGCACCACCATCGCCTGTTCCGGCATCGATGCCCGGGTGGCGGAGGATGTGCACCAGTTCAGCAGGAACCCGCTTCTCACCGGACGGGGCAGTTATCTGGCTGCCGCCGCAGTTAATGTTCTGTTCAAGGACATCACCCAGTGCTGGACGGTCACGCTGGACGACGAGGTGGTGACCGGGGACTTCTCGCTGGCGGCCGTCTGCAACGGCCGGTATTACGGCGGCGGCTCCACGCCGATTCCGGAGGCCCGGATGAACGACGGCATCCTCAACACCATCCTCATCAAGAAGATTGACCGCTTGGCTTTCGCCCGGCTTTTCAGCGACTACTCCGCCGGGCGGTACAACCGGCTTCTGCACGTGGCACGGGTCGTGACCGCAAAAACCATCCGCATCCAGTCCGAGACCGACGAGATTGTCACCTGCCTGGACGGCGAGACGTTCCGCTCCCGGGACGTGACGCTGCGTCTGGCGGAAAAGCACGTGAACTTCTTCGGACCCGCCGGCTGCGACTGCAACCGCACCGCTCGGGAAACGGACGGTTTTTCCTGATTTTCATTTCCGATCCATTATTCACAAATTTTTCACAGATTTATGGGCCTACCCCCTTTACAAATGGGGAACGATGTACTAAGATAGCAGCGTTAGCACTCAACAAGTACGAGTGCTAACGCTGATTTTGTTTTTTACATTTTTGATTATAAGGAGGCAATTCCCATGAAACTCACCCCGCTTGCAGACCGTGTCATCCTGAAAATGACCGAGTCTGAAGAGACCACCAAGGGCGGCATCATTCTCACCGGCTCCGCCAAGGAGAAGCCCTCCGTAGCTGAGGTCATCTCTGTGGGCCCCGGCGGCAACGTGGACGGCAAGGATGTTGTCATGACCGTGAAGGTCGGTGACAAGATCATCACCAGCCAGTATGCCGGCAGCAAGGTCACTCTGGAAGACGTGGAGTATCTGATCGTCCGTCAAAGCGACATTCTGGCCATCGTTGAGTAATTTCCTGACAAACTGAAATTCATCTTCTATTGGAGGTAAAGATTCATGTCTAAACTGATTAAGCGCGGCGAGGATGCCCGCAAGGCACTTCAGACCGGCGTTGATACACTGGCCGATACCGTCAAGGTCACTCTGGGGCCCAAGGGCCGCAATGTGGTGCTGGACAAGAAGTACGGCTCTCCCCTCATCACCAACGACGGTGTGACCATCGCCAAGGAGATTGAGCTGGAGGACCCGTTTGAAAACATGGGCGCCCAGCTGGTGAAGGAAGTCTCCACCAAAACCAACGACGTCGCCGGCGACGGCACCACCACCGCTACCCTGCTGGCGCAGGCCATGATCCACGAGGGTCTGAAGAACCTGGCCGCCGGCGCCAACCCCATCGTGGTGAAAAAGGGCATGGCCAAGGCCGTGGAGGCCGCTGTTGCCGAGATCAAGAGGCAGGCCAAGAAGGTGGACGGCACCAAGGACATCGCCCGTGTCGGCACCGTGTCCTCCGGCGACGAGACCATCGGTAAGCTGATCGCCGAGGCGATGGAGAAGGTCTCCGCCGACGGCGTCATCACCATCGAGGAGTCCAAGACCGCGGAGACCTCCAGCGAGGTCGTGGAGGGCATGCAGTTTGACCGCGGCTATATCACCCCCTATATGGTCACTGATACCGAGAAGATGGAGGCGACCATTGACGACGCCTACATCCTGATTACCGATAAGAAGATCTCCGTCATCTCCGACATTCTGCCCTTGCTGGAGCAGCTGGTGCAGGCGGGCAAGAAGCTGCTGATTATTGCTGAGGACGTGGAGGGCGAGGCTCTGAGCACCCTGATCGTCAACCGTCTGCGCGGCACGCTGAGTATCGTGTGCGTCAAGGCCCCCGGCTTCGGCGACCGTCGCAAGGAGATGCTGCAGGACATCGCCACCCTCACCGGCGGCACCGTGATCTCTCAGGATGTCGCTCTGGAGCTGAAGAACACCGATGTATCCATGCTGGGCCGCGCCCGTCAGGTCAAAGTCACCAAGGAGACCACCACCATTGTGGACGGTGCCGGCGATGCGCAGCAGATCAAGGAGCGCGTGGCTCAGATCCGCACCCAGATTTCCAACACCACCTCCGACTATGACAAGGAAAAGCTGCAGGAGCGTCTGGCCAAGCTGGCCGGCGGTGTGGCCGTCATCAAGGTGGGCGCCGCAACCGAGACCGAGATGAAGGAGAAGAAGCTCCGCATCGAGGACGCTCTGAATGCCACCCGCGCGGCCGTTGAGGAAGGCGTGGTTGCCGGCGGCGGTACCATCTTCGTCAACGTGGTTCCCGCGGTGGAGAAGGTGCTGGAGAGTGTCGAGGGCGATGAGAAGACCGGTGTGCGTCTGATCGCCAAGGCCCTGGAGTCTCCCATCCGCCAGATCGCAATCAACGCAGGTCTGGACGGCTCCGTGATTCTGGAGAAGGTTCGCGCTTCCGGCAAGCTGGGCTTCGGTTTCGATGCCTATAAGGAAGAGTACTGCGACATGGTTGCCAGCGGCATCATCGATCCCGCCAAGGTGACCCGCTCCGCTCTGGAGAACGCCGCTTCCGTCTCCGCCATGATTCTGACCACGGAATCCCTGGTGGCCGACAAGCCGCAGCCTCCCGCTCCCGCTCCCGCCGCGCCTGATATGGGCGGCATGGGCGGCATGTATTAATCCCTCTTTTTAAAACGGTCCGGCCGGAGGGCCTCGCCCCCGGCCGGACATTCTCTTAAAAAATTGCACGAATTTTCGAAAAGGGATTGACAAATCGGGCATTTTTTTGATATAGTAATCCGTGCCCGCTGTAGGAGTCTACATGGCGGCATAGCTCAGTTGGCTAGAGCATGCGGTTCATACCCGCAGTGTCCCCGGTTCGAATCCAGGTGCCGCTACCATTCCCACGGAACTGCGGTTCCGTGGGAACCCCTCAGGGGAACACAATTGAATCGGCCCGTTGGTCAAGTGGTTAAGACACGGCCCTTTCACGGCTGTAACATGGGTTCGAATCCCGTACGGGTCACCATTTTAAGCAGTAGACCCGCTGCTTAAAATCCATTTGGAGGCTTAGCTCAGCTGGTTAGAGCGCCTGCTTCACACGCAGGAGGTCGAGAGTTCGAGTCTCCCAGTCTCCACCAAAAGGTTCAGGGAAAGGCGCAAGAGTCTGTGCCTTTCCCTCAGCCTATTTTAAAATTACTGCGAAGAACCGCCCATGGGCGCATAGGACTGCACTCCGATGCAGCCTCCCCGTCAAGTCTGTGCGGGGCCGTGAGGAAGTCTCATTATCAGTTGCCGTTTCATCGCAGCTTCTTATCTTGCCCTGGCTCCCATTCATGCCCGTTACATCACCTCTTCTCTATCGGCTGAATGATCGTGGCCCAAAGGTAAGGATAAAAGGAACCGTGTCGCGTCGCGCAGCGATGGTTTCCCCAGTGCTGGCCTCCCTCGTCGGTTCGGCCCGGTAACTGTTCAGTATTCTCCGCTGTGTATGTACCAAAGCAGATTCCACATCAAATTAACGTGTATTTAAGAAATGCAATTAAATTGTAGACAATAGCCGCTGTCACGGCTATTATCAAAACAGGGTGCCTTGGAATTTTCAAGGTGCGTGGATGCCTGGAGCATGAGGTTCTTTCCGAAAGGAAAGAGCCTTTTGCTTTTAATCAGGCTATATGTTAAAACGCTGTTTCCGCCTTTCGGCGGCTTGTCTACTTCTAAAATGTGGGCCGTTGCCAGCGTGATAACCGTAATTTACCAATGCAACGATGCCATTTTACCGCCATCGGGAGAAAATTACAAGAAATAATTAAATTCGCGGAGATTATTTCTTTTTCTCCCGCTTCTCTGGCAATAGCTCCCGCAGATCCAAAATTTTAAGCGCGTCGGCCAGAGCAATGGCATTCTTGAGAGTCACATTCTCCATATTGGTTACACCGCGTTCAATCTTGCTGATCTTCATCACATGAACTCCGGATAATTTGGATAAAGTTCCTTGGCTTATGCCGGCCTGCGCACGAAGCTCTGCTAACCGGCTTGTGGCGTGCTTGCTATCAGTCATATAAATTGCTCCTTTTATATAGTATAACCTATAAAGGTTATAGTGTCAACTGCTAAAATGACAGAACCAAACAAAGTGTTCAGTCCTGTCAGCCTCTAGTTATGCAATTTTTAGGCTCCTTGTCCTCTTAGCCCCTTAATACTGGCTGACAGAGTTTTCCAGATGAAATACGCTCCATATATTTCGCAGTGCAAATCAGTACTGGCTTGATCCACACGGTATCCCCATTATCGCTGAATGGTGCACTGGAGTGGGAATGCCAAGAGCCTGGATGAAGCGCGCTTGCTATACCTTGACGGCTGGTATATGGAACTATTGATTATTTATACGTTTCTCCCCTACTAATCCGATTAAAATTAGACAAAGAAATATGAGCGAAAGAATTTCTACAGGAACAATCATCATATACAGCCGATAGTGATCCGCCTGACAATTAAAATAATAACACAGCGGAATGTACACGATCGAACCTGCCACAGGGATCACTATTTTCCAAAATGTGCGAATAGGTAAACGGATTTGTTTTGCAAAAAATATTTGGCAAATCCCCACTATAAAGACGACAAAAAATATATCTCGCAGCAGAGTGAAGACGAACAGAATTTCCATATCGTTCGGCCCTGATTTCTGCTGAACAAGCCAATTCCACTCTTCTAACGTCAATGTTCGAAAAAACGGATTTGGAGTAAGCAAATAATTATGGAAAGCGAAAACTCCAATTAAAAATATAATTTGAAAGATTGCAATGCATGCCAAATATCGTTCAATTATGCGCTTATTGCTGTGAGTCATGTGAATCCCCCCCTAATGCTGATGGATAAATATTAAAATCTATGTCGGGCAGAAATAAAATTAAACTCTATTGGCGGTGTAACACACCGCCAATAGGGTCGCTGTCAATTCGTTAGGTAAAAAGAATGCGACAAGTGAACATAGTTTTAAAATTGTGTGGCGTGAAAGTCGGTCGCACTTGAATCCGCATAGAAATAGGGATAGTTATCCCAACCTACAAGAACAGAAGTGTCATCCAGAGTGCTGGGATCATGTATATTCATAACATAGCCATATCCTCCAGCTTCGCGTACCGATTTAAGTGCTGCCTTGTTGACTGTCGTCGTCATGCTAAAAATCCCGCTAAATACATTTCCAAACTTGGGGATAAATCCCAAAATGGCTTGAATTACATCTCTTAGCGTAAAGCTGCCACCAGTGGAAAGAATATAATTATACGTATCATCATAATTCATAAGGGTTGTAGCAACTGATAAATTACCAGGTGATGAAATACAGGTGGTTACGCCACCATTGGGCCAATAATATAGATTTAAGCTATTAGTAGTTATACTATTAGTAGCTATATTATATTCTGCCCGTACGCTCATTTCAATCTGAGGACGAAGAATTTCCTCAAATGTGCTCAGGTATTTTAATGCATTTTGAGCCTTAAGCTGGTCATACACTTCACCAAAAATTCGATCTTCTTCACTATGAATTTCAGCTTGAATTTGGCTTTCTGGTACCATTGAATGTGATGTATCAGCGGCCAATGTAGGGACGCATAAGGATAAACACATAGCCAGCACCATCACTAAACTTATACTTTTTTTCATAATCTCTCATCCTTTCTTATCGTTGCAAAGTTCAGCAACCTTTTTTGTTATCCGTCATGTATTTTAATTTACAGTGGCTTCATTGACTGCCCCTATCTACCGTCAGAAAATAGGAATAAAGTAGAATTGCGAAAATTAAAACGACTGTTAGTAACGTTTTACTGGTTTGCTTCTATCTCCTTGAATATTGTCAATCTCACCTCTATACAGTTCGCATAGCGCAACGCTATATTTCTTCTAAATATTACCAATATAAAAGGAAAAATAATACAGTTAAGTATACACTTTATTAAGCATATATCAACACTTAAATCAAAATTTTAACAATCTTTTTTGGCTCAATGTTTAATTAACTTCTCTATTAGCTTCTCTCCTTCAAGAAAAGCCAGAGGGGCGGACAACCTCCGGCCCTCTGGCTGCTTTGTTATTCGCCGTTACTCAAGGATAGTTTTCCCCAATCACATACTGGTTGTTCTGGCCAGCTAATCTGTGGGAAGCCTGTGCCCCTTCAGGCGGGTCCAGCAGATTATCCAAGAGGTTCAGGAGCGCGCGGGTCGGAAGGTCAAGACGGGCGAGATCTATATGCAGAACAGGCTGGAAAAGAGTATTATTGCATCCTGACTACGGCGGCCAATCAGTCAATGTACTCAGTTCATGACCGGATGCCGCTGATTCTGCCAGAGGATCAGGTGGTTTCTTGGCTGCAAAGCATGGATGATGCGAAACACCTGGTGCCGACAGAACTGGACAAGATTGATGTTGAAACCCAGTAGAGGCTATAGGAACGGGCGAAAGAGCAGACTGTCTCTGCTTGATGAACAGCAAGCCGCCTTTTTTTGTTGCCCCTATATTTCTTCTCTCTCTTGTAATACTCCCGTTATCTAAGTACCAAAGTAGTTTGCTAATAATGATACTACCCCGCAAGTTGAAATGAAGTTGTTTTTCGTGCCCGGCAGCGGTAGAATTAAGGCAGAGGAAAGAAGATTTCAGCTCCTTCAAAACCCGCTGCATCCCGGATACCGCATTGACCACAAAGTGATAGGAATTGCTGCTGAACGCATGGTTTATCTTGACGCAGGCCAGAACCAGCATTCCCCGAAGACCTTTTAGTGCAGCCACAGCTCTGCAAACGGTGGCATGGCTCATCCCCAACATTTTCCCTATCTTTCGCAGAGAAGGAAAAGCACGAGTCCCGTTACCAGCCTGCTGGCACAAGAACAGGCAGACCGAGAAAGCGCCGGGTGTGAGATCCCAGTCCAGGATGTGGCGTGGAACCATCGTGAAGCCGCCACGGAATGAAAGATCGCACACATAGGTATTGCGGTCGTAGATCACGCGGCCTAGCAGCAGCGCTGTCAGTCAGTTCCGAAAGTGGAGACAGCAGCTCCGGGGATTCCGCGCCTTCAGACAATCTCACCGTTACCTTTGATAGTGCCGGCGGCAGCACCATTTCCGCCCAGCTCGTCCGGTATGGCCAGCTGCTGGAAAAGCCTCCTGTGAATCCCGAGAAGGCCGGCTATACCTTTGCCGGTTGGTACACTGATCCGGATTACACACACGCCTGGAGTTTTCCTGCGACGGTTTCCCAAAACACAATGCTCTATGCAAAGTGGATTGAAGTTGAGAAGCCGACTGCGGCGGTGTTTCCCGTTGAGGAACAAGCACCGGCAGATGCCGCTGAAGCTCCCCTGCAGGACTCCTTCCAGATCAATGGCTGGATGATTCTGGCCGCTGCGTCCGCACTATGCCTGTTGGCGTTCTTGACACTGCTGGTAATCAGGAGCAAGCGAGTCAAATTCTATTGCATGGATGGCGACGGCTCTGTGCAAGTGCTAACTGTCGGCTACGACCTTTGCAGAAGTACCGGCACTGCCTGCACAACCATTTAAACAAGCGGAAATAGTTTCCAGCTGAATACGGCGGCTTGGAATTGGCAGCGGAGGCGGCGAGATTTTACACCTCTGGGCGGGCCAGATTTACACCTCCGGGCGGCCATATTTTACAGTAGATACCGCTGTAGTAGAATTTGGCTAACGCATCGCAGATGCGAATACGCCAAAGGAGGGTCATAGAAATGACCAACTACAGAGAGATCCTGCGGTTGAGGAGTCTGGGCCTCAACCACAGCAGGATAGCAGAGAGTATGGGAATTTCCCGTCCAACAGTAATTGCAGCACTACAGCGAGCTCAGGCTCAGGAGCTAAACTGGCAGACANCAGAGTCTCTATCNGATATAGATTTGGCTCAGAGGCTTAATCCAGCCGTTGGAGGTAAGCCCAGCTACAAGCTCCCGGACTACGAGTATATCCATCGCGAATTGGCCAAGCCCAGCATGACACAGCAGTTGCTGTGGTTTGAGTACTGCGACCAATGCCGCGCATCAGGCGAGATCCCGTACCAACTTACCCAGTTCAAGACTCATTACCGCGAGTACGTAGCAAAAACCAAAGCCACGATGCACATCCAGNGCAAGCCCNGAGAACTGATGGAGGTAGACTGGGCGGGGCAGACTGCGCATTTGGTCGATGCCGACACAGGCGAACTGCTCGACGCTTACATCTTTGTCGCAGCGTTGCCGTACAGCGGCTACGCTTATACTGAGGCCTTCCCGCGAATTACCTTGCCACAAAAATTTTTCGCCAGTCTTTTTTGCTGACTAACTTTTCCTGTAAAATAACACAAAAAGGGATAAATATCCAGCCGCCGATACAGATGGCTGCCGGGATGAACGGAATGCAGAGCCAGACAAAGTAAACCTGGAATGACTTTGATTGGAAGCAATGCTGCCTACATATTGAAAACTGACTAATCGAATGCAAAAATTCAAAGACAGGTGGATGGGAACTAATGCCTGAAATATGTACCCCGACGTTCCAATGCTCACTACACATGAACTGAGACACACTAGAGCAACTCTTCTTACATATAAAGGGGTTGATTTGTATACTGTAGAGCGGCTCATGGGTTATCTCAATGGTATGTTCATGATGATTTAGAGGCCACAAGAAAAGAAATTAATATATAAAAATCTTGGAATGGCTTTTCATGGAGAAGGGCCATTTCAGACTGTTTTTGCCTTGCAAGCAGGGGGGCATTGGTTCGAGTCCGTTCCTGGTTGCCATTTTGCCCAGATAGCTCAGTTGGTAGAGCAGAGGACTGAAAATCCTCGTGTCGCTGGTTCGACTCCGGCTCTGGGCACCATTTGCGGGCATAGCTCATCTGGTAGAGCGCCACCTTGCCAAGGTGGAGGTAGCGAGTCCGAGCCTCGTTGCCCGCTCCACGTTCAATGCCCACAATTTCGTGTGGGCATTAAAAGTGGAAAACAAAAAAGAGTGGACTTTTCCTGTAAAATCGCATATAATAACCAACAAGACGGTGACATAGCCAAGTGGTAAGGCAAGGGTCTGCAAAACCCTGATTCCCCGGTTCAAATCCGGGTGTCACCTCCAAAAATGACATGGGGAAAGGCGCAAGAAGCTTTTGTGCCTTCTCCCGCATCATTATTCCAAAAAGTGAAAAACAGCGAAGATCCGCCCGAAAGCGCATAGAACTGCACACCGATGCAGCCTCCCCGTCAAGTCTGTGCGGGGCCGTGAGGAAGTCTCATTATCAGTTACCGTTTCGCCGCAGCTTTGTATCCTACTCTGGCTCCCATTCACGCCTGTTGCATCACCTCTTCTCTATCGGCTGAATGATCGTGGCCCAGTGATTCGGATAAAAGAAACCATGTCGCGTCGCACAGCGGTGGTTCCCAGTGCTGGCCTACCTCGTCGGTTCGACCCGGTAACTGTTCCGTATTCTTCGCTGTTATAAACCAAAGTCAATTCCCATACAAATTACTGTGCATTTAAGAATGCAGTTATAAATTATAGACAATAGCTGTGTCACCAGCTATTATCAATTCAGGGTGCCTTGGAGTTTTCAAGGTGCGTGTTCTGCCTGGAGCATGAGGTCCTTTCCGAAAGGGAAGGGCCTTTTGCTTTTATCAGGCTATATGTTAAAACGCTGTTCCGCCTTTCGGCGGCTTGTCCACTTCTAAAATGTGGGCCGTTGCCAGCGTGATAATCGTAATTTACCAATGAAACGATGCCATTTTACCGACATCGACAGGAATTTACATGAAATAATTAAATTCGCGGAGATTATATCTTTTGTTCCCGCTTCTCTGGCAATAGCTCCCGCAGGTCCAAAATTTTAAGCGCGTCGGCCAGAGCAATGGCATTCTTGAGAGTCACATTCTCCATATTGGTTACACCGCGTTCAATTTTGCTGATCTTCATGACATGAAGTCCAGACATTTTAGGTAAAGTCCCTTGGCTTATACCGGCCTGCGCACGAAGCTCTGCTAACCGGCTTGTGGCGTGCTTGCTATCAGTCATATAAATTGCTCCTTTTATATATTATAACCTATAACGGTTATGGTGCCAACTATTAAAATGACAGGACCAAACAAAGTGTTCGGTCCTGTCAGCCTTTGTTCAGTTGACATTAAATAGGGTCTCCTGAAAAAACTGTCTTACTCACACATTCTTTCTCTCCATCCACCTGCCTCATTTACCGCAAATGATTCCAAGCCGCTACTGGGCTTCGGCTTGTATAGACGCCTTGGCCTCATTCGTGTCCTGATGAGATCCCTGTTCGTCAGGCCGAAGATTTGCCTGCACTTTTCTCCGCATTCCGCCTCCCGATATACGCTCTTGGTGTTCGACTATGCCCTTCCCGATACCGGGCGGGTTCGGGTCTTTCACCCTTTAGAACTTGCGCCCACCGGTCACACTGCAAAAAAAAGGGAACGGCGACGCCGTTCCCCTTTTTTTGCAGTGCCATGGCGTCGGGCGCGTCACACCGGCATGTCGGCGGCGGCTTCCCGATGAACCTTGCGAAAGACCGCGACGTACATCACAACGACGAATCCCACAAACGCTGCGGTGGAATAAAAGCTGCCGATCATGGCGCAGGCGTCGTAGAAGCCGTGGAGCAGCACGGCCACCAGATAGGCCGCCCACAGGTTTGCGGTTCTGCCGGCAAGAAGTCCGCTGTCGTCATACAGCTTGGCGCGGCCGTAAAACGCGCCCATGAATACGGCAAAGCCCATGTGGCCCGGAATAGCCAGCAGTGCCCGGGGAACGGCCACCGACAATCCGTAGTGGAAAATGTACTCGATGTTCTCAAAGGCGGCAAAGCCCAGGGACACAAATACCGCGTAAACCACGCCGTCAAACCGGAAGTTAAAGTTGGGGTCGCGCCAGGTTCGGCGCTTCAGGAACAAGAACTTGGTACCCTCCTCTACCACGGCGACAATCAAAAACGCCATCAGGATGGTGTAGGCCGGGCTGTTGGCATCCACCAGGGACCGCAGAACGGTCTGCCCGACGAATTCCAGCGCGATGGAGACCAGTGCCGCCAGGATACCCATGAAGATCAAGGATACCAGCAGTCCGGCGGGCTCCTTTTCAATGGTGTCCTGCCGATAAATATACCGCATCAGAAACGCGGCGGGTAATACGGCGGCCAGACTATAAATTACCAGAATCGACATTCCGGGCAGAATCAGCAGCATGAAGCTCACTCCTTTTCAAGCAGACCGCGGCCGGGAGACCGGCGACATAAAATTACGAGGGGATCATTGCCCCTCCTCCCGGAGCACCGACACGGCGCGGATGCCGTAGCGGCGGAACAGGGCCAGCGCGTCCTCCCGGACCACCTCACCGCCCACCAGCACCGGCACTGCGGGAGGGCAGCTCACGGTGGGAGCCGCCAGAATCCGGCCCAGGGACTTCTCTGCCGGTACGGTTTCCTGCAGGGCGAGGATGGCTTCCCGCACGGTGCAGGCTGTCTCCGGCGGAGTCAGCCCCAGTTCCGGACGGGGAAGGGGTGCGGTGGGGAGAACCGCCCCCAGCGCTTCCGCGATGCGGAGATAATCGCTCTCCGGATTCTCCGGCGTGAACATCAGCACCAGAAAGTCCGGATCGGCGTATTCACACTCGACGCCGGAACGGCGCAGCGCCTCCGCCAGCTCCGCACCCTCATGGCCGCTACGGGCCGCCGCGACGGTCAGCTTCAGCGGATCGCTCTCCTCAATCTGCCAGCCCGAGATCCTCAGCTCCGTTTTCAGCCGCCTAATCCGTTCGGCACATTGGGACAGCCGCCGGGGATAATCAACCGCCAGCACGGCGTTGGCCAGGTCCAGCGACTGCAGTATTAAATAGGAGGGACTGGTGGAGCCAAACAGACTCATCGCCTGCCGGGCGTTTTCCCCGAAGTCCGCCGGGGCAGACGGCCCGATGTGCAGATAGGCTCCGCCTGTGAGCACCGGCAGGGTTTTGTGAGCGGAGTCGCAACACAGGTCGGCCCCAAGATCCATGGGGTGGGCGCGGCTGGCGAGAAAGTGCAGGTAAGCCCCGTGTGCATTGTCCACCAGCAGCGGCACGCCGTGGGCATGGGCCGTCTCCGCCAGCGCAGCCAGATCCAGCGTCCCGCCCAGATAGTCCGGCGAGGTGACATACACCGCCGCCGCCGGCTCCGGCAGATCATCCAATTCCCGCCCCAGCGTTTCGGCACTCACCGGACAGCGGCACAGGGAGAAAGGCTCCGTCTCCGGCCACAGCCAGACAATGCGGAAGTCCAGCAGCGCCGCCGCCTGAATGAATGCCTTATGGGAGTTCCGCGCCGCCACAATTACCGGGTGCTTCCCGGCGCCGGGCGGGGTGTGGAGCAGGGCCAGATACAGCATGGCCCTGATACACTGAGAGGAGCCCTCCGCAGAGTAGTGCGTGGCCGCCGCGCCGAACAGGGCGGCGGCGTTGGCTTCGCTCCGGCAGATAATGCCGCCCGCCTCGTACAGGGAATCGGCGCCCGCGACCTCGGTGATGTCCAGCGCTTCACAGCCCAACGACCCCCGGCCCTTGTGCCCGGGCATGTGGGCACGGACGCCGCCCCGAAGAGCGTATTGGGAGACGAAGTCATAAATCGGAGTATCCATGGGGGCTCCTTTCCGGAGAAGTTACAGCTGGTTCAGGTCCAGTTCCTCGGCCACCTTCAGCGCGATGGCGCACTCCATGCGTTTGCGGAACAACTGGCAGCCATACTCGTACACGCCCAGGATGGTGCCGGTGGCGTGATAGGCGTTGGCGGCGCAGCCGCCGGAACAGTAGAGCCGTGCCCAGCAGTCGGCGCACTCCGGACGGGAGTAGGCGTTGCAGCTGCGAAATTTTTCCTGAACGGCGGGGCTGGTAACGCCCTCCCAGATATTGCCCAACCGGAACGATTCTTCGCCCACGAACTGGTGACAGGGATACAGGTCGCCCCAGGGGGTGACCGCCATGTACTCCGTGCCGGAACCGCAGCCGGAGATCCGCTTGTACACGCAGGGGCCGCCGGTCAGGTCGATCATGTAGTGGTAAAAGGTGAAGGGTCTGCCGGAGCGCTTCCGCTCCAGCATCTCTTTGGCCAGCAGCTCGTACTGCTCCAGCACCACGGGCAGATCCTCCGCCGTCAGGGCGGCGGTGTCGGAGGGATCGCAGACCACCGGCTCCATGCTCAGCTCCGTGAAGCCCAGATCCAGCATGGTATGGATGTCCTGAAGAAAGTCCGGGTTGGCGTGGGTGAAGGTGCCCCGCATGTAGTAGTTTTTTCCGCCCCGGGCACGAACCAGCTTCTGAAATTTCGGGACAATGCGCTCCCAGCTGCCGTTGCCTGCAAAATCCACCCGCAGCCGGTCGTGGATTTCTTTTCGGCCGTCCAGAGAAAGCACCACGTTGCTCATCTCCCGGTTGGCGAAGTCGATCACGTCGTCGTCGATGAGCATCCCGTTGGTGGTCAGGGTAAAGCGGAAGTGCTTGCGGCACGGTTCCTCCCGGGTGCGGGCGTAGGCCACCAGCTGCTTGACTACCGCCCAGTTCATCAGCGGCTCGCCGCCAAAGAAATCCACCTCCAGGTTGGTGCGGCTGCCAGAATGCTCAATCAGGAAGTCCAGCGCCCGCTTGCCTACCTCAAAGCTCATCACCGCCCGCTCACCGTGGTACTTTCCCTGGCTGGCAAAGCAATAGGCGCAGTTGAGATTGCAGGTGTGTGCCACGTGCAGGCACAGCGCCTTGACCACGCCGCCGCTGCGCTCCTTGAAGGTCTCCGCCAGGGGAGCGAAGGTGTCCGGGGTGAACAGCTTGCCATCCCGCTCCAGCCGACCCACGTCCGCAACGCAGGCGCGGACCTCCACCTCGGTCACATCGGGGCAGTCCGCGTATTTTTCTAGCATCGCCGCCACAAGCTCGTCCTCGGTCTTCCCGGGGTACAGCGCGATGATGTCGTAGGCGACTTCGTCCACTGCGTGGACGGAGCCGGAGCAGGTGTCCAGCACAATGTTGCAGTCTCCGAGCCGATATTGATGTACCATAAATTGTCTCCTCTTAATCCGGCATAAAAAATGCCGCCTTCCGGCGGCATTTTTTAAAAACGGTTGTTACTTGCCGGCGTTCTCGCACTGCTGATTGGCAATGCCGCAGCTGGTCTTGCAGGCGGACTGGCAGGAGGTCTGGCATTCGCCGCAGCCGCCGTTTTTCGCGCTCTCGCACAGATTGCGGGTTTCAAGGGTTTTGATTCTGTCCATAGCGATTTCTCCCATTCTGCTTGCTTTTTCTCAGAAAAGAGGAAAGCAATGATGATTCAAAAAATTTATCATATCCTGTCTGAAATGTCAAGGCGAAAGCCGCTTGCGGCAGATCAGGGCTCAAGTCTCCAAAATTTTCATTGAACAGCGCAAGCTGCCTTGGAGCCGATTCCCTGTGAAAATTTCGCCGCCCGGACAATTTTTTTCAAAAGAAGCTCATGTCCCGTTGCAAAAACCATTGCGTTTTTCAAAAAAAGACATAAAATAAAACTAATACCCTGTCGTGAAGTCCATGGGCAGCTTGATCCGCCCGATGCCGCGGCGCATGGGACTGTGCCTGCGGAAAAGGCGCGTCCAGAAGACCCGGCGGGACTTCATAATTTAAACCGAAGGAATGTTAGAATGCTCCAATTTGAAACCATTACACTGAAAGACGGACCAAAGCTCCGCCATTATTACAAAAACTGCAGCTATGGGCTGTGCGAATACTCTGTGGGAACCAAGCTGATGTGGCGTCCTGTGCTGCATCCGGCCTGGACCGAGGCGGCGGGATGCCTGGTGGTACGCAACACCATCGGTGACCGGATGGTATTCGACTATCCGGTACCGGGGCCTGACGGCGACGAGGACGCGGCGCTGTCCGCCATCGAAAATTACTGTCTGGAGCTGGGAATTCCCCCGGTGATCTCTGTAGTGCCCGAGAGCAAGGCCCAGGTGCTGCTGCAGCGGTATCCCTATGCCCGTGTCAGCGACATCAGAACCTGGCAGGACTATGTGTACTACACCGAGGATCTGCAGCTGTTTGCCGGGCGGCGGTATGCCGGGCAGCGCAACCATATCAAAAAATTCCGCAAGGCCTGCCCCGACGCCCAGTTCCGTGCCCTGACGCCGGCGGACGGCCCGGCAATTGAGAGTTTTTGGGAGGACTACGGCGAGGCCTTCGGCAAGGCGGACGACCCCAAGGCGGTTGACGAGCTGTCCTATGCCAAGAAAATGCTGCGGCTGCTCAACCGCCCCTGGTTCCTGGGCGGGGCTTATTTTGACGGGGAGAAGATCATCGCCCTGTCCCTGGCCGAAAGATGCGGGGACACCCTGATTATCCATATTGAAAAGGCGCTGTACAGCTATGAGGGTGTTTATCCGTCGCTGGTGCAGACGTTTGCGTGCACTTTCGGGGTGGCGGGCGTGCGCTGGATCAACCGTGAGGACGATGCCGCCGACCGGGGTCTGCGAACCTCCAAGCTGCAGTACGGGCCGGCAAAACTGGCGCACAAGTACCGCTTCGAGCCCCAGAACGAGCTGCTGGCCCACATCAGGGAGATTCCGGAGCTGCGGACAGGGAGGCTGACGCTGTCGGCCCTGACGGAGGCGGACATTCCCGCCTACAACGCGCTGGTGTTGGATGGCGAACGGAACCGCTGGTGGGGCTATGACGACGTGGGCGGACTGGGCGAACCTGTGCAGGAGAAGAGCTTTTTTGACGTTGCCGAACGGGATTTCGAGGAACGTAAGGCGCTGAATTTCGCCGTGCGTCTAAACGGCGCGCTCATCGGCGAGACCGTGCTGTACCGGTTTAATTACCGGGGCGACGCGGAGCTGGGCTGCCGAATTGCGAAGGAATACGCCGGCAACGGTTACGGCACAGAGGCTTTTACCGCCGCAGCCGAGTGGGCCCTGTACAAAATTCACCTGAACCGGGTGGTGGCCAAGTGCTTCCGGGAGAACGAGGCATCGACCAAAATGCTTTCCTCCTGTATGCGCAGGAGCGGCGAGGACGAGACATTTTTCTATTTTGAAAAACTGGTATGACAGCTTGTCGCAAAACCGGGTCTGCGCTTGAGGCACAGACCCGGTTTCAGGCTGCAGACAAAGCCGGCTGGCACATGAAGCGCAGGCCGGTTTTGCGTCGTATATGGGGCAAAAGAGGCAGAAAAACAAATGCAGCAGATGCTCCAGTCAGTGTTTCTTTGCCGGGTTTTTCAGGTTCATGCACGTAATTGTCAGTGCCGATTTCAGTTCCATCCGCGTCTTACCGTACATTTATGTATATCTGAACCCTTGCAGTTCCTTCGTCTGAGTAAAGTCCTGTTCTATTGTCTCCTTGCGGTGAGGATACCATCTTTCACATCGCAGGTGTACCCGTTTTCCTAAAGCAACACCGTACAGTCTTTTCCTCGCCGGTGAGCAGCTTTGGCGTTACCGTTACCTCGTACACATTGGCTGCCGTCACCTCCAGATGATGCACCAGCCCTGTGTCCTGATCCACACCGATATGTGCCTTGTACCCGAAATGCCATGTGTTGCCCTTCTTCGTCTGGCAGGCCTCTGGGTCGCGTTTCTTTTCGCGGTTTTTTGTCGAGCACGGCGAGGCGATGATGGTGGAATCCACAATGGTGCCTTTTTTGAGGATCAGGCCGCGCGCCTGCAAAAGCGCCGGCACCTGTGCGAATAGGCGCTCCTGAAGGCCCTGCTCCACCAACAGGGCACGGAACCGGCCGATCGTATCGCCGTCCGGTACTTGGTTGCTTGAGTCCACGCCACAAAACTCCGAAAAGGCACGGCTGTCAAGCACCTCGTATTTGGCACCCATATCCGACAGGTCGTATAGGTTTTGAAGCATATGAATCCGCAGCATGGTTTCAAGGGGAAAGGGTTTATTTCCGGTCTCTCCTTTGTAGTAGTACGGCTGTATGATCCCTATCCACTCGGCCCACGGAATGAGCGCTTCCATCTGCTCCAGAAATTCTTTTTTTCTTGTTTTGGCCTGCGCCAATTCATCGGTCAGTGCCGATAATGATAGTTGTTTGTTCATATAACTATTTTACCATACGTTGGCAGCTTCCGCCATTGTGCGGTGTTGCCCTAATCCAGGAGAACGAAGATGTAGCAGAAAGGTTTGGCTGTCACATTGATGTCGTGCACGTTGGCAGCATGCCGAACCACCATTCGTTACCCTTCTTCGTCTGATGTATTTCGAACTGATAAAAATTCTTTAAAGAGTCTAAAATCGAGCGGTCTGGAAATAAATTCCGACCGTTCGATTTTTGCCTGATGACTTTGGGAAAGGTTTTATTTCCCCAGCAGATTGTATAAGACCTGTGCCATCTCGGCGCGGGTGGTTGTGCTCGTGGGGTTGAGCTTGCCTCCGCTACCGGAAATTACTCCGTGTTCCGTCAGCACACACTCATGGCGTTCTGCGCCCAGAATGCGATGTCGGAGGCGGCCGAGAAGCCGGACAAAGCCGTGCCGGATGTGCCCGTGGGCAATTTGTCGACCGATTTCAGTGCATTGTAGAGCATAAACATTTCCTGACAGGTGATGGCTTTATCTGGCGCGAACCTGTTGCCTCCCACTCCGCTCGCGATGCCCAGCCGCTTAGCGGCCGCCAGATAGCTCGTGTAATACGTGCTGCCCGCGTCGGCAATATTATCCGTACTACTGGCTTCAGCAGAGATTTCATAAGCGCGCAGGAGCATTGTAATGAACTGATTTTCTCCATGGATAATCTGCCCTTGACTTCTGCCAAACGACTCCGCCCTGATAGTAATCGGTGTCTCTTTCATCTCCGCCGAGCCTGATATTCCCTGAAAACATATTGCATACTTTTTCCCGGCCTGAACCCTCGCCATCTGGCCGAAGGTAAAAGAATACCATGCCCATGAATCGGGAGCGCCCTTGATCCAGCGTTCATTCTCATAATTCCCGCCGAGGGAGTAACCTATCATCTTAGTACTTTCGGGCATACCATAGTATAAATCCTGGGGGTCATCTATCACCTCTTCAATCCAGACTCTAAAGCCTGCATCAACACTGTCCTGTGTATACAAATACAGATCCGGATTACTCAGCACTCCGGTTTTGCCGGCAGTAAATGTTTGTGCGATATAGAAGCCATACATACTTTCCTGTGTCGTGTACACTTCGTTGACCTGATCCAACACCGGCGCTTCGGAAGCCCGAACAGATAGTTCAAAGGACGGCAGAAACCCCAGCATCAGGAAAACAGCCAGAAAGGCTGCCAATAATCTGCTTATGTGAAACGAACATTTTCTCATACTTAATTTCTCTCCAAGATTACAAATATAAAAGTTGGAATTGGGCTGTCTTCATCGTTCCCAATCCTCATTTTTGCGCCAGCTGAAAAGCCTCGCTCAGGGAAATTTCCACTTTCCCGTCCCAGTTGATACAGATACCGTCGGTGCATGCTTTTTTGAACAGTTCTGTGTCCGAGAGCATTCCAAACCGTATGGGTCCAAGCCGGTTCTTTAAGCTCAGATTGACGCTGCTGCCGTTGTCCATAACAATTTCCAGACAGTAGTCCTCCTTGGGGATCACCCGCACGATTTTACTCACTGTCTCACCTCCATAAAAAACAAAAGTCCACTGTACATTTATTGTACAGTGGATTTTTTCTGTTGTCTGTCACCCAGCGGGTGACAAGGGCGGGTGACAAACCTGAACGATTCCTGCAACTGCATGTATTGCTGCAGCATCGCCGCCCTCTTGAAACGTGCGATCATTTTTTCATATCGTTATTCTCGCTGCTGCCCCTTTGCATAGCCCTCGGCATAGGCGTTAAGCCAGTGTGCTTCTTGTTCCTTCGAAGCAAGTCCGCACAGCCGATACTGGGAAACGATGTCCTCGGTGTCAGCGCCAAGGCGTCTTTTTGATATGGTTCACATTTCCCTTAAGCGCAATCTCATCCGGATTGACAGCAAATCTCGTCGTAAAAAAATACAATTCACAAAAGAAGGAAAGATCTGTTAAATTATAATTAATCAAAGGACAGCTGTTATTAGCAGGGGGTGTGCCCCTGCTCAGTATGGCGTCCGCACAGGGGAAAAACGAGGAAAATGGGGTAAGTAGCTGGAAACGCAGTTCCCCGCAGTTACCACTTGGCAAGGCCGCGGCCCAGTTCGCGGCAGGTTTCCTGTCCGGCATCATCAGGCAGGTCATTGAGTATCATGCCGGTTTCTTCAAAGAGATTGGCATTGGCGCTTTCGCACCGTGCGCGCCAATCCCGCATCCACTGGCCGTCACCCCAGCCATAAGAGCCGAACAGGGCAATTTTTTTGCTGGCAAGCGAGCCTTCCAGTGCGGCAAACATGGGTTCGAATTCACTCTCCTCCAGCTGCTCACTGCCCTGGGAGGAACAACCGAAGGCGATGGTACCGTAGTCCTTCATGGTGGCGGCGGAGAATTCGCTCGGAGCCAGCAGCACCGCTTCACCGCCCGCCTCTTTCACACCCTCTGCAATGCAGAAGGCCATTTTCTCCGTGTTTCCCGTGCCGCTCCAATAGACGATTGCAACCTTGTTCATTGGTAAAATCCTTTCTTCAAATACAATTTGCATGAATTGAATTTCTTATGCCGCCACCAGCGCCGTCACCGGCTCTCCTTGGGCGAACCGCTGCACGCAAGATGCGGTGCAGGCCCGATAGCCAGCAAACCGTCGGCGGGCGGGGGCCGGGTCGCCGTAGACCTTCCAGTAACCGCTGAGGGTAAAGTTCCAGCCCCGGTTTTTGATGAAACCCACCACGTCCTCCAGCGGATAGCCCAGAAACAGGCCGATCTCGTGGGGGAAATCTTGTTCCATACAAAGCCGTGCGGAAAGCTGGGCCAGCATTCCGATGTCCTGTGCAGACTGATAGCTCTCTTCCCGCAAAAAATCTGCGTTTTTTTCACTGTGCAAAATTTTTGCAAGCCATGTTGGACGGTAGACATAGATCATGCAGGCACCTGTCACCGGGCACTCCTTTAAGATCATCACCCGGACCCCCAGAGGCGTCAGACACCGATCCCACATGGTGGACGTTTGCCGGATTTCGTCCAGCGTTCGTGCGGAGAAACGGAACAGACTGCCCGGTTTCATGCCCGCCAGTGTGGGGGCGCACTGCTCCACCAGCACCGATTCAAAGCTTCGCCCGGTCATCGTTGAAACAGCGCCTCATCCAAATTTCGTAAGGATACCGTTCCGTCCGGCCCAAAGCAAAGGATGCTCATTCCTTCGGAAATCTGATTCATTGCGGTTCCTCCTTCATCCATCCAACTTTTCCGCCGCAAAGGTATTGCGTTGGCGCGGGTTTTCCTGCGCCAACGCAGAGGACCAGAAGGACACCAGTGGGTTTTCCACGGGTGGTGCTCGCGCCCATTGAGGTTAGATTTGTCTAACCGTGTGCCCGATAAAATGCCGCACCATTGCGACGTTTCATTGGTTTGTTATGACTAACCTGTGAACATAAAATACCACTTCCCTTCTGATATGTCAAGACAAAATTTTGCGGTTTATGCAAGACGTTGGGCGGCAGCCGGTGAGGAGAGAACCCGGTGTGTGTATTAAGAATGCAGAGCAAATGTCAATTATAAATCCGCATTATAACACACAGAGCTTGGGGCTGATTTCGTAATTCAGCATCCTACACAGAACGTCAAGACCTTTTTCAAATTCTGCGAGGCTGTCCGCACCGGACAGGGAAATACGCGCGTAATTAGGAGGCATGACGCCGCCTATTGCAAACTTTTCGGAAGGTATCACGTTAACTCCGTTTTCGTAAGCGGTTTTTGCAAAATCACCGCTACTCCAATCAACGGGAAGCTTCAGCCATACAAACATGCTGTTCTGTGTGTACTTATAGCGGAACCCGGACAATTTCGATTTCATTAAGCTCGCTCTCAGCTCGATTTCCTCCAGCTTTGCCGCGATGATCTTATCCGCCAAGCCGCTGGTTATACACTCGCAGGCAATTTCCGCGTTAAAAGAAGAAGTCATCCATTGCGTATCAAATACGGCCTGTGAGATTCTGTTGCAGAGCTTTTTAGGCGCGGCGACGAAGCTTGTCCTAAGTCCTGCATAAAACGCTTTTGAAATGCCTGGAATGTAAACGCTCCTCTCGGGCAGCAGCTGTGCTAGAGTAGTCGCATTTTGGCTTGACAGAAAACGGTATATATCATCCTCAATCAGAATAAGATCGTTTTTTTCAATGATCTCGGCTATCTCGACCCGTCTTTTTGCCGACATGGCGGAGTTCGTTGGATTTTGCATAGTTGCCACCGTATAGACCCCTTTAATGGCATGCCGGCGGCATGCGGCGTCAAGCGCTTGGGGGAGCATGCCCTCGTTGTCCGCTTCCACAGCCTCCAGCTGGATGCCGCAGCGTCTGGCCGCCGTTTTAACGCCCGGATAGATCAGGGCGTCGGATGCAACACGATCTCCCGACTGAAACACGGAGGAAAAAATACAGTTCAGCGCGTGTTGAGTTCCTGCTGTGATTATTATATTTTCAACATCAGCGGTCACGCCGAAGCGCCTCGTCCACTCGCTTCCCACAAGTCGGTGCCGCTTAAGCCCCTGAGGCTCCGTATATGCCATGAGCTCATTCATGTTGTTTTTGCGAAGCACTTTTTCCACAACGGGGCTAATATCCGGCTCTTTCTCATAAAGAGGCAGAATAAGACCCAGATCAATCAGCTTTTCAGAGTCCGCTTCAGTGTTGATAAGCGAAGGATAATAACCGGAGCCGGTGGAAACGTAGGTGCCGCTGCCGACGATCGAACTCACCAGACCGCGCTTTTCGGCCTCATTGAAAGCCCGCGTGATTGTGGTGACATTGACCCCGACGGTTTTTGCAAGTCCCCGGTGTGTCGGCAATTTGTCTCCCGGCTTTAATATCCCAAGCCGTATATCCCGCTCAATAGCGTCTGCGATGGCTATATAAAGGGTTTTATCCGTATCAATGATTTTTAAGTCCCACACAGCAGTGCCCTCCATAATTGTATGTAATACAATTATGGCTTGACAGTAACACAATGTCAAGCCATAATGTGGTAAAATCACACAATCTATCTGGGAGGGATCAATATGCAGGAAAACGGATTATGGCAGGATATGAGGATGCAGCTGGCTTCAAAAGAGCTGTTCGAGCAGGCAAAAGCCTATTCTTATGGCTATATCGACAGGCAGTCCGAAATGGACGTTTCACCCTCCGCAGTCGCCCTATCAGGTCTGAACGTTTTTGAAGAGGCTTTGCCTAATGAATCCTGTCCGCCATCGGAGCTTTTAAAGCTGCTGGGTACGCATGGCTCAGAAGCTGCCGTCGCACAGGGGGGCGGGAAATATTTCGGATTTGTCAACGGAGGCATTCTGCCTGTATCCCTGGCCGCAAAATGGCTATCCGATACGTGGGACCAGAACTCCGGACTGTTTGTTATGTCGCCGATAGCGGCGAAGCTGGAGGAGGTCTGTGAGCAGTGGATTGTTGATCTGCTGGGACTGCCGGCTGGGACTGCCGCTGGCTTCGTGAGCGGGTCTTCGACCGCTATCATATGCGCTCTCGCAGCCGCGCGCAGCACGCTGCTTAAACGGCAAAATTGGGATGTCAACTCACAGGGCCTCTTCGGCGCGCCGCCCATAAGAGTTGTGTTGGGAGAGCAGGCACACTCGTCCGTATTTAAGGCTCTGGCACTGCTCGGTCTGGGTAAGGCCAGGGTAGAGCTTGCGCCCGTCGACGGGCAGGGACATATCATACCGGAGAAGCTGCCGCCGCTTGACAGTAATACGCTTCTTATTGTTCAGGCGGGCAATGTCAACAGCGGTGCGTTTGACCCATTTGAAGCGCTATGTAAAAAAGCAAACGACGCAGATGCTTGGATACATATTGACGGGGCTTTCGGCCTTTGGGCGGCGGTCTCTGAGAAAAAGCATCCACTGATTAAGGGCTTTGAAAACGCCGATTCCTGGTCTGCGGACGCCCATAAAACGCTGAATGCGCCATATGACTGCGGAATTGTTCTCTGCAAAGACCGCTCAGCACTGATAAACGCGATGCAGGCCACCGGCTCCTATATTCAGTACAGCCAAAGTCGGGACGGAATGCTCTATACACCCGAAATGTCACGTCGGGCGAGAAGCGTCGAGCTTTGGGCGACGCTGAAGTTTCTGGGAAAGGCCGGCGTCGGAGAACTCGTTGATAGGCTTTGTTCAAACGCGGAGTATTTCGCGGCAAAGCTGTCAGAAAACGCATTTCATGTTTTGAACGATGTCGTTTTCAATCAGGTGCTTATTAAATGCGATACGCCCGAAAAAACAACAGCTACACTCAAGAACATACAGTCCTCCGGCAAATGCTGGTGCGGCGGAGCGGTATGGAACGATGAGCCGGTCATAAGGATCAGCGTCTGCTCCTGGCAAACGACAAGACAGGACATTGACGAGTGTGTGGAAGTCTTTATACAGTGCCGGGAAGATAGTTAATTTGTGAAATGAGGAATAAAAATGGAAATATTGCAGGCAACTATAAATGATCTGGACGGCGTTCTGGCACTGCACAGGAAATATCACATTGGGTCAATTGATGAAAAGGATAAACCCGACGGTTTTGTTACCACCAATTTTACACAAAAACAGCTTGAGGAGCTGATCAATCGGGAGAACGGAATAACTGTCGCAAAAGAAAACGGCGCTGTTGTGAGTTATGCTATGGCGGCTTCCTGGGGCTTCTGGTCTGAATGGCCGTTCTTTGCTCATATGATTCAGGAGCTGCCTAAAAACTCGCTCAATGATCAAATCCTGTCGGCGGAGAATTCCTATCAGTATGGTCCGATGTGTGTTGACAGTGTATTTCGCGGAACGGGCGTGTTCGAAAAAGTGTTCTTTGCGTCGCTTGAAAACATGTCAAATCGATTTCCCATTATGGTGACTTTCATCAATCAAATCAACCACAGATCATACGCTGCGCATACCCGCAAAGGTAACATGGCCATAGTCGGTACTTTTCAGTATAACAACAATGATTATTACATGCTGGCTTGTCCGACAAAGTCTCGATGAAGAGGTCAACCACATGCCCACCCATACAGAGTTTTGACATGATGGCATGGAAAACATCAGCGCAAAGTTCAAGTATGGTACTATCATAATATGGTCTAATACCTGCAATCTGACATACGAGTGTTCTTACAGCATTTCTTCCTTTAGAAAGCAGGAATGTGCGAATCACACGAAGAAGACAACCAAAATCAGAGTCGTCAATATGACGACTCTGATTTTAGTTGTGGAGGCAGGACATCGCCGAAATCGCTATCTGGGTTTGCTTCATAACAACCGGAAAAATATAATTTGGGGAGACAGGCGGCTGAAAAAACATGCAAGGGGTTCCACAGTTCTATCGCTTAGATTCATGCATAGCAAAGCTGCCGCCTTCATAGCTTCCTTCATGTTGCAAAAATGTGTTCTTGTTGCATCGCAACATATTCGCACCGCAACGACAACAATTGAGGCGATATGGCCCGGAACGGGTAACGACAAGCCTGCCGGATACATCGGAGACGTCTATCTCCATGGGATTTTACGGCAAATATGGAGCGCAGGCTGCGTCTCCTTTTTTGCGCCTTTATGCGATTAGGCCTCTTAACAAACAGAAGACTTTGGGGGTTTTAGACGACAGGATAGACGTCTACGCAACCTACGCACATTTTGGCATTGAAAAATTGATCGGCGTGTGATATACTTAAAATTATTTAAGTATTTGACGACGTTTTAAGTGGGGTGCAAAATGGAACTTCAAAAAATAAATTTAGACGGCTTAATTGTTCCAATTCCCATTGTTCAGGGCGCTATGGGGATCGGCGTATCCGGATCGGGACTTGCCGCTGCTGTGGCCAATGAAGGCGGCATTGGAATGATATCCGGAGTGAACATTGGATACAAAGAACCTGACTTTTCCGATCACACAATTGAAGCAAACCGGCGTGCGCTGGTTCGTGAAATCAAAAGGGCAAAGCGACTGGCGCCCAAGGGAATCATTGGTTTGAATCTGCTGGTAGCAATGAACCAGTATCAGGAACTGGCTCAGATAGCTGTAAGGGAGGGAATCGACCTGATTGTCTCCGGAGCCGGTCTTCCGCTCGAGCTCCCAGGATTTGTAAAAGGGACGCGGACCCGTATTGCACCGATTGTGTCTTCCGGCAAGGCGGCAGGACTGATACTAAAATACTGGAAACGCCACTATGACATGACGGCAGACATGATCGTGGTAGAGGGGACTCAAGCCGGTGGGCATCTGGGATATTCCAGGGATGTTCTTCAGAGCCCCCATAAGCCGACGCTGATCGACACGGTAAAGGAAGTGATCGAGGCGGTAAAACCGTTTCGAGATTCGTTTAAGAAGACGATCCCCGTCATTGCGGGCGGTGGAATTTATACTGGCACAGATATTGCGGAATGTATTTTGGCAGGGGCCGATGGTATTCAAATGGGTACCCGGTTTGTTGCCACAGAAGAATGCGATGCGGATATCGCGTTTAAGGAAGCTTACGTTCATGCCGAAAAAGAGGATATTGTAATTATCAATAGCCCCGTCGGAATGCCAGGGAGAGCACTGAATAATTCATTTATTAAGAAAATAGCCGAACGCGGAGATGATATCAGCGGCTGTTTTGGCTGCCTAAAAGGCTGTAATCCGAAAGTTGCCCCTTACTGCATTTCAAAGGCATTGATAAACGCGGTCACCGGCAACATTGAGAAAGGCCTGATCTTTGTCGGCAGCAACGCCTATCGGGTTCAGAAAATCGTCCCTGTGAAGGAGCTGATTGCGGAACTTAAAAGTGAGGCGGAACTTGCCCTTGACCGTCGGCTTTCAATTGAAAAATAACATTCTATCCGCCCTTGTCCTGATCGGATGGGGGCGGTTTCATTTATAACTGACCTGTATCTTGACCTATCCAATATGCGGAATGAAGCCCTTTTCCATATAATTCAAGCTATACAGCACCGACTAAAATTTTTAGAACCGTTTCGGTTCTAAAAGTGGCGCGTTCTGTAACAGACACTTCCGGTTAAGGCAATTTTTACGTGCCATAGAGGGTGTCGGGGAATAAGGGACTAAATTGTGCAAATAGAAAAAGCAAGCTCTTCCCCGCACCACCAGACCACTTTAAGTTGTTTTTTGCGTTTAATATCTTATAATATCTCCGCAGCTTGCACGTGCAAGTTGCGGAGATTTTTAGAGCGCTCCTCCCAGCGATTCTTAACCACACCATTGAAATTAGGAGTAATATTGCGATATGTAAGAAGGGCGGTTTAAATTGGAAGTCAAGAGGGTTTGGGCCATATATTTTAGTCCCATCGGGAATACTGAAAAAATAGTTGTTTCTCTCGCTGACTACATAGGAAATGAATTAAATTTAAAAATAGAAAAGCTGGATTATACTCTTCCTGCATCAAGAAGATCAATTAGTACTTTTAACAAAAACGATCTTGTGATATGGGGAACTCCTGTTTACGCAGGCAGAATCCCAAACAAATTGCTCTCATATGTACAGAATAATTTTGTCGGAAATAATGCTCTCGCTGTACCTGTTGCTATATTTGGGAATCGCGGCTTTGATGACGCCTTGATCGAACTTCGTAATAGTTTAGAAGACAATGGATTCCATACGATTGCAGGAGCTGGGCTGGTGGCACAACATGCTTTTTCAAAAGTTTTGGCCGCAGGCCGGCCAGATCAGACTGATATGAGCAAGATTGAGGAATTTGCAACGAAAATAGTTGAAAAGATTGGCATACTCACAGCTCCTCCCCCGCCAATTAGTGTAGCAGGGAACAACCCTCCGCAAGTATACTATACGCCCATTGGGATTGATGGAAACCCTGCGATCTTTTTAAAGGCCAAGCCAAAAACAGATATGGAAAAGTGCATCCATTGCGGTGTTTGTATTCGTCGATGTCCAATGGGATCTATTAATCCAAACGACCCTTCCAGTATAATTGACATATGCATTAAGTGCCATGCCTGTGTAAAACGGTGTCCACAAGAGGCCAAATATTTTGACGATGAGCAATTCCTGTCACATAAAAAAATGCTAGAACGAGATTTTACTCGTAGAGCAGAACCTGTTTTTTTTATATGATATCATTGGCAGTTCCATCTTTTCTGAGAATTGATTTCTGTCCCTGCATATAGATCTTATTGTATGTGGTGTTGTGGCGCCATTCTATCAGCAGCCGAAATTTCCGCCTCTACCACCGCCGCTGACGGTTTGGTACAATGATTATGATATACTGATGTAAGTAATGTCTCCTGAATAATGCAAAGTGCCTTGCAGCGCAAGACTTAGCGCCCGATATATGGTATAATAGGTGCAAAGAAAACAGCCTAAAAGATCAAAAGCTTGCACAAGGTCGTGATGTGGATGTACAAATATAGCAACGGGCAGATCAGGTCTTGCGGATTCCAAGCTGCCCTTTGACCCGTCGCTGATGGTGTACTTCCGCAAGCGTCTGACGCCGGAGATCCTGTGCGAAATCAACGAGATGATTTTATCCGAAGCACAAAAAGAGGAGAACCGTCACGACGACGGCCATGGAAACGGCGGCAACCGCGGTACCATGATCGTGGACGCTACCTGCGCACCCTCCAATATTCGCTACCCTCAGGACGCATCTCTGCTCAACGAAGCCCGGGAAAACACGGAAAAGCTCCTGGACGAGCTGCATGATTCGGCCGACGGCCGCAAGCCACGCACTTACCGCACCCAGGCGCATCGGGATTTCCTGCAGTTCAGCCGCAGTCGCAAGAAGACGGCAAAGAAGATCCGCAAGGCGGTCGGAAAACAGCTGCGCCATCTGGCGCGAAACCTTGCCGCCATTGAAGAAAAGCTCGCTCTGGGCAGGACTCTTGCCGAGCGGAAAGCGGCCCGTCTTGCAGCCATCCGCACGCACTACGAACAGCAGAAATACATGTATGACCATTGCTGCCACACGGTTCCAGACAGAATCGTCAGCGTCA
>JGI20225J20221_1000177_pt2 | contig 163875 bp, 171 predicted proteins | sample BioMet4_FD_20221 | JGI IMG/M metagenome (IMG submission 20221) | reverse complement strand
ATGAACGCCGCTTTGCCGACCTGTGCATATTTTACCAGCAGACGGTTCACATGTCTGCGAGTGACACCAAGCTTAACCACAGCTCGTACTTTGTTAATCCTCCCTTCGTATAAAGCCTTGATGATTTCATATTGTTTTTGTTTGTCCATAGTCAACTCTACTTTCTTCACATGTAGACCTCCCTCTAATAAAGTGAGGTCTCAGTATAACATGACACAGGACATTTTCTCAAACGGTATAGTAAGACTTTATCACATCTCAATCACAGGGGCGGTTTTCTTTTTATTCTTCTGCTTGACACCAGACAGTAGGATATGTTAAAATACTCCCTGTAACAAAGAAGAAGCCACCGCTTCTCACCTGCTGATACTGGTCAGTCGGGTCTGATAGGAAGATTTTTGGGGTGGCTTTATGCCGCCCCTTTTATTTTGCATAAAAGGAACAGTATTTTGTAGGAGGTGTTTTTCTATTAGTAAAGAGACTTTGAGAATCAACGAGGAAATCCGCATAAGAGAAGTTCGTGTTACCAGTGTTGAAGGTGAACAGCTTGGTATTATGGCAACACGCGATGCTTTGCGCATGGCAGAGGAGCAGCATCTTGATCTCGTCGAGGTAGCTCCCAAGGCGAAACCGCCAGTATGCCGTATCATGGATTTTGGTAAATATAGATACGAACAGCAGAAGAGGGACAAGGAAGCCAAGAAGAAACAGAAGGTCATCACCATTAAGGAAGTCAAGCTTCGTCCCAATATTGAACAACATGATTTTGACGTCAAGTTGAAGAATGCTCTTCGCTTTGTCCAGGAAGGAAACAAGGTCAAGGTAACGATTATGTTCCGCGGCCGTGAATTATCTCATCCGGAATTGGGCAGGGAGGTATTGCAGCGGGTAGCAGCTGAGTTAAAAGATACAGTTTCTATCGAGCGCGATGCCAAACTTGAAGGTAAAAATATGATAATGATTTTAGCACCAAAGGCGCAATCTAAAGGAGGAAACAGTAATGCCAAAAATTAAGACTCGCAGAGCTGCAGCAAAACGTTTTACTACGACCGGTTCCGGTAAACTTAAACGTAACAAGGCTTATAAGAGCCATATCTTAGAGAAGAAGTCCCCGAAGCGTAAACGCAATCTGCGTAAAGCTGCTCTTGCCAGCTCCGCTGATCAGGGCCGTCTCAAGAAATGCTTACCCTACGCTTAAAATTTTAACTATTTAGGAGGAAAGAAACATGCCAAGAGTAAAAAAAGGCGTGACTGCACATAGACGTCATAAAAAGATCTTAAAGTTAGCCAAGGGCTATATCGGTTCCAAGAGCAAGCAGTTCAAGAAAGCTAATGAAACTGTCATGAAGGCTCTTTACTATGCTCGCCGCGATCGTCGGGCAAAGAAGGGCAATTTCCGCAGACTGTGGATTGCACGTATCAACGCTGCTGCCCGCACCAATGGAATTTCCTACAGCCGTCTGATCAATGGTCTTACGAAGGCTGGTGTTGAGGTTAACCGCAAGATGCTGGCAGATCTCGCTATCAGCGATGAGAAGGCATTTGCTCAGCTCGTAGCTGTTGCCAAAGAGAATCAGTAAGAATAAGTCATCCAGGGGGCTGCTTTCGGGCAGTCCTCTTTTTGTATAGGAGGGATTCGCGTGAAGACGAGACCGGAAAATCGGCAGTTTGCCATCATCGGCCTGGGCCGGTTCGGAAGCAATATGGCCAAGGCCTTGCACAAGATGGGCTATGAGGTACTGGCCATCGACAAGGATATGCAGAAGGTACAGGAGTTCAGCAATGAATTCACCCATGTGGTGCAGGCGGATGCCACGGATGAGGAGGCGCTGCGGGCACTGGGCATTTTGAACTTCGATGTGGTGGTGGTAGCCATTGGGGAAAATCTCCAGGCCAATGTGCTGGCTACACTGCAGCTGAAGGAAATCGGTGCGCGCTATATCGTGGCTACAGCCCGGGATACCCTGCAGATCAAGCTTCTGGAAAAAATCGGCGCGGACCGGGTGGTATCTCCGGAACGGGATATGGCCCGTCGGGTGGCCTATAATCTCGCGTCCACCAGTGTCATGGATTATATCGAGCTGTCGCCGGAATTCAGCATCGTTGAAATCACTGTGCCCCGGTCCTTTCAGAATAAGACACTGGTGGAGTCGAATATCCGGGCAAAATATGGCATCAATGTGGTGGCCATCAAGCGGGATGAAAATCTCATCGTATCGCCCCAGCCTACAGAGCACCTTTTAAAGGGCGATATCGCCGTGGTTGTGGGAAGCAATGAGGGAATCAACAGCCTGGAGGCCCTGGAGTGATGGAGCGTATCGAAAGCCTGTCCAATGGGAAGATCAAGCTGGCTGCCAAGCTCCACGGGAGAAAGTACCGGGAGGCAGAGGGCCTGTTTCTGGCCGAGGGTATCCGGCTGGTGGAAATGGCCGCAGCCTCTGACTGGCAGCCGCGCTTCGGGCTTTGTACTCCGGCGGCTGCGTCATCGGAAAGGGTCAAAAAAATACTGCAGCGGCTGGCTGCAATATCCTGTCCGGTCTATGAGGTTTCTGAAGAAATCTACCGCAAGGTCTGTGACACGGTAACGCCACAGGGACTGCTGCTGGTGATGGAAATCCGCCGACCGGGGCTGCGGGAGCTGGCGGCGGAAAATCCGCTTCTGCTGGTGCTGGACGGTGTGCAGGACCCCGGTAACGCCGGGGCGATGATCCGCACGGCGGATGCGGCCGGCTGCAGCGGGGTGATCTGCCTGGAGGATACCGTGGACGTATTTGCAGATAAAACAGTAAGGGCAGCCATGGGGTCACTGTTCCATCTGCCGGTGGTTACTGGCGTCCGTCGCGGTGAGCTGCTGTCTTTCCTGCAGGCGCAGGGTATCCAGCTGTTTGTGACAGCGCTGGATGCCGGTGCGCAGCAGCATTTTTCTGTGGATTACCGCGGAGCTGCGGCCATTGTCTTTGGCAACGAGGGCAATGGCGTATCCCGGGAGCTGCTGGACGCCTCCTGGGGGAAAAGGATCTACATTCCCATGGAAGGGCCGGCAGAGTCGCTGAATGTGTCTACAGCCGCTGCGGTGGTGTTGTATGAGGCGCTGCGTCAAAGATCGTTCCAGCAGAGGTAGACACCCAGGATACCAGTGGCATTGGCAACCTTCATGCTGTGTTTGTCCAGCATTTCGTTGCTGACGGCATAAGGCTGCAGCTGCTGGAGAAGGGCATTCTGCAGCGGCCAGCGCACGCCGTCAATGGCGACCCCGCTGCATTGGGCTGTGAGGGGGAGGAGGGAGACCGCCTTGGGCAGCCGGTCGAGGCTGAGGAAGAGGCTTTCTTGTTCTTTCAGGAAAAAAAGGCATTCCTGTTCATCGCAGAGACAGCCAGACAGCGGGGCTGCCGCGGCGGAGAGGATGGTGCTGAAGGCATGGTCGAAGCGTCCGCCAAAGGCACCGGTGAGCAGGAAAAAGCTGTCTGGCACATATTGTTCGGCCAGCTGGAGCCCCAGCTGGGTATCGGTGAAATCCTTGGCAGGAGGGAAGCGATGGATGGGGATGCCCAGTTTTTCCGCCCATTGCCATGCCTCCGGACTGGCGCTGTCCCCATCGCCGATGAGCCGCTGGGGCAGCAGCTGGTTTTGCCAACAGCTGTCCAATCCATGATCGATGCACCAGAGCGGACGGCCTTCAGCAGCCTGCCGGAGCCAGGACGCTGCCGGTGCCCGGCCGCCGGCAGCCAGTAAAAGCTGAGGGTCTGTCCTGGTATGAGTAAATTCTGCCCGCAGCTGGGGCAGCAGGAGTGTATGTTCAGTCATGCGTATTCCCTCTTTTTTCAGGCCGGATAAAATCTCTGGCCGATAATCCATAATTTTAGGATACTACACCGGATGGCTTTTGACAAATAAAGGGCGTTTTCGTGTATAACTCGGAACAAGATGTTCTCCACTTCTGAAGGCGGCGGGCGCGAACGGAGATAACAGGCGGTGAGTTGATATCTCCCGCCTCGTTGCGACGCGAAGCTAGTCCCTTGTGGGAAACGCTGCTTGGAAGGATTCCGCGTTGCGGAATCTTGAACAATGGCGTTATAATAAATATTATATGAAATTACTTTGAAGGGAGCAGTATATATGGTGAAGTTTATTTATTACGGGCATTCTTGTTTTCTGTTGGACGATGGGCAGTACAAAGTGCTGTTTGATCCTTATCTTACCGGCAATCCGGTGGCAACGGCGAATCCAGAGGATATAGAATGTGAGTATATTCTGCTTTCCCACGGTCATCAGGATCATCTGGGGGACGCACCGGCCATCGCCAAGCGGACCGGAGCCATGGTCCTGGGGGTGCCGGAGGTACTGCAGATGTGCCAGCAGCAAGAGGGCGGACTGCGGGTCCATGGCATGAATCTGGGCGGTTCGGTGATGCTTCCCTTTGGCCGGGTACGTATGACCATGGCTTTCCACAGTTCCGGAGTGCCGGGGGGGACGGCCTGCGGCTATGTGGTGAGCATGGGCGGCCTGAATATCTACTTTGCGGGAGATACAGCCCTGTTCAGCGATATGAAGCTCATAGGTCATAAGGATGCGCTGGATTATGCCCTGCTGCCCATCGGGGATAATTTTACCATGGGACTGGAGGATGCCGCTTTAGCGGCCCAGTGGCTCAATGCCCGTCATATCATTCCGGTACACTACAATACCTGGCCGGTGATTGCCCAGGATGCGGCCCGCTATAAGGAGCTTACGGAGGCTATGTCCCGGGCCGAGGTCCATATCGTTTCCCCTGGCGGCACACTGGAGCTGGCATGAGCAAGAGCCGCTTGCTGGTGATCCTCGGGCCGACGGCGGTGGGGAAGACAAGGCTGTCCATCGACCTGGCCAAGAAACTTCATACGGATATTATTTCCGGAGATTCCATGCTGGTTTACCGCGGTTTTGATATTGGCTCAGCAAAGCCGACCATGGAAGAGCGGGAAGGGATCCGCCATGAGCTCATCGATATCCTGGAGCCGACGGATAGCTTCAGCGTGACGGATTTTCAGCAGCGGGCGGCAGCGGCCATCACAAAAATCCGGGCCGCGGGGCATATTCCCATCCTGGCGGGCGGTACCGGGCTCTATGTAAAGTCACTGGTGGAGGGTTATCGTTTCAATGAGACGCCGGGAGATGATGCTTACCGGGCCAGCCTGGAGGCTTTGGCAGCAGAGCATGGCAAGGCCTATGTTCATGCCATGCTGGAAAAGGTGGATCCCGGAACGGCAGCCCGCCTCCATGTCAATGATTTTCGCCGGGTCATCCGGGCTTTGGAAGTCCATCATCTGGGCGGTGAGCGGATTTCCGGGGAACGGCTGGCGACGGGCGGAGAACTGGTTTACGATGCCTATATCGTCGGGCTGCGCCGGGAGCGCGCCCGGCTTTATGAGCGGATCAATGCCCGGGTGGAGCAGATGTTCGCCCAGGGGCTGGCCGAGGAAGTACGCCGGCTGCTGGCATCCGGAATCCCCAGGGACTGCCAGGCTATGCAGGGCATTGGCTACAAGGAGACCGCAGCTTATCTCTGCGGTGAGCTCAGCCGGGAGGAAGCGGTGGCTCAGATACAGAAATCCACGCGCCATTTTGCTAAGCGGCAGTTCACCTGGTATCGGAAAATGCCCTATATCCATTGGTACGATGCGGATGACAAGTCGGATTCGGTGCTTTTGTCAGAGGTTTATGCAGGTATTGCAGGATATTTGACAAAAGAGTAGAATCTAATATATAGCAGTAAAAGGCAGGAGGGGTTTTTATGCCAGTAAAGGTCATCAATCTACAGGACAGCTTTCTGAATCAGGTAAGAAAGGAAAATGTAGCTGTTGTCATTCATCTGGTGAATGGCTTTCAATTAAAGGGCAATGTAAGGGGCTTTGATAATTTCACGGTGATTCTTGATTCCATGGGCAAGCAGCAGCTGGTCTATAAGCATGCGATATCTACAATCACTCCGGCGAAGCCGCTGGCAGGCAGCTATGAAGGCCGGGAGGAAAACAAAGGATAAACGGGGAAGCCTTTTCCATAGAGGAGAAGGCTTTTTCTCTGCCTGTACAGATGAAAAGATGGAGAGAGGAGTACTTATGAAAAATAGAGGATTTGAGATTTCCAAAGGCTATGAGGAAAAGAATATCCGGCTGCCCCGGCGCAAGACGGCGCGCAGCGCGGGCTATGATATCGAGGCGGCGGCGGACTGCGAACTGCTGCCCCATCGGGTGACCCTGGTGCCCACGGGTATCAAGGCTTATATGCAGCCGGATGAATATCTGGGCATCCATGTGCGGTCGGGTTTTTCCATCAAGCAGCAGATATCCTGCATCAACAGCCAGGGTATCATTGACGCGGATTATTATGGCAATCCTGACAATGATGGACATATCATGGTGGCACTGGTCAACCACAGTGATGTAGTGGTCCCGGTGACGAAGGGAATGCGCATCGCCCAGGGAATTTTCTATCGCTATCTCACAGCGGATGGGGATGCTGCAGGCATCGGAGCAGAGCGCCGCGGCGGTTTCGGTTCTACGGGGGCATGAGATATGGATGATATGGATTTGTTCTCGGCGGCTGCTGAGCAGGCTGCGCCCGGCTATGAGCCACTGGCTCAGCGCATGCGGCCGCGAAATTTCACAGAGTTCATCGGGCAGCAGGAGGTGGTTGGTGAGGGAAAATACCTGCGGCAGATGATTGAGCGGGATCAGATTCCCTCTATGATCCTCTATGGCCCTCCGGGGACGGGGAAAACTACCCTGGCGCAGATGATTGCGGCCATGACCAACAGCCTTTTCAAAAAGCTCAATGCGGTTTCAGCGGGAATCGGCGATATCCGGAAAATCGTGGATGAGGCGGCGGAGCAGCGGCGATTTTATCAGAAGCGCACCATTGTGTTCATCGATGAGATCCATCGCTTCAATAAAAGCCAGCAGGATGTTCTGCTTCCCTATGTGGAGGATGGACGTCTGGTGCTTATCGGCGCTACGACGGAAAATCCATTTTTTGAGGTGAACCACGCGCTGCTGAGCCGGGTGCGCATCGTGCGGCTGCGGCTGCTGGATGAGGCACAGCTCATAGCAATCCTGCAGCAGGCACTGCAGGATCGGGAAAGGGGTCTGGGCAAAGCGCAGCTGACCTGCAGCGGGGAGGCGCTGTCGGTTCTTGCGCAGCTGGCCGGGGGAGATGGCCGCATGGCTTTGAATTTCCTGGAGCAGGCGGCTGCCATGGTGCCCCAGGGCGGCGAAATCACCCAGGAACTGCTGCGGTCCATGGTGGGAGAGCGCATCCAGAGCTATGATAAAAAGGGTGACAATCATTACGATACGGTATCAGCCTTCATCAAGAGCATGCGGGGCAGTGATCCGGATGCTGCTGTCCACTATCTGGCCCGGATGATCGCCGCCGGAGAAGATCCTAATTTCATTGCCCGGCGGGTGGCCATCTGTGCGGCTGAGGATGTGGGAAACGCGGATCCTCAGGCATTGGTGGTGGCTATGGCCGCGGTCCAGGCTGTGCAGTTCGTGGGGATGCCGGAGGGCCGGATACCGCTGGCGCAGGCGGTTACCTATGTGGCTTCGGCGCCAAAGAGCAATGCGGCTTATCTGGCGGTGGATCAGGCGATGGCAGATGTACGGGGAATGAGCTGCGGCGCTGTGCCCATGCATCTGCGGGATGCCCATTACAAGGGGGCTGCGAAGCTGGGCCACGGAACGGAATATGTTTATCCCCATGATTTTCCAGGGCATTTTACGCCCCAGCAATATCTCCCCAGAGAGCTGCAGGGCAGGGTTTACTACAAGCCGGGGGATATCGGCGTGGAAAAGCGGCTGCAGGCTTATCTGCAGAACTGCTGGCCGCAGCGGTACAAATGATTCTTAACTGGCTGGTGCTTTGACAGCAGCCGGTTTTTTTGCTATATTGATACTTAAGAAATCATATTGTTTTAGTCGGAATTGAATGGGGTGGTTTTTTGAAGTTATCGACAAGAGGGCGCTATGGCGTCATGGCACTGTATGAATTGGCGCTGCATTATGGGGAAGGGGCTGTAGCCCTGAAGACCATTGCGGAGAATCAGGGGATCTCCGAGCATTACCTGGAACAGCTTATGAGCGCCTTGCGCAATGCGGGGCTGGTAAAGAGCCTGCGGGGCGCTCAGGGCGGTTATCTGCTGGCCCGGGAGCCGGCGGACATCACCATCGGGTCCATTATAACGACAATGGAAGGGCCCATCGCGCTGGTGGATTGCCTGCTCACCGGTGCCGGCGACAAGAATCAGGTATGCAATCGGGCGAACCATTGCGTTACCCGGGGGGTATGGGAAAAGGTCTGTGACAGCATCAGCGATGTACTGGAGCATATCACCCTGGAGGATCTCTGCCGGGATGGCAGTCAGGACGGGAAGCGGGGAAGGAAATGAAGCCTGTTTATTTTGACCATGCAGCGACCACAGGTCTTTCGACTGGGGCTATGGCCGCTATGCTGCCGTATTTTTCGGAGACCTATGGCAATCCATCCAGCCTGCACAGCTTTGGTCGTGCGGCCCGGCAGGGATGTGCCCGGGCCAGGGAGCAGCTGGCCCGGCTGCTGGGGACTGAGCCGGCGGAGGTGTTTTTTACCAGCGGCGGCAGCGAAAGCGATAATTGGGCCGTGAAGGGCCTGGCCTGGGCCAATCGCTCCCGGGGGCGGCATCTTGTGACCACTGCGGTTGAGCATCATGCGGTGCTTAATGCCTGCCATTGGCTGGAGCATCAGGGCTTTGAGATTACCTATCTTCCGGTGGACGGGGCAGCGCGGGTATCTCCGGAGGCAGTTGCCGGGGCCCTGCGGGAGGATACGGTGCTGGTCAGCGTCATGGCGGCGAATAATGAGGTGGGAACCCTGGAACCTATTGAGGCTATCGGCAGCCTGCTGCAGGAACGGGGAATTTTGTTCCATACGGATGCGGTACAGGCGGTGGGGCATATTCCTCTGGATATGAAGCAGCTGCCAGTGGACGCGCTATCGCTTTCGGGTCATAAATTCTATGGGCCCAAGGGGATTGGCGCGCTGTATCTGCGGCAGGGCACGAAAATCGAGTCCTGGATCCACGGCGGTTCCCAGGAGCGGGGACTGCGGGCGGGGACCGAAAACACAGCGGGAATTGTTGGCCTGGGGGCGGCTGCAGCTGAGGCTGAGGAGGCAATGGCCGGAGAAATGGTTCGGCTGCAGCAGCTTCGTCAGCGTCTTGAGCAGGGAATCCTTGCTTTGCCAGGCGCCTGGATCAACGGGGCTGCAGCAGAGCGGCTGCCGGGTCATTTGAGCTTTGGGCTGACCGGCGTGACCAGCGAGGTGCTGCTGATCCGGCTGGACCTGGCAGGCTTTGCCCTTTCGGCTGGAAGTGCCTGCAGTGCCGGTTCCATAGAGCCATCTCATGTGCTGACGGCCATGGGGCAGCCGATGGAAAAGGCCAATGGAACCGTGCGGGTATCTCTGGGCAGGGAGAATACCCTACAGGAAGTGGAAGACTTTTTAGCGGCCCTGCGGCAGATAGCCGCCGCTGTACCGACAGCTGCTTTATAGAAATTTTTTCCGAGCATAAAATTTTCTGTTAAATTACGCAAAAATATTATATAACTCGTACTGAGGTGCTCCTTATCTCGTTGGCAGCAGGCGCGAGGGAAAATAACAGGCAATGCATTATTCTATCCCGTCTTGTTGCGACGCGAAGCTAGTCCCTTGAGGAAAACGCTGATAGGGATAATTTCGCGTTGCGAAATCTTGAACAATGGCGTTATAATAAAACAGACAGCTTTGAATAAGGGAATCCATGATTCCTAAATGACAGAAATGGGGTATTTGTGTGAATAAGAAAGCGGAGAAGTTCAAGGAGTCTTTGAATGGCCAGCTGGAGGAAATCTTCAAACCGGAGGAGATGAAGGATGATTTCCAGACGGTGATCTATCGCTCCAACATGGAAGTCAAGGGACAGTATTTATCGCTGGCACTTATTTTTGATACAACGATTTATTCTGTGTTCCGGGTATGGGTTGCTACCAACGTGATCAATGATGAGAACCGCGGTCCGGTGGAGAACTTTATCAATGAGATGAATCGTCAGTACAAGGTGTTCAAGTACTATACCTCTGAGAACGGGGATCTGGTTCTGGATTGCTGCATTCCTTCTACTGATGAGGCCTTTGATCCGGCACTGGTCCGTGCGGTGATCGATGTGGCGCTGCAGCATCTGCAGGAGAAGTATCAGGATATCATGAAGATTGTCTGGGCCGGTGAAGAGCCGAAGGCTGCAGAGAAAAAATAAAGGAAGCGCAATCAGCGCTTCCTGCGGGCATATTTGTCGGTGGCGAAATCCAGCATTTCCTGCCAACTGGAGAATTTGGATGCTTTCTTTATGAAAGCGTCCATTTTTTCTTCTGGCAGCTCTTCAAAATCCTTTTGACAGGCGATGGAAAAGCCGCCGCCGGCCAGAAATTTCTCAAAGGAGCGATAACGGGTGTAGCGGCGCATGAAGGCTGCGTCAAATACATCGTTGAAATCAAAGAGCCGTGGTTCTGTTTCTGTGGGCAGCGTATAGTAGCCCGTGAGCTTCAATGTCATGGTGTCACCTCATAGCAGCTGCTGAAGGGCAGCGTTTATTTTTGTATGAATCATATATAATTATATATGCTATGGGATTTTCTGTGAACCCGTGAATCGTGTTTTTGCCTGCCGGGTACAAATTCCTGTCATTTTTCCTTTTGGCCTATTTGTAAAACGGCTGGATTCATGTATAATAGAATAAGCCATAGTATTTTCGATGAAAAAAAGCGGTAGGAGGAAAAATAAGGATGTTGGGAGATATTTTGCGCCGGGAACGCGAAAAACAAAATTTGACAGTCAAGGATGTCGAGCAGGAAACCAGTATTCGTGCTCTCTATATAGAAGCTATTGAAAATGGAGATTATAAGTCTTTGCCCGGGGAGGTATATGCCAAGGGCTTTATTCGTAATTATGCCGGTTTTTTGAAGCTGGATGCGGATGCAATCCTGCAGCAGTACAGGGAGGAAAATCATCCGGAAGAAGCTCAGGAGGTGCCGGCACCGGAGACGAGTGCTCCCGTGGCACAGCCAAGGACAAAGGTTTCAGTCCCATCTCGTCCCGCGTTTTCTTCTGGGGATGATTTCAAAGACAGAGTGGAGAAATCCCGGAATACACAGCGGTATTTTGCAGGGATGCTGGCAGCCGTGGTGCTTTTAGGCGGAGCCTATTTCGTGCTGGGCAGTGATGGAGCGGATTCTGGGGATAAACCAGCCGTGAAAACGGAGCAGACAACCAAGTCTTCCGGCAAAACCCAGAAGGCTGAACAGCCAGCGGAGAAGAAATTTGATGATGTGGAAGTTACGGGAAAGTTTGCTGATCGCTGCTGGACGAAGGTGGTCGTGGATGGTAAAACTGTTTTCGAGGGAACTGTGGAGAAAGGCAAGACCATGGACTGGAAGGGAACGGACAAGGTCGTGGTGACCGCTGGCAACGCAGGTGCTGTTTCGGTGACCCACAATGGAAATGATCTTGGCAAGCTGGGCGAGGATGGTCAGGTTGTGGAGAAGAATTTCACCAAAGATACTGCTGAGGATGTAAAATGATCGGGGTTTTTGCATGAAAGGTTTTTTACCGGTAAATCAGGAAGATATGGCCGAACGCGGTTGGGATATGCTGGATTTCATCTTTGTCTCCGGGGATGCCTATGTGGATCATCCCAGCTTTGGGCCGGCAATTCTCTGCCGGCTTCTGGAGAAGCATGGCTATCGCGTTGGCATCATTGCTCAGCCGGACTGGCACAGTACGGCTGATTTTGCACGTTTAGGGCGGCCGCGGCTGGGGTTCCTGGTTTCCAGCGGCAATATGGATTCCCTGCTGAACAAATTCACTGCCGCCAGAAAGGTACGCCATGAGGATGCCTATTCTCCTGGAGGCAGGAGCGGCTTTCGGCCGGATCGGGCGGTGATCGTCTACAGCAACCGGCTGCGGGAGCTTTGGAAAGATGTGCCCATCATCATCGGCGGTATCGAAGCCAGTCTGCGCCGCCTGGCCCATTATGATTATTGGTCGGATTCCCTGCGGCGGTCCGTGCTCATGGACAGTCAGGCTGACCTGCTCGTCTATGGCATGGGGGAACGGCAGATTCTGGAGATTGCGGCGGAGCTGCATCAGGGCGTTGCGGTGGAGAACATTCAGGATGTGCGGGGAACCTGTTTCCATGTACCGAATTTTGATTATATTTGGGATTATGAAAAGCTGCCATCCTATGAGGAAGTGAAGGCGGATAAGCGGGTGTTTGCCCAGGCCTTCCAGCTGGAATACCTGGAGCAGGATGCCCTGCGGGGACGCCGTCTGGCTCAGCAGAACGGGGACTGGTGCATTGTGCAGAACCCGCCGGCTCTGCCTTTGACAGAGGAGGAGATGGACGAGGTCTACGATCTCCCTTACATGCGCACCTACCATCCCTGCTATGAGGCGGCTGGAGGAGTGCCGGCCATCCAGGAGGTGCAGTTCAGCCTGGTAAGCCAGCGCGGCTGCTTTGGGGGCTGCAATTTCTGTGCCATCATTTCCCATCAGGGACGGGTGATCCAGCGGCGCAGTGAGGAGTCCCTGCTGCGGGAGGCCCGCCTGCTGACAAAGCTCAAGGGCTTCAAGGGCTATATCCACGATGTGGGAGGGCCTACCGCAAATTTCCGTCGGCCTTCCTGTGATGGCCAGCTGAAGCGGGGAACCTGCCGGGGCAAGCCCTGTCTGTCTCCTGAGCCCTGCAGCCAGCTCGTTGCGGACCACAGTGACTATATCCATCTGCTGCGTCAGCTGCGCCAGATTCCCGGGGTGAAAAAGGTGTTCATCCGCTCCGGCATCCGTTTCGATTATTTGCTGCTGGCCAAGGATGATTTTCTGGAGGAGCTCTGCCGCTATCATATCAGCGGGCAGCTGAAGATAGCTCCGGAGCATGTGTCTGATCGGGTGACAAAGCTTATGGGTAAATCCTCGAAGGAGGTCTACCTGCAGTTTGTCAGGAAGTTCAGGCAGATGAATGAACGGCTGGGGAAAAAACAGTACCTGGTGCCTTATTTCATGTCCAGTCATCCCGGAGCGTCCCTGGCTGATGCCATCGAACTGGCGGAATTCATCCGTGATCTTGGCTATCGGCCGGAGCAGGTACAGGATTTCATCCCTACACCGGGAACGCTGTCCACCTGTATGTACTATACGGGACTCAATCCGTTGACCGGAGAGCGGGTCTATACAGCCAAGTCCTATGGAGAAAAGCGGATGCAGCGGGCTCTGATGCAGTACTGGGTGCCCCGCAATCAGGAGATTGTGCGCAAGGCTCTGCGCCTGGCCCATCGCGGTGATCTCATCGGCTATGGCCCCAAATGTCTGGTACGGCCGGAAAAGGAACTGAAGGGAGAAAAATCTCCCCGTCCGGCTGGTGCCGGACAGCGAAAATCACGTAAAATGAAACAAGGGAAGGTGTAGCAATGCGTTGTCCTTTTTGTAAAAAGGCTGACAGCCGGGTCATCGATTCACGCTCGGCTGAGGACGGCAATACCATTCGCCGCCGCCGTGAGTGTACGGGCTGCGGCAAGCGGTTTACCACCTATGAGGTGGTGGAGAAGATACCGCTGATGGTCATAAAGAACGATGGCCATCGTCAGGTATTCGACCGCAATAAGCTGCTGAATGGATTGATCCGGTCCTGTGATAAGCTGGATATTTCCATGGAGGAGTTGACCTCTATGGTGGATGATATTGAGCGGGAACTCCGCAATACCATGGAGCAGGAGGTTACGGCCAAGTCCATTGGCGAGCTGGTGATGGAAAAGCTCAAGGCCCTGGATGAAGTAGCTTATATACGCTTTGCCTCTGTATATCGCAAATTTACAGATATCAGCAGCTTCCAGAATGAACTGGAAGGGCTTATCAAGGAGAAAAAAGAAAAAGATTGACAGCTTTGGAGGAAAAAATTTGTCCTGGAAATTGAAAGAAATCCTGAAACAGCGGCTGCAGCGTGAGACCGGCCATTACATCTACGCGCCGGGCTCACGCTCGCGTATGGCGCTCATATATCCCAACTCTTATTTTGTGGGGATGTCGAATCTCGGCTTCCATATCATTTATGAGCTTATGAACGAGCGGGCGGATACGGCCTGCGAGCGCTTCTTTCTGCCGGACAAAAAGGAATTGGAGGAATATCAGCGGTCCCATACACAGCTGCTGAGCCTGGAAACCCAGAGCTCCCTGCAGGCGTTTCCGCTGCTGGCCTTTGCAATATCCTTTGAGATGGATTATTTCAATGTGCTGAAGATCCTGGAGCTGGGACGTATACAGCCGCTGGCGGCTGAACGGGGCGCGATGGATCCCGTCATCATTGCTGGCGGTCCCTGTGCTACCTTCAATCCGGAGCCCTTGAGCCTTTTTTTTGATGCTTTTATCATCGGTGAGGGCGAAGAGACCATGGAGCGTTTTATGGATGCCTATTATGCCGGCCTGGAGGCCCATCTGGACCGTCCGGCGCTTTTGGCATCCCTGGCCCGGGTGCCGGGGGTCTACGTGCCGTCCCTCTATGATTCCCAGGAGGATGAGCAGGGCAGGGTATTGGCTATCCGCAAGCAGGCGGAGGCTCCTGAGAAGGTGCAGCGGCAGTGGGTGGCGGATCTGGATGCGTATCCTGCCCATACCGTGGTGGAAACGGAGGATACGGAATTCAATCTGTATCTGATCGAGACTGCCCGGGGCTGCGGCCGTCATTGCCGTTTCTGCATGGCAGGCTACTGTTTCCGCCGGCCGCGCAACCGTTCCCTGCCGGCCCTGGAAAAAATGCTGCTTGCCGCCAAGGCCGCAGGCAAGCGTGTCGGGCTTATGGGAGCGGCTATTTCCGATTATCCTGAAATCGATGTGCTGTGCAGGGAAATCCTGGGGGATGGCTTGTCCATGTCGGTGGCTTCCTTCCGGGCGGATTCGGTGACCAGGGAACTGGTGACCTCGCTGGCAGCCAGCGGTCTGCGGACACTGACCATGGCGCCGGAGGCCGGCAGTGCCCGCATGCGGGCGGTGATCAACAAGGGCATAGAAGAAGAGCATCTCTTTCATGCTATGGATCTGGGGATTGCCGCGGGCATCCGGAATTATCGCCTTTATCTGATGATCGGTCTGCCCTATGAGCAGCCGGAGGATATCCAGGGCATCATCGACCTGGCCGGGCGTCTGAAGGATTACATGGAGGACCGGGGCTGCCGGGGAACCTTGACTTTGAGCATCAATCCTTTCATTCCGAAGCCCTTCACCCCCTTCCAGTGGGTGCCCATGGCGCCGCTGAAGCAGGTGGAGGCATCCCTGAAGGCCATCCGGACCGCCCTGCGGGGGCGACGGAATATCGAAATCATTGCGGAATCTCCCAAGGAAGCCTATATACAGGGGGTGCTGGCCCGGGGCAGCCGCAGGATCTCCGCTGTCATTTATGAGGCCCACAAGCTGGGGGGAAGCAAGGCTTTCAAGCGTTCCATGAAGGCGGCCGGTCTGCAGATGGAGGATTACCTTTATCGTCAGCGTACCCGTGAGGAGATTTTTCCCTGGGATATGCTGGATATGGGCTTTTCCCGGGAATATCTCTATCAGGAGCTGGAAAAGGCGGCGCGGCTGCAGCCGACGATGAAATGTTTCGATGGGTGCAAGCGCTGTGGCGTTTGCAGGTAACAGGAGGCCGAAATGAGCTTTTACTTGGCAAAGACAGGAAAAAATAACTGGCAGGGCAAATTCTCCAGCTTTCCGGCGGAAATAGCTGTCCACGGAATATCAACCCGCTGGGGAGGGAAGAGCAGCGCTCCCTTTGCTTCCATGAATCTGGCACTGCATGTGGGAGATGTGGCGGAAACGGTATGGCAGAACCGGCAGCTGTTCTGTGAGGCCCTGGGACTGTCCGCGGAGGCTGTCTGTACGCCGGAACAGGTCCACGGGGAACGGATCCAGCGGGTGACCCGGGCAGATGCTGGCCGGGGCAGCCGGGAATACGGGGATGCCATCGGAGCCACGGATGCGCTCATCACCAATGAGCCGGGGCTGCCGCTGCTGCTGTGTTTTGCGGACTGTACGCCCATCCTGCTGCTGGATCCCGTACACCGGGCTGCAGGCATTGCCCATGGCGGCTGGAAGGGGACCGTACGGAGGATTGCGGCCAAGACGCTGCAGGCTATGGGGCGGGAGTTCGGTACCCGGCCGGAGGAGGCTCTGGCCGGTATCGGCCCTTCCATCGGCCCCTGCTGCTATGAGGTGGGTATGGAGGTGGTCCGGCAATTTCAGGAGGCCTTTCCGGGCTGTCCTGAGCTTCTGCAGGAACGGGAAGGCGGAATCCATCTGGATCTCTGGCGGGCTAATGCTTATCAGCTGGAGCAGGCCGGTATGCAGCCGGGTCATATCGATCGGGCGGATACCTGTACAGCCTGCAGCTCAGAGATGTTCTTTTCCTATCGGGCCGATCATGGATGTACTGGCCGAATAGGAGCTATGATAGCATTGCGCTAAACGGTTGGAAAAAAGTTGTTGATGGGGGCATGAGAATGATTGAGGAAAAGCTTCACGAAGTGGAAAGAGCCATCGAGGTGAGCCGGCAGAAGCGGACTATCGCTGATAAGAATGCGCCGGTGCAGCTGGTGGCGGTGACGAAAAATCATGATGTGGCTGCCATGCGGGAGGCTATTGATGCTGGTGTTGCCGTGGTGGGGGAAAACCGTATCCAGGAGGCCCGCCAAAAGCATGAGATTCTGGACCGGCAGGTCAGCTGGCATCTCATCGGGCACCTGCAGACCAATAAGGCCAGGCAGGCTGTGGCCCTTTTTGACCTCATCCATTCGGTGGACAGTGTCCATCTGGCCGCGGCACTGGATCAGGCTGCAGCCAGGCTGGGCAAGGTACAGGATATTCTCGTGCAGGTGAATCTGGCCAAAGAGGAAAGCAAATCCGGCGTTTATGAGGAAGAGCTTCCAGCTATGCTGGCCGCTGTAGACGGGCTCATCCATCTGCGCCTTTGCGGGCTCATGTGTATTGCGCCCAACTATGAGGATGTGGAACAGTGCCGGCCGCTTTTCCGGCGGATGTATGAAATTTTCGCTAAACTAAAGGAAATACCGGGGCGGGCAGCGAATATTAGATATTTATCGATGGGCATGACCCATGACTATGAAATCGCCGTTGAAGAGGGAGCAAATATTGTCCGGGTTGGTACAGCGATTTTCGGACAGCGTCAATATTAGAGGAGGGGAATCGCTTGAAGATTATTGATAAGGTTTGTGGAAAGATCGGCCTGATGAATAACGATGATTTGACAGAAGGCAAGGATGAGGAAATGGTGCCGGAGGAAAACCGGGAGCCTGGCCGGCCAGAGGCAGCAGCCCCCCGCAATGTGGTGGACTTCCAGTCCTCGGCAGCATCTATTCGGGAAACGGTGGCGACAGCAAAAATGAAAGTGATCGTAATAGAACCCAAATCCTTTGATGATGCCCAGCAGGTAGCAAACTGCCTGAAGGAAAAGCGTCCGGTGGTCATCAATTTTGAAAATACCGAGGGCGATGCAGCAAAGCGCATCATTGATTTCATCAGTGGAACAACCTATGCCCTGGGAGGAGAAATCAAGAAGGTAGGCCGCAATGTGTTCCTTTGCGCACCCAGCAATGTGAATGTGGCTTATACCCAGGAACAGAGGACAGTCTCGACAGAAATGCCCTGGCTGAAGCAGTAGGAGGGATTTTTTAGATGAAGATAGGTTTTATTGGCGGTGGTGCTATGGCCGAGGCCCTGGTCAGCGGGATGCTGGCCCATAAGGCAGCACAGCCTCAGGATATTTTTGTGTCAGATCACAAGGAGGCACGCTGCGCTTATCTGCGGGATACCTATGGGATATCCGCCGCAGTGGGCTCTGCATCCTTTGCGTCTTCCGTGGATACGCTGTTTTTGGCCATTAAGCCGCAGGTGGCGGAAAAGGCCATGCAGGAAGCGGCGGCTGCCATTGGACAGGATACCTGTGTGGTATCTATCGTAGCCGGCCTGGTACTGGAGGCTTTGGAGAAGTTTTTCCCCACGCAGCCAGTGGTCCGGGTTATGCCGAATACCCCTATGGCTGTAGGCGAAGGCATGTCTGCCTACGCGCTGGGGAGCCATGCTTCGGAGGCTGTGGGCCAGTCTGTGAGCAGACTGCTGGCGGCTGCCGGTCAGGTGGTGGAGGTCAAGGAATCCATGATGGATGCAGTGACCGGCCTTTCAGGCAGCGGCCCGGCCTATGCTTTTCTGATGATCGATGCACTCTCGGATGGCGGCGTAGCTGCAGGGCTGCCTCGCAAGGCGGCCATCCAGCTGGCAGCGCAGACCCTTTTGGGAGCGGCGAAAATGGTGCTGGCAACGGGGAAGCATCCGGATGAGCTGCGGGATCAGGTGACATCACCGGCCGGCACAACGATTGAGGGTGTGCGCATCATGGAACAGAAGGGCGTGCGCGGTGCGCTCATCGATGCTGTACTGGCATCGGCGGAGAAATCAAAGGCGATGGGGAAATAATATGGCAGATCGGGAAAAAATCATACGTTATTATAAAGGAACCGAGGGTGCAGAGACAGCGGTGCGCCTGGTGGATCTGGCCGAACAGGCCATGAAGAACCGCAAGCTCAAGCAATCCGGCTTTTTGGATCCCTATGGGCTGGAGATTGCCGAGACTGTGGCGGCCAACTATCCTGGCCTGAAGGTGGAATTTTCCGGCGGCTATGCCGGTGCGGAGCGGCAGCGGGCTATTTTTGTCCACGAGGATTTCATGGGCACGCCGGCCTTCGATATCGTGGTGGTACGGGCATCCTGGAACGGTCAGTTCTACCATCTGTCCCATAGGGATGTGCTGGGAGCGCTGGTGGGCCTGGGAATCGAGCGGGATCGCCTGGGAGATCTGCTGGTCAGTGCGGATGGCGCCAAGATACTCACAGACCCGCAGATGGCTGAGTTTTTGCTGCAGAACTGCGTGCAGATCGGTGCTGCTGCTGTCCATTGTGAGATGGATGAGCTTGCGTCCATCGCGCCGAAGGAGGAACGCTGCAAGGAGATCCGGGCAACCGTGGCTTCGCTGCGGGTGGATTCCATTGCAGCCGCGGGCTTTGGTTCGTCCCGCAGCCGGGCGGCCGCAGATATTGCGGCGGACAAAATGAAGCTGAACTGGCAGTCGGTGAAGAATGCTGCCCAGACCGTAAAGGAAGGGGACATCCTTTCCATGCGGGGACGGGGACGGCTGGAGGTCGCTGAGGTCCGCGGCCAGACGAAAAAAGGCCGGACCGGTGTGCTTTTGAAACGTTATCTTTGACAGGAGGTGCTTGTGTGCTTACACCAGTAGACATACATAATAAGGAATTCGGCCGCAGCTTTCGCGGCTATAATGAAGATGAAATCGATGATTTCCTGGATCAGGTGGTCAATGACTATGAGAAGCTGTACCGGGAAAACGGTCAGCTGAAGGATGACCTGGAGCGGAAGGAAAAGGATCTGACCCAGTATCACCAGCTGGAAAAGAATCTGCAGGATACCCTGCTGGTTGCGCAGCGCACCGCCGAGGAGGTCACCCGGGCGGCTAAAAGCCAGGCGGAAGAAATGCGGGCCAATGCCCAGCAGGCTTGTGCCAATATGCGCGCCCAGGCGGAAATGGATGCCCAGAAGCGCATCGAGGAAGCATCTCATCAGGTGCGGGAAATCGTAGCTGAATACGATCGTCTGGTGCGGGAAAAGCGGCAGTTCATTACGAAGATCCGGTCACTCATGAAGTCAGAACTGGATCTGCTGGGAGAGGAAGAGAGCGGGCTGCCGGACGCTGAGACGGCGGTCAGTCCAGAGGAGCCTACAGAAGAATAAGGAAGGACAGGGGTTTTAGGTGCCGGTTGCAGTTTGTGTCGTTATTATAATCGTAGATCAGATCGTTAAATTTTATATCCAGTCCTCTATGGGATTGGGAATGTCTATACCGGTGATACCTCAGGTTTTCCATATCACCTACATACTGAATGCCGGAGCAGCTTTCGGCATCCTGGAGAATCAGCAATGGTTTTTCATCCTTATCGGGCTCGCGGTCCTGGGGGCGGCGGCCTGGTTCTATTCCTGCCTGCAGCGGGAAAATGCCTGTATCCGCTATGGCGTCTCCCTGCTTTTGGGCGGCGCAGCGGGGAATCTCATTGACAGGATCTTTCGCGGCAGCGTGGTGGATTTTTTTGATTTTCGCATCTGGCCCGTGTTCAATATAGCCGATATTGCCATTGTGGTGGGGGTAGGCTGTATCATTTATTCCCTGCTATTTGAGACGAAAGAGAAGTCTGTATGATGACAGAAAAAAACAGCTATACAGTAGAACAGGCCGGTCAGCGGCTGGATGTTTTTTTGGCCGGGCGGCTCCAGGAACTATCCCGCAGTCATATCCAGAAGCTGGCAGGTGAGGGAGAAATCCAGGTCAACGGAGAGGCCAGGAAGGCGAACTGCCGGCTGAAGGCCGGGGATGTGGTGGATATCCATATACCGCAGGCCGCACCGGTATCCATTGAGCCGGAAAACCTGCCCCTGGATATCCTTTATGAGGACAGTGACATCATTGTGATCAACAAGGCCCGGGGCATGGTGGTGCATCCGGCTGCGGGGGTGTTCCAGGGAACTCTGGTCAACGCGCTGCTCTATCACTGCCGGGATCTTTCGGGAATCAATGGAGAGATCCGCCCGGGTATCGTCCATCGGCTGGACAAGGATACCTCCGGGGTCATGGTGGCAGCTAAAAACGATAAGGCCCATGTGGATCTGGCAGAGCAGATTCGCACCAAGGCAGCCCATCGGGTCTATTGGGCCATCGTGCTGGGGAATATCAAGGAGGAAGCGGGCGTCATCCATGGGGCTATTGGCCGCCATCCGGTGGACCGGAAGCGGATGGCCGTGGTGACGGAAAACGGCAAGGATGCCACCACCGAATTCAAGGTGCTGGAGCGCTTTGGACAGTATACGCTGGTGGAATGCCGGCTGCGCACCGGGCGCACGCATCAGATCCGGGTGCATATGACCCATATCGGGCATCCTGTAGTGGGGGACCCCAAATACGGCCGGGGGAAATGCCCCTTTGCCATACAAGGGCAGGCGCTGCATTCCATCTCGCTGGAGCTCACCCATCCGGTGACCAGGCAGGTCATGCGTTTTGAGGCGCCGCTGCCGGAGGATATGAAGAAGATTTTGGCTGCGCTGCGCAGCCGCAAGTGACAGGAGGGGAATATTGTGCCAACTTTAGTAGATAAAACCGTACTGATGGACGGTGACGGGATCCGCCGGGCACTCACGCGGATATCCCATGAGATTGTGGAGAAGAACCATGGGGTACAGGACATCGTGCTGGTGGGCATACGTACCAGAGGTGTTCCCATCGCGGAGCGCCTGGCGGAAGAGATCGAATGCATTGAAGGCCAGCGCCCTCCTGTGGGCGTGCTGGATATCACCCTGTACCGGGATGACCTCTCCACGCTTTCCTATCAGCCCATCGTGCATCCTACCCAGATGCCGGTGGACATCACCAGCAAGACCATTGTGCTGGCGGATGATGTGCTCTATACGGGCCGTACAATCCGGGCGGCGCTGGATGCCCTTATCGACATGGGCCGTCCCAAGTCCATTCAGCTGGCGGTGCTCATTGATCGCGGCCATCGGGAACTGCCCATTCGGGCGGACTATGTGGGCAAAAATGTTCCCACCTCCTCCCGTGAGGTGGTCAGTGTGCAGCTGAAGGCCCAGGATGGTGCTGAAAAGGTCGTCATCCGGGAAATCAAAGACGAATGAAGAAAATAATCTGCCTGCGGCTTGACAAAGCAGGCAGTTTTCTTTATAGTAATAGTTAGTAGGCTAACTATTTGGAGGATATTATGCGGCGTGAAATTGTATTGACTATGGAGGAATTGGAGCATCATGCTGAGAAAATTCCGGAAATCGATCCCTCAGCGGTAATGTCTATGCTGGGGGTTATGCAGGTATCTGCGGAGATCCAGCACGCGATTTTTGATATCCTGGAACAGGATTATCAGCTGTCTGAAGGCAAGCTGTGCGTGATGATCATTCTGCATCAGCAGCCAGGAGGACTGGCACCATCGAAGCTGGCTGACCGGGCCGGGGTCAGCCGGGCCACCATCAGCGTCATGGTGCGCCGCATGGTCAGGGATGGTCTGGTGCGGCTCTCTGAGGATACCGCGGATGCCCGGGGCAAGAAAGTCTTTCTGACGGCTGAGGGCACCCAGCTCATGGAGGATATACTGCCGGCTCATTATCTGCGCATCAGCAAGCTCATGGGGCGCCTGAGCAAGGCTGAACAGGCAGAGCTGCGCCGTTTGCTGCAAAAATTGACTGCCCCCTGAAGGCAGTTTTCTTTTGCCTATATAGTTAGCTGACTAATAGTAATGGAGGAACACAGGAATGGAATTGAAACGGAAATCATTGCGGATTGGATTTATTTTTATCGGGCTGCTTTTTTTAGGCGGCATCATACTCATGTATAAAGGAAACGATGCGGTGGCCCTGGCCACGGAACGCAAGGAAGGCATTCTGACAGCCGAGCAGGTCAAGATGTCCTTCGATTCTGTCAGCGGGCGGCTCATCAATGAGGCTGTCCAGGAGGGACAGGAGGTAAAGAAGGGGGATATCCTCATGGAGCTGGACAGCACGGATGTGGACCTGTCCATGGAAAAGCTTAAGGCCCAGATTGCTCAGATGGATGCCCAGATCAATTCTACCAGCGGCTCCATGGGGCTTGGCTATGCCAAGGCAGATACGGATGAGCAGCAGAGCTATCGGCAGATCGATCAGCAGCGGGCGGCGGTGGATTCTGCCCAGGCCACTTACGAGAACAAGCAGCTGGATTACAACCGCAAGGCTTCTCTGGCCTCAATCGGTGCCATTGCCCAGTCGGAGCTGGATGATGCGCAGACGAATCTCAATGTGGCAGCAGCCAATGCAGCTCAGCAGCGCCAGCTTCTGGCAAAGCTGCTGGGCGGGGCGCAGGACAGCGGTGATACGGATGCCCTGTCCCTGCCTACGATTGCTCAGGAGCGGCAGGAAGCGGGAAACAAGCAGCATGATGTACACTCCCTGCAGCAGCAGAAAAAAGCCCTGGAGGTACAGCTCAAGGAGCTGGAGGTGCAGAAGGAACGGCTGACACTGCGGGCGCCGGAAGACGGCCGGGTATTGAAGATCCTGGCTAAACAGGGAGAAATGGTGCAGGCGAATACCCCGGCTGTCCTGCTGGAAAGCAAGCGCTGCTATTTCGATATCTATCTGAGCGAAAAGCAGGCTGCCAGGCTGCATGAGGGTGATGGACTGAAGGGCCGTACCGTGGCCGGGGAAAAGACGGTGGATGGCACCATCCGTCTCATCACCCAGGCTCCGGGCTTTGCGGATTTGAAGATGTCCCGGGAGAAGGGGCAGTCCGACCTGTCGGCTTTTCAGGTACGGGTATATACAGAGCCTGGGGATGGCGTACAGCCAGGCATGACAATAGAGGTGAGGGAAAATGAATTCACTAAAAGATGAGCTGCGCTATCTGTTTTCCGGGCAGGGGATGCCCTATGAAAAGGTGGCTATCATGGTGGCGGTGGTCATCACCGTGGTGATGACGGTTCTCCTGGGAAATAATTTTGCCCGGGATGCCCATGTGGCAGTCATCGATCTGGATAATTCCAAATACAGCCATGAGCTCATCGATAAACTGAACGCCTCCCAGTACATGCAGGTGACAGCAGTGCTCAATACGCCGGCAGAGCCCAAGACCCTTTTCTATCGGGACCAGAATGTAGCGGTGATCTATCTTCCCCGGGATCTGGAGAAGAACCGGTACTCGGCGGATGCCGGCAGCATCGGTGTGTTTTATGACAACACCAATACGGCCCAGACAGCGGATATCAAGGCTGCCCTCAATGAGCTCATAGCCATTGACAACCAGCAGGCAGCGGGCAACCAGTCCCAGAGCGGTATTTCTCTTCACGAGCGGAATCTGTTCAATCCGGCGGCCTCCACCAGCAACGGGGAGACACAGGGATTTCTGTTCTTCTTTTCATCCATGTTTTTTACCTTTGCCACCATCGGCATGATTCCCAGACTCCGTCTCAGCGGCAAGCTGGCAAAGACGCTGGAGAACGGGACGCCCTTTGATCTCATGATGCGCACTGTTCCCTATGGCGGCTGTCTGCTCACGGCACTTTTTGTGGGCATGGCGATCCTGCGGGTCTGGGGAGATATGGTTTTTTCCGGTCATGTGCTGACATTTTTGTTCACCCAGGTGTTTTATGTTTTCGTGCTGGGTATGCTGAGTCTGCTCATGGGCTGGACGGCCTCCAATCCCGGGATTGCCTCCAGCCGCATGATTCTGTTCATCCCGGGAGGCTTTATCCTGGGCGGCCCCACAGGGCCGGTGCCCGTGCTTTCCGGCTGGGTGCAGGCGCTGTCCCATATCTTTCCGCTGACCTGGGAGTTCCATCTGGTCCGGGATATCATTACCCGGGGCGCTGGATTGGCGGATATATCCAAGGAATTCGGCGGTTTTCTGCTCTATATAGGAATTGTGGCGGTGCTTTTCTGCCTTGTATTCTATAAGGCCCGGGCCCATCAGCTGGCAGCGAAGCCGGAAGCCGCGACGGTGGAGGGATGAGTATGGATTTCAAGAAAATACTGGTGCCCATCGACGGTTCCAAGCAGGCTTATGAGGCGGTACAGCAGGCCGTGTCCCTGGCGGAGCTCTATGAGGCATCCCTGACGATTTTGTTTGTCATTGATCTGGATAAGGAGATCTCTGCCTTTGAGCAGGTATCTCTGGGCGGCTACGTGGAGGGCTATGTTCCTCCTGAACTCAAAGATGGCGCCTGGAAGCTGCTCACCGAGCTCATGCATGAAATGCCCCGGGAGGTGCAGGCGGAAAGTGTGGTGCTGGTGGGAGACCCGGGAGAGACCATCGTGGAAAAGGCCGCGGCGGAGGCCTATGATCTCATCATCATGGGCAGCCGGGGCTTTGGCACCTTCCGCCGTATCCTCATGGGAAGCGTGAGCCAGTATGTGATGCAGCATGCAGGCTGTCCGGTGATGATTACCCGCTGAAGGGCAGTCAGGGGGAAAATACTTGCATTGTCAGGCTTTGTATGGTATAAATAGCATATAGTTTTGCAGCAAAGGGGCTTGCCGCTATCATTCATTGGTAGGGCAGGCCCTTTTTGGCAAAATGATATTCTTTTATGCAGGAGGGGTTCTATGGATAAGATTACGAAGATCGAGGTAATGACCCGGCCGGAAAAGCTGGAGGAGCTCAAGGAGGCCTTGAATCATATCGGTGTCACGGGCATGACTGTCAGCAATGTTTTTGGCTGCGGTTTGTCCAAGGGACATAAAGAGGTCTACCGGGGCCGCCAGGTGGAGGTGAGCCTGCAGCCGAAGATCAAGGTGGAGATCGTTGTCTGTGAGATCCCGGTGGAGCAGGTGGTGGATACAGTCCGGAACATCTGCTCCACGGGAAATATCGGCGATGGAAAGATTTTTATCTATCCGGTGGCGGATGCGGTGAAGATACGTACCGGTGAACGGGGCCGGGCGGCCATTGTGGACGATCATGAATGACAGCAAAAGAGGAAGCCTGCAGTATAGGCTTCCTCTTCTGTGTTTTTCAGGCATTTTCATCCTTTTGCAGGATGGGGGCCAGCTGCTCTTCATCCGGGGTGATGTAGAGCGTGGTCTGGTTGGTGAAGATCACGAAGCCGGGTTTGGCACCGGAGGGTTTCTTCACAAAGCGGCAGCGGGTATAATCCACGGGAATCTTCGATGAGCCGGCTGCCTGGCTGAAATGGGCCGCAAGGCTGGCGGCCAGCAGGATGGACGCATCACCGGGGTCATCATCGCCGCAGCGCAGGATGACATGGGATCCGGGGATATCCTTGGTGTGGAACCAGAGATCATTGAAGTAGGCAGTCTTGAAGGTCAGCTTATCGTTCTGGTAATTGTTCTTGCCCACGAGGATCACGGTTCCGTCCGGAGCGGTGAATTTGAAGGGCAGGGAAGGCTTTTCCGCCATTTTCTTCTTGCTGCTTTCCCGCAGATAGCCGCCGGCGATGAGTTCCTGGCGGATATCGCGGATTTCGGCCAGGCTGCGGGAGGCCTCCAGGGAGGTCTCAATGCTGGCCAGGTAACGGATATCTTCCCGGCATTGGGCCAGCTGGACCCGGAGAAGCTCCTGGGCCCGCTTGAATTTGTCGTATTTATGGTAATAGGCCTGAACGTTCTGGCTGATGGAGATGCGCTGGTCCAGCAAAATGGAGATTTTTTCCCCTGTCTCGCTGTAGATATCATCCACGGTGATTTCCGCGTCCACATGGTCCTGCAGTGCGTATTGATAGGTCATCAGGTTGTCGGCTTTGATGCGGTACTCCTCGGCATTTTCGGCTGCAGCAATTTCTTTCTGCAGTACCTGGCATTTGTTTTCGGCCCGGGAGAGCTCCGTGCGCACCAGCTTGCGGAAGCGGTCCCGGTCTGGCAGCGTGTAGCTTCCCGCCAGGCGGGAGGCCTGGTTCAGCATCTCGCTGATGGTACCATAGGTGGTGATGGTTCCCTCGGTAAGATAATGAAGGGGAAAGGCGGCCATAGCCAGCAGCTTGTTGTTTTCTCCCAGCACCAGACAGGCCTGGCCGGCCGGCTCCAGACAGCTCTGGCGGAGCTCCTGCAGGGCCTGCTCCAGAGAGGCATAATCTGCCTCATCCAGTTCCGATACCCGCATGCTGGCAGCCAGACCGGCGGAGAAGGCTGTTTCCTTGGCGGATACAGGGCCGAAGCCAAGGCAGACGTTGAGCAGGGCCTTGGAAAGCTTTTCCTCTGGCTGGGCTTTGATGGCGGCTATGATATCGGGCAGGGGAGCCTCCAGCAGATTCATCTTATCCTGCTGGGGGGGCAGTACGTAATCCTGCCCGGGCAGCACGGTGCGCACCCGGCTGCTGTTGGTGCCCACTTTGCGCAGGGCATCGATGATGCGGCCGTCCTGGAGCAGGATCATATTGCTGTATTTTCCCATGAGCTCGACCACCAGGGATTTGGTGATGATCTCCCCGCCGGCAGCCAGAAAATCGATGTCCAGTATGAGGATGCGGTCCAGGCCGTACTGCCGGATTTCCGCAATGCGGCCCGTTTCGATATGCTTGCGCAGAACCATGCAGAAAAGAGGCGGTTCCGCAGGATTCTCCAGAGGTTTATCCATAAGATGGGCTGCGGGATTCTGGGGATTGATGGAGATGTGCAGCAGAAAGTTCTGACCGGGCTGGCGGATGGACAGCAGCACGGACTGTTTGTTTGGCTGGGTGATTTTATCAATGCGGCCGCCGGCCAGGGCAGCATTGAGCTCTGCTGCCAGCGGGTGCATGGAAAAGCCGTCTAGACTCATATTCCTTACCTCGATTTTCCAGTATAGTATTCAGGGCCGAAAGGGCGCAATTAGTGTTAAAAGTATAGCATTTCACTACGGTTTGGTCAAATTTCCCGGTGTTTTTCTTGCATAACTTTCCGGAAACATATACAATAATATGTATATGGCGTTTTATGCTGTTTTGGGAGCGTGAAAACATTGAAATTTGCATTTACGAAATGGCAGGGCTGCGGTAATGATTTTGTTCTCGTGGACTGCTTCAAGGAAAAAATCACGGATTATGGGACACTGGCTAAACGGGTATGTGACCGTCATTACGGCATCGGCGCCGATGGGCTCATTCTGCTGCTTCCTTCGGAAAGGGCGGATTTGTGCATGCGCATCTTCAATGCGGATGGCAGCGAGGCGGAAATGTGCGGCAACGGCATTCGCTGCTTTGCCCGCTGTGCTTATGAATCCGGGCTTACGGATAAACTGGAGTTCACTGTTGAAACGGGAGCGGGCATCCTGGTGCCGAAACTCATGCTGACCGATGGCCGGGTTTCCGGGATACAGGTGGATATGGGAGAACCTGTGCTGGAAGCTGAGCGCATTCCTGTAGCAGGTTTTGGCAGCCAGCGGGTGGTGGATGAACCCATCGAGGTACTGGGCAAGACCTATCAGATGACCTGCGTATCCATGGGCAATCCGCACTGCGTGATCTTTGTAAAGGATATCCGGCAGCTGCCCATTGAAACGGTGGGGCCGGTTTTTGAAACCCATGAGCGGTTTCCCCGTAAGGTGAATACGGAGTTCGTCCAGGTGCTGGACCGCAGCCATCTGCGCATGCGTGTCTGGGAACGGGGCGCGGCGGTAACGCTGGCCTGTGGCACTGGCTCCTGCGCTACGCTCACCGCAGCGGTGCTCAACGGTCTGACGGACCGGAAGGCGGAAATCGAGCTGGATGGCGGCAAGCTCATTGTGGAATGGGCGGAAAATGGCCGCTTGTATATGACGGGACCGGCAGAGCAGGTTTTTGCCGGGAGCTTTGAATACTGAACTGAAATGCAGCAGGGCCGGGGAGGTTTGTAAATGTTGAAAAGTATGACAGGATTTGGTGCCGGTGACTATGAGGATGATAATTATAAAATCCACGTAGAGGTAAAATCGGTAAATCAGCGGTATCTGGAAATCAATCTGCATATGCCCCATGGACTGGCAGCTTTGGAAGCGGATGTGACAAGGCTCATCAAGAATTATGCGGCCAGAGGGAAAATGGATATCAATGTCTCTTTTTTGGATAAAAGGGAAAAGGCACAATGCATAAGGGTTGACAAAAGCCTCGCGATTGCTTACCATAAGGCATTGAATGAGATGAGCGATCTGCTTCATCTGGCACGGCCGGACGATGTGAGTACCGTGGCGAACTATCCTGAGGTGCTTACTCTGGTGGATGCCGGGACGGATGTGACTGTCGCTCGTGATGCTTTGCTCACAGCCCTGCGTACGGCGTTGGAGAGATTTTTGGCCATGCGGGAGGCCGAGGGACGGAATCTGCAGGCAGATTTTGTGCAGCGGCTGGAAAGTCTCCGCAGTCTGGTGGAAAAACTTGCAGCCTTTGCCCCGGGAATTGTAGCTGCCTATCGTGAGCGGCTGGAAAAGACACTGGGCGAGCTGCTGGCCAGGGAAAGCATTGATGAAACGCGCATCATCCAGGAGACGGCCATCTATGCGGATAAGGTCAATTACACGGAGGAAGTGGTTCGGCTGGACAGCCATTTCCAGCAATTCCGTTCCATGGTGGAGGCGGCAGCTGAGCCGGTGGGGCGCAAGCTGGATTTCCTGGTGCAGGAAATGAATCGTGAGGTCAATACCATTGCGTCGAAGGCGAATTGTGCCGAAGCGGCTCAGGTCGTTGTAGACTGCAAAAGTGAGATTGAGAAACTTCGGGAACAAATCCAGAATGTGGAATAGATTTTCTTCAGGGGAAGAGAGGATATAATATACTATGGACATTAAACTCATCAATATAGGTTTTGGAAACATCGTATCGGCTAATCGGATGATTGCCATTGTGAGTCCGGAGTCTGCACCTATAAAACGCATCATCCAGGAGGCCAGGGACCATGGCATGCTAATTGATGCTACCTATGGGCGCAGAACCAGGGCGGTGCTCATTGCTGACAGCGGCCATGTGATCCTGTCGGCGGTTCAGCCCGAGACCGTGGCGCATCGGGTCGTAGAAAATGAAGATGCGGATCTCAAGGTAAAGGATGAGGAAAAATGAAGAAAAAAGGTTTACTGATTGTGGTTTCTGGTCCCTCCGGCACCGGTAAGGGCACAGTCTGCAAGGCCCTTTTGGCTGCCCATCCGGAAATCGCCTATTCGGTATCGGCTACAACCCGGTCACCCCGGGATGGAGAAACCGATGGCGTGAATTATTACTTTACCCAGAAGGCAGATTTTGAAAAGATGATTGCCAAAGGCGAACTGCTGGAATGGGCGGAGGTCTATGGAAACTACTATGGCACGCCGCTGAAAAAGATACAGGAAAAGCTGGCTGAAGGCCAGGATATGCTGCTGGAAATCGATACCCAGGGCGCCATGAAGGTAAAGAAGCAGTTTCCGGATGGACTTTATATCTATCTGGTACCACCTTCGATTTCTGAACTGGAAAAACGGATCCGCGGCCGGGGAACTGAGACGGAGGAAAGCATTGCCCGCCGTCTGGGGGCTGCAGCAACGGAGTTGGAGATCGGCAAGCACTACAGCTATGTGGTGGTCAATGAGGATGTGGACAAGGCTGTAGAAGATATTGCGGATATCCTCGTCGCGGAGCATTGCCGCATGGAACGCAATATTGAATTCATCGATGAATTGGAAAAGGGAAAGGGGAAATGATCTCATGGATATGGTAAATCCTTCAATCAATACACTGCTGAAAAAGGTGGACAGCCGCTATACGCTGGTGGTGTTGGCGGCTAAAAGAGCCCGTCAGCTTCTGGATGGCGATCCCATCAAGGTAGAAGTGAAATCGACGAAGAACGTGACCAACGCGCTGGAGGAAATCGCTGAAGGCAAGATCTATTACAAGCGCACGAAGGCCGGCATAAAATAAGGATACCGGCGGACTGCTGGTGAGTGGAGTTGGATGCAGATGCTACAGGGCAAGAAAATCGTTTTAGGCGTTACCGGCGGCATTGCCGCTTACAAGGCTGTTGAGGTCGCCAGCCGGCTGCGCAAGCTGGGGGCGGAGGTCCATGTGATCATGACCCGGGCGGCCACGGAATTCGTAACGGAGCTCACCTTCCGGGAGATTACGGGACAGCCGGTGACCACCAGCATGTGGGATAAGGTGACCCATTGGAACGTGGAGCATATCGCGCTGGCCCGGATGGCGGAGCTGGTCCTGATTGTTCCGGCCACGGCAAATTTCATTGCCAAGGCGGCTCAGGGAATGGCTGATGATATGCTGACCACCACGCTGCTGGCGACCAGAGCACCGATATTTTTCGCGCCGGCCATGAACAGCAATATGTATGCGAATCCGGTGACACAGCAGAATATACAGGCCTTGCAGCGCCGGGGCTGGCAGCTCATCGAGCCGGCCAGCGGTCCATTGGCCTGCGGTACCTCTGGAGTTGGAAGGCTGCCGGAACCGGAACAGATTGTCGCCGAAGTGGAGGCGGCAGCCTCTTCCCTGGCGTCACTGACGGGGAAAAAGGTGCTGGTGACAGCGGCAGGGACTATTGAGCCCATCGATCCGGTACGTTATATCGGCAACCGTTCCAGCGGCCGCATGGGATACGCTATCGCTGCGGAGGCGGCCCGGCGGGGCGCTGAGGTGGCGCTGGTGTCCGGCCCGTCGGCACTGTCAGAGCCGGCTGGTGTGCGCACCATCCATATTGAGACCGCGGCACAGATGCGGTCTGCTGTGCTGGCGGAATTTCCAGCCTGCGACATTGTCATCAAGGCTGCTGCGGTGGCGGATTATCGGGCCCGGGAGGTCGCTGAGAACAAAATCAAGAAGGATGAGGATGTTTTGACGCTGGTGCTGGAAAAAAACCCCGATATTCTGAAGGAACTTGGCGGCTTGAAGCAGCCGGGACAGATCCTGGTGGGGTTTGCGGCGGAAACGCAGAACCTGCTGGCCTATGCAAAGCAGAAGCTGGAGAAAAAGAATCTGGATTTCATCGTAGCCAACGATGTGACCAAGCCGAACGCCGGCTTCAATGCGGAGACAAATCTCATTAAAATCCTTTCCCGGGATGGCCGGGTAGAGGAATTCCCGCTGCAGAGCAAGGTGGCTTTGGCCGGCATCATTCTGGACCGGGTCACAGCTTTACGGAAATGACACTTTCGGGACTGGTACAGCATCTGCAAAATAACCAGAAAACTATTTGTCAGCAGGAGTCCCGGGATAATCCCGGGATTTTTTTGCGCTGCAAGCATCAGGTACATGAAAAATGTGAATCATATTCACGATTTTTCTTGACAGATAACAGGCTATCGTTTATCATATAGTCATAAAGCTGAATATGAAACTCATCAAGAGCGGTGGAGGGACTGGCCCTGTGAAACCGCGGCAACCATTGACTCTGTCAAACGGTGCCAATTCCTGTAGGCAAAGCCTATAAGATGAGAGCGGATACGACTCTCTATTATAGTGTAGAGAGTTTTTTATTTGGCAAAAAGGAGGCAGAATATGAGTAAGAAACGTGTATTATTTACTTCGGAGTCTGTAACGGAAGGTCATCCCGATAAGATTGCTGACCAGATTTCCGATAGCATTCTGGATGCCATACTGGCCCAGGATCCCATGGGCCGTGTGGCCTGTGAAACGCTGATCACCACCGGGCAGGTACATGTGGCCGGCGAGATTTCCACGAAGTGCTATGTGGACATTCCCCATATCATCCGTGAGACCATTCGCAAAATCGGTTATACGAGAGCCAAATACGGCTTTGACTGCGAGACCTGCGGCGTGAATGTATCCATCGATGAGCAGTCGGCGGATATCGCCCTGGGCGTAGACAGGGCCCTGGAGGCCAAGAACGGCGAGATGGAGGAAGAAGATGCCATCGGTGCCGGGGATCAGGGCATGATGTTCGGCTATGCGACGAACGAGACGCCGGAGTATATGCCTTTGACCATTGCGCTGGCCCATCGGCTGGCCCGTCGCCTGACAGAGGTCAGAAAGAGCGGGGAGCTTGGCTATCTCCGCCCGGATGGCAAGACGCAGGTAACGGTTGCCTACGAGGATGGCAAGCCGGTCCATATCGATACCATCGTCATTTCCACCCAGCATGATGAGTCCGTGGATCTTGCCACAATCCGCCGGGATATGATTGAAAAGGTCATCAAGGCGGTAGTTCCGGCCGAGCTGCTGGATGATGATACCCAGTACTTCGTAAACCCCACCGGCAAGTTCGTCATCGGCGGTCCCCAGGGCGATGCGGGCCTTACGGGCCGCAAGATCATCGTCGATACCTATGGCGGCATGGCGCGTCATGGCGGCGGTGCCTTCTCGGGCAAGGATCCCACGAAGGTAGACCGCTCGGCAGCCTATGCGGCCCGGTATGTGGCCAAAAATGTTGTGGCCGCCGGCCTGGCGGATCGCTGCGAGATCCAGCTGGCCTACGCTATCGGCGTAGCTCATCCGGTGTCGGTCATGGTGGAAACCTTCGGCACGAACAAGGTGGAAGAGGCGCTGATCGAACAGCTGATAAAGAAAAACTTCGACCTGCGTCCTGCGGGCATCATCAAGAAGCTGGATCTTCGCCGTCCAATCTACGCGCAGACTGCCGCCTATGGCCATTTCGGCCGTACGGATGTGGATCTTCCCTGGGAGCATACGGACAAAGCGGCTTCCCTGCGGGCACAGGCAGGCCTTTGAGGAAAGCGTTGACAGCTCGTTGATCTATTAGAAGAAAGACCTTTAACGGACAGCTTTTGCGGCTGTCCGTTAATTTTCTTGAATGTAAAAAAACATTGACATTATCAAAAGCGCCGTAAAACCCCGCCCTTTAGGGCTGGGGATATAAGGCGCGTCGGGCGAATTTGCGTAAGCAATTGAAGCCCGACAATCTAGCGAAGAATTTCAGCACATCCCTCGAAGTCATGATATAATCGAGCTAAGANGGTGAGAAAATGAGCAACGGACAACCAACAGCCTATACGATGGGCTGCAAGTATCGGATNTATCCGAACAAAACCCAAGCAAATCTCATAAACAGAACGCTGGGGTCTTGCCGCTTCNTGTTCAACCATTTTCTCGCGGTGAGGCGCGACCAATGGGACACGAATCACCAGTCCGTCACCTATAAACAGACAGCAGCTTTGCTCACCGACTTGAAGCGGAGAGAAGAAACCTGCTGGCTGAAAGAGGTAGACAGCATGGCCTTGCAGGAATCCCTGCGGAACCTTGATACCGCCTATAAGAACTTCTTTGAGAAGCGTGCGAAATATCCACGGTTCATGTCGAAGCACTGCCATAGTCAGAGCTATCGCACCCGCAACCAGTCCAACGGCATCCGTTTCGTAGCTGGAAAGTTGAAACTCCCTAAAATCGGCCTTGTGAAAATCAAGCAGAGCCGTGCTTTCGAGGGTAGAATCCTGAATGCTGCGATCAGCCATACTGCTTCGGGTAAATACTTCGTGTCCCTCTGCGTGGAGCAGGACATTGAAAACCTGCGGCAGGTGAACCGTGGTGGGCAGGTCGGTATTGATGTAGGGCTGAAAGAATTCTATTCAGACAGTAACGGCAATACCGTTGCCAATCCCCGTATACTCCGTAAGCTTTCCAGGAAACTTGCCAGAGAACAGAGCCGGCTCTCCCGCAAAATGCCACGGTCAAAGAACCGCGACAGGCAAAGAGTGCGTGTTGCCCGTGTCTATGAGAAGATAGCCAATACCCGCAAAGACTTCCTGCATAAGGTATCAACTCAGCTTGTTCGTGAAAACCAAACGATAGCGGTTGAAGACCTGAAGGTGAAGAACATGCTGAAGAACCACAAACTGGCCAAGGCTATTTCCGATGTATCATGGAGCGAGTTCTTTCGGCAGTTGGCGTACAAAGCAGAACTGTACGGAGCGGAAGTGCTGAAAGTGCCTACGTTCTACCCGTCCAGCCAGACCTGCCACGTTTGCGGCTATCAGAATCCAGAGGTCAAAGACCTTTCCGTAAGGAAATGGACTTGCCCGAATTGTGGAGAGCCACACATGGACAGGGACACCAATGCGGCACGGAACATACTCGCGAAAGCGTTGGCGGACAAAGCCGCCTGAATACATATACCGTGGGACACACGGAAATCTACGCTTGGGGAGAACGTGTAAGTCGATTTGGCTACGGTTGGATTGCAGTGTTCGTCGAACCAAGAATCCCCTGGCTTCAGCCATGGGGAGTGTCAAGAGCTGGTTATAATATTATCAGAAATCTGCCTTGGCTGTCTTTATGTAAAAAAATAAATGATTCACTACAGTATATGAATCATTTTGATCCTTACGTGTAAAACCCTTGACACTGGAGAGGAGCTTAATTGATCGCATAGTGACCATAATCGGCATCATTCCTTTTTCATACGATTAACCATTTCTAAAACAAATCTTAAATCTTCTTTAGACAATTCCTTACTGGCATCAAAAGAATACGCATATCAACAGAATGGAGGCGATATCATCCACTATTCGGCTTACGGTGGTTATTCCGCCGGATGAACATCTATCCCAACGCTTATTACAATTATCTTGCACAACGAAAGCTGGCATATCAGCAACAGATATTACAAAAGATCAGGGATATTTATCATGCCTATAATGGCGTGCCAGGATATCGTACGATGCAGGTTTACCTAAGACGTGAAGGAATAGTAATCAGCCGTCCAACCGTGCATCGGTACATGAATCGAGAGCTTGGCCTGCTGGCTGTGGTTCGTCGGCGTAAGCCAAATTATTATAAAGGCCACGCCCATAAAGTATTTCCAAACCTGTTGCAGCAAAATTTTACAGCAGAAGACATCAACCGTAAGTGGTGCACGGATTTTACATATTTGTTTCTAAGCAATGGCAGCAAGCGGTATAACTGTACGATTATTGACCTTTATGACCGCAGTGTAGTTGCAAGCATCACTGATAAAAAAATCACCAGCGACCTGGCAATTCGAACCTTGCGAAAGGCTATACAATCGCAGAAGCCAAAATGTCAGCAAATTCTGCTGCATAGTGATCAAGGAAGTCAGTACACATCTCAGGAATTTGTTGATTTCTGTGTATCGCAGGGAATTCAGCAGAGCATGAGCAAGGCTGGATTTCCATATGATAACGCCCCCATGGAACGTTATTATAATACCTTGAAAAATGAGCTTATAGAAATGCATTGCTACTATACAGATGAAGAGCTCACAAGTTCCATTGAAGAATTTGCCTATGGTTGGTACAACCATGGTAGGCCACATTCATATAATGATTATCGAACTCCTTATGAAGCTCGATGTCATTCTTAAAAATGTAGGTTGTACTGTTACAAAAATGCTTGACCACAACAAGTAGGAAGATAAGCAAGGTTGGAAAATATCTTGGTGTTGGTGTATCATATAATGTAGAAGATAAAAAGGCCATGGTACACGTTTCATATACTTGGTAGGCTGACAACATTTCCATTTTTATGACATAAAAAATGGAATATGTGGGAAAATAGCTATATAAAAGTATTGAAAACAGCCAAAAAACATGATATGATTGAAACTCAGTGTATTATTGGTATATTGCTAAAATGGAAAAGGCACAAGAAAGAGCTCTTTTTCTGGATTGAATTAGGAGGCAGTTGTTAAATAATGAGTATTAGTGAAAATTTGAGAAATATCGCGATCATAGCCCACGTTGACCATGGCAAGACCACTCTGGTGGATGCCATGCTGAAGCAGAGCCATGTATTCCGCTCCAACGAGCAGGTTGCTGAGCGTGTCATGGACTCTGGAGATCTGGAACGCGAGCGCGGCATCACGATTTTGTCGAAGAATACGTCCATCATGTATAAGGACATCAAGATCAATATCGTAGATACCCCGGGCCATGCGGATTTCGGCGGCGAGGTAGAGCGCGTATTGAACATGGTAGACGGTGTTGTGCTGCTCGTTGATGCCTTCGAGGGCCCGATGCCGCAGACGAAGTACGTGCTGCGCAAGGCTCTGGAACAGAAATTGAAGCCGATTGTGGTAATCAATAAGATCGATCGTCCGGATCAGCGGGTGGACGATGTCTACGATGAAGTGCTGGAGCTCTTCATGGAACTGGGCGCTGACGATGATCAGCTGGATTTCCCGGTGATCTATGCGACTGCCCGTGATGGCATTGCAAAGTATGAAATGGAAGATGCCAGTGATAATCTGGAGCCGCTGATGGAAACCATCATCAAGGAGATCCCCGCACCGCGCGGGGACGCAGATGGTCCGCTGCAGATGATGGTCACTACGCTGGATGCTGATGATTATGTAGGCCGGGTAGCTGTTGGCCGTATCATCCGCGGCAGCGTAAAGACGAATCAGAATGTAGTTCTGATCAATGGGGACCAGGAGACCAAGGCCAAGATCGGCAAGGTTTTCGTTTACCAGGGTCTGAAGCGGGTCGAGGTTCCCTCCGCGGGTCTGGGCGAGGTCGTTGCCCTTACTGGCCTCGGCGATGTAAGCATCGGTTATACCGTTGCGGATGCTGAGAATCCGGAAGCACTGCCGACCATCAATATCGATGAGCCGACACTGTCCATGACCTTTGGCGTCAACACCAGCCCCTTTGCCGGCCGTGAGGGTCAGTTCGTGACATCCCGTCATCTGCGTGACCGTCTGTTCAAAGAGGTCGAGACCAACGTGAGCATGAAGGTTGAAGAGACGGATTCAGCAGATACCTTCAAGGTATCCGGCCGTGGCGAGCTGCATCTTTCCATCCTCATCGAGACTATGCGCCGTGAGGGCTATGAGCTGCAGGTCGGCAAGCCTGAGGTTGTGTACAAGACCATCAATGGGCAGCGCTGTGAACCGCTGGAGAACCTCACCATCGAGGTTCCGCAGGAGTACATGGGTACGGTTATGGAATCCCTGGGCACCCGGAAGGCTGAGCTTTCCAATATGACAGAGGTTTCCGGCTATATGCGCATGGAATTTGTCATCCCGGCCCGTGGCCTTATCGGCTTCCGTTCCGAGCTTCTGACAAATACCAAGGGCAATGGAATCATGAACCATGTATTCCACGGTTATGTTCCCTATAAGGGCGATATCCCGGGCCGTTCCCGCGGTTCGCTGGTTGCTTTCGAGCAGGGTGAGACTACCGGCTACGGTATCTATACGCTGCAGGATCGCGGCACCATGTTCATCTCCCCGGGCCAGCAGGTCTATGAGGGCATGATTGTGGGCGAGAATTCCCGTGAAATGGATATCGATATCAACCCCTGCAAGAAAAAGAATGTTTCCAATATGAGAACCTCCTCCTCGGATGAAGCCATCCGTCTGGTTCCGCCTCGTATCCTGAGCCTGGAACAGGCACTGGAGTACATCAATGAGGATGAACTGGTAGAGGTGACTCCGGAGAATATCCGCCTGCGCAAGGCTGTCCTGGATCGTACAGCCCGCGGCCGTGCCAGTAAGAATGCTCGTAAGTAATACCTTACAGAATAACAATTTTATAGGTATTTAGAATCAAAATGTCCTGCCAGATGAATTTTTTTGAAATTCTGGCAGGACTTTTATGTTTCACGGCGAAACAGATTAAAAGTAGCATAAGTAGCGATGGAATTATTTATTCATATATTAGGTGTGGAGGCGAAACGAAGTGGGATTCGTAGAAAAGCTGAAGGATATACTCATGCCCATGGAGGATGTTTTGGAAGAGGAGTATGTCGAGGAGGAAGCTCCTGAGGTCAGGGAAGAGGCAGTAGTCCGGGAACGTCAGGTTGTAAATGGCAGCAGTGTCAGCTATACCGCGGCACCGGCAGCACCGGCGATGCCGGCGCGTCCACAGCTTACGGTACATACAACCAAGGTGCCGGAGCTGAAGATCCAGATTTATGTTCCGCAGAATTTTGATCAGGTAACAGCCGTGGCCGATGACTTGAAGGCGAAAAAGGCCGCAGTTGTCAACTATGAGCGGGTGGAGCCGTCAGATCAGCGCCGTATCTGTGATTTCCTTAATGGTGTCTGCTATGTGACGGACGGGGAGGTCAAGCGCATTTCAGAGACAATGGTGCTTTATGTTCCGGCAGGTGTGAGCATTACGGAAGCAGTTCCGACAGCAATGCCTGAATAATTTTGTTGACAGGACAAAGCAATCATTTGGATGGTTGCTTTGTTTTTTCATGCGTAAATTTAGTTTATGGAGGCTTAGGTTATGGTAAAGAAGCAGGATGTATTGGAAGATGTATTGGCAGAATTTGAAAAGCTGGCCCGGATACCGCGTAAATCCGGTCATGAGGAGAAGGTCAGCAATTATTTGCGGGATTATCTGCAGTCCCTGGGGTTCAGTGTCGTGCAGGATGAAAAATTCAATATCATAGCGGACAAGCCTGCTTCCACCGGCTGCGAGAATGCGCCGCTGACTATTTTGCAGGGACATATGGATATGGTCTGCGTGGCCGCGCCCGGGGTGAAATTCGATCCGCTGACAGATGCCATCAAGCTTAAGCGCACCGATAAATATCTGGAAGCCGAGGGAACGAGCCTGGGTGCTGATGACGGCATTGGTGTGGCGGAAGCCATCTACATACTCAAGAATATGGAAAACCACGGTCCGCTGCGTATGATCGTGACAGTGGATGAAGAGCAGGGCATGACGGGGGCTACCCATCTGGCGGATAAATATCTCACGGACGCCAGCTTCCTTATCAATTGTGATTCGGAAAATTATGATGAGCTGACAGTTGGCAGCGCCGGCAGCGTGAACCTGGATTTCTCCAGGGTCATGAAGCAGCAGGCACCGGCCAAGGCCAAGGCATGGAAGCTTTCGGTCAAGGATCTGCTGGGCGGCCATTCCGGCGAACGCATCGGTGATGGGCGGGGTAACGCCATCCGCACGGCAGCCATGGTGCTGCTGGCTCTGGCGGAAAAGGGGATTTCCTATGAACTGGCTGCTTTCCAGGGCGGTACGGCCCGCAACGCCATTCCGGCAGAAGCGGAAATCATCTTTACCAGTGATGCGTCACAGACTGAACTGCAGGCTGTGGTGGCGGACCAGCAGGAGCGGTTCCAGCAGATGTATGGCGGGGTAGACCCGGATGCTAAGCTGCTGCTCTCGGATGAGGCTCTTCCCTCACAGGTTTTTGCCGCTGCGGATACCAAGGCGCTGCTGCAGCTCCTGATCACGCTGCACAGCGGTGTATACGCCATGTCCCAGGTCATTCCGGGGCTGGTGGAAACCTCGGCCAATGTCGGTGTGATCCGTACGGAGGGCAGCAACGTGAGCATCCAGTTCTTCCCCCGTTCGGCTATCGATGCAAAGATCGATGAATTCCGCTGTATGGCGCAGGCCTATGCAGAGCTGAGCGGTTTCCAGGCACAGATCGGGACCCAGTCACCTGGCTGGAAGGAACGCAAGGACAGCAGACTGGCTGAAATCATGGCGGAAACCTTTGCGGAGCAGAATGGCAAGCCCATGAAGGTGGAAACCATCCATGCAGGCCTGGAATGCGGCTGGCATTTCCGTAAAAATCCGAAGCTGGATATGGTATCCATCGGCGTAACGACCATGGATATCCACAGCCCCAATGAAAAGCTGCTGCTGGAGACAGTTCAGCCCCAGGTGGAACTGATCATGGAAACTCTTCGCAAGATAGCGGCCATGAAGTAAAAGAGAATAAGGAACCCCGGATATGGCAGATCCTTTGCCTATCCGGGGTTTGTTGTATAGAAAAGAGGGGGATGAAATGAATCGACGAAGCTTTATTCTTCGCTGCCTGGCCGCTGCAGGTCTTTGGCAGGCGGGTTCCTGGCAGGCAGCAGAGCGGCTGTGGGCCGCAGCAGAAAGCCACGGTGATCGGGAATATTACCGGATTGTTGTGCTCAGCGATCCGCATCTGCCGGTGAAGCTCAAAAAGCATAAAAATGTTGCTACCAGAAAAATCATCAGGGAACAGAAGCTGAAGGTCATACAGGATATCAATGGCTGGTCGGATGTGGATGAGATTACGGTGACAGGGGACATAGCCGCCCAGTTCGGTGTGGAATCGGAATATGCCTATGCGAAAAAATATTTTTCCGGTTTTGCCAGTCCGCTGCATATCCTGGCGGGAAATCATGATTACATCTACGAGGACGAGCCTTCAGAGAATGGGAAGAATGTCTGGGCGGATGCAGCCGGACGGCAGCGGAAGCTGGACCGTTTCAAAGAAATATGGCAGATGCCCAGCCTCTCTTACGTGAAGGAGGCTGGCGGCTGCCGGCTGTTCTATCTGTCTCCGGAATCCCTGGAAAAATATTCTGTGGCCCTGAGTCAGCAGCAGCTGGCGTGGCTTCGCCAGGAACTGGCAAAGGCGCCTCAAAAGCCGGCCATTGTATTCTTCCATGCGCCCTTGGCCGGGACACTGGCCGATTATAATAAAAGTGTCAATCACCCCAATGCCATTGCCCAGCCGGAGGCGGCCATAGACCAGCTGCTGCGGGACAATCCCCAGGTTTTCCTCTGGGTGTCTGGGCATACCCACACACCGGCCACGGAGCCCAGCTATGCGGATGAGAAAATCAATCTTTATGCCGGCCGGGTTATGGATATCCATACCAGCACCCTGGATCGTACGATGGTCTGGTCCAATTCACTCTACCTCTACCCGGACCGGGTGGAGGTGAAGACCTTCAATCATACGGAGGGGCGCTGGGAGGATAAGCTGGATCGCCGGATTCGGCTGCCCAGGATTTAACCTGCTTCAGGAATGCAGCAGCTTTTCCTTCAGCTGTTGGTAACGGCGGGTGTAGTAGGGGCCATTCTGCGCTTCCCGATGGTCAAAGCCATAGGCACGGCGGCTTACGGCCAGGATAGGGGGCGCCTGGATGCGCTTGGCCACTGCCATGCCCGTGAAGAGATTCCACCAGCGTTCCAGATCAGCAATGAAATCAGCGGGAGCGGCAAAATATTTTTGTACCAGTCCGGGAGCGCAGCCCAGCTTTTCTTCCAGCGTGCCGGCCGCGTACCATTCCAGGATGTCCTGGGGCGAGGCCTTCTGCCAGCGCTCTACAAAGGAGCGGAAAAGGAAGTCATGATAGGGATATTTGATAGGATCGCCTTTGCCTTCATCCACACATTGGTTATTGGAGAGCTCTGCGCTGGGTACGATATCGATGGTGGCCTGGGGCACAACCTCCCGATGGAATACAGCGGTGTTCAGGTAGCGGGCAAGGTCATAGACCTGGTGCTTCCAAAGGTCAGCCAGGGCAGCCAGGAATCCTGACTGATCCCCGTAGAGGGTGGAGTAGCCCACGGTGGTTTCCGCCTTGTTGGCGTTGCAGGTAAAACCGCCGCCAAAGGCCGCTGCGGCTCCGGCCAGGACCCGGGCACTGCGGTCCCGGGCCTGGATGTTTTCGGCCACGAAAGAGGAGACCTTCAGATGGGTTTCAGTATGCTCCTGCAGGAAGACCACCGGTGTGGTTTCCAACTGGCGGATGGTATAGTCCACTACCTCCTGGATGGGCAGGATCGTATAATGGCAGCCGAGGTTTTCCGCCAGCTTCTGGGCCAGCCCCTTGGTGGTAGCCGAATTGTAGACACTGGGCATATTCACCAGCAGAATGTTCTCTGGTCCCAGTACACTGGTATAGAGGGCGGCAGCCACCGCGGAATCGATTCCGCCGGAAATACCGATGACCACCTTTTTCATATGGATATTCTGAAGAAATTTTTCTATGCCGTAGGAAAGGGCCTGGTAAATGGAAGCGATGGGCGCGTTGTCTGAGGCGGTGATGGTTTCCATGGCTGGAATGTCCTCCAGAGTGACCACACACAGCTCCTCGCTATAGGGAGGGCAGCAGGCTTTGATCTGGCCGCTGGCACAGTAAACCGTGCTGGAACCGTCAAAGGTGTAAACGGTCTTGCCGTTGTTCTGCAGGCCGATGTTGTTCACGTAGAACAGGGGTTTTTGCGCATCCCGGGCCTGCTGGCCGAATACCCGGTTGCGCTTATTGTTTTTTCCCAGGGTATAGGGAGAGGAGGAGATATTGATGAAGAAGTCAGCTCCCTTTTCCGCCAGCAGCTGGATGGGAGCCAGTTCATAATCATCACTCCAGCCGTCCTCGCAGAGCAGACAGCCGGCAGCATAGGTTTTCCCTTTGCGGGAAAAGCTGACAGGACTGATGAGCTGATCGGTGGTGGTGCCCAGTTCCCGGGCCAGCTTCTGCATGCTGAAGAAGTGCCGGGTATCATCGAATTCCCGGTAGTTGGGTAGCAGGGTTTTGATCACAAAGGGATAGGGCATGGCAGCTGGCTGCAGAAGCTGGCCGTCCTGGGCCGTGTAAAAAGCATTGTATTTGCGCACCCGGCCATCGTTGTTCTTCTTCTGCCAGTCTACGCCGATATTTCCGTACATGATGCAGATGTCCCGGGAGGCTTGGATGATCTCCTCACCGCAGGCCAGGCAGTCCTGCAGAAAGGCGGTCTGTTCCCAGGTGTCTCCCAGCAGATAGCCGGGAATGGCCATTTCCGGAAAGATAATGAGATCTACAGCCGCTTTTTTAGCCTGGGCTATGAGGGAAAGCATTTTTTCGGTATTTTTGTCTGGATGGCCGGGCTGGATTTCCATTTGAGCTAAAGCAATTTTTAGCACGAGCAAGCACCTCTTTTAAAAAATTTACATTTACAGGAGAAAATTGGATAATTTACACCTTGATTGTTACCCTCTATTAAGGAACGTATTTTTCCAATTGACAAAAACATTTTTTCTATAGGATTATTCTATAACCTATGCTATAATAAAAGCTAATCTGCCGCAAGCGGAAGATGTAAATTAGTTTTATCTATATGGTGGGATTTGATGAAAAGTACAAAGAAAACAAATGCGGCCCGCATTTTAGACGGGCTGGGAATTGCTTATGAACTGAAAGAATATCCGGTGGACCTGAATGACCTGAGCGCAGTGCATGTAGCGGCTTCCGTGGGAATGCCGGTGCAGCAGGTATTCAAGACGCTGGTGGCCAGGGGGGATAAGAATGGTGTGCTCATGGCCTGTATCCCTGGGGATGGTGAGCTGGACCTGAAGGCACTGGCTGCGGTTTCCGGCAATAAGAAGGTGGAAATGGTCCATCTGAAGGAGGTACAGGGGCTGACCGGCTATATCCGGGGCGGCTGTTCACCGCTGGGAGCGAAAAAGGAATATCCGGTATATCTGGATGCCAGTGCCCGCCAATGGGATATTATCGCCATAAGCGCCGGAAAGCGGGGCGAGCAGATCATGCTGGCTCCTCAGGATCTTGTACAGGCAGTGAAGGCTGTTGTAGCGGAACTGCAAAAGTATTAATTTCATTTATGAATGCATAAATGAAATGCTTTATAAAGGTATCATCCATATTTTAACATAGAGGGGCGATTGAAGTGAAGTACATCAGTACACGGGGAAATGAACAGAGAATGACAGCGGCAGAGGCAATCATAGCCGGTCTGGCCGATGATGGCGGACTTTTTGTGCCGACGGAGCTGCCGCAGGTTTCCATGGATTTTATTGCGGGACTGCAGGGGCTTTCCTATGAGGAAAGGGCGCAGCGTGTGCTGGGGTGTTTTTTGACGGATTACAGCGCGGATGAGATCCAGGGCTGTGTGCAGCGTGCCTATGGCGGTGGGAAGTTTGATTCGGCCAAGGTCGCGCCGCTGACCATGTTTGATGATGTATCCTCGCTGGAGCTCTGGCACGGTCCGACCAGTGCCTTCAAGGATATGGCACTGCAGCTGCTGCCGCAGCTGTTGTCCACGGCCTTGAAGAAGACGGGGGAAAAGAATGAGGTACTGATTCTTGTAGCTACCTCAGGGGATACAGGCAAAGCGGCGCTGGAGGGCTTCAAGGATGTGGAGCAGATCAAGATCATGGTATTCTATCCGGAAACTGGTGTAAGCCGTATCCAGCGCCAACAGATGGTTACCCAGGCTGGGGACAATGTGGCGGTGGCCGCGGTACAGGGAAATTTTGATGATGCCCAGAACGGTGTAAAAAAAATCTTTAATGATACGGCATTCAATGAAGCATTGGCCAAAAATCAGGTACGTCTCTCCTCGGCCAATTCCATCAACTGGGGCCGGCTGGTGCCGCAGATCGTCTATTATTTCAGTGCTTATGCGGATCTCCTGGACGCCGGGCGCCTGCAGCTGGGCGATGAGGTGAACTTTACGGTTCCCACCGGGAACTTTGGCGATATCCTGGCCGGTTTCTATGCCAAATCCATGGGATTGCCGGTGCATAAGCTCATCTGTGCCTCCAATTCCAATAATGTGCTGACGGATTTCCTTCGCACAGGAGTATATGATCGCAATCGGGAATTCTTCAAGACCATAACGCCTTCCATGGACATCCTGATTTCTAGTAATCTGGAGCGGCTGCTCTATCATATGACCAATGCGGATAAGGTGGGGGGCTGGATGCGTCAGCTGGCAGATGCTGGCCGCTATGAGGCGGATGCGGGTGTTATGGACAGGATCCAGAATCTTTTCTGGGCGGACTGGGCTGACGACAAGGCGACGGCGGACACCATCAAGGATGTTTATTTTTCCAAGCACTATGTGTTGGATACCCATACGGCAGTGGCCTGGCGGGTAGCACAAAACTATCAGAAACAAACACAGGATACATGTCCGATGGTGATCGTTTCCACTGCCAGTCCCTACAAATTCAATGAGAGTGTCCTGGCGGCGCTGGGGGTTCATACAGAGGGACAGGATGCTTTTGCCCTGCTGGACAAGCTGGCGGAATACAATACCAGCAAGATACCGCAGGGGCTGGATTCGCTGCGCACTGCTCCCCGGCGGCACAGCTTGGTATGCACGAGGGAAAAGATGGCGGAAAAGGTCATGGAATTTGCACAAAAAAAGCGCAATTGAACGTCTTTTCAGCACGTTTGCAAACAAAGCGAAACGGATTTCCGTTTCGCTTTGTTTATTTTTTGCTGTTGAATTAAAAAAATTTATTTTATCGGTTTTTTTTTCAAAAACAAGAAGGATTTTATGATCTTTTAGAGAACCTATTTATCGTGACATAAATATGTGAAATGTTTCTGTCAAAATTATCGTATTGAAAGAGGTTGAAAAAACATGGGAAACATTGATTTGAGTAAGTACGGAATCACGGGTACTACTGAGATTGTCCACAATCCTTCTTATGAGACTCTGTTCGCAGAGGAGACTAAAGCAGGTCTTGAGGGTTACGAAAAAGGTCAGGTAACTGAGCTTGGTGCAGTAAACGTAATGACTGGTATTTACACGGGCCGTTCCCCTAAGGATAAGTTCATCGTTATGGATGAGACTTCCAAGGACACTGTATGGTGGACTTCCGATGAATACAAGAACGATAACCATCCGGCATCTCCGGAAGCCTGGGCTGCTCTGAAGGAAATCGCTAAGAAAGAGCTTTCCAACAAGAAGCTTTATGTAGTAGATGCTTTCTGCGGCGCCAACAAGGATACCCGCATGGCTATCCGCTTCATCGTTGAGGTTGCTTGGCAGGCTCATTTCGTAACCAACATGTTCATCAATCCGTCGGCTGAAGAGCTCGAAAATTTCGAGCCGGATTTCGTTGTTTACAACGCTTCCAAGGCTAAGGTTACGAACTACAAGGAACTCGGCCTGAACTCTGAGACTGCTGCTGTATTCAATCTTACGAGCCGTGAGCAGGTTATCATCAACACCTGGTACGGCGGTGAGATGAAGAAGGGCATGTTCTCCATGATGAACTACTTCCTGCCGCTTAAGGGCATGGCTTCCATGCATTGCTCCGCTAACACGGATAAGGAAGGCAAGAACACGGCAATCTTCTTTGGTCTTTCCGGNACNGGNAAGACNACNCTNTCNACNGATCCGAANCGTCTGCTNATCGGNGATGANGANCANGGNTGGGATGACAANGGTGTNTTNAANTTNGANGGCGGCTGCTANGCNAAGGTTATCAANCTNGATAANGANTCNGAGCCGGATATCTACAATGCAATCAAACGCAACGCTCTGCTTGAGAACGTAACGGTTGCTGCTGACGGCAAGATCGATTTCGCTGATAAGAGCGTAACGGAGAACACTCGTGTATCCTATCCAATCCAGCATATCAAGAACATCGTTCGTCCGGTTTCTTCCGCTCCGGCTGCGAAGAACGTTATCTTCCTTTCCGCTGATGCATTCGGCGTATTGCCGCCGGTTTCCATCCTGACTCCGGAACAGACGAAGTACTACTTCCTCTCCGGCTTCACGGCGAAACTTGCTGGTACTGAGCGCGGCATCACGGAGCCGACTCCGACTTTCTCCGCTTGCTTCGGTCAGGCGTTCCTCGAACTCCATCCGACGAAGTATGCTGATGAGCTGGTTAAGAAGATGGAAGCAAACGGTGCTAAGGCATATCTCGTTAACACGGGCTGGAACGGCACTGGCAAGCGTATCTCCATCCGCGATACCCGCGGCATCATCGACGCNATCCTNANCGGCNCCATCAANACGGCTCCGACGAAGANGNTNCCGNACTTCAACTTTGAAGTTCCGACGGAACTGCCGGGCGTTGATCCGAAGATCCTTGACCCGCGTGACACCTATGCTGATGCAGCTGATTGGGATGCAAAGGCTAAAGATCTGGCACAGCGCTTCGTCAAGAACTTCGTTAAGTATCAGGGCAACGCTGCTGGTAAAGCACTGGTTGCTGCTGGCCCGAAGGCTTAAAATCCACATAGTAATACTGATAGGGAGTACCGCTCAGCGGTGCTCCTTATTTTTTGGTTTATGGCGCAGGGCAGGCCGGGGGAGCTGTACTGAAATAATTTTCTAAATTTAACTTTATTTGAAAATACAAATTGACTTTTTATAGTGTGACCTATATAATGAGAACAATCTGCTTGAGCAGATGTACAATATATCACTGCGAAGGGATTGAACTCATGTTATTTTTTATTGCACTATCGCCAATCCTCTGGCTGGTCCTGGCTCTGAGCATATTGAAGATGCCAGGCCATAAGGCCTGCCCGATTGCGCTGGCCATCGCACTGCTGGCGGCTGTTCTCATCCAGCACATGGAACCCGGACAGGCGGCCATGGCCGTTCTGGAAGGGCTGGCTCTGGCCTGTTGGCCGATTCTGCTGGTTATTGTGGCAGCCATCTTCACCTATAACCTTTCCCTGCATACAGGCGGGATGGATACCATCAAGCAGCTGCTCACCGCGGTGAGCAGTGACCGGCGGGTACTCATTCTGCTCATTGGCTGGGGCTTTGGCGGCTTCCTGGAGGGCATGGCCGGCTTTGGCACCGCCATCGCAATACCGGCAGGGATGCTGGCGGGGCTGGGAATCCAGCCGCTGCTGGCCGCGTCCGTCTGTCTGGTGGCGAATTCTGTGCCCACTGCCTACGGCTCTATCGGCATCCCGCTGGTGACGCTGGGCAGTGTCACGGGAATCGATGCCGCTCAGCTGGCCCGGTATACCTGCCTGCAGCTGGCTCCGCTTACGCTGCTCTGTCCTTTTCTCATGGTGGTGGTAACGGGCAAATCCCTGCGGGCCTTGCGGGGCGTATGGCCTATAGCCCTGGTGGCCGGCACAGCCTTCCTTCTGCCGGAAATCCTGGTGGCCAGCTTTATGGGGCCGGATCTGGCAGTGGTTGCTGGTTCCATTGGGGCCATGGCCGGTATTGTCGCCGCAGTCCGCTGCTTTCCGGTAACGGAGCCGGAATATCAGATGGAGGGGCTGTCCGATGGAAAAAGGGTGAGTTTCAGTCAGGGGCTGACAGCCTGCCTGCCCTTTGTATTGATTTTCTTCCTGCTGCTTTTCACCTCCAAGCTTTTGCCGGCTGTCCACGATCCTTTGAATCTGATCCGGACGACGGTGCAGATCTATGATGGCGGCGGCAATCATCCGTATACCTTTACCTGGATTGCTACGCCTGGGGTGCTGATCCTGCTGTCTGCCTTTATCGGCGGTCGGGTACAGGGGGCCGGCTTTGGCGAGATGCTGGGAGTTTTGCGGCATACCGTGGTGAATCTGCGCTTTACGGTGCTTACGATCCTTACGGTGATTGCTACAGCCGAGGTCATGAATTTCAGCGGCATGACCCATGAAATCGCGGATACGGCAGTCCAGGCGGCAGGCGGTGGTTATCCTATGCTGGCTGCCTTCATTGGTTCTGTAGGGACCTTCATCACAGGGTCGGCCACCTCCAGCTGTGTTCTTTTCGGCAAGCTGCAGGTGGACTCGGCGATGGCTATCCAGGCCGACGCAGCCTGGATAGCGGCTGCAAATGCCACCGGGGCCTGTGCGGGCAAGATGATTTCACCCCAGAGCATTGCCATTGCCGTGGCAGCCATCGGGGCACCGGGATCGGACAGCCAGCTGTTGAAATTTGCTGTCCGCAGCTATGCCCCCTTCATTTTATTCATGGGGGCTGTGGTGTATTTAGGACAGGCATTTGTCCATTGAAATAAATGAATGCGGCGGGGAGAGCAGGAAGCGGCTCTGCCCGCTTCTTTTTTTGCCCTTGGGCCGGTGCTTGAATATTCGGCAGGGCTTTGCTAAAATAGAACATATATTTGTAAATGGGGCGAGGCTATGCAGCTGGATCAAAATATACAATATCTGAAGGGCGTGGGGCCGAAGAAGGCTCAGCAGCTGCAGCGGCTGGGCATACAGGTCATCTATGATCTGCTGACCTATTATCCCCGGGCCTATGAGGATCAGAGTGCTCTGAAGCCGATTGGCGAACTGGTGCCGGGGGAACGGGAGACAGTCTGCGGTGTCCTTATGAATGTAACGGAAAAGCGCTCATCCAGGGGAATGACCATACTCACCGCCATGCTCAGCGATGGGACCGGATATCTGCAGGTGACCTGGTTCAATCAGAAATTCTTGAAGCCGAAGCTGAAGCCGGGGGCCAGGGTATTTGTCACCGGCAAAGCGGAATATGCCTACGGCGGCCACGGCCAGTTCGCCATGAGCCAGCTCAGTTCCTTCGAGATACTGCCTGAGGACGATGAGCCCGAGGAGCATTGCGGCATTCTGCCAGTCTACCCATCGACGGAAAAGCTGAATCAGAAGTTTTTCCGCAAGCTTATGCAGGGATTGTTTTCCTCAGAGCCGGAAATTCCTGAGGTGCTGCCCGCATCCATACGGGAGCGCTATGGGCTGCTGGAACGGCCCAAGGCCTTTTACGGCATCCACTTTCCCGCGGATTTTTCTGAGCTGAAAGCGGCCAGGGGACGGCTGGCGTTTGAAGAGCTGTACCTGATCCAGTGCGGGCTCATGCTGCTGAAAAAACGCAGCCGGGAAAAAAAGCGGGGAATCCGCCATCTGCTCAGCAGTCAGCTGGTAAAAGCAGTGGAGGAAAGCCTGCCCTTTACCCTTACAGGGGACCAGCAGCGGGTATGGCGGGAAATCTGCACGGATATGGAACAGGTGGTTCCCATGCGCCGTCTGGTGCAGGGAGATGTGGGCTCCGGCAAGACGGTCATCGCCATGCTGGCCCTGGTAAAGACGGTGGAAAACGGCTATCAGGGAGCGCTGATGGCACCCACGGAGATTCTGGCCAGCCAGCATTATGAGAGCTTCAGCCGTCAGCTGTCTGAGAAGGGCATACGCGTTGGCTTCCTGTCCGGCCGTCTGACGAAAAAGCAGCGGGCGGCCATGTATGAGAAGATTGCGGCCCAGGAACTGGATATTGTCATCGGAACCCATGCCCTCATCCAGGATGAGGTGCATTTTGCCCGGCTGGGGCTGGTGGTGACGGATGAACAGCATCGCTTCGGCATCGCCCAGCGGGCGGAGCTGGAGAAAAAGGGCACGCTCATGCCGGATGTGCTGGTCATGACGGCTACGCCGATTCCGCGTACCATGACATTGACCGTATATGGAGACCTGGATGTCTCGGCCATCCGGGAATTGCCGCCGGGCCGCCGGGCCATCCGCACCTTTGTGCGGACACCGTCCCGCCGTCGGCTCATCTATGAGTTTGTGCGCCAGCAGATCCAGCAGGGGCGCCAGGCCTATGTGGTCTGTCCGCTGATTGAAAGCAGCGAGGAGAGCCCCCTGCCTTCGGCAGAGGATATTTACGAGGAACTGCAGAGCGGAATTTTCCGGGGGATTTCCTGCGGACTGGTGCATGGACGGATGCCGGCCAGGGAAAAGGAAGCGGTCATGCAGGCTTTTTATGCTAATGAGATCCAGCTGCTGGTGGCTACCACGGTGATCGAGGTGGGGGTGAACGTACCCAACGCCAGCATCCTGGTGGTGGAAAATGCGGAGCGGTTTGGGCTCGCGCAGCTCCATCAGCTCCGGGGGCGCATCGGTCGCGGGGCATATCAGTCCTACTGTATCCTGGTGTCCCAGGGAAAGACCCCTGCGGCCAAAGAGCGCCTTCATATCATGGAGACTACGGCGGACGGCTTCAAGCTGGCGGAGGAGGATCTGAAGCTCCGCGGCCCGGGGCAGTTCTTCGGCTCCATGCAGCATGGCCTGCCGGATCTGAAGATCGCCGATGTGCTGGGGGATATCGATATCCTGCTGCAGGCCCGCCAGGCCGCGCTGGAGACACTGGAAAACGCCAGGGAACTGGATTACGTAACAGGCATTCTGCAGCTCCAATACAAGGAGCATTTTGCCAGGATTACCGAAGCGTAAATTTCTATTTTGCGAGCTGTTTGTCAAAAGGTTTTCTTATGGGCTGTCCTCACTCTTCGGCAGCAGCACATACTTAGAGATTGGCGATTCCAAAGCCTCCACTGCTAGGTGAGCAGCGAACCACAGCTTTAGCTGCGTGTAAGTCGCCATCCCCTTGTGGGTGGAGGTGGCACGGCGAAGCCGTGACGGAGGGGTTAACGACATTTGAGAGGTTTCGATTCCTGGCTTTTTTACAAAGAATCGAAGCTCAACCAAGCGCGGCAACCCCTCAGGCGCTGCGCGCCAGCTCCTAGCAGGGGAGCCTTTATCAGCAAAACAGAAATTTACTCCACAGATAGGGGAAAATGCTTAAATTGGTGTAAAAAATGCGGCATTTTTGTGTTTTTCATAAAAACAACTTGATTTTTATAGTGGACATGGGATACAATATATCTAATCTAATACGGTCCTATTTGGATGAAATAGAGGCGCAGACGAGATGAGTAGTTTTCCGGAGCCTGGCGGGCGAGGAGGGAAGATGAAAGGCGGATCTGCCGAAGCGCTGGTTTTGCCGGATACCAGAGCTGGGCTGCGGGCGAACAGCTTGCGGACTGTCATCAGTTGATGGAGTGCTATCTCACCTTAGGCTGGTATGATGTCATACAGGCTAATGAGAGAACTTATGCTCATTGGCTTTTTTATTACCCGGTACAGTGCAGCTGAAATAACTGGTAAAAAGTAGGATGGATGAATTTCCTCAGTTATTTCGCAGCTGCTGTACCAGACAGACGGGGACGGGAGAATCTGGCAGCCGGCTTTAGCGGCGTCCGGTCCGGGCTGTCTGCAGGGGTCAAAAAACGGAGGCGTATATTTTGGTAAGAGTATTGGTAAGCGGGGCCTGTGGCCGTATGGGGCAGGCGGTAGTCAAAGCTGTTATGGAAGATACGGAGCTGGAGCTTGTAGGTGCTGTGGATTTAAAGGGCGGCATGGATGCAGGCGAGCTCGTTGGCATGGGGCGGAACGGCGTCATTGTGGCGACGGATCTCAGTCAGGCCATTCAGGATACGAAGCCGGAGGTCATGGTGGATTTCACCCGTCCGGATGTGGTTTTCAATGATGCCTGCACGGCATTGAAGCTGGGGGTTTCCCCGGTCATTGGTACCACGGGGCTTTCGGCCGAGGCCAGGGCGGAAATTGCTTCTCTGGCGGAAAAGCATCATACGCCGGCCTTCATCGCGCCGAATTTTGCCATTGGAGCGGTGCTGATGATGCTCATGAGCCAGCAGGCGGCGAAATACATGCCGAATGTCGAAATCATCGAGCTCCATCATGATCAGAAGCTGGATGCTCCTTCCGGGACAGCGCTGCAGACGGCGGAGATGATCCGCGAGGTCCGCAAGAGCATGAAGCAGGGCCATCCAGATGAAAAGGAAAAGGTGGCCGGAGCCCGGGGAGCTGAGGTGGATGGCATGCATATCCACAGCGTGCGCCTGCCTGGCTATGTGGCGCATCAGGAGGTCATTTTCGGCGGCCTGGGACAGACACTTACCATCCGTCATGATTCCATCAACCGGGAATCCTTTATGCCTGGCGTAGTGCTGGCCTGCAAAAAGGTCAAAGGCCTTGAGGGCCTGGTGATCGGCCTGGACAAGCTTCTGTAAATCTTAACCATATATTGAAGGGATGAATTTCATGAGAAAATATAATGTAGCAATTTTAGGTGCCACCGGAGCTGTAGGACAGGAGTTCCTGAATCTTATCGAGGAGCGCAATTTTCCCTTTGCTGAGCTGAAAATGCTGGCTTCCAAGCGTTCCGCGGGCAAAATCATCAATTTCATGGGCAAGGACTATACGGTGGAGGAGGCCACAGAGGATTCCTTCAAGGGCGTGGAAATTGCTCTTTTTGCCGGCGGTGCAGCCAGCAAGACCTTTGCGCCGGCAGCGGTGAAGGCAGGCGCGGTGGTCATTGATAATTCCAGTGCCTTCCGCATGGATCCGGAGGTGCCGCTGGTGGTCCCTGAGGTGAACCCGGAGGCCATTGCCCGGCATAAGGGCATCATTGCCAATCCAAATTGCTCCACCATCATCATGGTCATGGCACTGAAACCGCTGTATGAGCTTGCCAAGATCAAGCGCATCGTGGTATCCACCTATCAGGCGGTTTCCGGCGGCGGCAAGGAGGCTATGGCGGAGCTGGAGCAGCAGGTGGAGGATATCGCTGCCGGCCGCGAGGTCAAGGCCAATATCCTGCCGGGTGCAGCACTGCCGAAGCATTATCAGATTGCCTTCAATCTCATTCCGCAGATCGATGTCTTCAAGGAAAATCTCTATACGAAGGAAGAGATGAAGATGATCGATGAGACGAAGAAGATCATGTCCGATGACAGCCTGCGCATTACAGCCACCACAGTCCGTGTCCCGGTCTATCGCAGCCATGCGGAGTCGGTAAATGTGGAATTCGCCGATGAGGTGAGCGTGGAAGCGGCCAAAAAGGCCATTGCAGCTTTCCCTGGGGCCCAGGTCAAGGACAACCCCGCGGAAATGGAGTATCCGATGCCGCTCTTTACCTCCGGCAAGAACGATGTGGAGGTAGGACGCATCCGCAAGGATTATTCCGTGGATCATGGCCTGAACTTCTGGGTCTGCGGCGACCAGATCCGCAAGGGGGCTGCGCTGAACGCGCTGCAGATCGCTGAGTACATGATAGCAAAGAATATGTTTTAAGCTGGAGCAGCAAGGCTTCCTGGCTGGGACAATCCGTCCTGGCCAGGAATTTTTTTATGGGCTTTAGGCTGGGGATATGGTATGATAGAATATATAGTGGAAAAGATAAATAAAATCCACAGTGCTTTTGGGGAGGTAATACTATGGTCAGTGAAGAAACTATGATGTTCCGTTTTGGAGCAGAGGAAAATAAAGCGGAGAATATCATCCGCAAGGTATGTGCGGCTATGGAGGAAAAGGGCTACAATCCCATCAATCAGCTGGTGGGCTACCTGCTTTCCGGGGACCCTGCCTACGTGACGAGCCACAATGACGCCCGCAGCATGATCCGCAAGCTGGAGCGGGATGAGCTGCTGGAGGAACTGGTCCGTTCCTATTTGGAGAAGAAGAAATGATGCGGGTATTGTCACTGGATGTGGGGGACCGTACCATCGGCATAGCGGCCAGCGATGCGCTGGGGCTCACTGCCCAGGGGGTGGAGACCATCCGCCGCAAATCGCTGCAGCAGGACCTGGGACGGCTGGCGGAGCTCATGCAGACCTACGAGACGAAAAAGCTGATCGTGGGGCTGCCGAAGAACATGGATGGTACCCAGGGGGAGCGCTGCGAGATCGTACGGGATTTTGCGGACAAGGTACAGCAGGCCATTCCGGAGACGGAAATCGTCTTCTGGGATGAACGGCTTTCCACGGTTGCGGCTTCCCGTTCGCTCATCGAGGCGGATGTGAGCCGCCGCAAGCGCAAGAAGGTCATAGATAAGATGGCAGCGGTATTTATCCTGCAGGGCTGGCTGGACAGTCAGAGTTGACAACTCTTGGAAAAATAGGCTACAATGCAAATAGTTATAAAAATCTAAATGAAGAGGTGATTCTTTTGACAGACAAGGAAAAGGAAGTTATGGACGACGATGAGGAAATGGTCGTTGTCATGACGGACGAGGACGGCAATGAATACTACTATCGGGAAGAGATGATCATTCCGGTAGGCGAAGAGAAATACGCACTGCTCATAGGCATCCATGAGGATGAGGATGAGGATGAGGAAGAGCATGAACATGGCTGCGGCTGTGGCTGCGAGGATGGCGACGAGGATGTCCTTATCGCGAAGATCGTTACCAATGATCAGGGTGAGGAAGAGTACGTGGATCCGACGGATGAGGAATTCGATGCGGTCCAGAAGGCGTATGACGCTCTGATGGATGAAGAGGAAGCCAAAGAAAACGAATAATTGCCAGGCGGCGCTTGCAGCGCCGTCTTTTTTTTGAGCTGTGCCCTTTGGGCACAGCTTTTTTTTCGGCTGACAAACTTTTGCCACATTTGGCTGGTAGTATGAACCTATAGCAAGGATGAGCCGGGCAGCAGAGCTGCCGGACTGCATTATAAAGGCCGCCAGGGCTGGGGCCGCATAGCGTATAGGAGGAATATTTCATGATTATCGATTGCAACATGCATCATCTGCCAGAGGACCTTTTCAGAAATGACAAAACGATGGATGGTTTTTTATCTACCGCGCCCCGGGGGTTTGGGGAAATCGCCACGCTGGAAACCATGGAGAATGGAAAAAAGCATTTGATACTGGAGAAGCCCCAGGGCTATCATAATCTGGATTATGTGGAGGGAGATTATTCCCTGGAGGCCAAGCTCAGGGCCATGGACGATGCCGGCGTGGATATTGGCCTGCTGCGGGTTCCAGTGTGGCAGGAATGGCTGCGGCTGGATACCTGCAAAGTCGTCAATGACAATGCCGCGGATATGTGCCGCCGGTCCAATGGCCGGCTGTACGCCAACGCGGTGCTGCCGCCCTGGGGCGGCAAGGAAAACCTCTATGAGCTGGAGCGCTGCCTGAAGGAGCTGGGCATGGTGGGCGTGCAGCTGGCCTGCCACTATGGGCAGCTGTACCTGGATGATGAAGCCTTCAAACCTTATCTGAAAGTGCTCAACGACCTGAAGGTGCCGGTCATCGTACATCATACGCCCCTGCCGGTTCACTGGCAGTCCATTTACGAATTCACCAACCTGCGCCGGGAATTCGGCCGGGTGGTGGATCAGGCCACGGCGCTGGGCCGGGAACTGTTCAGCGGCCTCTTCGAGGAATTTCCGGATCTCACCTTTATCCATACCATGTTCGGCGGCAACTGGTTTGCCAATCAGAATCTCACCACGCCCCATAAATCGAAGAAGAATGAGGCACTGAACCGTTTTGATACCACCGAGGCTGACCGCATCCAGCATTATCTGGAGCATAATATCTTTTATGATATGACCCATCCGGCTTCCTGGGGAAAAGCCCAGGTGGAATGCGCAATCCAGGTCTGCGGTGCGGATCATATGCTCTTTGGCAGTTCCTTCCCGGTAGTGTACAGCTGGATGTCCGATGGCGTGGACTTTGTCAAAAAGCTGGATATCACTGAGGAACAGCGCAGCCTCATCACCAGCGGTAATGCCCGGCGGCTGTTCAAGCTGAAGTGAGCGGGGGAGAAAGGGGAAAGGACCTATGATGGGTGAGGAAATGGAAAGCCGTGACGGGCTGTGGAATCGGAAATTCGTGTTCAGCTGGCTGGCTAACTTCTTTGCATTTACCACTATGTATTATCTGATGTCCACGGTTCCTTTGTATACGACCCAGGTGCTGGGCGGTGATAAGGGGGATGTGGGAACGCTGTTTGCGCTCTTTGCCTTTGCCGGGGTAGTGGCCCGGCCCATTGCGGGCTGGGTCCTGGATACCCATGGGCGGATGCGGGCAGCCTGGCTTTCCCTGCTGCTGCTTTTAGCCGCGGTGCTGGCCTACAACTGGGCTGCCGGACTGGGCGCCTTGTTTGCCCTGCGTTTCCTGCACGGCATCTGCTGGGGCTTTTCCACCACCTCACTGGCCACTGTGGCTGCGGATGTCATTCCCCAGCGGCGCCGCGGAGAGGGAATCGGCTATTTCGGGCTGAGCATGTCTTTTGCCATGCTGCTGGGACCCTGGCTGGGGCTTCGGCTGCTGCAGGGCTGGGACTATTCAGGGATGTTCTGGGCTGTGGTCTTCATCGCTGCCCTGGCTGTACTCTGCCTGTCGGGAATCCGTTATCGGGAAGGCGGCAGCGGCCATCCGCACCGGGGCGGCCATCCGGCAAAGGGTGGCCGGCCGCCGCAGCGCGGCTGGCTGGAAAAACGGGTGCTGGCCTATGGCGCCATTGTATTTTTCATGGCCATCGGCTATGGTACGGTATTATCCTTTATCGTGCTTTTCGCCCAGGAAATCCAGCTGGATAATCCAGCAATTTTCTTCCTGGTGAATGCGGCCGGGGTCATTGTGAGCCGGCCCTATGCGGGGCGCATCATGGACAAAAAGGGGCCGGTGGGCATCATGTGTGCCGGCTTTGCCGCCTTCCTGGCCTGCTTTCTCTGCCTTTATCTGGCCCAGGGATGGATCATGTTCGTACTGGCGGCCCTGCTGCTGGGAATCGGGTTTGGCATCCTGTACTCCCTGTGCTTTGCCCTGGCCATCAATGTGGTTGAAAAGCACCGTCGGGGCATGGCCAATGGCACCATATTGACAGCCTTCGATCTTGGCTTTGCTGTGGGATCGATGCTGCTGGGACAGGTGTCCCTGTACCTGGGGCTGCGGCTCATGTATTTGAGCTGTGTGATACCAGCGGTGCTGGCATTTCTGGTTTTTTATTTCCATGACATGCATGGGCGCCCGGCTGACAAGCCGGCTGAATTAGTACAGCGTACATGAAATAAGAAGTGAGGGAGCTGTTTTCATCATCCTTGGCTGATGGAGCGGCTCCCTTTTTTGTGTTGTATTTTGTAAAAGATTTTCGTATAATGAAGGGAGTGTTTCAGAACATTGAAGGAGATGTTGTTTTTGATCGAATGGAAAAAAGACCGGCAGATATCCAAATGGGCAGTCCTTGGAGGTCTGCTGTTTTTTGTTGCGGTCATCTTTGCCTATGGCTGCATTAATGGTCCTCATATACAGAACGGCCTGCAGCAGGCCTCGGCTCAGGAGCGTATCTATCTGCGGGTCAAGCCGGGAATGACGGCAAATGATATCGGTACCCTTTTGCAGCAGCACGGGATCGTAGCCTCTAAATACAAATTCTGGCTCATTGCGAAGCTCAACGGCTCCGAGAGCAAGTTCAAAACGGGGAACTATGCGCTCCACCGGGACATGGAGCCCCGGGAGGTGCTGCGCATGCTGGTGGATGGCAATACCTCCACACTGCGGTTCACCATTCCGGAAGGGTTCAGCGTGAAGGATATCGCCAAACGCCTGGGGGAGGAGGGACTGGCGGATCCCAAGGAATTCCTGCAGGCAGCTAAGTCCTTTGCCCCTTACAGCTATATGGAAAAGAATGCCCGGGCGGATTATGCCGCGGAGGGTTTTCTGTTCCCGGATACCTATGAAATCACCAACGATGCATCGGCCAGGGATATCCTGACGATGATGGCGGAGAATTTTGACAAGAAGCTGACGCCGGAGATGCGGGACCGGGCAAAGGAAATGAACCTTTCCATTTATGAGCTCATCACCCTGGCTTCGATGGTGGAAAAGGAAGCCAGGTTTGAAGAGGACCGGCCTATGATCGCCCAGGTCTTTTTCAAACGGCTGCAGGTGGGCATGCCGCTGCAGTCGGATACTACGCTGCAGTATCTGATGAATGGTCCGAAGGAGGATGTTTCCATCGAGGATACCAAGATGGAGTCTCCCTATAATACCTATCAGCATCAGGGACTTCCCCCCGGACCGATTGCCAGTCCCGGAATCGCCGCCATCCGGGCCGTGCTCTACCCGGCTGATACGGACTATCTTTATTTCGTAGCTGACCGGCAGGGCCATAACCATTATTCCCGCAGCTATGAGGAGCATCTGGCAGAAGTGGAGCGGGTGCGCTGATGCAGGAACTTTTGGCCGAAATGGAGGCCTATGCGGCTGAACATCACGTGCCCATCATCAATGAGCGGGGGCGCGGTGTGCTGCTGGAGGCGGTGGAAGAGGCCAGGCCCCGGCGCATTCTGGAAATCGGAACGGCTATCGGTTATTCGGCGCTGCTCATGGTTTCCCACGGGGCACCGGGGGCAGAGGTCGTGACCCTGGAGCTCAGTGAGGAGCGGGCGGCGCTGGCGCATCGGTTCATTCAGCGTTCACCCTATCGGGACCGCATCCGGCAGCAGACAGGGGATGCTGCTGAACTGCTTACCCATCTGCAGGGACCCTTTGATTTTGTGTTCATCGATGCTGCCAAGGGGCAGTATGTGGACTATTTTCATAAGGTGCTGCCGCTGCTGTCATCCTGCGGGGTGGTCACCGCTGATAATGTGCTGTTCCGCGGCTATGTGCTGGGGACGGAAAAACCGCCGCGGCGATATAAAACCATCGTCAAGCGGCTCAGAGAATATATTGCGCTGGTCCAGAATATGCCGGGATTCGTTACGGAGATCCATGAAAATGGTGATGGACTGGCGGTTTCACGGAGGATACAGAATGATCAGAAAGCCTGAGCTTTTAGCGCCGGCAGGAAACCTGGAAAAAATGAAGATGGCGCTGCTCTATGGAGCGGATGCTGTCTATTTGGGCGGCAAGGCCTTTGGCCTGCGGGCCTTCGGCGGAAATTTCAGCCGTGAGGAACTGCAGGAAGGAATTGCTTTCGCCCATGGGCTGGGGAAAAAGGTCTATGTGACGGTCAATATCTTTCCCCATAATGAGGATCTCAAGCCCCTGCCGGAATATCTGGAGTTTTTGGCCCGGGCGGGTGCGGATGCCATTTTGGTGGCGGATATCGGCGTGTTCATGATAGCGAAAAAGGTTGTGCCGGAGCTGGAAATCCATATCAGCACCCAGGCCAACAATACCAACTGGGCTGCGGTCAACGCCTGGGCTGAGCTGGGAGCCGGCCGTGTGGTGCTGGCCCGGGAAATGTCCCTGGCGGAGATACGGGAAATCCGGGAAAAATGCAGTGTGGAACTGGAAATGTTCGTCCACGGTGCCATGTGCATTTCCTATTCGGGCCGCTGCCTCATGAGCAATTACCTTACCGGCCGGGATGCCAACCGGGGCGGCTGTGCCCAGCCCTGCCGCTGGAAGTACAGCCTGATGGAGGAAAACCGGCCTGGCCAGTATTTTCCGGTGGAGGAGGATGACCGGGGAACCTACATCTTCAATTCCAAGGATATGTGCCTGCTGCCTTATCTGGCCGATGTGATCGAGAGCGGCGTGGACAGTCTCAAGATCGAGGGCCGGATGAAGAGCGTGCATTATGCGGCCAGCGTGGTGAAGGCCTACCGTCTGGCCATTGACAGCTACTTTGCGGATCGGGAGCATTTCACCATTGCGCCGGAATGGCTGGCTGAGCTGGAGAAGGTATCCCATCGGGATTACACCACCGGCTTTTATTTTGGCCGGCCGACGGAAAAGGATCAGATCTACGGCTCCTCTTCCTATACCCAGACCTCGGATTTTGTCGGGCTGGTTCTGGATTACGATGGAGCCACCGGCTGGGCGGTGGTGGAGCAGCGCAATAATATGAAGCTGGGGCAGGAAATAGAGGTTTTCCAGCCCAGAGGACGGATGTTCCGCCAGATTCTGGCGGAGATGGTGGATGAGGAGGGAACGCCCATCGAGGCGGCACCGCATCCCCAGCAGATCATTCGCATACACATGAAGGAACCGGTGGAGAAGTGGTCTATTCTGCGCCGGGACGTTGTCTAAGGGAGGTTATTTCATGTTTGAGAAGATTGTTCGTTATTATGGCCGGGCCGTTGGCCGGGTACAGGGCGTAGGCTTTCGCTTTTTCGTGCAGCAGAATGCCAGTGAACTGGGGCTGACCGGCTGGGTACGCAATATGGATGATGGCTCGGTGACCATGGAAATCCAGGGGCAGGAAGCGCCGGTGGATGAATTGGAACGCCGCATCCGGAAGGGAAACGGCTTTATCCGGGTGGATGAGCTGTCTCTGGAGGAACGGGAGGCTGTCGCGGCGGAGGAACGTTTTCAGATCCGCTATTAAGGAATGGGGAAGGATGGATTTTTATGAATAAGATATTAGTGCTTCATGGGCCGAATCTGAATCTCCTGGGAACCCGGGAACCGGAAATCTATGGCTCCACGAAGCTGGAGGATATCAATGCGCTGCTGGAGCGCCGGGCCGGGGAAGCCGGCATGCAGGCGGATTTTCTGCAGTCCAACCACGAGGGAGTGCTGGTGGATGCCATCCAGCAGGCACCGGCACAGGGATATTCCTTTATTCTGCTGAATGCGGCGGCTTATACCCACTACAGCGTAGCCCTTCGGGATGCCATTGCGGCCATCCAGGTCCCGGTCATTGAGATTCATCTTTCCAATGTGCATCAGCGGGAGGAGTTCCGGCATCACTCGGTCATTGCACCGGTGGTCATGGGACAGATCTGCGGCTTCGGCGTGGACAGCTACCTGGCGGCGCTGGATATCGCCATACGGAAAATCGGGCAGGGGGCATCGAGATGAACGGGGATCGTTTGAGAAGAATCCGGACGCTGCTGGCGGAAAAGAAGCTGGATGGCGTCGTGGTGAATAAATTGGAGAATCTGCATTATTTCAGCGGCTTTACCGGGGATGACACCCTGCTGGTGATCACCGCGGACAAGGCGCAGCTGGTGACGGATTTCCGCTATATGGAGCAGGCCGGTCAGCAGGCGCCGCTGTTCGAAATCGTGGAGCAGAAGGACGGGCTGCTGAAAAAGGCGGCAGAGTGCATCCGGGCCGCCGGCTGTCAGGCTGTAGGTTTTGAGGGCAATGCCCTGATCTATGATGACTTTTCCCGGCTCACGGAGCTTTTGGCGGGTATTTCCTTTCAGACGGCGCTTTCATTGGATGCTTTGCGCCAGATCAAGGACGAGGAGGAAATAGCCTGCATCCGCAAGGCGGTGGAAATCAGCGACAAAGCCTTTGAGGATATTGTGAAATTCATCCGCCCCGGAATGACGGAAATCACTGTAGCGGCCCGGCTGGAGAGCGTGATGCGGGAACTGGGCTCCGAGCGGCCCGCCTTTACGACGATTGTCGCTTCCGGCGTCCGGGGCAGCCTTCCCCATGGAACTGCAACAGAAAAGTTGATTGTTTCGGGAGAATTTGTTACAATGGACTATGGTGCTGTTTATAAAGGCTATCATTCGGACATCACCCGCACGGTTTGCGTGGGCGCAGCGGATGAAAAGCAGAAAAAGATTTATAATATGGTACTCAAGGCGCAGCTTATGGGCGTGGAAAGGGTACAGCCGGGAGTTTCCGGACAGTCGGTGGATAAGGCCGTCCGTGATTATCTGGCTTCCGAGGGCTTTGGAGCTTATTTCGGCCATGGCCTCGGTCACAGCCTCGGCCTGGAAATCCATGAGGAACCAAGGCTTTCTCCCAAGAGCAGCTGTGAGCATCTGCCGGTGAACACGCTGGTGACAGTGGAGCCGGGAGTGTATCTTCCAGGCTGGGGAGGCGTGCGCATTGAAGATACTGTTTTGGTTACGGAAAAGGGCGGCGAGCCGCTTACCCGCAGCGCCAAGCAGTTGATAGAAATTATCTAAAATAATGAAGTAAAAAGTTAATGGAGGGCGTAATTTAATGATTTCAAGTACAGACTTTCGTACAGGGCTCACAATCGAAATTGACAACGGGGTATGGCAGGTCGTAGACTTCCAGCATGTAAAACCTGGCAAGGGTGCCGCATTTGTAAGAACGAAGATCAAAAATATTGAAACGGGCGCTGTGGTAGAGCGTACGTTCAATCCGAATGAGAAGATGCCGCCGGCACATCTGGATACCCGCAACATGCAGTTCCTGTATGAAGCTGATGGCATGTATACCTTTATGGATACGGAAACCTATGAGCAGATGGAGCTCAACAAGGAACAGCTGGGAGATGCACTGAACTATCTCCAGGAAAACATGGAGGTCAGCCTGCAGACCTTTAAGACCCGTATCATCGGCATCAGCCTGCCGAATTCCGTCAACCTCAAGGTGACGGAGTGCGAGCCCAGCGTCAAGGGCAATACGGCTACCGGTGCCACGAAGATGGCTACCCTGGAAACCGGTTATGCTGTCCGCGTACCGCTCTTCATCAACGAAGGCGATGTACTGCGCATCGATACCCGCACAGGCAACTACATCGAAAGAGCATAAGGAAAAGCAGAATTCGCTGCCAGGCAAATCTGGCAGCGGATTTTTTTGTAAAAAAGCAGGAATAGAAAACGCATGCAGCGAATTTATAAATATGCATAAGAGGCTGAGGGGATTCCGCAGGCCTCCATTGTATACAGCGGGATTGTCTGTTATAATTGAACTAACAGTGAAAGAAAATACAGAATGGAGGGGCATTTATGGAAAAAGATAAGGCTTTGGAAAAGAAGGATGGTTCGTTGGGGTCGATCCGCATTGCGGATGAGGTAGTAGGCATCATTGCCGGACTGGCAGCCACGGAGATCGATGGCATTGCCGGTATGAGCGGCGGCCTGGTTGGCGGCATCGCTGAGATGCTTGGCAAGAAGAATTTTGCCAAGGGCGTCAAGGTCGAGGTGGGTGAGCGCGAAGCAGCGGTGGATCTTTACATCATCGTGAAGTATGGCGTGCGCATTCCGGATGTGGCACTTTCCGTCCAGGAAAATGTCAAGCAGGCCATTGAGTCCATGACCGGTCTCTCTGTGGTAGAGGTGAATATCCATGTGCAGGGCGTCGGCTTCCCGGATGCTGAGAAGCGGGAAGAGGAAGTACGCGTGCGCTAAGGAAAAGGGGCAGATTTATGGGATTGATCAATCGGTTTTTGCTTTGCCTCTATACCCTGTCCTTTGCGGTGCTTTCTTTGGGCGTGGCGGCACTGGTGCTGCAGCTGGTGCCGGAGCGCTATATCTGGAATGAGTTTCAGTTCCTGGAGGCCCAATGGCAGACGGGCGCAGCGGCCTTCGTGGTCTTTCTGCTGAGCGTTCATCTGCTGGTGGTAAGCCTGACCGGGCGGAAGAAGACTGCCTATGACCGGGAGGTCATCCTGGTCCAGGGAGCCTCGGGCGAGGTCCGGATTGCCGCTGCAGCGGTGCAGAACCTCATTGACAAGACGGCGCGCACGGTGAACAGCGTGCGGGATGTGAAGGTGAAGGTTGCCGCCGAAAAACGGCCGGAGAATCAGACCTTTGTGAAGGCATCTCTGCGGGTCACCGTCGGCCAGGAGAAAAATGTGGCCGCGGTATCGGATGAGATCCGGAGCCGGGTGCAGCAGCAGCTGACAGATGTAGTGGGTATTACGGAATTTTCCGTGGACATTGCCATCGTGGATATTACCAATGCCGCCATGGCGAAAAAGCAGCGGGTTGTATAACGGGCGGTGAAAAGATGAAGGAAGAAGTAAAGCTTTTGCTGGAAAAAGCCTGGCAGGAGCATCGGGGAAAGCTGGTCGGGACATCCTTGGGCCTGCTTTTAGGCATATTTGTACTGATCTTTGGTTTCTGGCACATGTTTTTTGTATTGCTGTGCGGCGGGATAGGTCTGTTCCTGGGAATCAAGATCGATAAAGGCGGCAGCTGGCTGCAGAATATCAAGGATTCTCTGCCGGATGATTTTCATCGCTGGAAATAACGTGGATAAAGGAAGGTTTTTATGAGTCGCAGACAAGCAAGAGAAGTGGCGCTGCAAGCGCTGTTTCAGTTAGATTTGAATCATTCGGAGGGCCGGGAGGAAGCCCAGGAAACCAGAGCTGTGGATGCGGCCCTGGAGGAGGGCGAGAAGCTTCAGCCCCGGGACCAGGAGTATGCCCGCCTGCTGGTGCAGGGAACAGGGGAAAATCTCCAGGCTATTGATGCACTCATAACGGAGAGCTCCCGCGAGTGGAAGGTGGAGCGCATGTCTGGCATTGACCGCAATATCACGCGCCTGGCTGTTTATGAAATGAAATTCAGCGAAGAGAAGCTGACACCGAATATCGTGATCAATGAGGCTGTTGAGCTGGCAAAGAAGTTTGGCACAGATGATTCCGGGCGTTTTGTGAACGGAATCCTGGGCGCAATGGTCAGATAAGAACAGAGAAGTTTATGCCAGGCTCATGGTCTGGCTTTTTTCTTATGTGTGGAGGAGCGGTGCAGTGGCTGTTCATAGTGTAAGCGATGTAACAAAATATATAAAGAATATCTTCGATGGGGAACGGGCTTTGCAGAATATCATGATCCGTGGGGAATTGTCCAATTTCAAGCGCTATGCTTCTGGCCACTGCTATTTCACCTTAAAGGATGCCGGGGCCAGCCTCAAGAGCGTGATGTTCCGCAGCCGGGCCCAGTCCCTGCGCTTCGAGCCTGTCAACGGGCTCAAGGTGGTGGTGACGGGAACGGTTTCTGTTTACGAACGGGACGGGGTCTATCAGCTGTATGCAGACCGCATGATGCCGGAGGGCGCCGGCGAACTGGCGCTGGCCTTTGAGCAGCTGAAGGAAAGGCTCACGGCGGAAGGGCTGTTCGCGCCGGAGCACAAGCAGCCGCTGCCGAAGTTTCCTCATACCATCGGCGTGGTGACCTCCGTTTCCGGGGCGGTGTTGCGGGATATTTACCATGTGGCCAAACGGCGCAATCCATCGGTGCAGCTGGTGTTGTATCCCGTGCAGGTACAGGGGGAAGGTTCGGCTGAACAGGTGGCAGCGGGAATCCGGTTTTTCAATGAAAAATACCCGGTGGATGTGCTGATTGTAGGCCGGGGCGGCGGCTCAGCGGAGGATCTTTGGTCTTTTAATGAGGAAATCGTGGTGCGGGCAATCTTTGCTTCCCGGCTGCCGGTGATTTCTGCCGTGGGACATGAGACGGATTATACGCTGGCGGATTTCGTCAGCGATGTGCGGGCGGCGACACCCTCGCAGGCCGCTGAGCTGGCTGTGCCGGATACGGCGGAGTTGGCCAGATATGTGGAGGCTTTAGCTGCCCGGCTGCAGGGACGGGCGCAGGGAGCGCTGGCGGCCAAAAAAAGCCGTCTGTCCGGGCTGCTGACCCGCAGCGTATTGCGCAATCCCCAGCAGCTGCTGGATGCGCGGCGCCAACGGCTGGATATGGCAGCGGAGAAGCTTCGCCAGCTGACAGAAAACCGGCTGCAGCAGCAAAAGCACGCGCTGGCACTGCAGGTGGAAAAATTGGAGCTTATGGACCCCTTGAAGGTGCTGCTGCGGGGCTATGGCATCGTCTCCGGGGCGGAGGGGAAAATCCTCCGATCCGCTGCGGAGCTGGAGGCAGGTCAGCGGGTGCAGGTGCGCCTGGCTGATGGCGGCTTTGCCGCAGTGGTTGAATCCGTGACGGATGGAGGGAAATGATATGGCAAAAAAGCAGGAGCCGTCCTTTGAAGAGAATCTGCAGGCGCTGGAAAACATCGTGCGGCAGATGGAGGGCGGCGAGCTCAGCCTGGCTGAGCTCATGGAAAGCTATGCGGCTGGGGTACAGCTGTCACAGAAATGCATGAAGGATCTTGAACGGGCGGAAAAGGCCATGGACATCATGGTGCGGGAGGAAGCAGGCACCCTTCAGGAGCTGGAACTTAAAATAGAAGGAGAGTAATGGAAGATGCAGAAAATGGAATGGAAAGAACGGGTGCAGCTGGTGGAAAATGCCTTAACGGCAGAGCTGCGCGAAAAGGAGGCGCTGGATCCCAGACTTTGCGAGGCTATGAAATACAGCCTGATGGCAGGAGGAAAGCGCCTGCGGCCCATTCTTTTGATGGCTGCGGCGGATGCAGTCGGCGGGCGGGGGACGGATTATCTGCAGATGGCCTGCGCTATTGAGATGATCCATACCTATTCCCTCATCCATGATGATCTTCCGGCAATGGACAATGACGACTATCGGCGGGGCAAGCTCACCAACCATAAGGTCTACGGAGAGGGCATGGCTGTGCTGGCCGGTGACGCGCTGCTGACCCTGTCCTTTGAGGTCATGCTGCGCCAGACGGATATTTCTCCGGCGGCTGCCTTGGCAGTGGTACGGGAAATGAGCCAGGCTGCCGGTCCCAATGGCATGGTGGGCGGACAGGCCATCGATCTGGAGTCTGAAGGCCATACCATCGACATGACTCTTTTGCGGAAAATGCATATGGGAAAGACCGGAGCCCTTTTCCGGGCGGCCATCCGCTCCGGGGCTATCCTGGCAGATGCCCATCCATTGGAGCTCAAGGCGTTGACAACCTATGCGGAATGCTTTGGACTGGCCTTCCAGATCACCGATGATATCCTGGATGTGGAAGGGGACGAGGCGGCTATCGGGAAGCCTGTAGGCAGTGATATCCGCAATCAGAAATCCACCTATGTGACGCTGACTTCCCTGCCGGAGGCCCATGCATTGGCCGGACGGGCTGTGGAGGAAGCACTGGAGGCATTGACGATTTTTGATGATAAGGCCGATTTTCTGCGGGAGCTGGTAAAATCGCTGCTCACGCGCAATAAGTGACTAGAAGGGTAATGAGCATGAGTCAAATATTAGAACAGATAGAAAATCCCGGACAGCTCAAGAGACTTTCTATACCCCAGCTGGAAAAGCTGGCAATGGAGCTTCGGGCTCTGATGATAGAATCCGTATCGAAGACGGGCGGCCATCTGGCTCCCAGCCTGGGAACCGTGGATCTGACCCTGGCCCTGTACAGCGTTTTTGACGCTGCCGAGGATACCGTGGTATGGGATGTGGGCCACCAGGCGTATGCCCATAAAATTTTGACCGGTCGTCGGGAACGGTTTGGGACACTGCGCCAGAAGGACGGAATCACGGGCTTTCCCAAGCGGGCGGAATCTCCTTATGATGCCTTTGGCACCGGTCATGCAAGCACTTCGATTTCAGCGGCGCTGGGCATGGCTATTGTACGGGATCTGGAGGGCCGGCACAATCATGTGCTGGCTGTCATCGGTGATGGGGCCCTTACCGGCGGAGAAGCCTTTGAGGCCTTGAACCACGCCGGGGATATGGGCCGGAATCTCATTGTGGTGCTGAATGACAATGAGATGTCCATTGACCGCAATGTGGGAGCTATGTCAGAATATCTTTCCCGCATCCGGGTAGCGCCCCAGTATAACCGGGCAAAAAAGGATCTGGAAGGGCTGCTGAAGAGCATCCCGAAGATCGGAGATACAGTGCTGAAGACAGCGGGCTATATCAAGGAAGGGGTGCGGGCTGCCCTGGTGCCCGGCGGGCTCTTTGATGAGATGGGCTTCACCTATGTGGGACCCATCGACGGACACAATATCCGCCTGATGAAGGAGGTATTTGCCCAGGTGGCCCAGCTGGATGGACCGGTGCTGGTCCATGTGCGCACCAAGAAGGGCAAGGGATATCTGCCGGCGGAAATCGAACCGGAAAGATTCCATGGCGTGGGCCCCTTCAATGCCCTGACGGGAAAAAAGGAGCCGCAAAGCTCCCAGCCGCCTTCCTATACCCAGGTATTCAGCGATGCCATGCTGGAGCTGGCGGCGCAGAATCCGGATATTCTGGCTATTACGGCAGCCATGCCCGCTGGTACGGGACTCAAGGCCTTCAGTGAGCGGTACCCGGAGCGCTTTTTTGACGTGGGGATTGCTGAAGAGCATGCTGTCACCTTGGCAGCTGGAATAGCCGCGGCGGGAAAACGGCCTGTGGCAGCTATTTATTCCACCTTTGCCCAGCGGGCCTATGACCAGATGCTCCACGATGTGTGCCTGCAAAACCTTCCTGTGGTGTTCTGCCTGGACCGGGCCGGACTGGTGGGCGCGGACGGTCCTACTCACCATGGGGTGTTCGATCTCTCTTATCTGCGCCAGATGCCGAATATGACTGTCATGGTGCCGAAGGATGAAAATGAGCTGCGGCAGATGCTTTATACAGCACTGCAGCTGGATGGACCGGCAGCTATCCGCTATCCCCGGGGAACCGGTCTTGGCGTTGAGCTGGACAGCGGTTTTGCCGCTCTGCCAGTGGGGAAGGCTGAGGTATTGACCCGTCACGGAAGGATTGCACTGCTGGCGGTGGGCAGCATGGTGGATAACGCCTCCAAGGCAGCCATCGAGCTGGCCGGTGACGGCATAGAGACGACGGTGGTCAACATGCGTTTCGTCAAGCCGTTGGATACGCAGCTGCTGCGGGAGCTTTCCAAAGAGATGGATTATGTGGTGACCATTGAGGAAAATGTGCTGGCCGGTGGCTTCGGCTCTGCGGTGGCGGAGTTCCTTATCGACGAAGAAATCAAGATGCCCATGCTGCGCATTGGCATCGGCGATGAATTCGTGGAGCAGGGGACCCGGGACGAGCTGTGGGAACTGTGTGGCTTGCAGCCGTCGCAGATTGCCGATAAAGTAAAAAAGTTTTGGAATAGGAATCAATGATATGGCAAAAGAACGATTGGATGTGCTGCTGGTGGAGCGCAATCTGGCTCCCAGCAGAGAGCGGGCCAAGTCTACCATCATGGCGGGACTGGTGCTGGTGGACGATAAGAAAATAGATAAGGCGGGTACCCTGGTGAAGCCGGAGGCGGTAATCCGCATCCTGGGGGATAATATTCCCTATGTGAGCCGGGGCGGTCTGAAGCTGGCCAAGGCCATGGAAGAGTTTGGCGTGGAACTGGCAGGAAAGGTGAGCGCGGATATCGGGGCTTCCACTGGGGGCTTTACGGACTGCATGCTGCAGAATGGCGCGGTGAAGGTATTCGCTATTGATGTGGGCTATGGACAGCTGGCCTGGTCCCTGCGTACCGATGACCGGGTGGTGAATATGGAGCGCACCAATGTGCGCAGCGTGACCCCGGCGGATATCGGTGAGCCGCTGGATTTTGCTTCCATCGATGTGGCCTTTATCTCCCTGGACAAGGTGCTGCCGCCGGTATATCAGCTGCTGAAGCCGGAGGGGGAGATTGTAGCCCTCATAAAGCCGCAGTTTGAGGCCGGGCGGGAAAAGGTGGGCAAGAAAGGCGTGGTGCGGGATCCCGGAGTGCATGCGGAGGTCATCCATAAGATCGTCGACCTCAGCCGCAGTCTGGAGCTGGTGCCGCTGGCCCTGACCTTTTCTCCGGTAAAGGGACCGGAAGGCAATATCGAATACCTGATCTGGCTCACTCCGGACAAATCCCGGGAGGATGGGGTGACGGACAGCCGGATTACGGAAGTGGTCAGGAGTGCCCATGGGGAGCTGGATCATTGAGTGCGTGGGAAACGGGAGAGAAAAGGATGCTGACAATAGCGGTTTTTCCCAATGTGGATAAAGAAAATTCAAGTGAGGTGCTGCAGCGGATCCTGGCCTTTTATAAGGGCAAGGCCATCCGGGTGCTGCTGCCCCGGGATGAGGCCGTGTACTTCGGCTATCCGGAATACGGTGTTGCGGATATTGACACCATTCCGCTGGATATGGGACTCAGTATCGGTGGGGACGGAACGCTGCTGGGGGTATGCCGCCGGCTGTATGAGCGGAATATCCCCGCCTGCGGCATCAATATCGGAACCTTCGGCTTCCTGGCGGATATTGAGCTGACTGAGCTGGAGAACAAGCTGGAGAAGATCCTGCAGGGCAAATACAAAATCGCCAAGCGGCTTATGATATCCGGCTTCGTGCGCAGCGGCGGCAAGGAACGCTTCCTGGGGCATGCCATCAACGATGTGGTCATCACCAAAGGCGGCGTGGCCCGCATGCTGCAGCTGGGGCTCAGCGTGGGCGGCTGCCGGGTGACGGATTATAAAGCGGACGGTGTCATCGTATCCACGGCCACCGGCTCCACTGCCTATTCCCTGTCTGCGGGAGGGCCTATTGTGAATCCCAAGGTGCAGGCACTGCTCATCACCCCTATATGCCCCCATACCTTCAACGTCCGGCCGATGATCATCGCTGAGGATGATGAGGTACGCGTGCATATTGCTGCCGTGCATCAGGATATTCTGCTCACTTTTGACGGGCAGGAGAGCTTCCGGCTGCTGCCGGGAGATGAGGTTATCGTACATCGGGCTTCCAAGCCCGCCCGTATCGTAAAATTCGAGGATAAGAATTATTACCATACATTGAAAAATAAGCTTTGGAGGAATGGATAATGCAGCTGGCAACGAATGCAATCGAGATGGCGCAGCTCGTGCTCAAAGGAGTGCTGCCCAAGGCAAGGATTCTGGTGGATGCCACGGCCGGCAATGGCAGGGATACCCTTTTTCTAGCAGAGAATACAACAGCGGAGGCAAAGATCTACGCTTTTGATATCCAGCCCCGGGCTATTGCGGCCACTGAAAAGCAGACGCAGGCATATAAGGACCGGATCCGCTATGTACTGGACAGCCATGAGCAGATTGGTTCAGTAGTGCAGGAGCCGATCGATGCAGCTATTTTCAATCTGGGCTATCTGCCGGGCGGCGATCACCATATCACCACCGAGGCAGCGAGTACGCTGAAGGCGCTGCAGGCGGTGCTGGACAAGCTCAATGTGAACGGTATCCTGGTGGTGGTGGTCTATGCAGGCCATCCGGCCGGGCAGGAGGAGAGCGAGGCTCTGGCGGAGTATATGGCCGGACTTCCCAGCGGACAGTATACCGCGGGCTGCTATCAGATGGTCAACCATGAGGAGGGGGCGCCCTTCCTGTATATTGTAGAAAAGGTCAGAGGGTGAGAATATGAAGGCGATACGACATGCAAAAATCAAGGATATTATAGAGAATCACGTGATTGAAACCCAGGAGGAACTGGCAGATGCCCTGCGCAAGCAGCACATCGAGGTCACCCAGGCCACGGTTTCCCGGGATATCAAGGAGCTTATGCTGGTGAAGGTACCCTCGGGGGATGGTCGCTACCGCTACGCTTATCCGCTGGAAAAGAGCATGGTTTTCTCGAAAAACCGGATGGCACGGATGTTCCAGGACTCGGTGACCGGAATCAATCACAGTGAGAACATCATTGTGATCAAGACACTGCCGGGCACGGCCAATGCGGTGGCCTCGACGCTGGATTACGCGAAATGGCCGGAAATCATCGGCACAGTGGCCGGTGACGATAACATCCTGGTAGTCATCAAGCCCAAAGAGGCTGTACCGAAAATCATAAAAAAGCTGGAAATGATGATTGTCTGATTTTCCAAAGGAGAATTTCGGATGCTGAAAACATTAACGGTATGGAATTTTGCACTGCTGGAGCATGTGCAGATTGAATTTGACAAGGGATTGAATATACTCACCGGTGAAACCGGTGCGGGCAAGTCGATCCTCATCGATTCCCTGGGAGCCATTCTGGGGCAGCGTATGAGCTCGGAGCTCATACGCACTGGCTGTGACTGGCTGCGGGTAGAGGCGGTATTCAGCCTGGAGGGGCAGCCGGCAGTCCATGACTTCCTGGCACAGCAGGCTATTGCGGATGAGGATGAGCTGCTGATCATCACGCGGCAGATCACCCGCAGCGGAAAGAATATGATCCTTGTGAACGGCTGCCATGTGACGCTGGCTGTGCTCCGGTCTATGGGGCCTTTTTTAGTGGATATCCACGGGCAGAATGAAAATCTGGCGCTGCTGCGTACCGAGAATCAGTTTGCCCTGCTGGATGGTTCCGATGAGCGGATCATGGCCGCGCTGACAGCCTATGGACAGGCTTTTCAGCGCTGGGCCGGGCATAGGCGGGAACTGGCTGAGAAAGAGAATGCCGCCCGGGACTATGCCCAACGCATCGATATGCTTCGCTGGCAGGATAAGGAAATCAGTGAGGCCAGGCTCCAGGACCATGAGGATGAAGAACTGGAGCAGGAGATACGCAAGCTCACCAATGCGGAAAAGATTGCCGGTTACGTGGAATCCTCCTATGAGCTGCTGGATGGCGGCGGGAAGATGCCCATGGGGGTATTGGCCGCCCTGGCGAAAATCAAGCAGAATCTGGATTCCCTGAGCCGTTTTGATACCTCTTTGGATGAGGTGCGCAAAATGGTGGAGGATGCCAGCTGCCAGCTCCAGGAGGCATCCTACGAGGTGCGGGATTATGGAGAATCCCTGGCTTTTGAGCCTCAGCGGCTGGATCAGATGCAAAGCCGGATGGATGTAATCTATCGGCTGCGGAAAAAATACGGGGCTACGCTGGCGGATGTGCAGCTGCACCATCAGAAGGTAAAGGAAGAGCTGGCTGCCATCGAGAACTACGATGAGGATATAGTGGAGCTGAAAAAGACCATTGCGGCCGATTATCAGGAAGCCAGGGATGCGGCGGCAGTGCTTACGGAACAGCGGCAGAGGGCAGCAAGGGATATTTCCCGGGAAATCGAAGAACAGCTGCTGGCACTGGGAATGCCCAATGCCCGGTTCCGGCTGGAGCTTTCAGCGCTGCCCGAGCTCACCGCCAACGGCGCGGAGCAGCTGGCCATGCTGTTTTCCGCCAATGTGGGCGAGGTGCCCCGGCCGGTGCAGAAGGTGGCCTCCGGAGGAGAACTGAGCCGTATTGCGCTGGCGGTGAAGACGGTTTCGGCCTCCCGGCCGGATACGCCGGCCAGTATGGTCTTTGATGAGATCGATACAGGAATCGGCGGCCGTACGGCACAGATGGTAGCTGAGCGCATCGCCCAGGTGGCCGTGTATAAGCAGGTGCTTTGCATCACGCATTTGCCGCAGATTGCCTGCATGGCGGATGTGCATCTCTACATCAGCAAACAGGTGCGGGAGGAGCAGACCAGCACGGAAGTCCGCCGGCTCAGTGCCGGCGAGCAGGTCAATGAGATCGCGCGCATGGCTTCCGGCGTGGATGTGACGGCGGCTTCCCTTGACAATGCCCGGGAAATGTTGGATAATGCGAAGTTAAAGAAAGCAAAACAGCGCAGCCGCGCTAAGGAGTGAAAATTTTAAATGGACGAGGACTTAATAGAAACAAAAATCAGCAGTGAGGCTGTATATGATGGCAATCTGCTGCATGTGAAGCGGGATACGGTCCGTTTGCCGGATGGCAATACCTCCGTCCGGGAATGGATCACCCATCCTGGTGCTTCCGCGGTCATTCCGTTGCTGCCCGATGGCCGGGTGGTGCTGGTACGCCAGTATCGCTATCCGGTACAGGCGGTTACCCTGGAGATTCCGGCCGGCAAGCTGGACAGCGCGGGGGAGGATCCGCTGGAGTGCGCCAAGCGGGAGCTGAAAGAGGAGACGGGCTATACCGCCGAAAAATACACCATGCTCACCAAGGTGGCTACTACCGTGGGCTTTTCCAACGAGTTCATCCATATCTATGCGGCGGAGGAGCTCGCTGCCGGTGAGCAGTGCCCGGACGAGGATGAATTCATCAATATCGTGAAGGTTCCGTTGGAGGAAGCGGTGGAAATGGTGGGCGATGGCCGCATTTACGATGCGAAATCCATTGCCGCGGTTTTGCTGCTGGCTCAGCATGTGAATAGAGAATGACAGGGGGAAATATATGTTTGGCTTTAGTTTGATGGATATTGTCGCAGGAATCCCAGGGCTTATCATGGCCATGGTCATCCATGAATATGCCCATGCCCGGGTTGCCGTGGCCATGGGGGATTTTACACCGAAGGCCACGGGCCGGCTGACACTGAATCCTGTGTCCCATATCGATCCCATCGGGCTTTTGATGCTGCTGGTGGCACAGTTCGGCTGGGCCAAGCCGGTGATGATCAATCCCATGAATTTCCGCAACTTCAAGCGGGGCGAACTGCTTGTATCCCTGGCGGGTCCGGCAGCAAACCTGGTGCTGGCTTTTATCACCCTGGTTGTCATGGCCCTCTGGATAAAACTGGGCATGACCATGACCTATGGGGTAAAGATCGTATTTTCGCTGATTGTGCTGTACAATATCAACTTTGCCATTTTCAATATGATTCCGCTGCCGCCGCTGGATGGCTCCAAGGTGCTCATGTCCTTTCTGCCGCCGCGCTGGAATTACAAGCTGGCGGGGCTGGAGCGGTACAGCTTTTTCATCCTCATCGCGCTGATGATGACCCCGGTGCTGGGCGGTATACTCATTCCGCTGCAGCGGCTGGTGCTGTCGGTATTTAATTTCATGATTGGCGTAATACTCTGATATGCAGGATTACAGTGTAAAGCTGGATGCCTTTGAGGGGCCGATGGACCTGCTCATGCATCTTATTGAAAAGAATAAGATCGATATCTACGATATCCCTATGGCAGCGCTGACGGAGCAGTATATCGATTATCTGAACCGCTTCCGGGAATTCAATATTGAGGTGGCCAGCGAATTCATTGTGATGGCGGCAACGCTGCTGCAGATTAAATCGCGGATGATGCTGCCCAAGCCTCCCAGGGAGGAAGCAGAGCCGGAGGAAGCGGATCCCCGGCAGGAGCTTATCGACCGGATCCTGGAGTATCGGCGGTTCAAGGCGGTGAGCTCGGTGCTGGATGATATGGCCAGGGAGCAGGGCCGCGTTGTGGCCCGGCTGCCGGCAGACCTTCCTCTGCGGCATCTCCCCCCGGAAAATCTGCCCCTCACTGCGTTGGTGGAGGCCTTTTGTGCCGTGATCCGGGTGCGGGAGGAGCTGAAGATTCCGGAGGCTCTGGTGGCCCGGGAGGAATACAGCGTACAGGATAAAATGACTGAGCTGCTGGCCCAGCTGCAGCGGACTGGCGGGCGGCTGCTGTTTTCCGATGCCTTTGGGAGCGGAAGCCGCAGCGAGCTCATCACTACCTTTCTGGCCCTGCTGGAGCTCATCAAGATTAAGACGGTGCTGGTGCAGCAGGCGGGGAAGTTTGCGGCCATCTATATTTCATTGAGGAACGGAGAGCATTGATGTTTGTTACGAATTTATTGGGGCCGCTGGAGGCTGTTCTGTTTGCCAGCGGTGATCCGGTGACGGCTGAGCAACTCATGACGATTTTGGATGTGGATGAGGACAATATTGCCGAACTGGTGGCAGAACTGGATAAATCCCTGGCTGCCCGCCAGAGCGGCCTGCAGATCAGCCGGGTTGCCGGCGGCTATCAGCTGGTTACCCGGCCGGAACACTTTTCCTATGTGGAAAAGCTGACCCAGACAACGGATAAGAAGCTGTCTGCGGCGGCGATGGAGACCTTGTCCATCATTGCCTTCAAACAGCCCATCACGAAGCAGGAAATCGAGCATATCCGCGGCGTGCGCATCGAGCGGGTACTGGCCCGGCTCATCGAGCTGGAACTGGTGCGGGAAATGGGCCGTAAGGCGGTGCTGGGCAGACCCATCCTGTATGGGACCACGGATACCTTTTTGCAGTGCTTCGGCCTGAACCGGCTGGAGGATCTGCCGGCCCTGCCCGAGCAGGAAGCGGTGGATGAAGAGCTGGCGGAACAGCTTTCCCTGCTGCCGGCGGATGAGGAAGAAAAGCTTCCTGAATAAGAAAACAGGCAAAAAAACGGACTGGAAATAAATTTCCAGTCCAACTTTTTTGCCTGTTATTCACATTTTGACCAGCCGCAGTAGGTGCAGGTCACACAGTTGCCCTCAGGCTTCAGGGTGAAGTGCTCGCATTCCGGGCATTGGCGGTTGATGGAGATATCCTCGCCATCGGCATTGAATTTTTCCCCATCGGAGGCCTGTGCCTCATTGTAGATTTCGATGAGGGCGGAGGCGATGGCATTGCCGCAGGAAAGGGAAATATCCTGGCGGCCGTCGCGGATCAGGGCCTGACAGGCGGAGCAGCGGCTCACAGCCAGCTGCTTGATGATGTCCCGTACATTGATGCCGGAGCGCAGCGCCAGGGAGGTGAGACGGGTGATGGTGGCGATATTGCTGGCGCAGCCGCCGGAGGCATTGGTGAATACCTCGAAGATCTGCCCAGTGGAGGTCTTGTTGATGGTGATGTACATCTTGTCCACACAGGAGGTATGCCGTACCAGGGTACAGCCATCCAGCCGGGCAATGCTGTCCCGTTTCATGGGCTTGATGGTATCATACTCGATGTCCTTTTTCTTTTCGCTCACACCCAGGATATTGCCCCGTTTGCAGCCATCCCGGAATACTGTGATGCCCTTGCAGCGGGATTTCCAGGCGGCGATGTAGATGTTCTTGATATCCTTGGGGGTGGCATCATGGCGCAGGTTCACTGTGGAGGAAATGGAGTTGTCCACGTATTTCTGCATGGCGGCCTGGAGCTTTACCCGGTTCAGATAAGGTACATCATGGCTTTCGATAATCCAGGGGAACCGCTTCTTGATTTCCTCATCGCTGGTGTCATAGCTCAGCTGATGGTAGTCCAGCAGATCCTTGACGGAATGGGCATAGACCTTGAAGGATTTATGTTCGCCTTCCATTTTATGCGTAGTCCGCTCGTAGCTGATCTTATAGATCGGCTCGCAGCCGCCGGAGAACACGCCCATGAGCAGGGAGATGGTTCCGGTGGGGGCGATGGACAGCAGGGTTCCGTTGCGCAGTCCGTGGGCCTGTATCTGCTGGTAAACATCGGGAGCTTCCTTCTTCAGCAGGTCGATGATCGGGGATTTTTTCGTTCTGTCCCAGTCATAGCGGCCAAAGGGTCCCTTGGCTTCGGCCAGCTCCGCTGAGGTGCGGGCTGCTTCGATGAGCATGGTGCGCATGGCGGCGGCCACGAAATCGTTGCCCTTTTTACCGCCGTATTTGAGCTTCATGGCGATGAGGGCGTCGGCCACGCCGAAAAGGCCAAGGCCGATGCTGCGCCAGTCATCGATGCAATGGCGGTTGGCATCCAGCGGCTGGGTCTCATAGCCGTAGTCCAGCACCTCGTCCAGGGCTCGTACCGCGGTATGGACGGCCTGGGCGAAGGCGGCAGTATCCAGCTGGGGGTTATCGCCAAACTTATCGGTGACGAAATTGTACAGGTTGATGCTCATGAGGTTGCAGGAGTTATAGGCATTGCCGCCAAACTCACCGCAGGGGTTCGTGATTTCAATATGATAGTCTTCATAGCCGCTGAGCAGGGTGTAGTCATTCAGGCGGTCGATGAAGAGGGCACCGGGATCGCCCCAGTCCCACTGGGTCTGGCAGTATTCATCAAAGAACTCGGCAGCTTTGATCTTTGTCCGTATTTTCTGCCCGGTGGCCTGGACATCGAATTTCAGCTCATATTCCTCGTCATCGGTGACGGCCTTCATGAAATCATCCTTGAACAGGATGGACAGATTCATAGAGGCCAGCTTTTCGTTGTTCTGCTTCATATGAAGGAATTCGTAGATATCGGGATGGTCACAGTTCAGACCCACCAGCATGGCGCCGCGGCGGCCGTTCTGGCTGATGACCTCTCCGGTGGTATCGAATATTTTCAGGAAGGAGATGGAGCCTGTGGAGGTGCGGGCTACATTATTGACCAGGCTGTCCTTAGGTCGAAGCTGGCTGATGTTTACGCCTACGCCGCCGCCATAGGAGAAAATCTTGGCGATTTCCCGATTGACCTTGAAGATGTCTTCGATGTTATCCTTTGGTGAGGGCAGGATATAGCAATTGCTCAGGCTTCCTTTAAATTTTCCCTTGGCGCCGGCAGCGTACAGGGTGCGGCCGGCCGGGCAGACAGAACCATTCTCCAGATAGCCCCGCATGGCCTGTTGGATCTTGGGGGAGAAAATGGAGCTGACCCGGTCCATGAGCTCCTGGGGTTCCTTTTCATCCGGGTGATAGTATTTTGATTTCAGAATGCCTTTGCCGATTTCCGTTTCGTACCATTTTTCCAAAACAGTCACTCCTCATTTATCGTTATGGTTTTATCGGTCTGTATTTTCCATTATACGGCCGAAGCCGGTCAGGGGACAAGGCGCAAAAAAGGCTGAAAAAAGGATATACAACTAGATATTGTATGAAAACGATATAAAGATAGAATATATTGTATAATTTATGGAGTTGCTATCTGGCAGTGTGCTGTGGTGATGGATTTCCAGGAGAGGATTGAGAAAAGAATTTGACGGGGATAGGCTATATGGATTAAAATGTAAAAAGTATATAGCATCAGCGGTTAGTGATAATTTTATGCAGAAAAGAGTGATTTTATGGGAGCGGACTTAAAAGATTTACAGGCACTGCATGTCATTGATTCGGTAACGGACGTGTGCTTGAAGGAGACGGTATGTGGTGTTTGTGAGCGTGAAAACTGTCTGGTGGGCTATGCGCAGGAATGCATCCGCAAATGCCTGAATAACAATGTTACCTTTGTGGAGGATGGCGTAAAGAATATTCCTTTGCATGATATGCGTATTTACAATGAAGATAGGCTGGTCAATGGGATTGCTGATATCCTTCTGAGCTGCCGCTCCTGTAAATTCGAGCATTTTGAGAATTGTGTGGTCAACGTGATCCGCAATTGCTATGAGATTGCCCTTTTTGGTGATATACAGCCCTATGAAGGAAGTAATTTCCGCTATCTGGCCGCTTTGAATATGAACGATATGAAGGATGCACAGCAGATTTTAGATGCCTTTCATAAAAAGAAGGCAAAACTGGAAGCGCAGGCAACAGAATAGGACTTTGAATCGCCAGTGGCTGGGGCTGCTGGCGATTTTCTTATAGGGGACTTTGCATCTTTTCTTCAATAGCAATACCTTGTCATGGGGAGTCCTTCAACTTCGCAGATGAGAAAATGCGCCAGAGGGATTTCCAACTGCAAGGCGGAGAGCTATGTCATCGCGGTGGCATGGCGGTTGACGATAATGCAGCAGATGGAAATTCAGACAAGTGATTTCCCGGGTTATTTTGCGGGTGCGGTACTAGTCTCCTATGGGAAATGCCGATTGGCATAATTTCGCGTTGCGGAATTTTGAACAATGGCGTTATAATACTGATATTAATGGAATCGGAGGAAATTATTTTGGTTGAATTATTAGCGCCGGCGGGAAGCCGGGAGGCTTTCCGGGCAGCGGTGGAGAGCGGGGCGGATGCGGTCTATCTGGCAGGCGCCAGTTTTGGGGCGCGGGCCTATGCGGATAATTTTGATGCGGAGGGACTGCGGGAGGCCATCCGCTTTGCCCATTTGCGGGGTGTACATGTCCATGTGACAGTGAATACCATTGTGGATGATCAGGAACTGGCAAAATTGGCGGACTATCTTCGTTTCCTGTATGAGGCGGGGGCGGATGCCGTGCTGGTACAGGATCTTGGTGTGGCCAGGCTGGCCAGGGAAATCGTGCCGGCGCTGCCGCTGCATGCCAGTACCCAGATGACCGTCCATAATCTGGCTGGTGTACGGGCCATGGAGGCCATGGGCTTTTCCCGGGTCGTGCTGTCCCGGGAGCTGTCCCTTAAGGATATCCGTTATATCTGTACCAACAGCCGGGCGGAGATCGAGGTGTTTATCCATGGGGCACTCTGCGTCTGCTATTCCGGGCAGTGTCTCATGAGCAGCCTCATCGGAGGCCGTTCCGGCAATCGCGGCCGCTGTGCCCAGCCCTGCCGCCTTCCCTATACGCTGGTGGACGGCCAGGGGGAGGATGTTCTGGGGGAGGAAGCGGGAAAGTATCTGCTGAGTCCCCGGGATCTCAATACCATTGAGCTGTTGCCGGAACTCATCGATGCGGGGGTCGCTTCCTTGAAGATCGAAGGGCGTATGAAACGGCCGGAATATGTGGCTGTAGTAGTGGATACCTATCGCCGGGCAGTGGACAGCTATCTTTCGGGGGAAGGTTATACGGTTCCGGCAGCGGATAAACGGAGCTTAGCGCAAATCTTCAATCGTGATTTTACCACGGCCTATCTGAAGGATCGTCCCGGCCGCAATATGATGAGCGACCGGCGGCCTAACAACCGGGGCATCCTGGCCGGGCGGGTGGTCCGGATGGATTACGGCTCCCGTCGGGTGACCGTGCATCTGTCCGATGCGCTGCAGGAGGGAGACCAGGTGGATTTCTGGGTCAAGGTGGGCGGCCGGGTGACCGCAGCCATCCATGATATGCAGGATGCTGCGGGACGGCCGGTGGCTGCAGCCGCAGCCGGTGAAGAGGTGAGCTTTCCGCTGGAGGGCTCTGTGCGGACCCATGACAGGGTATTCAAGGTATTCGATGCGCCGCTGATGGAGCGGGCCAGAAATTTCTTTACAGCCGGTGCGCCGGTGCGCCGCATCCCCCTGCGCATGCAGGTCCGGGCTGCAGTGGGAGAACCTCTGGTACTTCAGCTGGAGGACGGTGATGGCAGCCGGTCTGAGGCGAAGACGGATTTTATCGGCGTTCTGGCCCAGAAGCGTCCCTTGACACTGGAAACCCTGCAGAAGCAGCTCTCCCGTTTAGGGACGACGGTATTTTCTCTGCAGGAGCTTCAGGCGGACATCCAGGGCGATGTCATGGTGCCTATGAGCGAGCTCAATGAAGTGCGCCGCAAGGCCGTAGAGGCGTTGGAGGAAAAGCGGCTGGCGCCCTTCCGGCGGCCGGCAGCTGCCATGAAATCCCTGTCTCTGCCAGGAACCCGGAAGCGTCAACCGCAGAGTGCGGCGCTGGTGGTGTCGGCGGATACGGTGGAAAAGGCACGGGCCGCGCTGGATGCCGGAGCGGACTGGCTGCTTTTCGGCGGTGAGTCCTACAGTCATGAGGTGATTACGCCGCGGCATTATCAGCAGGCCTGGGAACTGGCCATGGAGCGGGGAAAGCGGATCAGCTTCAATACGCCGCGCATTGTGCGCGAGCAGCATATGAAGGCTTTTTTGCAGCTGCTGGAGGCTTTCAGCGATTTTCCACCTGGAGAGATTAACATTCATAATATAGGAATGTTGTCCCTGGTCCAGGAGCATACGGATATACCGGTTCATGGGGACTATTCCCTCATTACTTATAATGTGCTGGCGCTGGAGCAGTTAAAGGCCCTGGGGGTCAGCAGCGCGACCCTTTCGCCGGAGCTGACGATGGGGCAGGTGGAGTGCCTGGCAGCGGAAAGTCCGCTGCCCTTGGAGTGTATCGTGGGAGGGCCCCTGGAACTTATGGTTTCTGAGTACTGTGTGACGGGCAGTTTTCTGGGGCATATTGATGCCGGGAACTGCAGCCGTCCCTGTCAGGCGAAGGGGAGCCATTATGCGCTGAGGGATCGCAAGGATGAGCAATTTCCACTGGTCATGGATCAGTTCTGCCATATGCACGTGTTGAATGGCAAGAGCCTCAGTATGCTGCCCCATGCAATGAAGTTCGGTGCCATGGGGATCGACCGTATCCGCATCGAAGGGCGGGCTATGGAGCCTGCCCGGCTGGCCGAGACTGTCAGAAATTATCGCCGTTTTATGGCTATGCCGGCAGAGCTTTCGGAGCAGGAACTGGTGCTGGCCAAAAAGCTGGAGGGTTCAGATATAACCCGCGGACATTATTTCCGTGGGGTTCTGTAATGATATATTAAGGGGTAATATATGGAAAAGGAAGCATTAAAGACATTGGAATTCAGCCGGATCACCGAGCTTTTACAGCAGGAATCCGGTTCGGTGCTGGGTAAGGAAATGGCCAGGGCAGTGCTGCCCAGCAGTGATTTTGAAGAGGTCCAGGAGCGTATGCATCAGACGGCGGAGGCCGTAAGGGTGTATCAGACCGCAGCACCGCCCCTGGGGGGAATCCGGGATATCCGCCAGCTCATCAAGAAGGTGAAGCTGGGAGCTGTACTGGATGCGGCTGAAATCACGGATGTGATGAATACCATGTATGCTATGCGCAATATCAAGCGCTTTTTCAAGGAACTGGAGGCGGATGCTCCCATATTGAAAAATTGGGCAAAATCCATTGAGATCCTTGGGCAGCTGGAGCGCAATATAGAAAATACCATTGATGAGCATGGGGCCATCCGGGATGATGCCAGTGTGGAGCTGCGCCGCATCCGCCGGGAGGCTAAGAGTTCTCAGGCCCGGATCAAGGAGCATCTCTCCTCCGTGCTGCATTCCCAGGAATATCAGAAATATTTCCAGGATGCCATTGTGACCATCCGGGATGATCGCTATGTAGTGCCCATCAAGCAGGAATACCGGCAATATTTTCCTGGCATTGTGCACGATCAGTCTGCCAGCGGCTCAACCCTTTTCATAGAGCCGATGGCGGTGGTCAATCTCAATAATGATGTGAAGCAGCTGCTGCTGGCGGAAAAACGGGAGTTGGAACGCATTCTGCGGGCCTTGTCCCAGCAGATCGAAAAGAATAAGGATGTATTGCTGGCAAATTGCCAGTTGATGGCCCTGGTGGACTTCACCTTTGCCAAGGCCCGTCTGGCCCGGGATATGAAGGGGGTAGAGCCTCTTTTGAACCGGGAGGGGCGGACGCGCCTGCGGGGGGCCCGCCATCCGCTCATTGCGGCGGACAAGGTGGTGCCCATCGATGTGGAGCTGGGCTTGAAGAACCGAATGCTGCTCATCACCGGCCCGAATACCGGCGGCAAGACAGTGAGCATGAAGACGCTGGGACTGCTGGTGCTCATGGCGCAGTCCGGTTTGTTTCTGCCGGTGGAGCTGGATTCTGAGATTGCGGTATATGAAAATGTTTATGCCGATATTGGGGATGAGCAGAGCATTGAGCAGAGCCTCAGTACCTTTTCTGCGCATATGACCCATATCGTGGCTATATTGAAGAAGGTGGAGGCAGATGATCTCCTGCTACTGGATGAACTGGGAGCCGGTACGGACCCGGAGGAGGGGGCCGCATTGGCTATGGCCGTCCTGGAGCAGCTTTTGGCTGTGCGGGCCAGTGTGGTGGCCACAACCCATTATTCGGAGCTGAAGACCTTTGCCTATACCCGGGAGGGTATTGAAAATGCCTGCGTGGAATTCGACGTGAAGACCCTGCGGCCTACCTACCGGCTGCTGATTGGCATCCCGGGGGCCAGCAATGCCTTTGCCATCAGCCAGCGGCTGGGATTGGCGGAATCCCTGATCTTGCGGGCTAGACAGCTCATCAAGGCGGATCATGCCCAGTTCGAGCATGTGATCAATGAGCTGGAAAACGAAAAGATGATGTATGAGCAGCGCAATGCGGATATATTGGAACGGCAGCAGCGGGCAGCGCAGCTGGAAGCCAGGGTGGAGGCCATGAAGAAGGAGCTTTCGGAAAAGCGGGCCAAGATCCTGCGCAAGGCCAAGGACGAAAGCGCCGCTTTGGTACGCCGGGCCCGGCGGGAGTCCGAGTCGGTGATCAAACAGCTCAAGGAACAGTTCAATGACCAGGGTATCCAGAAGCGGCAGCAGGCTATCCAGGATGCCCGCAGCCAGCTGAAGGACTCCATGGAGCATGTGCGTCCGGGTATCGTTTCCCAGAAAACCTATCGCAAGTCCATAGATTTGAAGACTCTGCAGGTGGGGGATACCATCTATGTGACCCGCCTGGATCAGAAGGGAACCGTTGCCGCTATACAGGGCAAGGAGCTTACGGTGCAGCTTGGCAGCATGAAGATGAACCTCAAGGCCTCTTCCTGTAAATTCGTCGCCAGCGGCCATGCCGAGGAACTATCGGAAAAAAGGACCTCCCAGGCGTCGAACAACCTGCAGAAGACCGCTTCGATCCAGCGGGAGCTGGACATTCGCGGACTTATGGTGGACGAGGCTGAGGTCGTGGTGGGCAAATTCCTGGATGACGCGGTCATCGCCGGAATGTCCCAGGTACTCATTATCCATGGCAAGGGAACAGGGGCCCTGCGCAAGGGAATCCAGGCGTACTTGAAGAATCATCGCAATGTGCTCCATATGGGGTTTGCGGATATGAATGAGGGCGGCACCGGCGCGACGGTTGTCGAGCTAAAATAAAACTGCGAAAAGCGCGGATTTATGGTAAAATATAAGACGTATATATTTGAAGGAGGGTCCTCATGGAAAAACGTACAGGTGCAAGCCGTCATCCAAGGGAGCCAAAGAAGCGCAGCAATGGCCGCCGGATTTTTCTCGGTCTGATGATGATCGTTGCCGTGATGTTTGTTGGCATCGGCTGTGGCTTTTTGACAGCGAGCATGAACACGAAGCCCAATCTTACGGACGATATCCGTCCGCCGGCATCTTCACAGATCTATGATATCAACGGAAATGAAATCGCTAATGTGCATGCAGCGGAGAACCGTGTGCCCGTGAAGATAAATCAGATCCCCAAGGATTTACAGAATGCCTTTGTAGCCGTGGAGGATGCCCGTTTCTACGAGCACAGCGGTGTGGATCCCCGGGGAATCCTGCGGGCTGTCTGGGCGAATATAACGGACCGGGGAGTTTCAGAAGGCGGTTCGACCATTACCCAGCAGTTGGCAAAAAATGCCTATCTGACCCAGGAACGTACGCTGAAGCGCAAGGTACAGGAAGTATTCCTGGCACTGCAGCTGGAACGGCAGTATACCAAACAGGAGATCCTGGAACTCTATCTGAACCAGATCTATTTCGGTCAGGGAGCCTATGGCGTCCAGGCGGCTGCCCAGACCTATTTTGGCAAAAATGTCGAAGATCTTGATCTGAATGAGTGTGCTATGCTGGCCGGAATTCCCAAGAGCCCGAATTATTATTCGCCGGTGAACAATCTGGCTGCGGCTCAGGAACGCAAGGGCACAGTGCTGGATCAGATGGAGAAGTATAATTATATCAATACCTCCACAGCGGAAAAGACGAAAAAGGAAAATCTCAAGATTGTAAAGCCGGTGAAAAAGGTGGATACTACGCCGGCGGCGTACTTTATTGATTATGTGACCCAGAAGCTCATTGATAAATACGGAGCGGATGCTGTCTATAAAGAAGGTCTGAAGATCTACACGACGCTGGATATGGACATGCAGCATGCCGCGGAAGCCGCAATGCAGAACCTGCCCAACTATTCCACTGACGGCAACGGTGTCAAGCAGCCCCAGGGGGCCCTGGTGGCCATCGACCCCCATACCGGCTATATCAAGGCCATGGTAGGGGGCCGGGGGTCGGATCAGTTCAACCGGGCAACTATGGCCGAGCGTCAGCCGGGATCCGCTTTCAAGCCCTTTGTGTTTGCAGCGGCACTGGAAAGCAAATTCACGCCTTCCACTGTCATTGATGACAGCCCAATCACTATTGGTAACTGGTCACCGCAGAACTACGACCGTACCTTCAACGGCAAGGTCACTCTCCGCAAGGTGGCGGAGCAATCGCTGAATGTGCCTACGGTCAAGATTGCCCAGAAGCTGGGTATTGATAAACCGATTTATTATGCCCAGGAAATGGGTATTTCTACCTTTGTACTGGACGGACCGCAGAATGACCGCAATCTGGCTACTGCCCTGGGCGGCCTGACCAAGGGCGTCACGCCCCTGGAGCTTACCAGCGCCTATGGCACCTTTGCCAATAAGGGTGTCCATGTGGAACCGGTGGCCATCGTGAAGATATTGGATCGCAATGGCAAGATTCTGGAACAGGCCGAGCCGAAGAAGCGCAGTGTCATCAATGAAACCAGTGCGTCAGAGCTCACCAGCATGCTCATGGGGGTCATTGCCCATGGAACCGGTGCGGCGGCCAAGATCGGCCGCCCGGCGGCAGGCAAGACGGGAACCACCAGTGATTACCGCGATGCCTGGTTCGTTGGCTATGTGCCGGATCTTGTTGTCGGTGTCTGGATCGGCAACGATGACAATGCGGCTATGAATGGAATGACCGGCGGCCGGACTCCGGCTGTGATATGGAAGGCCTTCATGCAAAAGGCCCTGGGATCTGCCCAGGCCAAGAACTTTGACGGTTCCGCGGCGGTGAAGGGTGATACCGTGGATGAGGTTGAGGACGATAAGAAGACGGATAAGAACAAGAAGGCCGATGACAAGAAGGCTGAGCAGGATAGCAAGAAGCAGGCTGCGGATAAGCAGTCTGGAGACAAGCAGCAAAGCCAGCCGGCAGTACCTGCTCCGACAGCCCCTGAACCGGGCGGCGGAGTTTCTAAGGGCAAGAACTAAACCTATAGTTGAAATGGAGAGGATTTTTTGGCAAACGTATTTGATACTTTAAAGGAACGTGGATTTATTCAGCAGTGCACCAACGAAGATGAGGTGCGTTCCCTGCTGGAAAATGAGCAGGTTACTTTTTATATCGGCTTTGACCCGACGGCAGACAGTCTCCATGTAGGCCATTTTCTTGGGCTCATGGCTATGGCCCACATGCAGCGGGCCGGCCATCGCCCCATTTGCCTGGTGGGCGGCGGCACCGGTACGGTGGGAGATCCCTCCGGCCGTACGGATATGCGCAAGATGCTCACCGATGAGATGATTGAGCACAATTGTAATTGCTTCAAGAAGCAGATGCAGCGGTTCATTGATTTCAACGACGGCCGTGCGCTCATGGTCAACAATGGGGATTGGCTGCGGGCTTTGAACTACATCAATCTGCTGCGGGAAGTCGGTCCGCATTTTTCCGTGAATCGCATGCTTACCGCTGAATGCTATAAGCAGCGGATGGAAAAGGGACTCACCTTCCTGGAATTCAACTATATGATCATGCAGGCCTATGATTTCATGGAACTCAATCATCGGTACGGCTGCAAGCTGGAGATGGGCGGGGATGATCAGTGGTCCAACATCATTGCCGGCGTGGAGCTGGTGCGCCGCAAGGAGGCCAAGCCTGTCTACGGCCTGACTTTCACCCTGCTCACCAAGAGCGATGGCAAGAAGATGGGCAAGACGGCCGGCGGGGCTCTCTGGCTGGACCCGGAGAAGACCTCTCCCTATGAGTTCTATCAGTACTGGCGCAATGTGGATGACGCGGATGTGGAAAAATGCCTGGCGCTGCTCACCTTCCTTCCGATGGATGAGGTGAAGCGTCTGGGAGCCTATAAGGATCAGCAGATCAATGAGGCAAAAACCATTCTGGCCTATGAGGTCACCAAGCTCGTCCATGGCGAGGCGGAGGCTGATAAGGCCAAGGCGGCTGCTGAGGCTTTGTTCGGCGGCCAGGGGGCCAGCGCGGATATTCCTACCCTTGAGCTCACGGCAGCTGAGGCAGGCAGCAAGCTGCTGGATGTACTCACCCAGCATGGCGTTTTTGCCTCGAAGGGCGAGGGGCGCCGCCTGATTCAGCAGAACGGGCTGTCCCTCAATGACGAAAAGGTCACGGATGTGGATATGGTACTTTCTGAGGAATGCTTCAGGGAAAATGCCGCGTTGATCAAAAAGGGCAAGAAAAAATATTATCGGCTGGTAAAAGCCTGATTTTGCGAAAAACAGCAAAGTGTGATAAAATATAAAAGTTAGTTTTTTATAAGAAGGAGCGGTTCGTTCATGTCAGGACATTCCAAATGGGCAAACATCAAGAGAAAAAAGGGCGCGAATGATGCAATTCGCGGCAAGATCACTACGAAAATAGGCCGTGAGATCACCATCGCGGTCCGCATGGGCGGCGGCGATCCCGTTGGCAACATGCGCTTAAAGCTGGCCCTTTCCAAGGCAAAGGCCAACAATATCCCGAAGGACAATATCCAGCGGGCAATTCAGAAGGGCCTGGGGGCTGCGGATGGCAGCAACTACGAAGAGCTGGTATATGAGGGCTATGGCCCGGGCGGCTCTGCAATCATGCTGGATATTCTGACGGATAATCGCAACCGTACGGCTGCCGATGTGCGTCATCTGTTTTCCAAGCATGGCGGCAACATGGGTGAGACTGGCTGCGTGGGCTGGATGTTCAAGCAGAAATCAGTGTTCATCGTGGATAAAGAGGTCTATGATGATGAGGATGCGCTCATGGAGCTTTCGCTGGAGGCTGGCGCGGAAGACTTCAAGGCGGAGGAGGATTCCTTCGAGATCACTGGTGCACCGGCAGATTATGACGCCATTGCCAATGCTTTAGCGGAAAAGGGTATCGAGACGGCCTCGGCCGAGGTTACGATGGTACCGGATACCACGGTGAAGCTGGAAGGCAAGGATGCGGAGAAGATGCTGAATCTCGTGGATGCCCTGGAGGAACACGACGATGTGCAGAATGTCTACAGCAACTATGAAGTAGACGAGGAAGAATAAAAATCGTAAAGCAGGCTGTTGCGCTAAGCCGTCCCGTCAGGGGAGCTTGTTGCGCAGCAGCCTTTCTTGTTTGGAGAGAGAGAATGTTGGCATTAGGAATAGATCCAGGAACGGCAATCTGTGGCTATGGCTTTGTGGAATCTCAGGGCAGCCGGCTCATTGCTCACGAATATGGAGCGGTGACCACCAGCCCAAAAGCGCGGATGGAGGACCGGCTCATGAAGCTTTATGATGGACTGGATGCGCTTATAAAGGAATACCATCCGGATGTCATGGGCGTGGAGCAGCTGTTCTTCAACCGCAATGTGACCACCGCCATTCCGGTGGGACAGGCCCGCGGTATCGTGCTTCTCACAGCGGCCAAGAACGGGCTGGAGCTGGTGGAGCGTACGCCGCTGCAGGTCAAGCAGGCGGTCACAGGCTATGGCAAGGCCACGAAGGATCAGGTGATCTACATGGTCACGAAGATCCTGCATCTTCCCAAGGCGCCTCATCCCGATGATGTGGCGGATGCGCTGGCCATTGCGATCTGCACGACCCATTGCATGAACAGCCTGGCCTGGCGGAATAAATTATGATTTGATGATTAAAGGAGATTCAGGATGATTGGATATCTGCGCGGTAAAGTGACATATCTTTTGACAGATTACTGCCTGCTGGATGTACAGGGGGTCGGCTATCGGGTCTTTGTGGCGGGCTCCACCCGTAATCAGCTGCGCCTGGGAGAAGAGGCGACGCTGTTTACTTATCTGAATGTGCGGGAGGATGCGATGCTGCTCTATGGCTTTTACAGCCAGCAGGAGTATGATCTGTTCCAGCTGCTCATTTCTGTTTCCGGCGTGGGCCCGAAGGTAGCACTGGGGATACTGTCCGCTATCACCGTGGAAGGGCTCTGTCGGGCCATCCAGCAGAAACAGGCGGCTGTGCTCACTAAGCTGCCGGGAATCGGCAAGAAATCAGCTGAGCGGCTGATTCTGGAGCTCAAGGATAAGGTTTCCTTTGCCGGTGCATCAGAGGATGCATTGGATCTGTCGGATCTCCAGGAGCCTTTGGGGGATGATATGCTTTCCGAGGCCTCCGCTGCGTTGATTTCCCTGGGCTATACCCAGGCGGAGATAGCACCGGTGGTGAAAAAGGCGGGCAAGCTTTCCTCGGTGGAGGAAATGATTAAATTTGCATTGAAGGAATTTGCGGGGAGGAACTAAGCTGTGGAGGAAACAGAAGGCCGTATCGTGGCCATGGATGAACAGCAGGCGGATGCCTGGCAGTACAGCCTGCGTCCGCGCAAGCTCAATGAATACATCGGACAGGACAAGGTAAAGGAAAACCTGTCGATTTTCGTCAAGGCAGCCCTTTCCCGCGGAGAAGCTCTGGACCATGTGCTTCTCTATGGCCCACCGGGACTGGGAAAGACCACGCTGGCCGGCATCATTGCCAATGAGCTGGGGGTGAATTTCCGGGTGACCTCCGGGCCGGCTATTGAACGGTCCGGAGACCTGGCGGCACTGCTCACGAATCTGGGCGAGCGGGATGTGCTTTTCATCGATGAAATCCATCGTCTTTCCCGGAGTGTGGAAGAGGTGTTATATTCGGCCATGGAGGATTTCGCCCTGGATATCATCATCGGCAAGGGGCCAAGTGCCCGGTCCATACGGCTGGATATCGCCCCCTTTACTCTGATCGGGGCCACCACCAAGGCTGGAGCTTTGGCAGCACCGCTGCGGGACCGTTTCGGCGTCATTTCACGGCTGGAGTATTATGAGCCGGAGGCGCTGGTCCATATCATCAAGCGGGCGGCGGAGATTCTGGAGATCCCCATTGAGGAGCGGGGGGCTATGGAGATTGCCCGCCGGTCCAGAGGAACTCCCCGGGTAGCCAATCGGCTTTTAAAGCGGGTGCGGGATTTTGCCCAGATCGAGGGCGATGGCATCGTAACCGATGTGCTGGCCGATAAGGCCCTGGAGATGCTGGAGGTGGATAAGGCAGGTCTGGATCATACGGACCGGCGCATGCTGGATGCGATGATCCGGAAATTTGCCGGCGGCCCTGTGGGGCTGGATACCCTGGCAGCCTCCATCAGCGAGGAAACGGATACCATCGAGGATGTCTATGAGCCCTATCTGCTGCAGCTGGGCTTCATCAATCGTACGCCCCGGGGCCGTGTCGTGACCCGGGCGGGATATGCTCATATGAATATACCTTATCCTATGGATTGAGTGAGGAATCGTGCTATGAATTTATTACTCCATATGTGCTGCGGGCCCTGCTCCTGTTACCCGGTCAAACGGCTGCGGGAAGAGGGGATAGAGCCTACAGGCTATTTCTTTAATCCCAACATCCATCCCTATAAGGAATGGGAACGCCGGCTGGAGGCCGCGAAGGAATTTGCGGAAAAAAGCGGCATGGCAATCCATACGGATGAGAATTATCAGCTGCGGGAGTTTTTGGGACGGGCACTGCCCGCCGAGAAGGAACCAAATGGCCGCTGCCGCATGTGCTATACCTGGCGCCTGGAGCAGGCCGCGAGATTTGCGGCGGAAAACGGCTTTGACGCCTTTACCTCCACCTTGTTTTACAGCATTTATCAGCAGCATGAGCTCATGAAAGAGACGGCGGCTTTTTTTGCGGAAAAATATCATATCGATTTTTATTATGAGGATTTCCGGCCGGGCTGGCAGGAGGGCATCGATATCAGCAAGGAGCTGGAACTGTATCGGCAGCCTTACTGCGGCTGCATTTTCAGTGAAGAGGAACGTTACAGTCGGGCGCTGAGGAAACAGCGGAAGGCGGAGGCCAAGGCCAAGAAAAAGGCCCGGCTGCTGGCGGAACAGGAAGGAGCGGGCCTATGCGAATGATATGGAAAGGCTTGCTGCTGTCCCTATGCTTTTTTCAGCTGGTCAATGTATCGGAGGCGGCTGCGGCCCATCATGGAACAACACGGCCGGCTGCTTCGGTTCAGCAGCCAGCCAGGGAAAAGCCCGCAGCAAATCTGCTGCGGATCGGCTTATGGAAGGGGCAGTCCCAGGTCGTGGTATCAGCGGCGGCTCCTTTTGTGCTGCGGGATGCGGCTACCAAGCGCGGCCTGGCTAAATTCAAGGCAAATGAGCCGGTGCAGCTCTTTGTGAAGAACCATCAGCTGGTATTGAATAAAAAGGGGATTTCTGCCGCCCGGCTGGAGCTGGTGCTGCAGTCCTCGGGGAGTGATATGCCGGTGACTATCAATCGGCGGCATTATCGCGGCTCCCTGGAGCTATCCCTTTTGCCGGGAGGCATACAGGTCGTGAATGTGGTTCCCCTGGAGGCTTACGTCTGCAGCGTGCTTCCTTCGGAGATGTCGGCCGGCTGGCCGGCGGAAGCCTTGAAGGCCCAAGCAGTAGCAGCCCGCACCTTCGCCCTGCATGAGCGGAGCAAGCACAAGGCGGAGAACTTCGATCTCTGTGCCACTACCCACTGCCAGGTCTATGAGGGGACAGCGAAGGAGGCCGCAGCTGCAAAGGCGGCAGTGGATGCCACCAGAGGGCAGGTACTGGAATACGGCGGCAAGCCTATTTATGCAGCCTTCCACGCTTCCTCCGGCGGCATGACGGAAAACAGCGAGGATGTGTGGGGAACCTATCTGCCTTATCTGCGGGCTGTGGAGGATGATGACAGTGAATCCCCCAGCCATCATTGGCAGGTAAAGCTCACGCTGCCTCAGCTGCAGCTGAAGCTGCAGCGGGCCGGTTATGATACCGGGCTGCTGAAGCGTATTGATCTCACGCCGCTGCAGCTGGGACATGGTCCGGCTGCAGATCGCTCATCCTCTGGACGGGTACAGATCATCAGGTTTATTGGGGAACGCCGGACCGCATCCCTGACAGGCAATGAACTGCGCCAGGTATTGGGGCTCAAGAGCACTCTTTTCGATGTCCAGCTGGTGCATCCAGCGGTGGATTTCAGCCTGAGCACTGGAAAGAAAACAGCTGCCCAGCAGATGCCGGATGTGGAAGAGAAAAATTTTGCCCTGGATAAACAGCATCTGGTCACCGGGCAGAGTGGCGAAACCATCCTCATCGATGGATATGGATGGGGCCATGGGCTGGGATTGTCCCAATGGGGCGCCAAGGCCATGGCGGATAAAGGACGAGGTTATAAGGATATCCTGGCCTTGTATTATTCCCATGCCCAGTTGAAAAATTTTGATTGAGATTTAAGGAGACAGAATATGTTATTATCGGAATTTGACTATCATCTGCCAGAGGAGCTGATTGCCCAGACACCCTGCGAGCCGCGGAACGCGTCACGGCTCATGGTGCTGGATCCCCAGGCAGAAACCATAGAGCACCATCATTTTTATGATCTGAAGAACTTTGTAGTACCGGGCGATACGCTGATTTTCAATGATACCCGGGTCATGCCGGCCCGGCTCATCGGCCATCGCGATCCCACCGGCGGCAAGGTAGAAGTGTTTTTACTGCGGCGCATCGATGGCGATACCTGGGAAACCCTGGTGAAACCGGGGAAAAAGGCACAGACCGGCAATGTGATCCGCTTCAGTGATGAACTGTCCTGTCTGGTGGTGGATCATACCGATTTTGGCGGACGGATTGTGAAGTTCCGGTATGAGGGTATTTTTGAGGAGATACTGGATCGTTTGGGAGAAACACCGCTGCCGCCTTATATCCATGAGAAGCTGGCGGATAAGGAGCGCTATCAGACGGTGTATTCCAAGGAGGAAGGCTCGGCTGCGGCTCCCACCGCAGGACTGCATTTCACCACTGAGCAAATGGAAGAACTCAAGGCCATGGGGGTGAACCTGGGCTTTGTCACATTGCATGTGGGACTGGGGACCTTCCGGCCGGTCAATGTGGATACTATTGAGGACCATGTGATGCACAAGGAATATTACTGCATCAGCAATGAGACCGCTCAGCTGATCCGGGATACCAAGGCCGCAGGGCACAGGGTCATCGCAGTTGGAACAACTTCTATACGTACGCTGGAAGCAGCAGCGACAGCCAAGAATGAAATTGCCGGCAAAAGCGGCTGGACCGATATTTTCATCTATCCAGGCTATGAATTCAAGATCGTGGATGCCATCATCACGAATTTTCATCTGCCGAAATCCACGCTGATCATGCTCATCAGCGCCTTCGCCGGTCGTGAGTTCGTGCTGAAGGCCTATGAAACAGCTGTCCGGGAAAAATACAGATTTTTTTCTTTTGGGGATGCAATGTTCCTCAAAGTAATGAAAAAATAATAATATAGTTTTGCCCCGCAACCTTAAAAGTTTAAGAATTGCGGGGCAAATATTTTATGTGTATTTAATAATTAAAGACGTGGGTGATTCCGTTCCGAAATTCGATCTGCGTTACCTTACCATCTTTTACCAGGATATCAGCGATCGTAGCGTTGGCAAAATCCTTTAGAATTTTATTGCCGACCTGCATGGCGATGGCAGGGAACAATCTGTCGTTTTCCTGCATGGCATTATTCAGCAGCAAGGCAGATGCCTTTTCAACAAATTTTTCATCCGTCAGGGTTGTAGAAAACACCGAATTCTTTTTCAACTCCTGGAGTGCCTGCTGGAAACCATCCAGTTCCTGGGAAAGCTTCAGCTTCTTTTGCAGATAATCCTTCTGCGGCATGCTTTCATCTGAGAAGAGATAAAGATCTTCGAGGCGGGAAAGGGCGCGCTGCCTTTTTGCTATATCCGCCTTTAACAGGCTTTTCTTTTTGTTGTCGTCAGATTTGCCGCAGGAATGAGTTTTATTGTAGCTGTATTCATTTATACCTATGGTGTTTTTTTGAAGAACCAGCAGGAGCTGGGAGAGCGCTGCCGGCATTATGGATTTCACCATGGAGAACTCGCTGCCATGCAAAAGAATTTGTTGCAGATCCTTTTCCTGATACGTTGGCTGGAAAGATGCTCTGAGCTGCAGCATGTTGCTGATATAGCTGAAAACGAAATTCCCAACTGTGAGATCATTGACGTAGATGTTTTTGCATCGATGTGACTGCCGACGCTCGTAGCATTGATACATGGAAGGCCGATACCCATCTTTGCGCATCCGGTCTAAAGTGGCTACCATAGTGCTTCCGCAGGCCCCGCAATGGATGAGGCCAGCAAAGATGTGCGTGTTCTTCTGCTGCATGTGGCTGCCGCGGGTGAGCTTGCTTCGATTATTCTTCTGCAGCCAGTAGTTGCAGATGTCGTATTGCTCTTTATCAATCATGGGAACATGGTGGTTCTCTACAAGAATCCATTCAGATTGATGCTTAAATGAAAATGTTTTTGCGGATTCATCCTGATAGTTATAACGCATAGTGCCAAGATAGAAGGGGCTGGACAGGATGATCCGTATGGTTGATGGCGTCCATTTAAAGCCTCGCCTGGAGCGATAGCCGTCGTCATTCACGGCTGTGGTCGTTTGCACAAGGGAATGCGTGGATGTGTAGATGTCATAAATTTTCCGAACGATGGCAGCCTCATCTTCCCGGATGGAGAAGGTGGCAGATTCTTTATCGTACGAATATCCGTAGGGGATTCGGCCGCCGTTCCATTTGCCGTCTGCGGCCCGGGCGTTCATCGTGGCCGATACACGTTCACTGGTCATGTTGCGCTACAGCTCCGCGAAGACTAGGATGATCTTCAGCATGGCTTCGCCCATGGCCGTTGAGGTATCGAACTGCTCGTTCTTCGATATGAATGTGACGCCCAGCTTTTTGCACTGCTCATACATGTTGGCGAAGTCCAGCAGGTTACGGCTGATCCGGTCAATCTTCCAGACCAGGATATGGGTGAACTCCCCGTCATGGACCCGCTCCATCATCGCCTGGAAGGCCGGGCGGTCCATATTCTTGCCGGAGTACCCGGCATCCTCGAACACCTCATAGTCTTCGATGTTCAAGGCATACTTTGCATAGTTGATCATGTCGTTCCGCTGCATCGGCAGGGAGTCCTTGTCGATCTGGTGCAGGGTAGACACGCGGCAGTAGATGGCTGCCTTTTTGATTGCCTTTGGCATAAGGCGTCGCCTCCTTATTCAGTTGAATTTTGGAGGCCAATCAAGTATAATTGGTAGTGGAGTAGGTGACTGGCCTCGCGGTTGGTTATCTCCAGGCCTCATCGTGTTGGTAGCGCGGTGGGGCCGTTTTTATTGTGATTGTTCTTTAAAAATTATCATGTTTAGCTTATAATATAGAGTTCTGTTTTTTCGTATTACAAGATAATTTTTAGGGATAGAATCTAAGCGGCGTTGAACAGTGCCACGGGCTTTATGGGTTATATCCTGTAATTCTTTTATAGAAATGCCTTGGCCATAAAAGAGAGCAGATTGTAAAAGAATGTAATAAATATTTTGCATGAGAGTATCCTTAAAGTTCATCTGATTTAGTTTTTCTTCATATTTTTTTAATTGTGTACGTTTGCGTTCTAATATGTCAATAATATCTTGGAAAGTATCAGATATTATTGACATAAATCCATAGACAAACGGAGTTAGATCACCGCGGTTTATTTCTGAATCCATATCGCTGAATAATTTATAGTATTGTTTTCGGTTCCTTTTAATTAATACGGATAATCGCAATGCGACAATGTAATGGAAATGTTGTGCTAAAAAATAAGAAGTTATAAATCTATCAGTTCTACCATTACCATCATAAAATGGATGTATATATCCAAAAAGATAGTGGAAAATAGATACCCTAACTAATAAAGGTATTTCATCACTATTTAGTATACTTAACGCTTCTTCCATAGAAGTTAGTATTTTTTCTTCTGGAAATATCCCCCTGTGTATAGTTTTATCGTTTGATGACATGATATCGACTGAGTTTTTTCGAAATAATTTACCATCTAAGCGATTTTCTTGATGTTCAGCAGCTACCTCCTCGTGAGCAAAAATATCATAAAATTTTCTGATATCATCGTTAGTTGAAAAATCAATTTTTTCGTTATTTAAGATGTTGTAATATTTGTTTACAATGCTTGAGAATCGCGAAGATGAAGACACTCCATCTAATATTTCTTTTATTTCTTTTCTGGTGCTATGAACTCCTTCTATATCGTTAGTGGATTTTACTTCGTCTAAAATACAGGAGAGCGCAAATTGACGCAATACAACAGGAGGAACAGAATGAACTTTATAAAGCAATTTAGAATAGTGTGTGTATATTGTTTCAGTTAGGCGCATTAATTCTTCTGTGTAGCAAATAAAAGCGGGGTAGGATTTTTGATGGTTAAATTGCTTTATAGGTATGGAAAATTTGCGTGTATATGGAGCGTTGTGACGTGAGGCATATACCTCATCTACTTTATGCGGATCTGTATAATATAATTTAGATAAGGGAATATATTTCATATAAATATTGCCTCCTTAATATATTTTGCCAAAATGGTCTCTTTTGTAAAAGTCAATTCACTTCTTTTGCAAAAATGGTCTCTTTTGTAAAAGTCGATTCCCTTCTTTTGCAAAAATGGTCTCTTTTGTAAAAGAGGAATTTTCAAGCAGCCGTCCTCCAGGGCGGCTTTTTTATTTTACGGCCGGCAGATTCCACAGGGCTTGTACCTGGCGTTGATTGCCTCATCCCGGGAGCCTATATGGATAAAATTTTGAGGGTTCCTGATCGTGCGGCAGTTGGCGTAGTGGAACTTCATCGTCTTGGGGTTTCCAAGATAATCAGCGGCCAGGGCGGGGGTGGCTATGGTTTTGACATGTATTACAAAATATGATATATTCTAAGTAAGGAATAACTCACTGAGGGCGGAACTGGCAGCCGCCACCGGATAGCCGCAAGGCTTGAGTAGGAGATGCAGGTTAGTCACCCTGCCTTGAGTTTTTCGGACGGGACACGTTCTTCGGGGCGTGTCCTTTTTATTTGTGCTTTTTTAGATAGCCGCCAATTTGGTATTGATTGAATTTCCAATTCTCAAAGGTGAATATTGTCCGTGCAAAGGCAGTTCCTTTTGTGGAAACTCGGACGCCAACAACTACATATTCACTGATTCGTTTGATATATTTTACAGATCCATCGCGAGGATTCAGATTTACATAGTCCGGCGAATCCAGAATTTCCTCCAAGTACGAGAAGTATTTAGCAAAGGCATCGGGGTGGCTGCTTTGCATATGCTGATAGTTTGAATCGCCAAGCAGTATTGGTGTTCCAGGTGGAACATCTAGCCCTAAAAGTCGGACTGTTTCTTTGTCTATTATACCGACTTTTTTTGGCTTCATAATATGGTCCTTTCATCATTCCGTCCTCCGGGGCGGCTTATTTTTTGTCTTAAAATTTCCTCCGCAGTTCCACGACCTTGCCCAGGATCTGCACCGGCAAATCTGATATTTCCTGCTGGCTATAGAAGTGCGGCTCATAGACAGCAGTATTGTGGCCGATCAGCATGATGCCGGCATCCACTTCCTTGACCTGCTTGACCGTGGCATCGTTGCCGTTTACCAGGACGATAGCTGTTTCACCGGATTCAACGGTAGGTTGGCGGCGGACGATGACGACATCACCATCATAAAGCTTCGGCTCCATGGACGAGCCCTGCACATGCAGGGCGAAAAAATCACCGGTCTTGGCAAGGTCAGGGTCGATTTCCTCGTAATCAATAATATCGGTGATGGCCTCGATCGGGATGCCGGCGACCACCCGGCCAAGGACAGGGATGCGGATGCCCTGACGAGAAGAGGGGGTGGCTGAGGCGGATGATGAAGATTTGAGCAAATCGTTGAAATTCATTTTAAGTACACCAGCACCCGAGTATAACTCGGCGATTGGCTTACGTTCCATCGGAACATCGTATCCCATGAGCCAAATTGTATCAACATTTAAGGCTTTTGCCATTATATAAATTCTATCTTGTTTTGGTGTTACTTTTCCCGATATATATTGGCTTATTGATGGCTTGCTTATTCCAGTTTTTTCATGTAGTTCCACGGCTTTCATATTTCTAGCTGATAATGCCTCAGCTAGACGTTCAGCTGTAGTTTTTATTGGCTTATCCATTTATTTATCCTCCTTCACCGGATGCTTCGATTATATATTATATTGAATAAAAGTTCAACACCTTTAACAATATAATTAAACTTTTTAAATTTATCGTTAACAGGGAATAACAGACATGTTATGATAATCGAAGTTAAACAAGTTAAATAAAAGCACTGAAAGGGGGTGGCTTAATGGCATTTGATTATTCAAAATTACGGGGTAGAATAATCGAGAAATTTGGTACGCAAAAAAATTCGCACAAGCTATGGGCGTGTCTGATCGGACATTATCTTTAAAAATGAACAACGCTATATTTTTTAGACAGGATGAAATAGCAAAAGCAACAGAGTTGTTAGAATTAAGTATAAGTGATGCAAACGAATATTTTTTACTCCAAAAGTTAAAGAAGTTTAACAACAAGAGAGGGTGATACCAATGAACAATCTTATTAAAATCGAGCATTCTGGTCAGAGAGTGCTCACAACAGAACAGCTCGCACAGGTATACGGGTGTGAAGCAAAACAGTTATTGCAAAACTTTAATAATAATGCAGCCAGGTTTACCGAGGGGCGGCATTACTTCAAACTGGATGGCGATGCGCTTAGAGAATTCAAAGGTTCAATAAGTTCTTCGAAATTATCGAACAACCTTAAATTTGTACCGAATCTTATTCTATGGACCCGTCGCGGTGTTAGCCGCCACTGCAAGATGCTTGGAACTGATCAGGCTTGGGAGATGTTTGATGAACTCGAGGAAACATACTTCAATCAAAAAGAACTTCCGAAGCTTTCCGTCAATCCTATGAGGAGAAACGGAAAAAGGAGCTGAGTGCATGAAAAAGATATTTGTTAGCCATCCATTCACGGGAAATGAAAAACAAAACAGGTCTGATGCCGCTGGCATTGTTGCCAGTTTGCAGTATGAGCACCCGAATATGCAGTTTATTAATCCACTAGAGGTGTTCCGGCCGATGGAAGGGCTGTGCGATGAGTACATAATATTAGCTGCCTGCATGAACGTTATTCTAGGGTGCGATGCTGTACTGCAGTGCGACGGCTGGGAGAAAAGCGCTGGCTGCCGGGCAGAGGCCGCTTTTGCAATTGTCAACGAGGTACCGTGCATTGATCGTGATGATTTACCAGATGAAAAATGAGCAACAAAAAACCGCCCCGAAGGGCGGCTATTGTAAAAGTACATTATTACCAGGGACGGATGATGTTTCCCTTTGGCTTCTCATCTTCTGGTTTCGGTTTGCATGGATAGTCATCCTGCCCGCCAGTTACTTTATTCAGTTCCTGTTCCTTCAAAGCTTCGTTTACCTTTTTGTCGATTTTCTTCTCAGCCATTTTAAACACGCTCCTTTGATTGAATTTGTTTTCTTGTATCTTATACGCTGGGGCTGGGGATGTATTACAAAAATTTGGAGGTTAGATTATGAGCGATAAATTAAAGCCGTGCCCATTCTGCGGAAATAAGGCGTATATCCGTAAGGCTTTTAGTGGAAATGATGAATGGTGGGTAGTCGGATGCTCTAAGTGCCATTCGCAGATTGTCCAAAAAGAAACTTCTCGTGAAGTAATAGAAAAAGCCTGGAATCGGAGGGTTGAGAAATGACGAATGAAGAAATTTGTGCAACGTGTGCGTGTTGGCTTAGAAATTGCAATATGCCTATAGGATATTGTTTTTTACATGACGAGCCGGAACGAACAGAGGAAGGCGATTCGTGTGACGATTGGGAGAATGACGACGATGACGAATGAAGAAGCAATTGGGGTTTTGGATGCCGCTGGCGAAGGCCGCAGCGAAGAAGATTGGTTCGCCGCTCTTGATATGGGAATTGCGCTTGAGAACCAAGCGAAATACGAAAAGGCGCTGGAAGCGGCGTGTAATAAGATTCGTGAACATGAAGAGTGCTTCGACGTTGAAAACGCTGATGATGATTGCGAAACGAGCGATTGCGTAAACTGCTGGGTTGACTATTACAAGCGCAAAGCTGGAATCGATTCATAATCGTTTCGGAATCGTTTCGGAATCGTAAGAAAATCGTGAGAATCGTTTATTTACCGTATCGAATCGTAAGAAATCGTCAGAAAGTGAGGATGCATAATGAGCGAAACAAAAAACAAGACCTGCATATATTGCGGGTTGCGCACCGAAATGCCGGTTGTTGAAACCGGATGCGTGTCAGATGAGAAGCCCATCAAAATGTATAAATTGCAATGCCCACGCTGCGGGCGGGGACAGTGGGTGCACGAGGATGGAGATAGAAATGAAGCCTATACTTGATGCATGCTGCGGATCCAGGATGTTCTGGTTTGACAAGACCAATCCAGCGGCGGTATTCATGGACAACCGTGAATTGGATGATACGCTGTGCGATGGGCGGAGCCTGCAGGTAAAGCCGGACGTAGTTGGAGATTTCAGAGATATGCCGTTCAATGATGAGACATTCCGGCTGGTGGTATTTGACCCACCGCATCTTCTCCATGCTGGTGATGATTCGTGGCTGGCCAAAAAATACGGCGTACTTGATGGAAGTACCTGGCGAGATGATATTCGGCAAGGATTCAGTGAGTGCATGAGAGTACTGAAACCATTCGGGGTACTGATATTCAAGTGGAATGAAGATCAGGTTGATTTCCGGAGAGTGAAGCAGTTGTTTCCTTGTGCGCCGTTGTTTGGCCAACGGCGCGCGAAAACATTTTGGATTGTATTCATGAAGCTGGATGAAAAATGAGCAACAAAAAACCGCCCCGAAGGGCGGCGGCATCCATTTGCCTTAGAAGCCGAAGATGATGGACATAATCGTGTAAAACATATCCGGGTACAGCATGGTGATCAACTCCTTTTTTTATATGAATTTATTTTCTTGTATCTTATACGCAGGGGATGGGGATGTATTACAAAAATTTGGAGGTTATGAGGATATTGCAATGCTGGATGCACGTACCGGAAAATTATTGATGGAGAATACATCAGCTTCAGGCGAAAACAAATTCATATCCGGCTTGACTAAAAAACAGAGTGCAGAGCTGGCAGGTATGAATACTGCTTTTGAAATTATCCATAACCATCCAGGAAGCACATGGCCTTCTTGGGCTGATGTCAAAGGATTGTTTAATCGCGAACTTGCGTACGCGTCAAGTGTTATTGGTCATGATGGAAGTATTTATCGCATGGTTAGCCATACATTGGGGATGCAATGTATATCTCGTCGCAGCAATCATCTAAATAGTATGATACCCCGCAGTTTTATCAGGCTGCGGGGTATTTTTTACTTATATTCAAATTGGTGGAGCTGTCGTCTAAAAAGATAATCCTTATTATCTTTTCTTTAGACATTATGATATAGGGAAACGGAAGAAAGAACTGAGTGCATGAAAAAGATATTTGTAAGCTACCCGTTCGCGGGGAATGAAAAACAAAACAGGTCTGATGCCGCTGGCATTGTTGCCAGTTTGCAGTATGAGAACCCGAATATGCAGTTTATTAATCCACTAGAGGTGTTCCGGCCGATGGAAGGGCTGTGCGCTGATTACGTTATTATGGCGACTTGTATGAACCTGATCCGGGGTGCGATGCTGTACTGCAGTGCGACGGCTGGGAGAAAAGCGCTGGCTGCCGGGCAGCGCTTTTGCAATTGTCAACGAGGTACCGTGCATTGATCGTGATGATTTACCAGATGAAAAATGAGCAACAAAAAACCGCCCCGAAGGGCGGCTATTGATAAGGTTTAGAAATATTATGATTATTCTGCAAGGAAAGACCATATCGAATCAATGTATCATCCACCAAGGATGGATGTTCGTTGGATCCTTCTCATCTTCTGGTTTTGGTTTGCATGGATAGTCATCCTGCCCGCCGGTTACTTTATTCAGTTCCTGTTCCTTCAAAGCTTCCTGTGCATTGGTTACCTTTTTGTCAATTTTCTTCTCAGTCATTTTAAACACGCTCCTTTGATTGAATTTGTTTTCTTGTATCTTATACGCAGGTGAGCAGTATATATTACAAAAAATTTTGAGGTTAAGCTGTGATAAAAAAACTTCGGATCCGTCGCATCGGATGGCGGATCCAGCCGCCCAGGCCTTGCGAAAAATAAGAAGCCCCGCGGCGGGGATGGTTTTCAGAAATATCTTGCGGAGGCTCAGCGTGAAATAAGAAAACGCCTCGAAGGGCGGCTATTGATAAAATTTAGAAATTTACTGATCATTCTACAAGAAGAGGCCATATCGAATCAATGTATCATCCACCACGGATGGAACCGATAGAGGTTTTGTGTATCGTTATCACTTTCTGGCAGCGCCTTCAGGCGTTATTGCAAGATTTTTAGTCTGGTAAAAAATCAGCTCCACAGTCTTAAGACTGTGGAGCTGGTTTTGTCATTATGATTGGATATTTAGTCTTTGCAGAGGGTCTTTTCGAGTACACGGAACAGATAGTTTTTGTTATAATTGGATATGGTATCCACCATGAGGGGCAGCAATTCTTCCGCGGGACGGATCTTTCCATCGGGGGTCATTGCTTTTTTCGCAACATCCATGGCAAGGCTCATCATGACCTTATCTTTGACCATATCCTGATCTACCATATCAAAGGCTTCCTGCAATTCTTCTTTTGTCAATGTAATCACTCTCCTGATAAAAGTATACCATATTATGGGGCAAGGGCAATGGTGAAGTGACCGGACTGGAGGGCGTCGAATCCTCAGCGTTTTTGTGATATACTGGAAAAAAGAGGAGGTTTTATTATGGAGAATTATGACCGGGAAATGCCAAGGGCCGGTGAGATATGGCGGCATTTCAAGGATAAGAGATATCAGATATTGACGGTCGCCACGCACAGCGAAACACGGGAACTTTTCGTTGTCTATAAAGCGTTGTATGGCGATCGAAAGGATTATATCCGTCCACTGGAGATGTTTATGAGTGAAGTGGATCATGAAAAATATCCGGCAGCAGCGCAGCGGTACCGTTTTGAAAAAATCCAGTCCACTGGCCTTGCGGCAGATTAGATCAAAATGCCCTGGCAATGATCGATTTCATGCTGGATGATCTGGGCTGTAAAGCCGCTGAATTTTTGCCGCTGCCGGTGGAGCTTCAGATCCTGGTATCTGATCTCGATGGAGGGATAGCGTGCGGTGGTTCGTTCGCCAGGCAGTGAGAGACAGCCTTCTTCAGTCGTATAGCTTTTGGCAGAATGTTTGAGAATCACAGGATTCAGCATGGCTATGCGAATGGGGCCGGCCTGTATGGCAATGATGTTTTTGCTGCAGCCGATCATATTGGCGGCAAGGCCAACACAGTGGTCAGCGTGGGCTTCCAGCGTATCCAGCAGATCCATTGCGATGGGGATGTCCTCCCGTTGCGCTGGGGCGGATGGCTGGCTCAGGAATAGCGGGTCTCTAACAATTTCTCTGATCATGGACAGTCCTCCTTTGGTATTTATTCTATTCCTTTGCCGCTGTTCTGGCAATCAGCAGCTGCATATTGAGAAAATACATACAATTATAAATCATCGGTAAAAAATCTTTTTCTTTTTGGATAATAACTATTGACAAATCTATCTGTAATAAATATAATTACAGATAGATGATATTTTAGGAGGAGATGACGATGAAATTATTATTGGCTATGTTTCTGGTACTTGGGGCAGGTGTGCTGCTTTTGGGGTGTGCCAGGGCGTCGGAAAACAAGGCGGCGAGGGCTGAATATGTGCGGCTGACTCCGGCGGAGGCAAAGGATATGCTGGCCAAGAATCCGCAGGCTGTTCTGGTGGATGTGCGGACCCCGGAGGAATATGCGGAGAAGCATATTCCCAATTCCCGGCTCATTCCCAATGAGACCATCAAGGGCGATGTGGAGGGGCTGGCAAAGGACGCAGTAATCCTGGTCTATTGCCGTACAGGGCATCGCAGCCAGCAGGCGGCGAATAAGCTTTTGGATGCAGGCTATCAGCACGTTTATGATATAGAAGGCGGAATAACCAAATGGCCCTATGAAACGGAAGCTGGTGCAGCAAAATAAGAGGGTGATGATATGACCAGTGATTTTGCAGTGGCAGTCCATGCTTTAGTTTTCCTGAACCATAAGCAGGTGGTTGAATCCAGTGAACAGATTGCGGAAAATGTCTGTACCCATCCTGTACGGCTGCGGCGGGTGCTGGCGAAGTTGAAGAAGGCCGGCCTGCTGGAGACTCGGGAGGGGGCCAGCGGAGGCTGTCGTTTTTCCGAAGATGCCTCGACAGTTACTCTGGATATGGTGGCTGCGGCGCTGGCGGAGAAGCCGGTGGATGTGAAATACCGTACCGGAGCCTTGGATAAGGAATGTCAAATATCCTCAGGGATGGCGGGAATCATGGATGATATATACGATGAGATGAATGCTGCCTGTTATGGTCAGTTGGCAGCGATTACGATTGCAGATATCGATAAAAAAATTTTTGGATGAGGTGGAGCAAATGGTAAAGAGGTATGATGCGGTAATTATCGGATTTGGCAAAGGGGGAAAGACACTGGCGGGATATCTGGCCGGACAGGGCAGACAGGTGGCCATGATTGAAAAATCCAGTGCGATGTATGGCGGTACCTGTATCAATGTTGGTTGTATACCAACGAAATCCCTGGTGGACAGCGCCCAGAGAATTCAACTGCGGGCACTGGATTCCTTTGAGGAGAAAGCCATATTTTACAAAGAAGCCGTTGCCCGGAAACGGACGTTGGTGGGCATGCTGCGGGGAAAAAATTATCATATGCTGGCGGATAACAAAGCCATCACTATATATCGGGGAATCGGCAGCTTTGTGAATGATCATGAAGTTCAGGTTGTCAGTGAGGATGGGAAAGAGCTCCTCTATGGTGAGCAGATTTTCATCAATACCGGGTCAGAGGCTGTAGTTCCGTCCATTGCGGGGATAGAGGAAAGCCATCGTGTATATCTGAGTGAGGATATCATGGAACTGGATACCCTGCCGAGGGAACTGATCATTATCGGCGGCGGTTATATTGGACTGGAGTTTGCGTCCATGTACCATATGTTTGGTTCCAAGGTGACCGTTTTGCAGAATATGCCGAATTTCATTCCTCGTGAGGACAGGGATATTTCCAATGCTGTCCATGAGGAAATGGCCCGGCAGGGAATAGAATTTGTTTTCAGTGCCGGTATTGATCGGATTCAGGATCAGGAAAAAAAGACATTGGTACATTATCGCGTCGGCAACCGGGAATATCAGAAATCTGCGGATGCCGTTCTGGTTGCCACGGGGCGGCGCCCTAATACCAGGGATCTGCAGCTGCAGGCTGCAGGCATCGATACCCTGCCAAATGGCGGTATCAAGACAGATGCACAGCGCCGCACCACAGTGCCGCATATCTGGGCAATGGGCGATGTGGTTGGCGGGCTGCAGTTCACTTACGTATCGCTGGACGATTTTCGGATAGTGCGGGCAGCATTGGCTGGCGGAAGTTATGAGGATCAGGGACGGAATATTCCCTACAGCGTATTTATCGAGCCATCCCTTTCCCGGGTGGGTCTTACAGAGCGGGAAGCCCTGGAACAGCATTATGAGATTGCTGTAGCCACGCTGCCGGCCGCAGCCATACCTAAGGCGCATGTATTACAGCAGCCGGTAGGCATCCTGAAGGCCATTGTGGATAAAAAGACGGAGAAAATCCTGGGAGCGGCACTCTTCTGCGAGGAATCCTATGAGATGATCAATATCATCAAGCTGGCCATGGATGCGGGCCTTCCTTACACGGTGCTGCGGGATCAGATTTTCACCCATCCGACCATGAGCGAAGCATTGAATGATCTGTTTGGCCGTATACAGGCCTGAGGCTATGAAGACCGATTCTTTTTACAGAGGATCGGTCTTTTTTTCGGAAAATGCAATTTAAGGCTTTTTGCAGATTTTTCTTTTACAGCAGGTATGATACAATGAAAGATACGGAAGAATCAGGCTTATAAAGATGAGAGGGATGCTATATGCTGAAAAAGCAGGGATATCCGGCGGCGCAAGGTATGAAGAAAATGTATTTTGATAATCAGAAATTTTCTGCGGCGGATTTATCCGAGAAGGAACGGGCAGAACTGTTTCAGGTTTATGGGTTTCATATCGAGGATGTCCGCAATCTGACGAAAAGCGAGGAATGGTTTTTTTCCGGGCAAGAGGTCGTATCACCTGCATTCTACATCCAGACATTGTACAAGGTACAGGGAATTATTGAGCCTCTGAGATTTGAAAAGATCGTAATGGACATTGTGGCCCATTCACCGATTCTGCAGACGAATTTTTATCGTACCCAGTCTCAGCGGGTGCTGGGCGTGGTACGGCGCGGCCGGCAGCCTATGATTGCTTTCCATGCGCTGGCCAAGCGCGATGAGGAACTGGAACGGATGCTGGAAAATATCATGGAAGCGGATCGGCGCCGGGGATTTGACCTGGCCCATGATCGTCTGCTGCGGCTGGCTGTTTTTCGCACAGGCATTCAGGAATATGCAGTGCTGGTTACACAGCCGCAGATTGTCGCTGATGCCTGGGACATCCGGGATCTGTTCCAGCCGCTTTTTTCGGAGGAGGCTGCTGCGGTCAGTCTGCCGGGCAAGCGGCGGTTTTCCTTTGCGGATTATCTGGAAAAACGGGAGCAGCAGGATAAAGCTCCCGCCTTCCATTATTGGAAGCAGCTGCTGGCAGATTTGCCGGCCAAGCCGGAACTGCCGGGATATCAAAAATCCTATCAGTCATATCATCAGGAGGTTTGCCGCTTTCGGCTGAATCCTGCGGATATGGCGGCTTTGCGTGAAAAAGGAGGCGGCGAGAGAAATTATCAGGCCGTCATTCTGCAGACAGCCTGGGGACTTATGCTGCAGCAGCTTCATGGGAAGCAGGATACGTATTTTTCCCTTTTGATGTCCAATCGCAGCGCTAAACTGGAAAATATTGGAGAGACGGCGGGGATCGTGAATGTTGTACCCGTGCGGTTGAAATGCAGCGATGAAATGCTGGTAGGAGAATTGGTTAAAAAACAGTACATGCAGATGGTGATATCCCAGCCATTCAGCTATTGCCGGCGCAGTGAACTGCAGCAGCAGCTGGGGCGGAAGGAAAGCCTGTTTGACCATTTTTTGAGCTTTCATGGATTTATGACGGATATACGCCGCTATACGGAGATTCCCCGGCAAAAGGGGGTCGTGCCGGTAACGCTGAGTTCTGTGGATGCACAGGGGATGGATCTGGGGGTATATTTCCGTTATGATGGGCGGTCGGTCATTATAGAATGCCGTTATAATGAGCGGTGTTTTTCCCAGGAGAGCATGGACGAGCTGCTTCATCAATATGTGTATACGCTGCACTGTCTGCTGAATTCCTGGACGGAGTCTGTTCACGGATTAAAGGCACTATTAGGAAAAAGAGTCCTTTATTCACCGGCAGCTGTTCCGCAGGCAAATGAGAAGGAGTGGGAAGGCTTCCTGGCCAGTATGGAATTGTTTTTTGGGCAGCCGCCTTACCGCTTGAAGGAGCTTTTGGAAAATGCCAGAGTAACTGTTTATCTTGAGAATGATACTATATTGGCCGCCCGGCATCAGCAGTCGGAAATGCTGTTTGTCATGTCCGGCAAGGTGGTTCGCAGCCGGGACGCAGGGGATGGCTGGATGAATATGATAGATATCCAGGGTCCTGGCAGTCTGCTCAACGAACTGGCGCTGCTGGAGAGTGAGAGCGTTTTGTCCCTGGAGGCGGCTTCGGAGCGGGTGACTATCCTGGCAGTCCCGTTGGAGAATTTCCAGCGGCTGGTTGGGCAGGAAAATGGCATAGGCATTCCTTTTGCCAGGCATTTATTGGCGGAATTGGATAAATACCAAAAACGATGGCTGATGAGTTGAGGACCGGGGGGCGGTGTTCTTGGAACCGCCCTTTTATTTTGCGGCAGGACAGATGATAGGCTGGAAAGGGGAAGGAAGGCGTGGATGAAAAAAGAGCAATAAGGGCTCTGCGGGACTTTTTGGAGGCTATGGATATTGATCTGGCTGCGGCTGGAATGGAAAAAACACCAGAGCGGGTGACAAAGCTTTATGCCAAGCTGTTCAGCGGCCAGGGGCGGGAAACGGAACAGCTTTGGGGCGAACGGTTTCATACAGCTTCCCGGGGATTGATTGCCATACGGAATATTCCGTTTTATTCGGTGTGTGAGCATCATCTGGTTCCCTTTCTGGGGCGGATCAGCATTGTTTATAGGCCCAAGGATGGCCGGGCGGCAGGCTTCAGCAAATTTGCTGATATTGTAAAGGTATATTGCCGCAGGCCTCAGCTGCAGGAGCGGCTGACCAGGGATATAGCCGCCGCAGTTCATGAAGAACTGCCGGCCCGGGGAGTCCTGGTGGTGGTGGTGGCCCGGCAGCTCTGTATGATTATGCATGGCGACATGGCCCAGGAGGCGGATACTGTGACGGCGGAAGGGCTGGGGTGCCTGGCTCCGGGACAGCCAGAGCATAAAGAGGCATGGCTGCTGCTGCAGAAAGGAGATGAGGACGGATGGAAACGATAGACAGACTGTACTGCTGGCCGGATGGAAAAAGACTGAGGATTGGCAGGAAAACTCTGATCATGGGAATATTGAATGTGACGCCGGATTCCTTTTCTGATGGCGGCTGCTGGAACACGATAGAGAGGGCGCGCCGTCATGCGCAGGAAATGATAGCATCCGGGGCTGATATCATCGATATCGGTGCGGAGTCATCCCGGCCGGGCTTTGTCCCTGTATCAGCGGAGGAAGAATGTGAACGGCTGCTGCCTTTTTTAGAGGCATTGCTGCCAGATATCCCGGTGCCGGTCTCCATTGATACCTTCAAGGCAGAAACGGCTGAGGCTGCCCTCCGGCTGGGAGCGCATATCATCAATGATATTCAGGGACTGCAGTACGAAAGGGAGCCGGGAGCAATGGCGGCGGTTGCAGCGGCCTATGATGTCCCTGTCGTCGTCATGCACAATCAGGCCGATACTTGTTATGGGAAGGATATCATGGCTTCCATGACGGACTTTTTCCGCTGCTCCCTGCAGGCTGCGGCAAGGGCCGGTATAGCGCCGGATAAGCTGATATTTGACCCGGGCATTGGCTTTGGAAAAACACCGCGGGATAATCTGGTGGTGCTGAAGCGGCTGGCCGAGCTTCAGCCGCTGGATGGTGAATTTTATCCCTGGCTGCTGGGGGTGAGCCGCAAGAGCTTCATTGGCGCGGCCCTGGATCTGCCGGTGGAGGAACGGGATGAGGCAGCCGCGGCAGCCGGGATCTGGGGTGTGCTGCAGGGCTGTTCGATTCTCCGGGTACATGAGGTGAAGTCCATGGTGCGGATGTGCCGCATGCTGGAAGCAATACAGGAGGTGTAATGATGGATCGCATTGAGTTGATGGGAATGGAATTTTCCGGCTGTCATGGCTGCCTGGATTTTGAGAAGGCGGAGCCGCAGCGATTCCTGGTGGATGCGAAGCTCTATTTTCCGCTGCAGGCGGCTGGCGACAGTGATGATCTGCAGGATACAGTGAATTATGCCGCTGTCTATGGGACGGTGCAGTCCATCGTGGAGGGGCCGTCGGTGAATCTCATAGAACGGCTGGCGGAGATGATTGCCGGGCGGCTGCTGCAGGATTTTCCCCTGCAGGCTGTGCGCGTTGCAGTACACAAGCCGCAGGCACCCATCGCCGGTGTGTTTCGCGACGTGAGTGTACACATCAAAAGGAGCCGGCCGGAATGAAGCAGCGATATACCTGTTATTTGAGTATGGGGGCTAATCTGGGAAATCGGGAACAGACACTGTGCCGGGCCCTGGAACTGCTGGGGGAAGCCGATGGAGTCCGGCTGGAATGCGTATCCGGGATTTATGAGACGGAACCCTGGGGCCATAGGGATCAGCCCGGCTTTTTAAATCTTGCCCTGCGGCTGCAGACCCATCTTTCCCCTCTGCAGCTGCTGGACTGCTGCCAGCAGATCGAGGCCCGGCTGGGCAGGGAGCGCAGGGAGAAATGGGGACCGCGCACCATCGATATCGATTTGCTGTATATACCCGGCGTGCACCTGGATACAGAACGGCTCACACTCCCGCATCCCTATATGTTTCAGCGGTCTTTTGTGCTGGTGCCGCTGGAAGAAATAGCCGGAAAAGAAGCATTCGAAAGCCGGAGCCTGGCGGACTGGCTGCAGGCCTGTACGGATACCGGGGGAATACAGCGGATAAAAGACAGGCCGTTTTATGGGGATTTTGCTGAAATCTGAGACGGCCGTTGTGGACAAATGCCATGCAGTAGTATAATGTATCCCATATAGGAAGGGATGAGAAAATGATACAGGATATTGCACCGAAGGTTTATCATAACGAATTCTTTATCAGGAAGCCGAAGGAACAGGATTGTTTTTTCTACATAAAAGAAGGGAAATCCTTGATATGTAACAAGGAGGGGCATTTCCCCTTTGCGGCCTTCCAGGATTTTTCCCCGGAGATGCCGGAGATACAAGAGGCGGCCGACTATCTGTTTTCCATCAGCGGCCAGAATTTTTTCCTGGTAGATGAGCAGCGGGTCCAGCTGCCGGAAAAGGAGGGTTTTTCCCTTGAGCCCTTTACGGTATTCCGCACGCTGGTCCCTCAATGGGCTGGCTTTGCCGGTGCCACTGGCAGCCAGCTGCATCGTTTTTACCGGAGCCGGAGCTACTGCGGCCGCTGCGGTCATCCCATGGAAAAGAAAAAGGATGAGCGGGCCATGCTGTGTCCTGTCTGCAAAAACGTGGAGTATCCGAAGATTTCTCCTGGCATCATCGTGGCGGTCACCGATGGGGACCGTATTCTCATGACCCGTTATGCCGGCCGTAAGAACCCGCATTATGCGCTGGTTGCAGGCTACACGGAAATCGGCGAGACACTGGAGGAGACTGTACAGCGGGAGGTCATGGAAGAGGTGGGGCTCCGGGTCAGGAACATCCGCTATTACAAGAATCAGCCCTGGGCTTTTTCGGATACGCTGATGGTGGGGTTCTTTGCCGATCTGGACGGTTCACCGGAGATCCATCGGGATGCGGCGGAACTGGCCACAGCGGAATGGTTCACTCGGGAGGATATGCCCTATCGGACGCTGGATATCAGCCTGACGGCGGAAATGATCGAGCGCTTCCGTCAGGGAGAGAGCTGCTGAGCGGGCCCCTGGTTTTTAAGATACAGCAGAGGTAAGTAGCGGAATAGGAGTTTTATGTATGAAGATAGCGGCAAGTGATTTTGATGGGACTTTATATGTGGAAGGAAAAGGGGTGACGGCAGCGGATATTTCCTCGATCCGACGCTGGCGGGCGGCCGGGAATAAATTCGGCATTGTGACCGGACGGGGACTCAGTTTTATTTTGGCCGGTGTTGAGCCTTATGATATTCCCTATGATTTTCTCGTATGCACCAACGGCGCAGTTGTTTTTGACGGAGACGGGCAGATGTTGTCGGCTCGGCGGCTGGATTCATCTGTCCTGGATGAGCTGATGGAGGATCCGCTGGTGGATGCCAGCCATTATGTTCTCTTCTTCCGGCTGCAGGATGCGCTGATCTATTGGCGCCAGAAGGGGCTGCATCCGGAGCTGGCCCATGCGCCGCTGCGGGAAATCGACAGCCCGTCGCCCCGGGGCATTGAGGACATCACCCAGGTAAGCCTGGCCTTCGGCTCCCGGGAGGATGCGGAGCGGGCTGCCCGCATCCTGCAGAAAAAATTTGCCGGCCGGCTCTATGTAAGCACCAACCGGATCTATATCGATATCATAGCCGCCGGGGTGGATAAAAGCGTGGGGCTTCGCCAGCTTCAGGCCCATATGCAGTGGGAAAAGCATCCCCTGCTGGTGGTGGGAGATGATACCAACGATCTTCCTATGCTGCACGCCTTTCATGGCTATACAATCCAGCGGGCCCGGCCGGTAATACAGCAGCAGGCTGCTCAGGTCTACGCTTCGGTGGGAGATATGCTGGAGCAGAATCTTCAGCTGGATTGAGGCGTTTTACAGCTGATTTGAAACAATGGCTGGTCCGTGATAAGATATACTTCGGACAAAGCCTGACTGTGACGTTGAGGCAATTGAATACTTATGAAAAGAAAGAGAGGTTGTTGATTTGCCAGCAATCACCTATGAATTAGTAAAGGCCGATGCCAAAACCGGGGCTCGGGCCGGGATCATCCATACGCCCCACGGGAGCTTTCCCACCCCAATTTTCATGCCTGTGGGAACCCAGGCATCGGTCAAGGGAGTATCCCCGGAGGAATTGAAGGATCTGGGTGCGGGAATCATTTTGAGCAATACCTACCATTTGTTTTTGCGGCCAGGCATGGATCTGGTACGGGAGGCCGGCGGCCTGCATAAATTCATGAATTGGGATCGGGCTATTCTCACGGATAGCGGCGGCTTCCAGGTATTCAGCCTGGGGGATCTGCGCAAGATCACTGAAGAAGGGGTGACCTTCCGGTCCCATATTGACGGTTCAAAGAAATTCCTGTCACCGGAGGTATCCATGCAGGTGCAGATGGCTCTGGGATCGGATATCGTGATGGCCTTTGATGAGTGCGTGCCCTATCCGGCGGACTACGATTATGCCAGGCAGTCCACGGAGCGGACGACCCGCTGGGCGCAGCGCTGCAAGGATACCATGACCAGTGAGAACCAGGGGCTTTTTGGTATTGTGCAGGGCGGTATGTACAAGGATCTGCGCACCCGCAGCGTGCAGGAACTGGTGGAAATGGATTTCCCCGGCTATGCGGTGGGCGGCCTGAGCGTGGGCGAACCCAAGGAGCTTATGTACGATATGCTGGAGCATACGGTCTCCCAGCTTCCCAAAACAAAGCCGCGGTATCTCATGGGCGTCGGTACGCCGGACTGCCTGGTGGAAGGCGTGCTGCACGGCATTGACATGTTTGACTGCGTATTCCCCACCCGGGTGGCCCGCAATGGTACGGCAATGACCTGGACCGGGCGGCTGGTAATGAAGAATACGGAGTATACCCACGATTTCCGTCCCATTGAAGAGGGCTGCGGCTGCTATGCCTGCCGGCATTATACCCGGGCGTATATCCGCCACCTCGTGCGGGCCAATGAAATCTTTGGCCTGCGGCTCCTGTCGCTGCACAACCTGTACTTCCTGCAGCACTTCATGCGCGAACTGCGCCAGTCCATACTGGAGGACCGGTTCACCGAATTTCGGAGCAATTTCCTGGCATCTTATCAGATGACAGCGAAAAAATAAAGGGAATTTATAACTTGTGTCGAAGATAATTAAATTGTGATTAATTATTGCAGAGGAAAAAGGAGGGGTTTTCATGGATCCGGAATCCATTGCAACGCTGGGCACCTATGGCCCGCTGATCGTAATGGTCGCGTTGTTTTATTTTTTGCTGTATCGTCCGCATAAGAAGGAACAGACTCGCCGCAAGGATATGATCAATCGCCTGCAGAAGGGCACCCATGTGATGACCATCGGAGGCATCTATGGCGATGTGACCTCGATTGGCGAAAAGACGATCCATATGAAGATTGCTGAGCATGTGGAAATCGAGGTGGCCAAGGCTGCCATCAGCGGTGATTTTGTGATGCCTGGCGAAACTGCGGATAAGAAATAATGGTGATGGGGGATATGGCGCAGGCGAAAAAGGCCCTGCGCAAAACAGCGCTGCAGGCTCGCCGCAGTCTTCTGCCCGCCCGGCGTGAAGCCTTCAGTCAGCAGATTCTCCATCAGCTGCAGGAACAGGATTTTTATAAGGCGGCCCGGGCAATCTTTTGCTATCTGTCGCTGGCTGATGAGGTGGATACCTGGACCCTTATAGATCAGGCCCTGCAGGCCGGGAAACTGGTTACAGTTCCCTTCATCGCGGATCCCTCCCAGGGCCGCATGGAGGCAGTACAGCTGGACTCACTGGAGGATCTGGCACCGGGACGGTTTGGCATTCCCACGGTACGGCCTGAAAAGCAGCGGCTGTTCCCACCGGCGGAGCTGGACTGTATCATTGTTCCTGGCGCAGCCTTCGATCGGGAGGGCGGCCGGTTGGGGCTGGGAGGCGGCTATTATGACCGTTTCCTGCAGCGGGCTGAGCGGGCTGTACTGTCAGCTGTTGCCTATAGCTGCCAGCTCATGGAGCAGGTTCCCCGGGAGTCCTTTGATTTACCAGTGGACTACATCATTACGGAAAAAGAATGCATAACGGCAGTGAGGTGTGGTAACCGATGGAAGTAAGGATCGGTATTGCAAAGACAACGAAATATGCGATGAGCCACTGCGGCGACAGCTGCGATTTTGCGGAACGTCCCCATGGCGGCATATCAGCCATCATTGCGGATGGCCAGGGCAATGGCCTGGCAGCTCATCATACCAGCAGCTGGGTGGTGAACAAGGCCGTATCCCTCATTGCCGACGGAGCCAGAGATGGAGCCGTGGCCCGGGCGGTGCATGATTACCTTTACGCCATGAAGGATAAAAAGGTGTCCTGCACCCTGACTGTGCTCAGCGCAGACCTGGATACGGAGACGGTAGTCATCAGCCGGAATTCCAACTGCCCGGTGATTGTGAAGACACCGGAGTATGTATCGGTATATGATGAGAATGTGAATCCTATCGGCGTCCATCATCATACCAAGCCATTGATGTATGAGGTGCCCTTTGAGCCGGGAATGGTGCTGGTATCCTATACGGACGGTATCCAGCATGCCGGGCGCAAGCACAGCAATATGGCAGATTTTCAGAAAATCATGGATATTATTAATGATAATACGGCCGAGGACTGCGATTTCATCGCGTCCAGCATCATGGACTATGCGCTGTCCCTGGACAAGAACCAGGCGGCAGATGATATGACCGTGGTGGTCATGGGCCTTTGCGAGACAGTGTCAGACATGCCTAAGGTGGAGAAGCTCAGTGCCGTATATCCCTTTTGAGGAGGCAGCAGCATGAAAATAGCAATTGTCGGAGTTTGTGCGTCGGGGAAGACCACGCTGGTCCGCGGCCTGCGGGAAGCAGGCTACGATGCCTATAATGTGGCCCAGGAGCATTCCTGCATCCATCGATTCTGGCAGAAGCATGCTCCGGATTTGCTGGTCATGATTGACGCCCATCTGCCGGCTATCAAAAAGCGCCGGGTGGTCTATTGGGATGAGGAACGGCTGGCTGTCCAGCATAAACGGCTGGCGGATGCGGAGGCCCATGCGGATCTCTATCTGCAGACGGATGACCTGGATGCAGCGGCTGTTCTGGCAAGGGTCATCTCCTTTATAAAGGATTGGGAAAGTGAACATCGCTGAATGTTCCTTTTTGAAATCATAGATACATAGAGTAGAAAGGGTTGAAACAGTTGAGGAAAGATAGTTTTATTAAACTCCTTGCGTGCATTATAGCGATTGTTGCTGTATTTGCCTTTTTTGTATCGCCGCTGGCTCATTCGATTCGCCAGGGCCTTGATCTGCAGGGAGGAACCCATGTGGTTCTCGAGGCGGAGGATACGCCGGAGGCCGCAGTCAATGAAGATGCTATGGAACGTGTAGTCAAGATCATGGAAAAACGTGTCAATGAGCTTGGCCTTACGGAGCCAATCATCCAGCGCCAGGGCGAGCGCCGCATCATTGTGGAGCTGCCGGGCATCAAGGACCCGGATAAAGCCATTCAGGTCATTGGTAAGACGGCTATGCTGGAGTTCAAGGATGAAGATGGCAATACGGCACTGACAGGTACTGACCTGCAGAATGCCAAGGAAGAAACCGATCAGCAGGGACAGAATCTGGTATCCCTGGAGTTCAGCAGCGAAGGCGGTCAGAAGTTTGCTGATCTCACCACCAAGAACGTTGGCCGCAAGATCGCTATCCTGCTGGATGGCGAAGTGCTTACCGCGCCGAACGTCAAGGAGCCTATCCTTGGCGGCAAGGCAGTCATCACCGGCTCCCGCACCCTGGAGGAGGCCCATAACCTGGCCATCCTGCTGCGCAGCGGCTCCCTGCCGGTAAAGGTCAACATCATCGAGACCCGGACCGTTGGACCGACCCTGGGCCAGGATTCCAAGGACAAGAGCGTCTTTGCCTTTACCGTTGGCATTGCGGCAGTTCTTATCTTCATGGTGCTTTTCTATCGTCTGTCCGGCTTCATTGCTGACATCAGCCTCATGGCTTACGTCATCATGCTGCTCTTCATTCTGAAGATGCTGGATGCTACCCTCACCCTGCCGGGTGTTGCCGGTATCATCCTGTCAGTAGGTATGGCTGTAGATGCCAACGTGCTGATATTCGAGCATTTCAAGGAGGAGTACCGACTGGGAAAGACACTGCGGCTCTCCATGGATGCCGGCTTTAAGCGGGCCTTTACCACGATCTTCGACTCCAATATCACCACCATCATCGCAGCCGCGGTATTGTTCTTCTTTGGTACAGGTACCATCAAGGGCTTTGCTATTACCCTGGGGCTTGGTGTTGTGCTGAGTATGTTCACAGCTATCACTCTTACCCAGTATATGCTGAAGCTGCTCATTGCCTCGAATATCTTCCAGAATTCAAAGGTTTATGGCGCTTCCCGGCCTGCGGAGGAAGGTAAGGTGAAGACAAATGAATAAATTCAAATTCGATATTATCGGCAAGACGAAGGTATGGTTCATCCTCTCTTTGTGCATCATCATCCCCGGTATCGTGAGCATGGCGACCCAGGGCTTTAACTTCGGTATTGATTTCACTGGCGGTACCATCATTGAAATGCGTTATGATGATTCAGTGACCATCGGAAAAATCCGTGATTCCCTGCGCAAGCATCAGCTGGATAACAGTACGATCCAGCTGTCCGGTGAGGCCAGCAGCAATGCGGAATCTGGCCGGGATATCATGATCCGTACCGTTGACCTGGAGGAAAATGAGCGCAAGGCGGTCATGGCTTCCCTCAAGGAGGACGTAGGGAACTATCAGCTGCTCCGTGAGGAGAAGGTCGGTGCCACCATGGGATCGGAGCTGATCCTCAATGCGCTGCTGGCTATGCTGATTTCCTGGGTGCTGATCATCCTCTATGTTTCCTATCGTTTTGAATTCCGCTTTGGTGTCGCGGCAGTATTGGCACTGGTCCATGATATTCTCATCGTGCTCAGTGTATTTTCCCTGCTGCAGAAGCAGCTGGATTCCTCCTTTGTGGCGGCGCTGCTGACCATTGTCGGTTATTCCATCAATGATACCATCGTCATCTTCGATCGTATCCGCGAGAACCTCAAGCTTCATTTTCGCCGCGGCGGCGATATCAACGAGCTGGTGGATCACAGTATCTATCAGACACTCACGAGATCGATTTATACGGTATGTACCGTTCTCTTTACTACTTTGGCACTGTATTATTTCGGCGGCGACACGACGAAGGACTTCTCCTTTGCATTGCTCATCGGTTTTACCTGTGGCTGCTATTCCTCTATCTTCATCGCCAGCCCGCTCTGGGTTATCTTCCGGGGCTGGGGCGGAAAGAAGCAGGTCAGCCAGAAGGCTGCAGCTGCGAAATAAGCTTTGCTATTCTGAGGTGCAGGCGTTTATTTGCCTGCACCTTTTCCTTTATGAAGGAATTCTTTCTTAAAAACCGAAATATATAGGGAATCGAACAATTAAACAGTGAGGCATTGGCATGGAAAAATTATGGAAATTGAAGGATGGGATGGAAGAGCAGGCAGCTCAGCTGGCCGGAGAGATGAAGATATCCCTCTTTTTGGCCCGGCTGCTGGTTCATCGCGGCATTGTGGATAAAGAAAGGGCGGAAGTGTTCCTTTCTCCGGAAAGGCAGGCCTTTTATGATCCTTTTTTGCTGAAGGATATGGATAAGGCTGTGGACCGTATCCGTCAGGCGCTGGCGGAAAAGGAAAAAATCGTAGTGTACGGGGATTATGATGTGGACGGAATCACTTCCACCGCACTGCTCACCCGGAATCTGCGGCAGCTGGGCGGCGATGTGGAATACTATATCCCGGATCGTCAGTCGGAGGGCTATGGCTTCCACCAGGAGGCGCTGGAGCGCCTTCGGGATGCGGGAGCCCAGCTGCTGATTTCCGTGGACTGCGGCATATCCGCTGTGGAAGAAACAGGGAAGCTGGCGGATACCCTGGATATTGTCATCACGGACCATCATTTGCCGGGAGAGAAGCTTCCGGCAGCACTGGCTGTGGTGGATCCTCATCGGGAGGACTGCAGCTATCCCAACAAGAATCTTGCTGGCGTGGGCGTAGCCTTCAAGCTTTGCCAGGCTCTGTGGCAGGCGGTGCAGGGCAGTGACTATACCGGGGATATGGAGCTGGTGGCCTTGGGAACCGTTGCGGACATTGTGCCGTTGCTGGATGAAAACCGCAAGATCGTGAGTCTGGGGCTGAAGGCTATGGAAAATACGCCATTCCTTGGTCTTCGGGCATTGCTGGAAGTGGCAGGCCTGGAGGGCAAAAAACTTACGGCCGGACATATCGGCTTTATGCTGGCGCCGCGGCTCAATGCAGCAGGCCGTATCGCAACAGCGCAAAAGGGGGCCGAGCTGCTGCTGACAGAGAATGCAGAACTGGCAGCTTCCCTGGCACAGGAGCTGAATGGGGATAATCTGGAGCGCCAGCAGCTGGAAAAGGAGATCTTTGACCTGGTGGAAAAGCAGCTGGAGCAGGTGGACATGGACAAGGCCCATGTGCTGGTGGTTGCCGGGGAGGGGTGGCATCCTGGGGTCATCGGCATTGTGGCCTCCCGGGTGGTGGAAAAATACTATCGTCCGGTAGTCATCATCAGCCTGAAGGACGGCATTGGCAAGGGATCCTGCCGCAGCATTGAGGGATTCCATATGCGGGATGCGCTGCAGGAATGCAGCCGGTACCTGCTGGGCTTTGGCGGCCATGCCCAAGCCGCGGGTCTGAGCCTGGCCGCGGATCAGGTGGATGCCTTCCGGCAGGCAATGGATGCCTGTGCGGCCAAATGGCTGCAGCCGGAGGACTACATTCCTGTCATGGATATTGAATGTGAGCTGTCCATGGATGAGGTGAATGAGCAGCTCATTGAGGAAATTTCCCGCATGGAACCCTTTGGCATGGGAAATCCCAGCCCGCTCTTCGTCAGCCGGAATGTCCGTGGCAGCTACGCGCAGCGCAAGGGCCGGGATGGAAAACACCTGGGCTTTCATATCGATTCCACCAGCCGGAGCCTGGCGGCTATCGGCTGGAATATCGGGGATCTGGCTGGATTGGTAAACCGGCAGCCGGTGGATTTTGTCTTTGTTCCGGAGATCAATGAATTCCGGGGGCGGCGTACGCCCCAGTGCAAAATCAAGGAGCTTCGCCCTGCGGAGCACCCGGGGCCGCTGCTGAATCGGGAATTCCTGAAAAACCTTTACATTTTTCTGCGGGGCATTCAACGCAAGGAAGGGAAGATTCCCTATACCCCGCGGCAGCTGGGCGGCTTTTTTCGCCGGGCCGGGCAGCAGGCGGAGGACGAGGCAATCGTCCGGGGGCTGGAGGTATTTGCGGAGCTGTCCCTGCTTCAGTCGTTGCCATCTAATGGTTATGAGCTTTTGCCTGCCTCTGGCAAGATGAATTTGGCGGAATCCGCCATCTATAAGAAGTATGGTCCAGGGGGACAGAATTCGTAAACCCTCGTTAAAATGCTGATTAGAAGGATTTCGCGTTGCGAAATCCTGAACAATGGCGTTATAATGATAATCAATGATAAATTTTGTCAGCATACTGTCAGGCATAAATACGCGATGGGGTTGAGATAAATGAACGATCGAGAAACTACTGCCATAACCATTGATGAAATTGTTGATGCAGTAAAACAATACCAGCCAAATGCAAATACGGATCTCGTACGGAAGGCCTATGACCTGGCCCATGCTGCTCATGCGGGGCAGAAAAGAGCCTCGGGCGAGGAATATATCATCCATCCGCTGAGTGTGGCCAAAATCCTGACGCAGCTGCAGATTGATGTGGTGACCATCAGTGCAGCTCTGCTCCATGATGTGGTGGAGGACACCACCTATACCCTGGAGCAGATGGAGGAAATCTTCGGACCGGAGGTCGCCATGCTCATCGATGGCGTGACCAAGCTGGGCCGTATCGAATACAAATCCAAGGAAGAGCAGCAGCTGGAAAACTATCGCAAGCTGTTCCTGGCCATGGCCAAGGATATCCGGGTCATCATGATCAAGCTGGCGGACCGCCTGCACAACATGCGTACGCTGAAATTCATGCGGGAGGACAAGCAGAAGCGCATTGCCAAGGAAACCATCGAGATCTATGCTCCGCTGGCCAATCGGCTGGGTATCTCCAGCATCAAATGGGAGCTGGAGGACCTGTGCCTGCGCTATCTGGAGCCGGACACCTATTATGACCTGGTGGAGAGCGTGAAGCAGAAGCGCAAGGAGCGGCAGGTGTTCATCCAGGAATCCATCGACCAGATCCACAAAAAGCTGGTGGAGGCTGGTATGAAGGTGGAAATCAGCGGCCGGGCCAAGCACTTTTACAGCATTTATAAAAAGATGAAACGGGATCACAAGGACATCAGTGAGATCTATGATCTTTCCGCGGTGCGGGTGCTGGTGGAAAGCGTGAAGGACTGCTACGGGGTGCTGGGCATCATCCATGCCATGTGGAAGCCGATGCCGGGGCGCTTCAAGGACTATATCGCTATGCCGAAATCCAATGGCTATCAGTCTCTGCATACCACGGTCATGACCAGGGGCTATCCGCTGGAGATACAGATCCGGACCTTCGGTATGCACCGGGTATCAGAGTATGGTGTTGCCGCTCATTGGAAGTACAAGGAATCCGGCAAGGGCGCCACGGCCAGCAATGAATACGATCAGAAGCTTTCCTGGCTGCGGCAGCTGGTGAATCTGCAGCAGGAACTCAGCGACCCGCGGGAATACGTGGAGGCACTGAAGGTGGATGTCTTTTCCGATGAGGTGTTCGTGTTCACCCCGAAGGGGGATGTGATCGATCTTCCCAAGGGTTCAATCCCCATTGATTTTGCCTATCGTATCCACACGGAGGTGGGCAATCACTGTGTGGGGGCCAAGGTCAACGGCAAGATCGTGCCGCTGGAATACAAGCTGAAGAACGGGGATATTGTTTCCGTCATCACCAATAAGGCCAATAATGGTCCCAGCCGGGACTGGCTGAATATCGTCGCCTCATCGGAAACCCGGAACAAGATACGTTCCTGGTTCAAAAAGGCCCGCCGGGAGGAAAATATCGTACGGGGCAGCGAGCTCATCGACAAGGAGGCCAAGCGGCTGGGCTATGATCCCAAGGAGCTGCTGAAGGATGGCCGCATAAAGATCGTTGCCCAGCGCTTCAATATCCAGAATGAGGAGGATCTGCTGGCGGCTCTGGGCTATGGCGGTCTCACCATCAACGGCGTGCTCACCAAGCTTATTGAGCTGTATAAGAAGGAGCTGCAGCGCACGACACCGCCGGACGTTTCCCAGATGCTGGAAAAGCTCAAGCAGCCGGTGGAGGGGAACAAAAAGACCAAATCCAGCCATGGCGTGCTGGTGGAGGGAGAAGGCGGCCTGCTGGTGCGGCTGGCCCGCTGCTGCAACCCTATTCCGGGCGATCCCATCACCGGCTATATCACCCGGGGACGAGGGGTATCCGTGCATCGCTCAGACTGTCCCAATGTGCTCAATGAAAACAGCGACGTATCCCGGGTCATCGAGGTGAATTGGGACATCGGCCTGGACAAGGTCTACACGGTGCAGATCGAAATCACCTGCAATGATAAGAGCGGTGTGCTGACCAGCCTGCTGGCAGTACCTTCGGAGATGAAGATCAACATCAGCTCGGTCAATGCGAAGACGAATAAAAATAACAAGACATCCACGGTGAATATGGGACTGGATGTGCGCAATTCCCTGCAGGTTTCCCAGATTATGACGAAAATGCGGCGCATCAAGGATGTCTACAGCGTAACAAGGGCCCTGGGGTCGAATGGAGGAGAATAAGAGCAATGCAAATGAAAGCCTTTATGGTTGGTCCGCTGGGAGTCAATTGCTATGTACTGAAGGATGAGTTTTCCGGCGAGGGCATGGTCATTGACCCGGGGGGGAATGCGGCAGAGATCCTGGCGTATATCAAGGCGGAGAAGATCGCTGTCCGGTATATACTCAATACACACGGCCATGGTGACCACATCGGCGGCAACGACGCCCTGCGTCAGGCCACCGGAGCCAGGCTGCTCATTCACGAGGCGGATGCCCCTATGCTGACGGATCCGAAAAAGAATCTTTCTGCCTACATGGGATTCCAGGCGCGTTCTGGCGCTGCGGATGAGTTTTTGACCGATGGCCAGCAGCTTTCTGTAGGGCACCTGTCCTTTCAGGTTCTGCATACGCCGGGCCATTCTCCGGGAGGCATCTGCCTCTTTGGTGAGGGGGTGCTGTTCAGCGGGGATTCTCTTTTTGCTGAATCCGTCGGGCGATGCGATTTCCCCGGGGCATCGGAGGCGGCTCTGCTGAAATCCCTGCGGGACAAGGTGCTGCCGCTGCCCGATGAGGTGCGGGTATATCCCGGACATGGGCCGGCAACCACCATTGGCTGGGAGCGGCAGCACAATCCCTATCTGCGGCCATAATATTTCCTTTGTATTCTATGGATATTTTTGTTAAAATAAAAAAGATATTTCGTTTTTGCCTGCAGCCGGGCCTTTGGCCTCGGCTGGCCGGAACTGGCCGGCAAGGCAGGAAAAGAGGTTTTGATAATGCAGCGTACATTTACGATGGAAGACCTGAAGACAAAGCTGCAGGAGCGGCAGCATAAGATGACGCCGCAGCGCAAGGTGGTTCTGGAGATATTTCTTTCCCATCCGGGCGAGCATCTGAGTGCTGAGGATGTCCATGGCCTTCTGCGAGATAATCATTCCGATATAGGTCTGGCCACCGTATACCGCAGCCTGGAGCTTCTGAGCGAGCTGGGCGTTCTGCAGAAGATGGAATTCGGTGATGGCTGCAGCCGGTATGAGGTGAATCACACCGAGCCGGATGCCCATCAGCATCATCATCTGATCTGCATGAAGTGCGGCAAGGTCATGGAATTTTCCGATGATCTGCTGGAGCCTTTGGAAAAGGATATCATAGAAAAAAGCGGCTTTAAGATTGTAGACCATCAGGTCAAATTCTTTGGCTATTGCAAGGAGTGCCAATAAATATTGCAGGTTCAAAAATTTTCTTTGAACAGTGACAGGGAAGTCATTGTTAAAATTGTCAGGGAAGTGCTGAATTTATTCAAGATCAGGATTGATCCGGAGGCGCCGGCACCGGAGTACCAGTCCCTGGCGGTGGAGAACGAACGGCTGGCAGGCCGGCTTCCCCGGGTCAGGACATGCCTGCGGGCCATCAGAATGGATGGTACGGCGGCAGCCTATGTGCAGGAGGCCGCCGGCCATGAGGACGAGCGGGAAGGGGCGGCAGTGCACCGGCTCATAAAGCTCAATCTCTACCATCTGTTCCGGGAGCATTTTTCCCTGCCGCCGGCCCCCTGGGGCATCATGCACGGGGTGCGGCCCACGAAGATCGTGCACCGTCTGATTGGCCAGGGTCTGGATGCGGCGGCGGTGACGGACCGGCTCATGGCTGACTATGAGACCAGCCGGGAAAAAGCGGAATGCATCACCCGGCTGGCTTTCCGGCAGCTGCCCTTCCTGGCCCGGTCCGATAACCGTACGGTGAGCATTTACGTGGGCATTCCCTTTTGCCTGTCCCGCTGCCTGTACTGTTCCTTTCCTTCGAATGTGCTGCCGGGCCGGGATGTACTGGACCGGTTCATGGCTGCCTGGAAAAAGGATCTGGCCGCGGTGGCTGCCGCGGTGGACAAATATCATTTCAAGGTGCAGAATATCTATGTAGGCGGGGGGACACCCACCAGCCTGCCGGATGAATATTTTGCCGAAATGCTCCATATGGTATATAATGCTTTCTATGGGCCGGAGATAGCGGAGTTCACTGTGGAGGCCGGCCGGCCGGACAGCATGTCTCCGGCCAAGATCCGGACCATGCAGGAATGCCATGTGGACCGGGTCAGCGTGAATCCGCAGACCATGCAGCTGCGGACCCTGCAGCGCATTGGCCGGCAGCATACGCCGGAGGCTATTGTCCAGATGTTCCGGGATTTGCGCCAGGCAGGGATTCCCCACATCAATATGGATCTTATCCTCGGTCTGCCCGGGGAGGATGCCGGCGATGTGGAGGATACGATGAAGAAGGTCACAGCGCTGCAGCCTGATGATATCACGCTGCATGCGCTGGCACTGAAACGGGGCTCCCGTCTGAAGCTGCAGCTGGATGAAGAGGGCAGCATCGAGATCCCGGATGATGAAACGGTGCAGCAGATGTCCCGGGTGGCCATGGATTACGTGACCAGGGCGGGGCTGGCGCCTTATTATCTCTATCGCCAGGGCTATATGAGCGGCCAGCTGGAAAATGTGGGCTGCTGCCGTCCAGGCGGCGAGGGGATGTACAACATCCAGATCATGGAGGAGCATCAGACGATTTTGGGCATCGGCGGCGCTGCTACCACCAAGGTGGTGGATTTCAAGGCCGGCCGTCTGAAATCGGCTTTCAATGCCAAGGACCTGACGACTTATTTGGATGATATCGATACTTATATAGAAAAGCGTGCGCTGCTGCTGGAAGAGGCGTATGGAAAAGGGGAGGAATTTTCTTCATGTTGACGAATGGTCCACGGGGGACAAAGGATATTTTGCCGGATACCGTCAGTCAATGGCTGTATGTAGAAAAAAAGGTGCGTGAGCTTTGCGCGCTTTATGGCTATAAGGAGATCCGCACACCGATGTTCGAGCATACAGAGCTCTTTATGCGGGGCATTGGTGAGACTACCGACGTAGTTGAAAAGGAAATGTACACCTTTACGGATCGGGGCGGACGGAGCGTCACGCTGCGTCCGGAAAATACAGCGGCAGCTGTGCGGGCTTATTTGCAGAATAAGCTTTATGCTGATGCGGCATTGACCAAGCTTTTCTATATTGGCTCCATGTTCCGCTATGACCGGCCCCAGGCCGGGCGGCTGCGGGAATTCCATCAGTTCGGAGTGGAGGCCCTGGGCGGAGATAATCCGGCCGTGGATGCGGAAATCATCCTGCTGGCGGTGAACTTCCTGAAGTCCCTGGGATTGAAGGAGCTGGAGCTCAGCCTGAATTCCGTGGGCTGTCCGAAGTGCCGTCCGGTCTATCGGAAGCGGCTGCAGGAGTTCTTTGCGGACAAGCTGGACGGGCTCTGTGATGACTGCCGTTCCCGCTATGACCGCAATCCCATGCGCATTCTGGACTGCAAGGTGGAAGGCTGCAAAAAGCTGTCGGTGGGAGCGCCGGAGATCACGGACTGCCTCTGCGATGAATGCCGGGAGCATTTCACGAAGGTCCAGGAGCTGCTGACCAGTGCCGGCGTGGCCTTCAAGCTGGATCCACGGCTGGTCCGCGGCCTGGACTACTACACGAAGACCGCCTTCGAGGTGCAGTACGCGCCCCTGGGAGCACAGAGCGCAGTCGCTGGCGGCGGCCGCTACGATGGGCTCATCGAGGAAATCGGCGGCAATCCCACACCGGCTGTCGGTTTTGCTGTGGGACTGGAGCGGGTTTTGCTGGCGTTGGAAAAGCAGGCGCTGCTGCCGGAATCCCAGGACAGCCTGGATGTATTCGTGGTGGCATTGGGTGATGAGGCCCAGCCCGCAGCCTTCCGTCTGCTGGCCGAGCTCCGCAATGCCGGACTTTCGGCTGGTATGGACTTCGCAGGCCGGAGCATGAAGGCCCAGATGAAGCAGGCCAACAAGGCCAATGCCCGTTTTGTGGCTATCCTGGGCGAGGATGAGGTTAAGGAATCCGCTGTGATGCTCAAAAATATGCAGACGAGCGAGCAGCATAAGATTGCAATAGATGAAATAATAAAAAAGCTATGTGCTGAGGTGAAAGGTTAATGGAAACATTGGAAGGAATGAAGCGTACGCATCACTGCGGTCTGCTTCGCAAGACAGAGGTTGGACAGGAAGTCGTATTGTGCGGCTGGGTATCGAGACGCCGGGATCATGGCGGATTGATTTTCGTTGACTTGCGGGATCGTTCTGGTCTCGTACAGGTGGTCTATGATGAAGCTGCTATGGGAGAGGGTACTTTCCACAAGGCAGAGGCACTGCGCTCCGAGTTTGTCATCGGTGTCCGCGGCACGGTCCGCTCCCGGGCGGAAGAAACCGTCAACCCCCATATGGAAACCGGCGAGATTGAGGTAGTCTGCACGGAACTGCGCATCCTGAACAAGGCGCAGACGCCGCCATTCTACATTCAGGATGGCATCGAAGTAGATGAGATGCTTCGTCTGAAATACCGCTATCTGGACCTTCGCCGTCCGGAAATGCAGAAGAACATCATGCTGCGTCATCGGGTCACGAAAATCATGCGTGACTATTTTGACCGCAACGGGTTCCTGGAAATCGAGACTCCGATGCTCTGCAAGAGCACGCCGGAGGGGGCCAGAGACTTTTTGGTACCGAGCCGCATGAATCCGGGCTCCTTCTATGCACTGCCCCAGTCTCCTCAGATCTACAAGCAGATCCTGATGGTTTCCGGGTTTGAAAAGTATTTCCAGATTGTCCGCTGCTTCCGTGATGAGGATCTGCGGGCTGACCGTCAGCCAGAATTCACCCAGCTGGATATCGAAATGTCCTTCATCGATCAGGAATCCATCCTGAACATGATGGAAGGTATGGTAACAGAGCTCTTTGACAAGGCCATCGGTGCGAAGGTGCCCGGACCTTTCCTGCGCATGACCTGGGATGACGCCATGGAGCGGTTCGGTTCCGATAAGCCGGATCTTCGCTTCGGCATGGAGCTTATGGATATTTCCGAGTACGTAAAGGGCTCGGACTTCAAGGTATTCTCCTCCGTTCTGGAAAATGGCGGACAGGTCAAGGTCATCAACGTGGAGGACTATGCAAATATTCCCCGCCGCGAGCTGGATGGCCTGGTAGAATATGTAAAGAATTATGGCGCCAAGGGACTTGCCTGGATTCAGTATACAGAAGAAGGAATCAAATCCCCCTTCAAGAAGTTCTATGACGATGCAGCCTTTGAGGCCATCAAGGAAGCCTGCCATGCCAAGACGGGCGACCTGCTGCTGGTCATCGCGGACAAGCCGCTGGTGGTTGCCCAGGCTCTGGGCGAGCTGCGCCTGGAAATGGCCCGCCGCCGCGGCCTCATCGATCCGGATAAGCTCAGCTTCCTCTGGGTTGTTGATTTCCCGATGTTCGAGTACAGCGAGGAAGAGAAGCGCTGGAAGGCTATGCATCATCCCTTCACCGCGCCGCGGGACGAGGATGTGCAGTATCTGCAGTCCGACCCGGGCCGCGTAAAGGCCAATGCCTACGATATGGTCCTGAATGGTGTGGAGATCGGCGGCGGCAGCCTCCGTATCTACAATGGAGATCTGCAGGAAAAGGTGTTTGAGGCAGTCGGGCTCTCCATGGAAGAAGCCCATTCCAAGTTCGGTTTCATGCTGGATGCCTTTAAATTCGGTACGCCGCCCCATGGCGGACTGGCCTTCGGCCTGGATCGTCTGGTGATGCTCATGGCCAAGCGCCGTTCCATCCGTGACGTCATTGCCTTCCCGAAGACACAGAGTGCTTCGGATGTCATGGCACAGGCACCTTCCGAGGTGGATGACAAGCAGCTCAGAGAGCTCTCTATCCGCACCGCGGTCAAGGCAAAAAAATAAATCAGGCTTTTGGGAGCTGCTGGGCTTTGCGTTCAGCGGCTCTTTTGTTTGCCCCGGGGGGCAAGGTATGATACAATAGAGCGATACAGCGGAAAATCGAGAAGCTTTGTTAAGGACGGAGGAAAGAACGTGGCATTTCAAAAGGTGGATATCTTAGGTGTTCAGGTGGATTCCCTGCGCATGCAGGAGGCTGTCGCCCAGGTAGAACAATATATGGATGAGCACGCTGGGGTTCTGGTGGCTACGGCCAATGCGGAAATGATCATGCGCGCGACCCAGGATGCGGCCCTCATGCGCATCCTCAACGAAGCCGCGCTGGTGGTTCCCGACGGAGCAGGAACGGTATGGGCTTCCCGACATCTGGGCGTGGACATGCCGGAGCGGGTAGCCGGCTATGATCTGGCTCAGGAACTCATGCGGCGGGCGCCGGAGAAACAGCGGCGCATCTTTTTCTTCGGCTCGGCTCCGGGTGTGGCAGAGAAAGCCAAGGCCAAGGCTGAGGCCCTGTACCCGGGGATTTCCATCGTAGGCGTGCGCAACGGTTTTTTCAGTCCAGCGGATGTACCGGCCATTGTGGAGGAAATCAAGGCGGCGCAGCCGGATCTGCTGCTGGCCGCGCTGGGGGTTCCCAAGCAGGAAAAATGGCTGGATGCCCATTTGAAGGAGCTGGGAGTTCCCGTGTCCATCGGAGTGGGGGGAACCTTTGATGTGATGGCCGGCATCATGAAGCGGGCACCTCTCTGGATGCAGAAGGCCAAGCTGGAATGGCTGTTCCGGGGACTGCTTCAGCCCAAGAGAGCCGGGCGCCTGCTGGCTCTTCCCCGGTTTGTATTGAAGGTCCATGCTTACAAAAAGTAGTGGACAAAGCAAAATCAGTAGACTATAATTATTGGAGAAGTAAAGGCCTATCTGTGATTATGATAGAATAAATCAAATAGATGCTGTTATTAGGAGGTGTATCTTATGGTAAAAGCTCCTGTAGTCAAAGAGGGATATATCTTCATCTTTGCAGCGGCGGCGCTGGCTGTTCTCCTCGGGGCAGCGGTGAATCCCTATTGGGCGGTTGTACCGGGGGTTTTGGCATGTTATTTTATATATTTCTTCCGGAATCCGGAAAGAACCATTCCGGTGGATGATTCTGTGCTGGTATCTCCTGCGGATGGTACGGTACAGGAGGTTATCCCTCTGGAGGGGGATGACTTCGTCAAAGAGCCCTGCAACAAGGTGGTTATTTTTCTGTCGGTTTTCAATGTCCATGTGAATCGCAGTCCTATGGCGGGGGAAATCAAATGTCAGAAATACGTGTGCGGTCGATTCAAGCCGGCCTACAAGGACACTGTCGGCTTTGAGAATGAGCGCCATATGATCGGTATTGAGAATGACCGCCTGCGGATTACGGTCACGCAGATTGCGGGAATCCTGGCCCGACGGATTGTTTCCTGGGTTACGCTGGATGATGTATTGGAAAAAGGGGAGCGCTACGGGCTTATTCGCTTCGGCTCCTGCACGGAAATCGTAATGCCCAGGAATGTCGACGTCCTGGTAAAAAAAGGTGATAAGGTTGTCGGCGGAGAAACCATTATCGGGAGGATCAAAGACTAATGTACAAATCTTTAATTCCTAATATGCTGACGTCATCGAACCTTGTGTTTGGCATGTGTTCGATTATTTCCACGTTCAACAACGACTTGTTTATGGGATCCATATTCATTTTGATCGCTTTGGTGGCAGACGGTCTGGATGGCCGGGCTGCCAGATTTTTTGGGGTGAGCAGTGAGCTGGGCAAGGAAATGGATTCCCTTTGCGATCTGGTATCCTTTGGTGCGGCTCCGGCATTGCTGGCCTATCATTTCTGCCTCAAGGACTATGGCTATTTCGGCTGGGTTACGGCAATCTGCTTTGCCCTTTGCGGTGCCTGGCGGCTGGCGCGGTTCAATGTGAATGCCAGTGTGGTCCATGGCTATTTCATGGGGCTGGCCATTCCGGCTGGCGGCTGCCTGGTTTCAACCTCTACGCTGGTGTTTACGGCAACCCATGTGGATCCCCATATGCTGGGCTGGATCTATCCGGTGGCCATCATCCTCGTGGGCTATCTCATGGTCAGCAAGGTCCATTATCCAGACTTCAAGGGCAAGGGGGAAACCCTGTACATGCTGCCGAAGCTGGTGGCAGTCGTGATGTTTGCGGGAATCCTTTTCCTGGGCAGTGCGGCTATTGTCTACGCATTGCTTTTAGCTGTTTTTGGCACGTACGCGGTATTTGGCATACTCAATTCCTGTGTGGCATGGATGTCCAGGGAATAAGCATATTACAAGCGCACCTGCCAAGGCAGGCCGTGTAAGGTTTTAAAGGAGAAAGACGTTCATGACTCATGTTTTTGATATTGTAATGGTTCCTTTGCAGATCATTATTTTCTTGTTTACAATATACTATTTCATCATCGGCTTTTGCGGCATGTGGCGTCGTAAGGAAAAGAAGATCCTGACGCCGCAGAAAAGCTTTGCCGTCATAGTGGCCGCCCATAATGAAAAGGCGGTAATCGGGCAGCTCATTACGAATCTCCAGGAGCTGGAGTATCCCAAGGAGCTCTATGACATTTATGTGATTGCCGATAACTGCTCGGATAATACGGCGGAGATTGCCCGGAACGCGGGCGCCATTGTCTGTGAGCGCACCCATCCCACGAAAAAGAGCAAGGGATTTGCCCTGGAGTGGATGTTTGAAAAGCTTTTTGCCATGGAGAAGCAGTACGATGGCGTGGTCATCTTTGATGCGGATAACCTGGTCCATCCCAAGTTCCTCATGGAAATGAATAACCGCCTGTGCAAAGGCGATAAAATCGTCCAGGGCTACCTGGATGCGAAAAATCCTTATGATACCTGGGTAGCGGGCACCTTTGCCATCGCCTTCTGGGTTATCGATCACATTTCCCATCTGGCCAAGACCAATATCGGCCTTTCTGCGGTCCTTGGCGGCACGGGTATGTGCATCACCACGGAAGTGCTCAAGCACCACGGCTGGCGGGCTACCTGCCTCACCGAGGATATGGAGTTCACCATGAAGTCGCTGGCTGAGGGCATAAAGACCACCTGGGCCCATGACGCCATCGTTTATGACGAGAAGCCACTGACCTTCAGGCAGTCCTGGAATCAGCGCAAGCGCTGGGCACAGGGGCAGTTTGATGTGGCCCATCGCTTCATTCCGACCATGATAAAAGAGGGCTTCAAGCGCCGGGATATCCGGATCTGGGATGGCTGCCTCTATCTGCTGCAGCCGCATTTCCTCATGGTATCCACCTTTTTCATCATCATCAGCTATGTGCAGCTGATGTTTCCGCCCTTTTACACGAATATCTACAATTTCATGCCGTCGGAGCTTATGACAGCCATCATGCTGGGGCAATATATTCTGCCGATGATCATTCTGTTCAAGATCCGCGCAAAGCTGAAGGCCTGGTTCTATCTGCTGCTCTATCCGGTGTTCATCTATTCCTGGATTCCTATCATATTCCTGGGATTCATCCACCGCAACGAGCACGAGTGGAGCCATACGCAGCACACCCGGGCATTGAGCTATGATCAGCTCATGGGCAAGGAAAAGGTTTAAACAGCAGGGCTCCTTCATTGAGGGAGCCTTTCTTTATGGAAGGAGAAAATTATGTTTGAAATAAAGGTATCCGCTGAATTTGAAGCCGCTCATCGCATTGCCGGCTATCCTGGCAAATGCGACCGGCTCCATGGACACAGCTGGACAGTACAGGCCCGGATCGTGGGCAGTGAATTGGATGAGCTGGGAATGCTGGTGGATTTCAAGAAGATCAAGGGGGCTCTGCGGGAGCTTCTGGAGACGCTGGATCACCAGTTCCTCAATGAGCTGGCGCCCTTTTCGGCCGGACTGAATCCCACTGCGGAGAACATTGCCAGATACATCTACGATTCCCTGGCGGAATGTCCGGCATTGCAGGGCAAGGCCCGGCTGAAATGCATCGAGGTATGGGAGTCGCCTAAATCATCGGTTGTCTACAGTAAGGATGAGTGACGTGGAGAAAAATCTGATTGAAATCTTTTCCTCCATCCAGGGGGAGGGCTGCTATGTGGGCTGCCGTCAGGTATTCGTGCGACTGGAGGGCTGCAACCTCCGCTGCCGGTACTGCGATACGGAAAATGAGACAGGGACGCATGCCAGCTGCCAGGTTGAACGTGCAGCGGGGGCCCGGGAATTCCTTTCCGTGCCGAATCCCCTGACACTGGAAACCGTTGCGGGATATATCCAGGGCTATTTGCAGGCCATACCCCATCAGGCGGTGAGCTTCACCGGCGGGGAGCCGCTGCTCCATGCGGATTTCATTGCCGCTTTGGCCCCCCGGCTGTCGACAAAGATCTTTCTGGAGACCAATGGCACCCTTCCGGAAGCGATGGAAAAACTGCTGCCGGTAACGGATATCGTCAGCATGGACATCAAGCTTCCCAGCGTGACGGGGGAGGCGCTCTGGGACAAGCATCGGGAATTCCTGCGGCTGGCTCAGCAGAAGGATGTATACGTGAAGCTGGTGATTTCCAATGAAACCACCAGGGCGGAATTCATGCAGGCCGTACAGCTGGTGGCCGGAGTGAACAGGGGGATTCCCTTCATCCTGCAGCCGGTGACTCCCTGCAATGGCTGCCAGGCTGCCTCGCCGGAGAAGATCCTCCGGTGTCAGCAGCAGGGACTGGAATATCTGCAGGATGTGCGGGTCATTCCCCAGACCCATAAGATGATCGGACAGCTCTGAGCAGGGAAAACAGTTGAAAAAAACAGCTGGATAGGCTAGAATAATGAATCATATAAATTTGTTCTTCCTTTGGAAGGGATAGAGGCAGGGATCATGTTGACAGGAAAAAGAATAAAAATGCGGGTTTTGCGGTTTGTAGGCAGGCTGCAGCAGACCTTCCGGCAGAATACCTGGTTCATACTGGGTATTTTCATAATGAATTATTTCACCATGGCCTGGTCCCTGATCAATGCGGATAAGATAGAGGTCATGGTGGGCTATGGCTTTACCCTGTTCCTGGCCTCCTTCTGTGTGGCGGCACTTTTGCAGCTGCTGCGGCGTCCTCTGCTGCGGCGCGGGGTGAAGGCCCTGCTGCTGGCAGCCTGCTTCGTTCCGTTCTTCATTGAGTCCTTTGCCATGTATAACTACAAGGCCCTGATCGGTGTGGGAATCATCAATTCCCTGCTGGAGACCAACCTGAAGGAAGCCGGCGAGTTCATCAGCATGTATGTGGGGGTGCAGGAGTGCCTCCTGGTGGCGGCGGTTCTGGCGGCCCTGGTGCTGCTGGTGAAGTACCGGGTGTTTTCCCGGCTGCCCCTCAGGCGGCGCTATCAGAGCCGGCTGCTGGCCGGGGTCATGGTGGTGGCGGCCTTCTATGCGGTGCGCATGGCCACCGTCTATACGGCCTTTTTCTTCGATGATGTGCTGCCCCTGCAGCGGGTGTATGCTTCTACCGCGGTGGCGGTGGAAAACATGCAGGCCTATCACAGGCTCTCATCCCAGCTCGCCACCGATGTGAAGCTTACGAAAAATGACAGCAGGATCAAAAATATCGTGTTTATCCTGGGGGAATCCACCAATCGGAACCATATGCACCTCTACGGCTATTATCTGCCCAATACACCGAATCTGGATGAACTGAATGCCAAGGGAGAGCTGGGGGTATTCCGCAATGTGATCAGTCCTCATTCCACCACCATCGCTGTGCTCAGCAAGCTCTTCACCTTCTGTGACCATGAGTCAGAAAAGCCCTGGTATGAGTATAACAATCTCATCGATGTGATGAACGCTGCGGGCTACAAGACCCATTGGCTTTCCAATCAGGAAAGCTCCGGCATCTGGGGCAATGTGGCTCAGATCTATGCGGATCACAGCACCATGCATCGCTTCACCCGCATCCGGGATTCCCATGAGGATGCCGGCATCCTCGATGAGGAACTGTTCCCGCTGGTGGACGAGGCCATCGCAAACCGCTCAGAGGACCGCAATTTTTATGTGGTCCATCTCATGGGCGGCCACGGACTTTACTATAACCGTTTTCCCTACAGCTTTACGAAATTCACAAAGGACGATATCAAGCTGGATGTTCCGGAGGGCAAGAAGGAAGTAATCGCCCAGTACGATGATGCGCTCTATTATAATGATTACATTGTGAGCGGCATCATCGATAAATTCCGGGACAGCGAAACCCTGGTGATCTATGTACCGGACCATGGGGAGGCTGTGTACGATGAAGGCGGCTTCTCCGGCCATATCGAGGAGAATCCCAGCCGGCATATGATAGAGATCCCCGTCATCATGTGGGCCTCGGATAAGTTCAAGGAAAAATATCCGGAGAAATGGGCTGAGATCAAATCAGCGGTCAATGAGCCCTATATGTCCGATGACATGATCCATACGGTGCTGGATCTGGCGGATATCCAGACACCGGATTTCGATCCGGCCCGGAGCATCGTGAACGCCAGGTTCAATGCCAGCCGTCCGCGGATATTCAATGATTTGGATTACGATACCCAGATCCTTACGGGCAATGTTCCCGATGAGGACAAGTGAATAAGCATGAAAAAGCCAGCGGCATAATCGTTTTGCCGCTGGCTTTTTTTCAGGATTTTTTGGGCTGGCCGTACATGTAGCTGAAGTAGGTTTCCTTCATTTCGCTGCGGTTCTTGCTGGCGGGCCAGAGCTCCCCCAGGGCGCTTTGGCGCATGCCGGCAGCCAGGTGGTCGTAGAGCAGGGGATTGTCCTTGCCCAGGGACGCAATGAGCTCCTTGACCGTCTGGCGCACCGTATGGCCGTCCAGCGGGCAGGGCGATCGCACCGGAGCGAAGCCATGGATGCTTACCGCATCCCGCAGCTCCTGTTCACGGAAATAGACCAGGGGCCGGATGACCGTAAGGTCGGAACGGTCCAGATAGGTTTTGGGAGTGAAGGTCTGCAGCTGGCCGGAATAAAACAGGCTCATGAGGAAGGTCTCCACCGCATCATCGTTGTGGTGGGCATAGGCAATCTTGTTGCAGCCATGCTCCTTCGCGTAGCGGTTGATGGCTCCCCGGCGGAAGAAAGCGCAGGTGTAGCAGGCCTCCTTGCCTCCCTGGTTCTCGATGGCACCCGCAATATCCACCTCGTGGACATCATAGGGAATCGACAGCTTTTCACAAAAGCCGCGGATTCCCTCCGTATCGAAGTCCGGACTGAAGAGGGGGTTGATGGTGAGCCCCCGGAGCGTGAAATCCTTTTTCAGCCGTTCCCGCATGACGGCCAGGGCATAGGTCAGGAAAATGCTGTCCTTGCCGCCGGATATGCCAATGAGGACGTTGTCGCCATCCTCGATGAGTTCAAATTCCACAATGGCCCGCATCAGCTTGCTGAAATAGAGCTGGGGCATTTGTATATTCATAGCAGCACCTCTTTATATCATGATATAAAATATATTATAACGCCATCGTTCAGGGTTACGCAAAATAAAATCGTGAATAATGGCAGTACAAGTTTTCTGTATCCGGAAGATTGTCCTAATTAACCAGCTGACGGGACAATGAGTCCTAATGGGAGCGGGATATAAATAAAAGGTATGATGAATTCAGACGTTTTCAGGGATGAATATATAGTAAAAAATTCCTATAATTATTTAAATTTGCTGAAACCGTGAATTTTAAGTTACAAAGTGCTATAATAAAACCGTCAAATTGTCTAAAAATTATTAAAATGAATACGGGGGCGAGGGCTATGGGATGGATGAAAAATGTGAAGGTGATGTACAAGATAGCAATTTTAGCTCTGATCGGGCTGATTGCTATGGCAGTCATCGGTTTTACGGGATATCATTATCTGGGCAGTGCCGGTGCGAGCCTGGAGGATTTGTATACGGTGGAGCTGCAGTCTGTTCGCCATATTGGTGAGGAGCGGGTTGCAAGGCGCAAGATCCAGGTGGATGTGCTGGAAATGATCCGGTCACGGGATGCAGCCGAGGTGCAGAAGAATAAGCAGGATCTGACAAAGGATTATCAGGCCTATGAAAAGAACTGGTCGGAATATGAAGAAATCGGGCAGAAGGATCCTGCTGCGGCTCCTTTGCTGGATGGTGTCAAAAATGCCTGGCAGCAGTACCGTAAAAATTCTGAGCAAATCACGACGCTGATGGAGCAAGGCAAAAACGAGGAAGCCAATACCTTTTATAATGCGGAGTATCTGAAGGCCTTCAATGTGCTGCGGGACCGGGCGCTGGAACTGCAGCAGGTGGCCGACAAGAATGCGGAGAGCATCTATCATGAAAATGGCGCAACCACGGCAAAGGCTATCAAAATCATGCTGGTAGTGACGCTGATCGCTGTTGTAATCCTTATTTTGGCCAGTATTTGGAATGCCAGGGAGATCACTGGCCCATTGCAGCATATGATGGTGCTTTGTAACCGGCTGAGTAAGGGGGATTTCCGCATTACGCCCCGTACTGTGAATCGGGGCGATGAATTCGGAGAAATGGCGGATGTACTGAGTGACATGAGGAAGTCAATGAACGAGCTTATGCAGCATGTGGGAAATTCTACGGAACAGATTGCCTCAGCCTCTGAGGAGCTGACAGCAAGTTCTATGCAGTCAGCCCAGGCATCTACCCAGGTAGCCCAGTCAGTGGTGGACGCGGCCAATTCGGTTGAGGTTCAGCAGGGGTCAACGGATGCCAGTACCCAGTCCATTGAGAAAATTGCGGCCTCTGTTGACAGAATCCGCACGGAGGCCGACAAGGTTGCCCAAAATTCGGAGGTTGCATCCCAGAAGGCCGCAGACGGTGACAGCGCAGTGGATAAATCAGTGGTGCAGATCAAGGATGTAGAACATACCGTGGTGTCTTCCGCTGATCTGGTGGAAAAGCTGGGGACCCGTTCCCAGGAAATCGGCACTATTGTGGATACCATCGCCGGGATTGCGGGACAGACGAATCTGCTGGCGCTGAATGCAGCCATTGAGGCTGCCCGGGCCGGCGAGGCTGGCCGCGGCTTTGCCGTAGTGGCAGAGGAAGTCAGGAAGCTGGCCGAGCAATCCCAGGTTGCAGCTCAGCAGATTGCAGAGCTCATCGGCAGCATTCAGAAGGATACGGCTGGGGCTGTGGAATCCATGCACCAGGGACGCTCTGCTGTCGCGGCCGGTGCCCAGTCGGTGGAAGGGCTGCGGGAGGTGTTCAATCACATCCAGAAACTGGTCAAAAATGTATCTGTCCAGGTGGAGACCATGACGCAGGCCATCGATGTGGTGACAGATGATACCGACAATATAACGAACAATGTTATGACGATTGACAAGCAGGGCAAGAAGGTAGCCGAGGAGATGCAGTCCGTATCGGCGGCTACGGAACAGCAGTCCGCTTCGGCCCAGGAGATTGCCTCGGCCAGCGATGCGCTGGCCAAGCTGGCCCAGGAGATGCAGCTTTCACTCAGAAAATTTCAATATTGATAGAGCATGCGAATAAAAAATGGGGCCGTCCCGGCGGATGGCCTTCTTTTTTTACGGAAAATGGGATAAATAAGAAAAAAATAGATTCCCCCTTTCCGAAACATGGTCCTTTGACGTATAATAGAATATAGCTAATTATAGCGTCAAGCGCTATGAGAACTCATAGGAGGGAATTTTGTACATGAAACATACAAAGCCTATTTATACAATTGGTCATCGTAATCCGGATACGGATTCTATCTGCTCAGCCATCGGCTACGCTCATCTGAAGCAGGCTCTGGGCGTGAATGCTATAGCCGCCAGAGCCGGTCAGATCAATGCGGAGACGAAATATGCGCTGGAGCATTTTCGTACGGAAGCACCACTTTTGATTACCGATCTTTATCCTCGGGTCAAGGATGTCACGCTGGATTGCAAGATCGTGGTGAAGGCAACGGACAGCCTGCGTCATCTCGGCTCCGTAATGCGGGAAAATGACCTGAAGTCCGTTCCGGTAGTGGATGCTCAGGATAAGCTGGTGGGTATTGTTACCGTGAGTGATCTGGCTCAGCGCTATTTCAAGGAGCTCAGTATGCAGAACCTGGCTGAGGCCGGTGTCAGCTATCGGGATATCATCAATGTGATCGATGGCGAGGTGCTGGTGAGCGGTGATGAAGGCACAGAGGCCAAGGGCAATGTGCGTATTGCCGCCGGCAGTGCCCACATGATCAAGGAAATCATCCGGGAGGGCGATATCGTCCTGGTGGGCGACCGCACCGATGAGACGCTGCATAACTGCCTGGAGCAGGGAATCTCCTGTCTGGTCATCACCGGCAGCGGACGGGTGCCGGCCGATATCATTGAGGAGGCGGAGAAGGCGCATCGACTGGTGGTCAGCACGCCTTACGACACCTACACCTGTGCCCGTCTCATCAACCAGTGCGTGCCGGTCAGCCGCATTATGCAGACGAATCTGATTTCCTTCAAGCCCTTGGATCTTTTGAGCGACATCAAGGGCCGGATGGCGGACAGCAAGTTCCGGAACTACCCGGTGGTAGAAAATAACCGGCTGGTGGGTCTTGTGAGCCGCGATCAGCTCATCGTGCCGGAGCGGGAACGGGTCATCCTCATGGATCATAATGAGCGGGGCCAGGCCGTTGAAGGCATCGAAGAGGCACAGATTCTGGAGATCATCGACCATCATCGCCTGGGCGGCATCCAGACCAGCGAGCCGATTTTCACCCGTCAGGAGCCGGTGGGCTGCACCTCCACCATCGTAGCGAATATGCATTGGCATCGCGATGTTGAGATTCCCGCATCGGTGGCTGGCCTGCTGCTTTCGGCCATCATCTCCGATACGGTGCTCTTCAAATCCCCGACCTGCACGGAATACGACAAGCAGACGGCTGAGCGGCTGGCGGAGATCGCCGGTGTAGATATCACGGAATACGGCATGGCCATGCTGAAGGCTGGTTCCGGTATCGGTGATATGACGCCGGCAGAGATTGCCAAGAACGATCTCAAGGAATTCCAGATCGGCGACTATCGGGTGATCGTGAGCCAGATTTCCGTCATGGATACGGAAGAGGTCATGGCCCTGAAGGATGAGCTTATCAAGAGCATGGATAATATATGCCAGAAGGAAGGCTTTGATATGAGCCTCGTGATGGTTACAGACATTATCAACGAGAGCACCCAGCTGCTCTATACGGGCTCGCCGAAAACCCTTATCGGCGAGGCTTTCCAACAGGATGCCAGCGGCAATTCCATCTATCTGCCGGGTGTCATGTCGCGTAAGAAGCAGGTCATCCCGCCCCTTTCCGAGGCGGTCAAGCGCATCAAGAACTGATGTCATAAAGCATGCGGGGGCTGTTGCAGAACGTATCTGCAGCAGCCTTTTCTTGCGGAAAAATCATTGGATTGGATTTTGGGAGGATAAACTTGGATATTTTTACAGGATTGAACTCGGCGCAAAAAGCGGCGGTTGAACATTTGGATGGGCCGCTGCTCATCATGGCAGGTGCCGGCTCAGGAAAAACGAAGGTACTTACCTGCCGCATAGCAAATCTTTTGGCCCATGATGTGCCGCCTTACAGCATACTGGCCATAACCTTCACCAATAAGGCCGCGGCGGAAATGCGGGAGCGCGTGGACCGCATGATCGGTGCCCAGGCCAAGGATGTCTGGCTCAGCACCTTCCATTCCTTTTGCGCGCGCTTTCTGCGCCGGGAGATCGAGGCCACGGAAATCTATAAGAAGAATTTTGTCATCTATGATTCCAGCGACTCGCAGAACGTGATCAAGAGCTGCCTGAAGGAGCTCAACCTGGATGACAAGCAGTATGCGCCCAACGCGGTGCAGGGCGCCATCTCCAACGCGAAGAACATGCTTATGGGGCCCCGGGCCTTTGAACAGGAGTCGGATACCTTTTTCCAGAAAAAGATCGCTGAGGTCTATAAGCTCTATGCCCAGAAGCTGCGCACGAACAATGCGCTGGACTTCGATGATCTGCTCATGGTGTCCGTCATACTGCTGGAAGAGCATGAGGATATCCGCACCAAATACCAGCGCCGTTTCCGTTATGTGCTGGTGGATGAGTATCAGGATACCAACGGCGCCCAGTATCAGCTCACGAAGCTGCTGGCGGCAGGCTACAAGAACCTCTGCGTGGTGGGAGACGCGGATCAGTCCATCTACGGCTGGCGCGGCGCGGATATCCGCAACATCATGGATTTTGAAAAGGACTATCCCGATGCCCGGACCATCAAGCTGGAGCAGAACTATCGTTCCACAAAGAATATCCTAGCCGCGGCCAACGCGGTCATCGAGAATAACCGGAACCGCAAGCCCAAGGAGCTTTGGACGGAAAATGCCGAGGGGGAGAAGATCACCTCCTATCTGGCCAATGATGAGCGGGATGAGGCCAACTTCATTGCCACCACCATCACGAAGCAGAAGACCATATTCAACGCCTCCTATGGGGATATGGCGATTCTCTACCGTACCAATGCCCAGTCACGTATACTGGAGGAAGGCTTCATGCGGGCCGGGATTCCCTATACCATGGTGGGCGGCCTGAAGTTCTATGACCGCAAGGAAATCAAGGATACCATCGCCTATCTGCGGGTGGCATTCAATCCGCTGGACAGCGTGAGCCTGCTGCGCATCATCAATACGCCCCGGCGTGGTATAGGCAGAACTACCATTGAATCGTCATGATTTGCAATGACACGAAGGTAGCTGATGACGTCTTTGATTTGTTTCTTCGAGCGGAAAGAAATCAAAGACGTCATCAGCTACCTTCGTGTCATTGCAAATCATGACGATGATATAAACTTGCTGCGCATCATCAATACGCCGAAGCGGGGCCTGGGGGAGACCACCATGAACCGGCTCATGGTCTATGCCATCGAGCAGGAAATGAGCCTCTTTGATGTGATCTCCAGTCCGGATATCCTGGCCCAGGTGCCGGGAATCACGGCCCGGGTGAAGAAGCCGCTGGAGCTTTTCTCTGCCTTCATCTTCAATCTCATCGGCTATCAGGACAATATGAGCCTGCCGGATATCATCGAGCATGTACTGCAGGAATCCGGCTACATTGCGGAGCTGGAGCGGGAGAAAAAGCCGGAGAACGAGTCCCGGCTGGAAAACCTCAAGGAATTCGTAGGGGTGGCCAAGGACTTTGAAAAGAGCGGCGAGATACCGAATCTGGAGAACTTCCTGAGCCATATTTCCCTCATTTCCGATATCGACAACGCAGATCTGGACGAGGAACGGGTGACGCTGATGACCCTGCATTCGGCCAAAGGGCTGGAGTTCCCCATCGTGTTCATGGCCGGCATGGAGGAGGGGCTTTTCCCGCATTCCCGCACCCTTATGGATGAGGCGCAGATCGAGGAAGAGCGCCGTACCTGCTATGTGGGCATTACCCGGGCCCAGCGCAAGCTCTATATGACCTATGCCCGCAGCCGTACCATCTATGGCCGCAGTGCCAGCTATGAGCCCTCCCGGTTCCTGTCGGAGATTCCGGAGGAATACATGGAGCGGCTGGTGGTCCGTCAGAATGCCTACGGCTTCGCCAACTCGGCAGTGGTCCAGCAGCGGGGCTACGGAGCTCCCTTCCGGCCCTCCCTGAATCAGATGGGCAGCGGACAGCGCTTTGGCCAGGGACAGCCCCAGTCAGCGGCGGAGGCTCTGGCCTCCCTGCAGCGTCAGGGCACCCAGCCGGCAGCCAGCGGCGTCATCCGTCCGGATACGGATGTGAAGTGGAAGGCCGGCGACAAGGCCCGCCATGGCAAATGGGGCATCGGCACCGTTGTTTCCGTCAAGGGCAGCGGGGAAGAGGTAGAACTGAAAATCGCCTTCCCGGGCGAAGGGGTCAAGGGCCTCATGCAGAAATACGCGCCCATCGAAAAGGTCTGATCCGGCAAGAAGGAGAGGAACCCTATGGATATCAGAGAAACAAAAAAAGAACTGGCGGCTCTGCGCAAGGAAATCCGCTATCATAATAACCGTTACTATAACGATGACAACCCGGAAATCTCCGACTATGAGTACGACCAGCTCATGCTGCGTCTGAAGGCTATAGAAAAGGAATACCCGGAGCTCATCACCAAAAACTCGCCCACCCAGCAGGTAGGCGGTACTGCCAAGCGGGAGGCGGGGGTGCTGGTAAAGCATGATGTGCCCATGCTGTCCTTGCAGGATATCTTTTCCGAGGACGAGGTACTGGATTTTGTCACCACCATGCAGCAGGAGCTGGAAGCCCCGGAATTCGTGGTGGAGGAAAAGATCGATGGCCTCTCCATGGCGCTGCGCTATGAAAATGGTGAGCTGGTGCGGGCCATCACCCGGGGAGACGGAATCCTGCAGGGCGAGGATGTGACGGAAAATGCCCGGGTCATCCGGGATGTGAAGAAAAAGCTCAGGGACCCGCTGGAGTATTTCGAGATCCGCGGGGAAGTCTACATGAGCCGGGAGGCTTTTGCGGCGGTGAATGAACGCCAGGAACTGCTGGGGCTCAAGCCCTTTGCCAACCCCCGCAACTGCGCGGCGGGCACCCTGCGGCAGCTGGACAGCTGCATCACGAAGGAGCGCAATCTTTCGCTGTTCATCTTCAACCTGCAGACCGCCCGGGGCTATGATTTCCAGTCCCACACCGAGGCCTATGACTTCATGAAGAAGCAGGGAATCAAGGTCATTCACAACTATCAGGTCTGTCATACCGCCGCGGGAGTCTGGCAGGCCATCCAGGCCATCGGGGACTCCCGGGGCGACCTGCCCTATGACATCGATGGGGCGGTGGTGAAGCTCAACAGCTTTGCCCAGCGGGAGCAGCTGGGGGCGACCTCCAAGGTGCCGCGCTGGGCTGTGGCCTATAAATATCCGCCGGAGGAAAAGGAAACCCGGCTGCTGTCCATCGAGCTTTCCGTGGGGCGCACCGGGCGCATCACACCGACGGCGGTCTTTGAGCCCGTGCGGCTCTGCGGCACCAGTGTGGAGCGGGCAACCCTGCACAACCAGGACTTCATCGATGGCCTGGACGTGCGTGTCGGCGATCTGATCCGTGTCTACAAATCCGGGGAAATCATCCCGAAGATCCGGGCGGTGGTGAAGGATGCCCGGCCGAAGGGCAGCAAGCCCTTCTGCATCGGCGCTGTCTGTCCGGTCTGCGGAGCCAGGGCGGTGCGGGAGGAAAATACGGCGGACATCCGCTGCACGAATCCCGGCTGTCCGGCCCAGCTGGAAAACCACATCATCAATTTCGTGAGCCGCAGTGCCATGGACATCAAGGGCTTCGGCGCGGCCTATATCCGGAGCCTCATCGAAAAGGGTTTCATCCAGGATATCGCGGATATCTACCGGCTGACTGATCGGCGGGATGAACTCATCTCAAAGGGCATCATCGGCAAGGAAAAGAATACGGACAAGCTGCTGGAGGCCATTGAGAAATCGAAGCAGAACGAGCCCCAGCAGCTGCTGACGGGCCTTGGCATCGCCGGTATCGGCAAGGCGGCGGCCCGGGAGCTCATGCTGCATTTCGGCTCCCTGGACAAGCTGGCCGCCGCCTCCCGGGAGGAAATCCTGGAGGTGCGGGATATCGGCGCCATAAGCGCGGAGGCCATCCAATCCTATTTCGCGGATGAAAAGACCCGGAAGCTCATGGAGCGGCTGAAGGCTGCCGGCATGAACATGGTGCTGCAGGACAGCGGCATCCTGGATGACCGCCTGCAGGACAAGAGCTTTGTGATCACTGGTACACTGCCCACCCTGGACCGCAAGGAGGCTGCGGCTATCATTGAAGCCCACGGCGGCCGGGTAGCGGGCAGCGTCTCCAGGAAGACGGACTATCTGCTGGCCGGCGAGGCTGCGGGCAGCAAGCTGAAAAAGGCCCAGGAGCTGGGCATCCGCATCATCTCTGAAGCGGAGCTTTTGTCCATGACAGCGGAAACCGGAAAGCCGGGGGCAGAGAAATAGCCTAAAGTGCGATATATGTGGTATAATAAAAGCTGTATTTTGTAAATCAAGAGGCTCGCCTCTTCAATAAAAGGCAATGGATGGTGATACCATGAAGGTTACAGAAAAAGATATGGAGAATGTAGCGGTTTTGTCCCGTCTTTCGATTCCGGAAGGGGAAAAGGGCAAATACACCCAGCAGCTCAATGAATTTTTGGACTATGTAGACAATCTCAGCGGTGTTCCTACGGAGAATATTCAGCCGATGGCGCATGTACTGCCCATCAAGAATGTATTCCGCGAGGATGTGGTGAAGCCGTCGCTGGATCGGGAGCTGGCGCTGTCGAACGCACCGCTCAAGGAAGACGGCTATTTCAAGGTACCGAAGATTATCGAGGATTGAGGAGGCAGCATTGTGAGATTATATGAACAGCCAGCGCATGTCCTCCATGACATGCTCGTAAATAAAGAAATCACCTCCGTGGAGCTCACGAAGGATGTTTTGGCCCGCATCGACGAGGTAGAGGGGGATGTGAAGGCCTACCTGACCATCACCCGGGATGAGGCCCTGAAGCAGGCCGCCGCTGTGGATGAAAAAATCGGCCGCGGGGAGAGCATTTCCTTTTTGGAAGGTATCCCCGGAGCCATCAAGGACAATATCTGCACCAAGGGGGTCAAGACCACCTGCGCATCGAAGATACTGGAGCATTTCGTTCCGCCCTATGACGCAACTGTAACGGAAAAGATCCAGGCGGAGCACCCGGTCATCCTGGGCAAGACCAATATGGATGAATTCGCCATGGGCGGCTCTACGGAGAACTCAGCCTATCATCCTACCTGCAATCCCTGGAACACCCAGTGTGTACCGGGGGGAAGCTCGGGCGGCAGTGCGGCTGCGGTAGCCGCCGGCACGGCAATCTGGGCCCTGGGCTCGGATACCGGCGGATCCATCCGCCAGCCGGCTTCCTTCTGCGGCGTTGTAGGCATGAAGCCAACCTATGGCCGGGTATCCCGCTATGGGCTGGTGGCCTATGCCTCCTCTCTGGATCAGATCGGACCCATTGCCCGCGACGTGACGGACTGTGCCCATCTGCTGAACATCATCGCCGGCCATGACGAGCATGATTCCACCTCCAGTGCCGTTGCGGTACCGGATTTCACCAAATCCCTGGTGGCTGATGTCAAGGGCCTCAAGGTGGGCATTCCCAAGGAATTCTTTGTGAAGGGCATGGACGCGGATGTGGAAAAGACCGTCCGTGCGGCCGTGAAACAGCTGGAAGCCCTGGGAGCCGAGATCGTGGATATTTCCTTGCCCCATACGGAATACGCGATTTCCTCCTACTACCTCATTGCTCCGGCAGAGGCCGCAACAAACCTGGAGCGCTATGACGGCGTAAGCTACGGCGAGCGGGTGGATGGCTCCGGCATCGTGGAGATGATGACCAATACCCGCAGCGCGAAGTTCGGGGAAGAGGTCAAACGCCGCATCATGATCGGCAACTACGCCCTGAGCGCCGGCTATTACGATGCCTATTATCTGAAGGCATTGAAGGTACGCCGCCTGGTCAAGGAGGACTACGACAAGGCCTTTGAAAAGGTGGATGTCATCGTCGCTCCCACAGCGCCGACGCCGGCCTTCAAGATCGGCGAAATGATCAGCGATCCTTTGAAAATGTACCTGCAGGATGTCTGCACCGTACCGCTCAATCTGGCGGGACTGCCGGGAATCTCCGTTCCCTGCGGCTACAGCAGCAGCCATATGCCTATCGGCCTGCAGATCATCGGCAAGGCTCTGGATGAGGCCACGGTCCTTCGGGCCGCCTATACCTATGAGCAGAGCCAGACCTTTTCCAAGGAAATGCCAGAGCTGGGGGGTAAAAAAGCATGAGTTATGAAGCAGTCATTGGACTGGAAATCCATAGTGAATTGAAAACGAAAACAAAGATCTTCTGCGGCTGCGCCACAGCTTTCGGCGCGGAGCAGAATACCCATGTATGTCCGGTATGCCTGGGACTTCCCGGCGTACTGCCGGTCATCAATAAACGGGTGGTGGAGTTTGCCATCAAGGCGGGTCTCGCCCTGAACTGCACCATCAACAAATTCAGCAAGTTCGACCGCAAGAACTACTACTATCCGGATCTGCCGAAGAACTTCCAGACCTCCCAGTACGATCTGCCCATCGCCGAGCACGGCTATGTGGATATCGATACGGAAAAGGGCAGGAAGCGCATCCGCATCACCCGTATCCATATGGAGGAGGACGCTGGCAAGCTGGTGCATTCCGGCAATACCATCAAGGATTCGGATTCCTCTAACGTAGACTACAATCGTACCGGTGTGCCGCTCATCGAGATCGTATCGGAGCCGGACATGGCTACGCCCCAGGAAGCACGCGCCTATATGGAAAAGGTGAAGTCCATCCTGGAATACATCGATGTTTCCAACTGCCGCATGGAAGAAGGCAACCTGCGGGCTGACCTCAACGTCTCCCTGCGGCCGGAAGGCACGGAGACCCTGGGCACCAAGGCGGAGATGAAGAACATCAACTCCTTCAAGGCTGTCGAGGACGCGCTGTCCTATGAGATCGAGCGCCAGGAGGAAATCCTGGAGGACGGCGGCCACATCGTGCAGGAAACCCGCACCTGGGACCCGGATAAGGGCATTACCCTGTCCATGCGTACCAAGGAAGAGGCCCACGACTATCGCTACATGCCGGAGCCGGATCTGGTGCCGATCGTGACGACGGACGAGGAAATCGATGCCTACCGGAAGAACCTTCCGGAGCTGCCGGATGCCCGTCAGAAGCGCCTGGAGGATACCTACGGGCTCTCCTCCTACGATGCCGGCATCATCACGGCCTCCCGCCAGATGGCGGAGTATTTCGATGCTGTCATTGCTGACGGTGCCGATGCCAAGCTGGCTGCCAACTGGATGATGGGGGATCTGGCAAAGAACCTCAACGCGGAAGGCAAGACCATCGAGGAATCCCCGGTGGATGCCAAGCGCCTGGGCCAGATGATAGTTCTCATCAGCAAGGGAACCATTTCCTCGAAGATCGCCAAGAAGGTATTCACGGAAATGTGGACCTCCCCGGATGCTCCGGAAAAGATCGTCAAGGACAAGGGCCTGGTGCAGATTACGGATACCAAGGCCATCGAAGCCATTGTCGATGCCGTCATCGCCGCCAACCCCAAGCCCGTAGAGGACTATAAGGCCGGCAACAAGAAGGCCATCGGCGCCCTGGTGGGCCAGGTCATGAAGCAGAGCAAGGGCAAGGCCAACCCTGGTATGGTCAACAAGCTCTTAGCCGCAAAACTGGACGCGTAAATTCATAGTGGCTGTTGTACGTGGCATCAGAACCAACAGGTATACAATACAGTACCCCATGTCCGCCCTTTGAAGGGCGTAGCCAGACGCTTGGCGCTTCAGCGCCTTAGCGGTCGGCTATCCCCTTGTGGGTGGGGACCATGCGCAGCATGGTGGTGGGATGCATGGTGTATGCTTATAGGGTGGCTGGCCTTCGTATGGCAGCCCTTTTTTACAAAAATATTTTTGGGATATTCCCCAGGAAATCCCCGGTATACAGAAAGGCAGGTTCCCTATGCAGTATAAAGCAGTGATTTTTGATTTGGACGGTACGCTCATCAACTCCCTTGACGACTTGGCCGACAGCGCCAATGCCATGCTGGAGGGCTACGGCTATCCCACCTTCCATGTGGAGCGCTACCGCTATTTCGTAGGCAACGGCTCCCGCAAGCTCATCGAACGGGTATTGCCGGAGGAAAAGCGCACGCCGGCATTCATCGACGAGGCACTGGCCAAATACAAGGGAATCTACGGAAAGAACATACTCACCAAGACCCGGCCCTATGCCGGCATTCTGGAAATGCTCGCGGCGCTTCGTCAGCAGGGAATTCCCCTGGGCCTTTGCACCAACAAGCACCAGGAAGCAGCAGCAGCCATTGTTCGGGAGCTTTTTCCCGCCGGGACCTTTCAGCAGGTCATTGGCGACCGTCCGGGCTATCCCCGGAAGCCGGATCCCACCACGGCGCTGGAAATCGCTGCGGCGCTGGGGGCAGAGCCGGCTGAGACGGCCTATCTCGGGGATAGCCTGGTGGATATGCAGACCGCTGTCAACGCCGGCTTCCTGCCGGTGGGAGTGCTCTGGGGTTTCCGGGAAAAGGCGGAGCTCGTCGAGCATGGCGCCGCGGTACTTTTGGAAAAGCCAGCGGAGCTGCTGGAAAAGGTCGACTTTGTCGGCAAAAAATAACGAAGAAGAGATAAAGAGGAATTATGAAAAAAGATATTCCCGTGCAAGCGGGCAAAACCTATGAAGTGAAAATAAATGGCCTGGGCAGCAGTGCGGAGGGTGTCGGCCGCATCGAGGACTTTACCGTATTCGTGCCCTATGCGCTGCCCGAGGAAACCGTTGAGGTCCGTATCGAAGAGGTCAAGAAAAGCTATGCCAAGGGCCGCCTGGTGCGCGTCATCAAGGCCAGCCCGGAGCGAATCGAGCCTAAGTGCGCCATCTATGACAAGTGCGGCGGCTGTCAGCTCCAGCATCTTTCCTATGAAGGTCAGATGCAGGTCAAGCAGCAGCAGGTGGTGGATGCCATCACCCGGATCGGCGGCCTGCAGGTTCCGGTAATGCCGCTCATCGGCGCGGCTGAGCCCTGGAACTATCGCAATAAGATGCAGTTCCCCGTGGGTAAGAACCAGGGGAAGATCAGCATCGGCTGCTATGCCCAGGGGAGCCATGACATCATCGATACCCAGGACTGCAGCATCCAGAAGACCCTCAACAACGACATTGTGAACGCCGTGCGCGAGGTGGCGGAACGCCTGCACCTCACCGCCTACGACGAGCATCGTCACCTGGGCCTTCTGCGCCACGTGGTGGGCCGGGTCGGCAAGAACGGTGAATGCATGATCGTGCTGGTGACCTCGACCCGGGAACTGCGCTGTGCCCGGGAAATCGTGAAGCTGCTCCGCAAGCGCCTGCCCAAGCTGGTCAGCGTACAGCAGAACGTCCAGACCTATCATAATAATGTCATCATGGGCCGGGAGACCAACCTTCTCTGGGGCCGTCCCACCATTACGGATACCATCGGCAGCCTGACCTTTCATATCTCGCCCCGGTCCTTTTTCCAGGTCAACACCCAGCAGGCCGAGGTGCTCTACAACAAGGCCATGGAATTCGCCAACCTGACCGGCCAGGAAACCGTCATTGACGCCTACTGCGGCACCGGCACCATCACCCTCTTTTTAGCCCGCAAGGCCCGTAAGGTCTACGGCATCGAAATCGTGAAGCCGGCCATCAAGGACGCGGAAAAGAACGCCCGGGACAATCGCATCAAGAACGCGGAATTCATCGTAGGCGACGCCACCGATGTCATGCCGCGCCTCTACAACCAGGGCATCCGTGCTGACGTTGTGGTAGTCGACCCTCCAAGAGCCGGCTGCACTCCGGTGGTCCTGGAAACCTTCGCCAACATGAAACCGGATCGCATCGTCTACGTCTCCTGCAACCCGGCCTCCCTGGCCAGGGATATAGCCATCCTGGACAAGCTGGGCTACGCGGCAAAGAAGGTACAGCCAGTGGACATGTTCCCGATGACGAGTCACGTGGAGAGCGTGGCGTTGATACAAAGGAAGAAAGCCTGAAACTCCTTGATTTTCAACTGTTCTACCCACATTACCGGTTCATCAAAAATGAGGAAAATGAGTGTCGAAAAGTGCTTTTTGACTTCATTCCGGTAGAGGTATGGTTAGACCTAGTATGAGTAGACACAAAGAATTGAACATGTGCTTGCAACCAGTATAACGTTGGTAGGCGCTTCATCTTAACTTGATGAAGCGCTTTTTTATTGGGCAAATCCAAGAGGAGGACATCAATATGTTACGTGAAGGAATGGCAGCTCGGATGTATGAAGTTCAATCATCTTTGGCAGGTCTGCAGAAGGACTTGGAGTGGATGGATGCATGTTTCAATCCACGGGAAGCAACTGAGGAAGAACGTACACTGGCAAAATATCTGGAAATCATTGAAAACAGTTCGGTTAGCAGGGCAGTGAATCTTTTACAGATGCTGCATGCGGAAGTCCGGGTAAGCGGTTATCTGTCCAGGCTGTCGTCAGGTCGGTATGGCATTGAGGGAACGGACGTGGAATTGACCAGCGGTTCTACCTGCGAAGTATATGCTCCATATCATGAACTGGGAGACGATGAGGAACTGCTGACTTGGCAGCCTATGCGGGTGGAATACGATTGTGCGGAGTATCATTTCATTGAGAATCCTTACATCAAGCTGGACGGTGTCCTGATTCGTATAAAGAGAATGTGGTAAAAGAAAAAGACCTTGTCAGTTGGCGCTGACAAGGTCTCCAAGTGGAAATCCACTATAGTGTTTGAATTGATATAAACATTATAGCAGATTTTCGCTTGGATTTCTATTGGTTTAAGCGAAAGGATGAAGAAAAATGAAGACATTTTCCTTGATTAACAAAAAAGGCGGCGTAGGAAAAACGACCATCACGGTCAACCTTGCCTATGCTCTGGCAGAAAGCTGTGATTTACGGGTGCTGGTCATCGATAACGATGATCAGGGCAATGATACGCAGTTCTTTGGTATTGAAGAGGGACGGACGCTGGCAGATATCCTGCTGCAGAAGGCGGGCTTGTCAGAGGTGATCCAGCATACCCGTTATCCGAAAATCGATATTGTACCGAGCTCAGAGGCGTTGCTGGATGCCAATGTCGTTATCATCAAAGATGAGGATATCGTCCAGCAGAATATCCTGCGTGAGGCCATGCAGGAAATCGAAGAACAGTATGATATCTGTCTGATCGATAATCCGCCGACCATCAATGCGTCGGTAATCAATGCACTGGTTGCCAGCGATGAGGTCATCATCATTTCATCACCGGACAAGTACAGCATTCGCGGGGCGAAGCAGATGCTGGGCTATATTGAGGGAATCAAGGAATATAATCCGGGCCTGCGCTATCGTGGCTGCCTGCTCAATAAATACAACAGGACCTGGCATGGAATGAATATGGTTCAGGACCTCAATGCGATATCACCTGTGTTCAATCAGCGGATTCGATATACGAAGGACAAACTGGAAGCCTCTGCGGCAAAAGGCGAGTGCATTTTTGAGTATTCACCAAACTGTGGCTTTGCCCAGGATTTGAAGCATTTCCTGACGGAACTGCTGATGGGGGAATGAGCCATGAAAAAGCAGAATGCAAGCCTCATCGCCAAGATGTTGAACAAGAATTCCCAGCCGGAGCAGAAACCGGCAGCAGAAGAAATCCTGATGCTGGATGCCCGTGAGCTGGTGCCGAATCCCAAGAATAAAGAATACAGTCTGGAGGATATCGAGCAGCTGGCTTCAATGATCCAGATGACACATAATATCGAACCGGCTACAGCCCGTAAGCTCGGAGATGGACGGTTCATGCTGACCAGTGGCCATCGCAGGCGGCTGGCCCAGCTTTATCGGTTTGAACAGGGCTGGATCGATAAGCCGATGATGCCGGTTATCCATCGGGAGATTATCAATGATTTTGAGCAGGCAATTTCCAATGATGAAATGGAGACACTGAATATTGTCTTTCCTAATAAGGGGCAGCGGCGTCACCTGACACCATCTGAAGAAGCTGCTGAAATTGCAATGATCCGGCCTATCCTGTACAAGATTTACCAGCATGAAAAGCAGAGTGGGGCGGTAGAAGGGAAGTTCCGCACGTTCTTTGCGGATGTGCTCGATATGTCAGAGGCTACGCTGCATCGTAAAGAAGCCATCAATCATGTATCGGAGGAAATCAAGGGCGAAATCGATGCTGGGACAATCAAGCCAACAGCTGCAGCATCTTTAGCTTCCATGGAGCCAGATCAGCAGAATGCAGTAGTGGAGAAGATCCGGTCCCATGGAGAGGAAGTATCGACGAGTACGGTGCAGAAGGCCAGAAAGGCTGCAGAGAAAGCTGCAACGGCAGAACCGGCTCCGGCTATTACTGCACCTGTTGAAAAAGAGGAGACTGTTAGCTTAATCGCACCGGATCCCATCGAAGTAAACAGCTGGGTACGGAAGAAGGTCTATGATCAGCTTTGTGAGACCAAGGCTTGGCTGGATATGGCAACAGAGGCGAAATCAGAGAAAGAACTTCCTTTGTGGCAGGCCAGGGTCAGACGTTTCCGGGATATCTTGAATTTCCTGGATGGAAAACGGGGTGATAGTAATGAGTAAGCTTTTGATTGCAGATGTTCCTTTGGTCGTACTGCCAAAGCTGGCAGAGAAGATCGGACTGAATGAAGCCATCTTCCTGCAGCAGCTTCATTATCGGCTGGAGCACGCTAAATATGAGATTGATGGTCATCGGTGGGTATATAACACCGTCAATGATTGGAGCAAACAGTTTCCTTTCTGGTCACAGCGTACACTGGCCCGGACAATTTCCAGCCTTGAAAAGCGTAAGCTGGTACTGACCGGCAATTATAATCGCAAAGGATTTGATCGTACCAAGTGGTATACCATCGATTATGATCTGCTGGACCAGTTGGAACTGGAGGATAAAGAACCAATAGAGGACGTGGAAGAATTAGAAAGCGAAAATCCGGACGCTGCCAGCTATCCAAAGGAACAATCTGAGCCGGAATATGTTAGTGGCAGGTCAAATAGGACAGATTGTCCGAATGAGGAAAATCAAGGGGTGATGGAAGGTTTGCTTAGTGGTATCAGCATTATGCCAAATTGTCCGAATGGGGAAATTCGGGAACCGGAGGATAGTTCGCCTGCTGCATCGTGCCAGAGTGGCAGGTCCAATCTGCCAAATTGGCACGATGGAAGCGGACAAGATGACGAAATGGAATCTGCCAACTTGTCGGTACCAATACCAACAGACAACAACAGTAGGGTTCCTCAAAAAACAACTACAACACTTCGTACCAGTCAACTGCCCATGGAGAAAGTTCCTGCATCAGCTGGTTGGGGCATGGAGCGATTGTTGTTGTTGGGCCAGCAATATGGCATATCAGAAGCAACGATACGCAAATATATCCGTTCGTATGGCGAAGCGCTTGTTAGTAAGGAATGTGCTTTGCTCAAGAGATCCATGGAGAAGAAGATCATCAAGAATCCAGCAGGTTGGCTGCATAGTGCCTTGGAAAATCAATACGAGGATACGCTGGCACTCTATGAGCAGGAGCAGCAGGTAAAGAAGGCTGCCAGTGCTGCCAAAGTGAAAGCTATAGAGGAATATTATGCTCAACAGGAGGCGGCCAAAGAAACGGAAGAAATCGATCCGACCAGTCCGTTTTATAAATATCTTTTGGGCCATAAAGGTGGTGAGCAGGATAAGTCATAAGGAACAGGTAGGAAGGTGTTCAAAATGAACACCTTTCAGGAAACTGCAGTGGGAAGCTGATCCATGAAGGATGTGGTATGGTTTGCGGTTAGAACTGATGATTGATGGGAAGATCATGATGAGAACAGCACAGGGAACACGTAAGGGGACAGAACTGATCTGGTATGATGGCAAGCGTCTGCTTTCCATCAAGGCTGGCCCTATGGATGCTTTCCAGATTACGCTGTCAAGCATACCGACGAAAGGGGGTGAAACACATGAGCTTGAAGGTCAATCCAGTGCAGGATGAAGATTATGGGATGGACTTCGATGACGGTGTCCTGACCGAAGAAGAGCGGGAAGAACTTGCAGCAGAAAGCGAAGAGGAAAACGCAAAGCGTTGAGGAGGTGGTCACTATGCCATTACCCAATCATGTACAGGAAAAACGTGACGAGATTGTGGAGCAGGTCATCCAGGATATCCAGGCTGGTAAGCCGTTCTTTTGGGATTGTGAGCATTATGGCAAGCCAGCGCATAATATCGCCCAGGGCAATCTGTATCATGGGCTGAACCGGATGCGCCTGATTATCGCCAGCAAAGAGAATCAGTTTACGGACAGCCGCTGGGGAACCTATCAGCAGGCCCAGACTCGTGGCTGGCAGGTTCGGAAGGGCGAGAAGGGAAGCCATATCGAATGGTGGTCCTTCTCGAAAACGGAAAAAGGCATCGATCCAGCTACTGGCGAAGAAACCAGGAAAGATGTGCGGCTGGACCGGCCCATGGTCAAGAGCTATGTGGTGTTCAATGCCTCGCAGATGGATAACGTACCACCAGAGCATCCAATCACCATCGATGAATCGCAGAAGAATGCTTACATGGAAAACCTCCTGAAGAACTCCGAGGCTAAGATCTTCTTCGATGAGTCCTATCGAAACTACTATCAGCCGATACAAGATGAAATCCACGTGCTGCCAAGGGAAAAGTTCAGGACGCTGGATGCATTCTATGCCACCTGTATTCATGAGATTGCCCATAGTACCGGTCATAAAAGCCGTCTGGATCGGAATCTGATGACCGGTGGAGATCAGGAAGAATACGCGAAGGAGGAGCTTCGCGCAGAACTGACATCCATGTTCATTGCTCAGGACTGGGGACTGGCCTTTGATGAAAAGCACTATCAGAGTCATGAGGCCTATCTGCAGTCCTGGGCCAAGGTGCTGAAGGATGATCCCAATGAACTTTATCGGGCAGCCTCCAAGGCCCAGGAGATGGCAGACTACATCGAAAAGAACATGCTGCTGAAAGGTATGGAGCTTCCACCGGATCGGGTGAAGGATGAGTTGAAACGGACGGCACCACAAAAAGAAGAGAGGCAGAATGAAGAGGTAAAGGGAAAGTCTAGCACTAGGCAAAAGGCAGGAAGAACGGATCCGTCCAAGGAAACAAAGGCGAAGGATATGGCTATGGCCATGTAAATGCGGTCATATTGAAAATGGTGTGTAGCTGGATATCTGGCTGCACATTATTTTCTTGAGTAAATGTCGCAAATAGTATATAATTTAAGCGACAGGAGGCGAAGGCTATGGAGTCATATTTGAAAAGAATTCAAGACAGGATTCAAACGACCTATAATGATGGAATGGGCTTTACAGCCTCGGACTTTACAGATCTTGCAGATTACAAGACCATCAGCAAGACACTGGAGCGGCTTGAAGATGCTGGTGAAATTCGTCGTGTGTTACGTGGTGTCTACGATTGTCCGCATTACAGTGCCCTTTTAGACGAGTATGAGGCACCGTCACCATTAAAAATTGCGCAGGCGATTGCCAGAAATTATAATTGGACGATTATTCCTAGTGGCCAGATCAGCTTAAATCAGCTGGGGCTGTCTACACAAGTGGCTGCTAAGTGGACTTTTATTAGTGATGGTCCGTATAAGTGCTATAATATAGGAAACATTGAAATTCAGTTCAAACACAGTACGAATCGAAATATTACGGGGATGTCTTACAAGACAGCCATGGTAGTACAGGCAATGAAAGAACTGGGCAAGACATATATCCAGGATAACGTGATTAGTAAGTTGAAAAATCTGCTGACCCCGGAAGAAAAGGAGCGGTTGTATCAGGAGACAATGAAGGCAACGGTCTGGATGCGGCCCATCATTAAGGTGATCTGCGAAAAATAAGGAGTTGTATCAGATATGTATAGAATTGCCCAGGCAAGTGACCAAGATCGACAGGCATTGTTCCGCAATACTGCCCAGAAAATGGGGATGAACGAAGCAATCATTGAGAAGGATTTTTGGGTATGCCTGACTTTGGACTATTTATTCCATCATTGCATGTATAAGGACTTATTAATTTTCAAAGGCGGAACAAGTCTGTCTAAGGCATATGGCTTGATACAGAGATTCTCCGAAGATATTGATTTGATTCTTGATTGGCAGGCCTTGGGGTATGGGAAGGATGAACCCTGGGAAGCAAGAAGCAAAACGAAGCAGGATAAGTTCAATAGCGAGGCAAATGAACGTGGGGAAGCTTTCCTGAGAGAAAAGCTTTTGCCGGTATTGCAAAAGGATTTGACAGCTATTCTCGGGCGACCAGCAGACATTGTTATAGATGAAGATCCCCATGTAATCAACTTCAACTATCCGCATATATTCGATACAGTGTCCGTGCTCCAGGCTATTCGTTTGGAAATAGGCGCATTAGCAGCATGGACGCCATCACAGGAAATGAAGATAACTCCCTATGCAGCTGAACAATATCAAAGAGTGTTTCAGCAGGCAGATACCATCATCAAAACGGCGACAGCTGAGCGTACCTTATGGGAAAAATTAACGATTTTGCATCAGGAGGCAAATCGTCCGGAAAATCGGCCAATGCCGAAGAGATATTCCAGGCACTATTATGATTTGTATTGCATAGCGAAATCGCCTTATATGGAAACTGCACTAAAGAATCCGAAACTGTTACAAGATGTAGTCGATTTCAAAATGAAATTCTATCCGCGTGCCTGGGCAAAGTATGAAGAAGTAAAGGAGGGCCATATCAAGCTGGTTCCACCGGAATATAATTTGGATGCATTACGCAGTGATTATAAGAGTATGGAATCTATGATATTTGGTGATTGCCCGAGCTTTGATGAGTTGATGCAATTTATCAAGGAGGTTGAGTCAAAATTAATGAGGCTTCACTACTTTGTGTGGGTAGAAAAGCCATCCGCTAACTAAATAAATTGAAAACCACCTGCATCCGTGGTAATGTAGAAGTTCCTACACAAAAACATTCCGAGGAGGATGCAAGTGGTCTCTACTTCTACATTATGCAAAAATCTTTTAAATGTCAAGAACATCATGATTGAGGATGTAAAACTTTGGACGGACAAAGATGCAGTTTGCCATCTCACAATCAATGTTAAGCCATACAAGAAAGATCAAAATCGTTGCCCTATTTGCGGAGCAAAGTGCCCGGGCTACGACACTGGCCGCATCAGCAGATCTTGGCGAGCCCTTGATTTTGGTGGCGTCATCGTACAGATCGTTGCAGACACCTCGCGCATTGAATGTCCGCANGAGGCTTCACTACTTTGTGTGGGTAGAAAAGCCATCCGCTAACTAAATAAATTGAAAACCACCTGCATCCGTGGTAATGTAGAAGTTCCTACACAAAAACATTCCGAGGAGGATGCAAGTGGTCTCTACTTCTACATTATGCAAAAATCTTTTAAATGTCAAGAACATCATGATTGAGGATGTAAAACTTTGGACGGACAAAGATGCAGTTCGCCATCTCACAATCAATGTTAAGCCATACAAGAAAGATCAAAATCGTTGCCCTATTTGCGGAGCAAAGTGCCCGGGCTACGACACTGGCCGCATCAGCAGATCTTGGCGAGCCCTTGATTTTGGTGGCGTCATCGTACAGATCGTTGCAGACACCTCGCGCATTGAATGTCCGCACCATGGCGTCCATGTCGCCAGTGTGCCTTGGGCTTATCCCGGCTCTCGCTTTACTAAAGAGTTTGAAACCAGTACCGCTTGGCTGGCAACGCAGCTCAATAAGAGTGCTGTTGCCAAATATATGCGTATCTCATGGGATACCGTCGGCAAAATCATTTCCCGCGTCCGTGAGGACATCGAACCGAATCTTAAGAGCCGTTTGGATGGGCTAAAGGAAATCGGCATTGATGAGACCAGCTACCGTAAGGGACATAAGTACATCACGGTCGTCGTGAACCATGCGACCAATACCGTTGTATGGGCACATAAGGGACACGGCAAAGCCATCCTGACGNTATTCATGGAAGAACTGACNNAGGAGCAGCGAGAATCCATCCGGGTCGTCACTGGCGACGGTGCAAAATGGATTACATCCTGTGTTGAGAAATATCTGCCGAACTGCATCCGTTGTGTCGATGCCTTTCACGTGGTGGAATGGGCGATGAAAGCACTCGACAATGTCCGCCGTCAAAGCTGGCATGAAGCAAAATCTGTTGCCGAAAGTTATGGCAAGCGACGGAAAGGCCATCCCAAAGCAGCTGATGAAGAATATGCAGCAGCTTCCGCCGCCAGGCAGCGATCTCAGGATATCAAGGGATCAGCTTATGCTTTAGGCAANGCACCTGAGAACCTTACTACGACGCAGGAAGCCAAACTGGAAATGATACAGCTTTCGGATAACCGGCTTTACCGCGCGTATAAGCTGAAAGAAATGCTGCGGCTCCTATTGAAGATGACTAATGTGGATACTGCTGAAGGTGAACTGACACGCTGGGTGAAATGGGCACGGCATTGCCGGATCCCTGAGTTTGTTGAACTGCAACGAAAGATTATGCGGCACAAGGATCATATCCTCAATACCATCCAGTTGCAGGTAAGCAACGCTAGAATCGAGTCCACAAACAACAAGATTAAGCTGATTATTCGACGCTCGTTTGGCTTCCGGAATATCCAGAATATGCTCGACATGGTACTGCTCGTTTGCTCCAACTTAAACATCCCACTGCCGAACCGTCCATAATTCCATATAGAATAAGATCGGGCCGATATTTCAGATTAGTTTTTACCCACACAAGCTAGTGAAGAGCCTTTTTAAAACACGAGGATAGCTACTTGGTGGATTCAAATCGCTAATAAAAATATTAAAAAAACGGAGAGATACTATGAAATTAATAAATTATAACTGAGCAAGAAGCTCATACATGCGCGTGCGTAATTTAAAAATTGAGTACTTATGTCACACAAAGTGCAAAAAAACATGCGTAAATATTTTATTCACAAGGTATTGACTATTAATATGACCGGTTGTATAGTAATGGCATGAGTAGAAAAAAAAATATAGATTTAGAACAGACGCGATTAAATATACTAAAGGTAGGTTTATCTCTTTTAGAACAGAAAGGTTTTAATGCCACAGGCATTCAGGAAATCACCACCATTGCACGTATACCGAAAGGCTCTTTCTATAATTACTTTGCAAGTAAGGAAGAGTTTTGTGTAGAGATTATCCAATTCTATACAAAAACACGTATTGAAGAATGGGAAAATCTGTTGGAGGCAGAAGATAAAGGTGATCCATACCTCGCCCTACATGCAGCTTTTATAGAGCTTGCCATAGGATATGAATGTGCTGATCCTAAGAAGGGTTGCCTGCTAGGTAATCTTGCCGGTGAAATCAGCGAGGTCAGTGAAGATTGCCGCATGGCGCTACAGGATGCGATTGGCAAATTTAAAAAAATATTAGAGTTACGGTTGCTATGGGGGCAGCAACATTCTAAAGTAAGGATTGATTTATCAGCACCGCGACTGGCTGATCTTGTGTGGGATGTTTGGCAAGGCAGTTTATTGCGAATGAAGATTGAAAAGTCGGCAGAACCAGTTCGAAATACATTAGAGACGTTGTTTGAAAAAATACTATTGCCATAAAAGCAATCTTTGTGTTTGTGACGATGTGTGTAGGGGGAGGCCCTTATCTTTTTTGTTATATTATTGGTATAAAGGATTGCTTTAACATATTCAGATAAGCGATGCAAGTAGACAGCAATATATGACAAGATATTCGTAAACTAGTAAGATGGAACAAAGTTATACTTAAACTGTATGTTAAATAAAAATATAAAGGGGCTAGTACTATGCAAAATTTCCAATTCGCAAATCCAACACAAATCATATTTGGTAAGGGACAAATCGAACAATTGACTGCAAAAATTCCAGTAGGTAGCAAAGTGTTTATACTATACGGAGGCGGCAGCGCTCAAAAGACAGGGTTACTTGGGACTGTAAAGGATACTTTAAAGGGCTATCAAGTAGGAGAATTTGGTGGCATTGAGCCAAATCCTACTTATGAAACACTTATGAAGGCAGTAGAAATTATTCGTAAAGAAAATTACGATTTTCTGTTGGCAGTTGGAGGAGGCTCTGTTATTGACGGAACTAAGTTTATTGCAGCGGCTGTGCCTTATCTACAGGGCGATCCTTGGGAAATTGTTAGAGACTGGTTAGACGTAAAAAGTGCTCTACCTTTTGGTGTCGTATTGACGCTACCAGCTACTGGTTCGGAAATGAATGATGGTGCAGTGATTACTCGCAAAGAAATTCAGGCAAAACTTCCATTTATGAGCAAAGCAGTATTTCCACGCTTTTCAATATTAGACCCTATTTATACATATACATTGCCAACAAAGCAAATTAGTAACGGCGTGGTGGATTCTTTTATCCATGTAATGGAACAATATCTGACGTATCCTGCAGAAGGTAAAGTACAGGATCGTTTCTCGGAGGGGTTATTGTTAACCCTGATTGAAGAAGGACCCAAGGCTTTACAAGAAAAGGAAAATTATGATGTTCGTGCCAATTTAATGTGGGTAGCTAGCTTAGCTTTAAATGGACTTATTGGTAGCGGAGTTCCCCAAGATTGGGCGACGCATATGATTGGTCATGAAATTACGGTGCTATATGGTTTGGATCATGCGCAGACACTTGCAATTGTGCTGCCATCCCTGCTCGAAGTTATGAAAGAAGAAAAGCAGGCTAAATTATTACAATATGGGGAACGAGTTTGGAATTTACCTAAGGATATGTCTGTGGAAGAAAAAGCAACAGCCGCCATTGAGCGGACTCGAAACTTTTTTGAAACCATGGGAGTCAAGACTAGGCTGGCCGACTATGGCCTAGGGCAAGATGTAATTGAACCGATTATTGCCAACTTAGAAGCACATGGAATGGTTGAACTTGGTGAGAAAGGTCTAGTAACCCCAGCTATAGTGCGTAGCATATTAAGCAAAAGTCTGTAAATAACTTTTCGCTGTATAGGTGTAGAAATTATTGCTATCGCTGAATTGTAAAATATAAGTCATGCAAGGCAAAGGTGTTAAACACCCGCGCTTTGTGTGACTTATATTAAATAAAGCTGAATGGTCATATTATTAAAGGAGGACTTATTATGAGCGTATATGATTTTAAAGTAAAGCGAGCAAATGGAGACGTTATTTGGATTGGCAACACTTTTCTGGACAAATTTTCAGAGGAGTGATTGCCTAAATTCTACAGGGCTTTTATAGCCCAAACTTCCATGAATTCGTTTGTTGTTAAACCAATACACATATGCCATAAGTTCCGCTTTTAAATGCTCTAAATTTTCAAATCTTCTGGAACGGACAAATTCTGTTTTTATAATTTTAAATTGTGCTTCTGCCACAGCATTATCATAAGGGCATCCTTTATCGCTAAGAGAACGCTTAATTTGAAATTCTTTTAATAAATCATCAAGTAAGTAATTTTTAAATTCGCTTCCTCGATCCGTGTGAAAACTGCATATGTTTTTTAAATTTGTTTTTACTTTTGCAAAAGCATCATAAACTAATTTCGCATTTTTATTCTTTCCACAACTATATCCAACAACTTCACGGTTATGTAGATCAAGTAAAATGCAAATGTAATTCCAGTTATTTCCTACGCGGACATAGGTTAAATCACTGACGATGACTTCATAGCGTTCTTTTTCGTTAAATTGGCGATCTAAAATATTTGGATGACTTTCATTATTTACGGCCTCTTTATGTGGCCTATATTTTTTTATCGTATAGGCAGATACCAGGCCATTAGCACGCATAATTCTGGCAATGCGTCGCCGCGAAACTCTGTAATTTTTCTTTGCCAACTCCACTTTCAATTTTCGGGTCCCATATACATGCTGATTTTCGTTAAATATTTTTACCACAGTATCATTGAGTTCGTCTTTTTTAACTGCAATTTCATTATATGCATAGTAAGTACTACGAGAAATATTGAGAATCTTGCACATTCTGAAAACTGGATATTTATAAGCGTTTGCTCTGATAACTTTTACTTTCGTCCCATTATCAGAGCCGCTTGCTTTAGGATATCATTTTCCATTAATAACTGCTTATTTTGCTTTCTTAAAGCAAGTAATTCTCTTTCTTCAGGGGTTCGGTTGTCGGCTTCTTTAAAAGAGCCTGTCTTATTGAATTGCTTCACCCATTTATGAAAAGTTGAAACTGTTAATTCATATTCGCGAATGATTTCACTCGCAGGTTTACCACTGGCATGTAAGGTTACCATTTGTTGCTTAAATTCTTTTGTGTATTCTCGTCTAGTCCGTTTTTCCATGTCGCTGCCTCTTTTCTTTTTTACTATTTTAGCAGCTCCTTAAAAAAACTGTCCAGTTTATTGTAGCCTATCCAATTTCATTAAAAAATTATGAGGGTAAAGTACTTATTGTCGTAAATACAGCAAGTAAATGTGGGTTTACTCCTCAATTTGCGGATTTAGAAAATTTGTATCGGGAATACGGAAACGCGGGGTTGGAAATACTGGGTTTTCCTTCCAATCAGTTTGCTGGGCAGGAGCCCGGGAATGACCACGAGGTACAGAAATTTTGCCAAGTTAATTATGGTGTGAGCTTTCCCCTTTTTGCAAAGGGTGATGTTCGAGGAGATGATAGCAATCCCCTGTTTACGTATCTGAGTGAAGCGATTCCTTTTACTGGCCTTGATGAGGCTACTCCTCAGGGAAAAGGACTACAAGATTTTCTAAAGGAAAATTTCCCACAATATCTTGAAGGGAACGGAGTAAAATGGAATTTTACTAAGTTTTTAATTGACCGCAAGGGTGATTTGGTAAAGCGCTTTGAGTCACCTGTAAGTCCGGTAGATATGGTTGAAGATATTAAAAGGATTCTATAGGAATTAGGTGAGTCATAATGGAGAAACAGATAAAAAAACCGGATGTGTTAATTATTGGCGCAGGGCCTGCTGGTTTAACTGCTGGCATTTATGCAGCCAGGTTGAAACTTGACACATTAATTTTAGAAGATGAGTTAGTGGGAGGACAAATACGGGATGCCTCTCTGATACAAAATTATCCTGGCTTCAAGCCGAGTTACTTTAATTCATCGGTCAGGTACTTTACGAGCCGACAAAAAAAGTCAAGAAGAATTATTTAGTAACTCAAACTTCGCAGGCCATTAAGACCTGTCAATCCTAATAAAATCAAGGCATCTTCCTAATAAAAATAGCATAAGCCCTGCCCATTTGGTACAATTAAGTTACCAGACAAAATCTAACCAATGGAGGCTTATGCCATGAATAGTATAACACAAGATGTCCATCAGAAAAACGTTGTATCACAGAAAATGCAGAACTTCTTCGCCACCTACCATATTGGACAAATCCTACGGAAAGCAAATGCCTGCAAAATCACCGGCGTTCCAGCCATACAGATTGTCCTCTTCATATTTTCTATGGCATTTTCCAGTAAGTCCATGTACCTGGAAATGAAACTGCATCCGGAAGAGGCTTCCTTCGGCAAGGATACGTTTTACCGGTTTATGAAGTCCTGCCATACAAACTGGCGGAAATTCACATCGCTGCTTTGCCTAAAAATCATCAAACAGACCATCGAACCGCTTACCAGCAAAGACCGACTTAATGTGCTCATCATAGATGACTCCATATACAGCCGTGCCCGCTCTAAGAAGGTAGAACTCCTCGCCAAGGTTTTTGACCACGCCAGGCATATCTACACCTACGGCTTCCGCATGCTGACGTTGTGCTGGTCGGATGGCAATACTGTTCTGCCGGTCAGTCACTGTTTGCTTTCCACAGAGAATGCGAAAAACCGCATGCAAGAGGCCTCAGTCAGTGTAGACGCCAGAAGCAATGGCGGCAGGCAGCGCAAGATTGCTCAGATGA